>Ga0066652_100000770_pt1 | contig 15844 bp, 14 predicted proteins | sample GraSoiAngelo_101_FD_71413 | JGI IMG/M metagenome (GOLD analysis project Ga0066652, IMG submission 71413) | Grasslands soil microbial communities from the Angelo Coastal Reserve, California, USA - 14_0903_02_30cm | ecosystem: Environmental > Terrestrial > Soil > Grasslands | place: USA...
GTCAGGTGTTCACCTTCTATTTTATATGAATTCCTTTCGACGCCAGCCGGATTAGGAGAATGGTTTGCAGATAAGGTAGACGAAAGAGACAGTACTTTCTATTTCGGATGGAACGGTTCATACGACAAAGCTGACGTAATAGAAAAAGAACTGGATAAATACATCCGGTTTCACTGGCAATCTGCGCCAAAAGATGAATACTTTGAATTTCGTATAGAAAAATCCGAGATCACTAACCAGACAATCCTCGTCGTTAAAGATTTTGCAGAGAAAAAAGAGATCAAGGACCAGGCCCTTCTATGGGATCACCAGGTGAAAGAACTGTTTCACCGGTTAGGTAATTAATTAATCAGCCAACCACAGTACCAATTGCCGGAAAGAAATAAATAAATCATTTCCTGTCTCATTCCATTGTTCAAACGAAAGCTTCTTTGCCAGCTTAATAAAAGGTTTATGAATGACATGAGCTTTAAAAGTTCCTTCATCCATATCTTTTAACGGTAAATAGTTGTTGGTCTCAAAATGATGCTCCCACAGATCATCACCAACACCGATATAAAAAGTTTCATCTTTTAAAAAAGAAAAACCGGCAGCCGCTTTTCTTTCATAGGTCCGTTTATAGATACCCGCCAGGTGCAGCGTAATACTAAAGAAATTGCCCCACCAGAACATACTGCGAACTGCAAAATGATCTTCCTTGCCAAAATATCTCGGGTGATCGAGAACCAGCCAGGGCAGTCCTTTATAATTTTCGCCTCTTGATATTTTCGGGGGAATGGCTGTCACCTCTGGCGGCAGGATGTTGGGGTGATCTTTAAAAAAATCCTGTTGCTTTGATTGTATGTCTTCCAGGATAAGCTTTACCTTTTGTAAAATCTGGTTCTTTGTTAAAATCCAGTCTGCATTGCCAACGAGTTGAGTCTCCTTTGCTGAAAGCATTATTTTTGCTTTATCCATAATTAAAGATAAGTGATCAAAAAATTAGACAAGCTCGTTATCAAAGCCTTCCTCGGTCCATTTGCTGCTACATTTTTTATCACGCTTTTTGTGTTGCTGATGCAGTTCTTCTGGCTATGGGTTGATGACTTCGTCGGCAAAGGCATAAGTACCGGTATCATCTTCAAATTTATCTGGTATCAAAGCGCCGTACTGGTAACGTTGGCCCTCCCACTGGCGATTCTTCTTTCTTCGCTGATGACTTTTGGTAATCTCGGGGAAAGTTTTGAACTGGTAGCTATCAAATCCTCAGGGATTTCCCTTTTGCGTTTCATGCGTCCCCTGTTTGTTGTCGCAATCATTTTATCAGGCATTGCTTTTTTATTTTCCAACTATATGATCCCGGTAGCCAACCTGAAATCAAGAACGCTTTTGACGAATATTGTCAACTCACAACCGGCTTTTGATCTCCAGGAGGGAGTGTTTTATGATAAGATCCCCAATTACGCCATCAAGATCGGGAAAAAAGAACCGAATGACACAGTGATAAGAGATGTGATAGTATACGAATCGGGAGGATCTCTTCAGGACAATTTCCTTATTGCCAAATCGGGTGTAATGCGTCTATCTGACAGTAATAAACGCATTCTTGAGTTCATCCTGAAAGATGGCTGGAGATATGAGGAAAGAGGAGATCGTTACGGGAGCCTGAGAACGGATTATATCCGGGTAGGTTTTAAGGAATATAAAAAGGAATTTGACCTGAGCGCTTTGGGATACCAGGGTCTAACAAATGACAGCGCTAACATGAATAACGAGAAGATGCTTAGTATGCGGCAACTGAATAAAGCCATTGATTCGTTTCAAATTGAAAACAGGAAGATCGACCGGGAGACAGAGAAAACAACATTTTCCATTCTTCCGTTTACTGCCTTATTCGACACGGCAAAAAACCTGAAATTTCCTGTTGATACAAGTGCTGCCATCAAAAAGGCCAGGCGGTTTGAAGATCTTTTACCGGATTCTGTTAGACAAGCCGTGCACGATGGAACTATTGGGCTTATCAGTTCGCTAAAAAATAACGTTGATGCCAACCAGGTCAATAGTAAAGAGAGAGAAAAAAGACTAAGGAGGCATAAAGTAGAATGGCATCACAAGATTGTCCTTGCTCTAGCTTGCCTGGTACTCTTTCTTATCGGCGCACCACTCGGTTCAATTATCCGCAAGGGTGGGTTGGGCATGCCACTCATCTTCGCGATCGTTTTCTTCATGGTGTTTTATTTTTCTACTACAGTAGGTGAGAAGCTGGCAAACGAGGGCACACTTTCTCCTTTTGCCGGCATGTGGCTGGCGACATTCGTGCTGGTACCAATTGGCATTTTTCTTACCTACAAGGCCATGAGAGATTCCCAGTTGTTTAATAAGGAATGGTATACCCGGGTTGCCCGGATCATCAGTTCTTTTTTAAGTCACAACCCTTTCCGGTGAGCATGAAAATAAGGCCTAACTTTACTTTCTTCAATTCAATTTATGGAAAAGAATAAATCAACACGCAGATCATTCCTGTCGACATCTGCCAAAGCCACTTTGGCCATCACAGCCGGGATCGGTGCCAGCGGTTCAATGAATGGGACATGGGCCTCCCCTAATACTCCGCATCACCGCCGATTTGACACAGGTTTTAAGCAGGAGCCTTTACCTTATGCTTACAATGACCTGGAAAAAGCTATTGATGCGATGACAATGGAAATTCATTATACAAAACATGCGGCGGCTTATGCCACTAACGTACAGGATGCCGCAAAGGCAGAAGGAGTTGATACCAATAAACCGCTGGAAGATGTTCTGGCAAAGATCTCAAAATATTCAGCCAAGCTGAGAAACAATGGAGGCGGGCATTATAATCATGAACTGTTTTGGAAATCGATGTCACCAAACAGCAGTGAAAAACCTTCCGGAAAATTACTGGCTGCCATTGAATCAGGCTTCAATTCCTTTGATGCCTTTAAAACGCAATTCGGCGACGCCGGCAAGAATCGTTTTGGGAGCGGCTGGGCCTGGTTATTCCTGGATGGAGATAAGAAATTAAGGATCGGTTCTACACCCAATCAGGATAACCCATTGATGGATGTAAGTGACATAAAAGGATTTCCTGTTTTAGGTCTTGATGTTTGGGAGCACGCCTATTATCTCCGCTATCAAAACAAGCGACCGGATTATATTGCTAATTGGTGGAAGGTGGTGAATTGGGATTTTGTGCAAAAACGGTTTGAAGCAGCCTGATATTCCTGATTACCTTTTGTAGCATGGGTGATCCGCCACGAGGCAGAGTCAATAATTATTCAAGTAACTTGCCCTCTTGAAAACCTCGGCTCAGAACTTACAAATCCAGAAATGGGTAGCGGGCATTTCAATACTGCTGCTTGCCGTAAAATTCCTTGCATTTTATTTTACTAATTCGGTTGCTGTTCTCACGGACGCAATGGAGAGTATTGTTAATGTAGTTGCCGGGTTTATCGGGTTGTACAGTTTATATGTTTCAGCCAAACCCAAGGATAAGGATCACCCGTACGGACATGGCAAGGCTGAATTTCTTTCTGCTGCAATAGAAGGCACCCTGATAGGGGTTGCGGGGACATTGATCCTTTATAAGGCTATCCAACATCTCATCCACCCTGTATCGTTAAAAAAGCTGGATACAGGCATCGTGTTAATAGGGATAACAGCGATCATCAATTTCATCACGGGATATTATTGCGCAAGGACCGGGAGGAAAAACAACTCATTAGCACTCGAGGCCAGCGGTAAGCACCTCCAGAGCGATACGTATTCCACGCTAGGTATCATCGCCGGGCTGATGCTCCTTTTTTTTACCGGCCTTCAATGGATTGATAGCGCGGTAGCCATATTTTTCGGGGGATTTATAGTATTTACAGGCTACAAGATCATTCGACAGTCGATTGCGGGAATAATGGATGAGGCTGATGAACAATTGCTGGCCCGGATGGTTGAACTATTAAACGGCACCCGCAGGGAAAATTGGGTCGATCTTCATAATTTACGCGTCATTAAATATGGAAGCGTCCTGCACCTTGATTGTCACCTGACGGTACCCTGGTATCTCAACGTAAATGAAGCGCATGAAGAAATTGAAGCGCTGGCAAAGTCCGTAAAAACGGAATTTGGAGAGACACTGGAAATGTTTGTCCACTCGGATGGCTGCAAGTATTTCCAATGCCCGATATGTGATAAGGAAAATTGCCCTGTAAGGCAACATGCGTTTGTAAAGAAAGTAAAATGGACGCTCGAAAATATTTTGCAAGACAAAAAGCACAGGTATGAAGACCTCAACAAAGTGGAAGCATGACGGCGTTTTTGAAAGCCACCAGGAGGGCAGTGATAAATCGATAACGATAGACACGGATAGAAAACAGGGGCCTGGCCCGAAATCACTGTTGTTGTCGGGTCTCGCTGGTTGCTCAGGAATTGATGTGATTGATATCCTGAAAAAGCAACGGGTTGAATTTTCAGATTTTTCTATAGACGTGGAATCTGAAACGACGACAGATCACCCAAAGGTTTTTAGAGATATTTCCGTCACATATTCCATCCGCACCGACCCGGCTAATGAAAAAAAAGTGAAAAAAGCCATCGAATTGTCATTGGATAAATACTGTGGCGTATCGGCCATGCTTAAGAAGAATTCTGGCATTCATTATAAATTGCAATTGATAAAATAAAATGCTTTCTAAAAAATCACAGTACGCATTTAAAGCACTGGCTTACCTCACAGAAAAATTCAATGAGGGCCCCGTTCTTATTTCAGAGATCTCCACTAAAAAGAAAGTCCCCCTGAAATTCCTGGAAAATATCCTTCTCGAATTAAAAAAAGCCGGTATCCTGGAAAGTAAAAAAGGGAAGGGTGGTGGATATTATCTCAAAAAAGACCCAGCTGAGGTCAAAGTAGTTACTATCGTCCGTTTGGTTAATGGGCCGGTAGCCATGTTACCCTGCGTAAGTCTTAATTTTTACAAGCGTTGTGATAATTGTGATGAAACCAGCTGCGGCCTGCATGATATCATGATCCAACTTCGAGATGCATCATTGACTGTCCTGGAAAATAAGACGCTTATTGACCTTTGTAAAATGGACCCAAAATAGTCCACAAACTTGGTGGGATAATCGTTTTGCCTTATTTTCGTAATCTCAAAAACCTCACTATATGGCATTACGTTTAGGGGATACTGCTCCCAATTTTAAAGCACAAACAACTGCGGGTGAAATTGATTTTTACGAGTACCTCGGTAATGGCTGGGGCATTTTATTTTCACACCCGGCTGATTACACTCCTGTCTGTACGACAGAACTTGGAAAAACTGCTTTATTGAAAGATGAATTTGCAAAAAGAAATGTAAAAGTCCTCGCCGTAAGTGTCGACCCCATAGATAAACATGAAGGATGGGTAAAAGATATTAATGAGACGCAAAATGCAACCGTAAACTTTCCCCTGATCGCCGACCCTGAAAGAAAAGTGGCTGAGCTATATGACATGATACACCCCAATGCTTCCGCAACGGCAACAGTAAGATCGCTGTTCGTGATCGGACCCGACAAACTGGTCAAGCTCATGATCACGTATCCTGCTTCTACCGGAAGAAATTTTGTTGAAGTATTGCGAGTGATCGATTCATTGCAGTTAACGGCTAATTACAGTGTTGCTACCCCGGCTGATTGGAAAGCAGGGGAAGATGTCATTGTCGTACCCACAGTCACAACGGAAGATGCCGTCAAGAAATTTCCGAAAGGAGTTAAAATAGTAAAACCTTATTTGCGGTACACACCGCAGCCTGACCTATGATGTTGAGCCAGGAGCAGATAAAGAAATTGGAGAGCAGCCCGGTAACCGAGGCGATACGAATGGTGACTGACTGGTTTCCGAACGAAGTGGTATTCTCCTCTTCGCTCGGGCAGGAAGACCAGGTATTGACAGATATAATTTTTAGAAATGACCTGCCTGTAAAGATCTTTACGATCGATACCGGCAGGTTATTTAATGAAACGTATGAATTGCTTGACCGGACAATAGCCCGGTATGAAAAGCCAGTGCATGTTTATTTCCCCGAAGCAGCCGACGTTGAAAAATTTGTAACAGACAAAGGCATCAATAGTTTTTATGAATCTGTAGAGAACCGGAAGGAATGCTGCCATATCCGCAAGGTTAAACCATTGAACCGGGCATTAAAAGGGGCGAAGGTCTGGATAACCGGCCTTAGGTCGGAACAATCAGGTAACCGGCAAAAAATGCCAATGATCGAATGGTTGGAAGATAAGCAGCTGTATAAGTTCAACCCGCTTATCAACTGGAACTACGATCAAATGATGAGCCATATCAGCAAGAACAACGTGCCTTATAATTTTTTACACGATAAAGGATATATAAGCATTGGTTGTGCTCCCTGCACAAGGGCGATAGAACCGGGAGAAGATGCAAGGGCGGGAAGATGGTGGTGGGAAACCTCGCAAAAAGAATGTGGTTTGCACACGACAATAGTAAAGCAAGGTTAAATTTTATTAATAAAGAAATCTATTTGCCAGATTGATAAACAGAATGTATGAGCCAGTATCATTTGGATTATTTGGAGCAGTTGGAATCGGAAAGCATTCATATTTTCCGGGAAATAGCCGCACAATTTGAAAGACCGGCATTACTGTTTAGCGGAGGTAAGGACTCCATCACGCTGGTTCACCTCGCAAAAAAAGCATTTGCACCGGGAAAGATCCCGTTCCCGTTGATGCATATCGATACTGGCCACAATTTCCCCGAGGCACTGGAATTCCGCGATTGGCTGGTGAAGGAAGTAAATGCCACCCTCATCGTGAGAAAAGTGGAAGACACCATCAAGCAACGTAATCTCACAGAACAAAAAGGAAAATTTGCCAGCCGCAACTGGCTGCAGACTTATACCTTGTTGGATGCGATAGAAGAATTCAAACTCGATTGCTGTATCGGTGGTGGGAGAAGAGACGAGGAAAAAGCAAGAGCGAAAGAGAGGATATTTTCCGTCCGCGATGAGTTTGGCCAATGGAATCCCAAGCTTCAGCGACCTGAACTGTGGAATATTTACAATGGAAGGATACACAAAGGCGAAAACGTACGGGTGTTTCCTATCAGCAACTGGACGGAACTCGATGTCTGGAATTATATCCGAAAGGAAAAAATAGATTTGCCTTCCATCTATTTTTCGCACGAGAGAGAAATAATCGAGCATGAAGGACAACTAATAGCAGTTTCCGGTTTTATCCGCGTAGATGATACGGATGTTGTGCAGAAAAAGAAAGTCCGTTACAGGACCGTGGGAGATATGACTTGCACCGCGGCCGTAGAATCAAACGCGACTACGCTTGATGAAGTGATCAATGAAATTACCTCCACAAGGATCAGTGAACGGGGTGAAACCAGGATCGATGATAAAGTGACAGAAGCAGCAATGGAAGACCGGAAGAAAAACGGATACTTCTGATTATTTTGAAAGGCACATTCAACATTCAAAACAGTGTAACTTGGATTTACTACGATTTATAACGGCTGGTAGCGTCGATGATGGCAAAAGCACATTGATAGGCCGCTTGCTGTACGACAGCAAAAATATTTTGATCGATCAACTGGAAGCCCTGGAGAGATCAACAAAGAACCGGAGTGACGGTTCTGTTGACCTGGCGCTGCTGACTGATGGTTTGCGTGCGGAAAGGGAGCAGGGGATAACTATCGATGTGGCTTACCGGTATTTTTCAACGCCAAAAAGAAAGTTCATCATAGCTGATGCTCCTGGTCACGTGCAATACACGAGAAATATGATCACCGGCGCCAGCAACACCAACCTCATCATCATTCTCGTTGATGCCAGGCAGGGCGTGGTTGAACAAACGCGTCGCCATTCGATTATTGCTTCGTTATTGAAAATACCGCATGTCATTGTCGCTATCAACAAGATGGACCTGGTAGAATATTCACAGGATGTATTTAACAATATTGCCATTGAATATTCTGAAGTTGCCAAACAACTCGGGTTAAACGAGGTGATCTATATTCCTATCAGCGCACTGAACGGCGACAATATCGTGGACCGTTCCGAAAATATTACCTGGTACGATGGCAAACCTTTGCTCGAGCTCCTCGAAGAAATAGAAATCGATCATGATATAAACCTCGACGATGCACGGTTCCAGGTGCAATTTGTCATCAGACCACAAACTGAAGAACTCCACGATTACAGGGGGTATGCCGGTAAAGTGGTGAGCGGTATTTACAGGAAAGGAGACAAGGTGAGAGTCCTTCCCCAGGATATTGAAACTACCATTAGCAAGCTGGAGGCAGGCGGCAAAGAGGTAAATGAAGTATTCGCTCCTCAGTCCGTGGTTATTCAATTAAGCGATGATATTGATATCAGCAGGGGCGATTCGATCGTAAAAACAGATGACCTTCCCAACGTAAGTAATGAACTGGAAGTATTGTTATGCTGGATGGATGAAAAGCCACTACAACCCGGCAATAAATATTTATTGCAACATAATAGCCGGTTGGTAAAGGCTATAGTCCGCAACATAGAATATAAACTTGATGTAAATACCCTGCAACAGCAGGTGCCAGAAGGGAGTGTGCGTTTGAACGAGGTCGCAAAAGCAACGATTAAAACAGCATCATCCCTGGTGTATGACTCCTTTGCCCGAATCAGTGCGAATGGCAGCGCAGTATTGATCGACGAAACAAGCAATAGCACCGTTGCCGCGGTTCTTATCAACTCGTAAATATCAAATGGAAGGAAAAAAAAATACAGGAAAAGTAATACTTGCGGGTGCAGGTCCGGGAGATCCTGAGTTAATTACTCTAAAACTTCAAAAAAGATTGGCCGCGGCGGATGTTATTATAACCGACCGCCTGGTAAATCCTTCTATCATCAGCCAGCATGCGGCGAAGGATGCTGAAATAATATTTGCAGGCAAACAGGGTTATAATGATGCCTCACTATCACAGGAGGAGATCACCGCGACGATCGTTCGCAATGCATTATCCGGTAAAAAAGTGTTGCGCTTAAAAGGAGGTGATGTTGCTTTCTTTAGTAATGTGCTGGATGAGTTGAAAGCCTTGCAGGAACATAGTATCTCATTTGAGATCATTCCGGGTGTTACCGCAGCATCGGGAGCTTCTGCTTACACCGGCATTCCTCTTACCGCAAGAGGGTATGCACAGGCGGTACAGTTTATCGCTTTTAACCCCAACAACGATTTAGAACTAGAACAATGGCAGGCTCTCGCGGCAACCAGTGACACACTTGTGTTTTACATGGCTTCGAAAAATCTTTTTACCCTGGTTGAACAATTGCTTTGTCATTCAAAGGATCCTCTGACTCCGCTAGCAGTTATTGAACAGGCCACAACCAGTCATCAAAAGGTTTACACAACTGTGTTGAAACAGTATGCTGCAGATTTTGCAGGCTTACAATTCAGTTCTCCTTCATTGGTTATTATCGGGAAAGTGGTAGAGTTATATCAGCAATATGCCTGGTACAACGCCAACGCAGATGGAACGGTCTTTAAAGAATTAAAATAATAATTATTCTGTTTCATTTCCTTCATCCTCGTTAGCAATTGCTTCAATAGTAATAATTCAAATAATATCTCCGGCGAATAATTTTTTTTAAACTTACCTGCGTGTACAGGCATTGTATTTGTCTTATCTCCAGTATTAAACCTTAGAATATGTGGAAAGTGATTTTACAACCCGTAAAAGCCGCCTTTCCCCTTATCGCAGGATTATCCGCCCTTTTGAATTCTGCATACAGTCAGCAAAATATCATTGCTGATAAAAATAATACCCGGCCCGAGGTAAAGGAACAACAAATGAAACCGGCCCGCATCACGAGTTTCGCGGCTATTCATGCCAATGGTTATAATGAGATACAATGGACAACTCTCAACGAAGAGGATATCCGCCGTTTTATAGTAGAGGCCAGTGCTGACGGTATCAACTTTCAAACTGCCGGGGAAATGACTCCTCTTGCCGGCACTTATACTCTGAAACATTATACATTCGATACAAGACCTCTCCTTTACAGGATAAGAATGGAAAATAAAGACGGTAAATTTTATAACTCCGAAGCTTTCCTTCTTGATGGGGTTGCTATTTCACCGGTCAGGGTTTTCCCAACTATTGTCGAGGGAAATGTAGTGAACGTAGTTGCGGCGTTCCCGGTTGAACGTGTGAATATTGTTTCTACCAATGGGCAACAGGTGTTCGCGCAGGATATGGGTGGTATTTCAGGATCTGCACATGTAACGCTTCCCGTGTTGAGTGCTGGCACCTATATGATGACATCTTATGGTAATGGATGGAAGAGCACGTCGAAGATCGTTGTTGCCAGGTAACGAAAGTAAATCTCAAGAACCAAAACCCAAGAACCAAATGCGTGAGATTAAGGTTTTTTGATGAGTATCCACTCACTTTTCGGCAAGGACGGCCTGCTCTCTGAAAACTTTAGCAAACTCAACGAACTCTTTTGCCTGTTCGAAGTAATTCAGAGCAAATTCTTCCGAAGGTGGCGCCTCATTCATGCGCATTACATCGTTTTTAAAACCTGCTGAAGAAGTGTATAGACCTTTTTGGGTAAAATGTGTATCAAAATCCTTTAGTATACCATGTTGTGTATTGCATTGCACACCCTGTTGCAGCAATAAAGCTTTTGCTGTATGCACCTGTGCGGCATAAGCCTGGTAGATGCCATCAGCCCATTTCCCATTGGCGAGGCATTCTTCACTGCCGGCAATTTTTTCACTGGCTTCGAGGATCAATGTAGCTACAAGATCGATCATCACGCCTGCACATTCACCCACACCAATAGCTGTTGAGAATTTCTCCTGCTGGCCCCAGTCCAGATAATCTTCTGCCTGCAGGGTCTCCAGGCTGGCCAGGGGTTTCAGCAAGTCATAATAATAACGGTCACCTTTTTTATGGCTGTAATTCAAAAATGATTCGCCCCCCGCATTGCTTTTATAATCATTCAATACCATTCGCAGCACATCCGGCGCTCTTTTGCTGGGTATTTTGATCACTTTGTCCGCAATCGCACCATTGCCGCTGCCGAGTACTCCACCACCGATCAATACCTGTAAAGCTGGTAACACCTGTCCTTTCGCCTTCATTGAACTTCCATGAAAACCGATGGATGCCATTCCATGCTGGCCACAACTGTTCATGCAACCACTGATCTTTATTGCGAGTTCTTTATTGTATAAAAATTCAGGAAATTCATCTTCTATTAATTCCGATAATACCAGGGCCGTACCAGTACTGTTGCTGATGCCCAGGTTGCAGGTATCAGTCCCGGGGCAGGAAGTCACGTCGGCAGTGCTGCCAAAACCAGCTGCTGCCAAACCTTCACCGGCCAATACTGAATAGACATATTCAAGATGCTCTTCTTTTATAAAACGGAATTGCAAACCCTGGTTGATAGTAACACGCACATCATCGGCAATGATGTCTTTCAGTTGGTCTATCAGCACACGGCTGGCATCAGAACTGATATTACCGTTTGCCACACGTACATACACCGCGAAATAGCCTTCCTGCTTTTGCCGGAAAACATTGGTCTCTTTCCAAATTCCGAACCTGAAGGGGTCAATATTTTCGGGTTTCGCCGTTAGTATCGTGTCCCTATAACTTTCGGTATTCGTATTTATCGTGGTTTCGTGTTTTGATGTGTCAACTTTATACCTCTGTTGAGTCAACGCTAATTGTTCTTGCGCGACCAGTTCATTAAAGGCATCAATCCCGATCTTTTGAATCAGGTATTTGATCCTTGCTTTATGCCGGCTGTTTCTTTCCCCGTGGCGATCGAATACGCGTAATACGCTTTCAATGTAAGGAATGAGTAAATCTTCCTCGAGGAATTCGTGGACCGGTATGGCTAAAAATGGTTGGGCGCCAAGACCACCGCCTACCAGCACTTTAAAACCACGCACATCTTTTCCATTGATGTTCCTGATTCTTGGAATTGCTCCGAGATCGTGCATGAATGTAAGTGCAGTATCTTTTTCGCTGCTGCTAAAAGCGATCTTAAATTTTCTACCCATTTCCTGGCAAACCGGTTTGCGAAGAAAATATTCAAACGCCGCATGCGCATATGGCGTTACATCAAAAGGTTCTTCCGGGTCAATGCCTGCAATGTCTGCTGCCGTGATATTCCTGACAGTGTTGCCGCAAGCTTCACGGATTGTGATATCGTCTCTTTCCAGATCGCTCCACAGTTCAGGTGTACGGTCAAGACTTACAAAATGTATTTGCACATCTTGTCTTGTTGTCAAATGAAGATTCCCGGTTGAATATTCGTCCGATACACTCGCAATGCGCTTCCATTGTGCAAGGGTCATCTTACCGTAAGGCAACTTGATACGAACCATTTGCACGCCCTGTTGCCGCTGACCATAAACACCACGGGCCAAACGCAGGCTCCGGAATTTTTCTTCCGGCATTTTTCCTTCCCTGAACTCACGAATCTTTTTTTCGAGTTCAATGATGTCTTTTTCCACGATAGTGTGTCCAGATCCATTGGCCAGATTTTCCAGCTCAGTGCGAAAACTTTGCATGCTAGTTTAAAATTTAGTGATCGGAAGTTGTTTTCCGGCAGGCAATCGAGACTCAATAATCTACTTAAATTGTAGACTATAAAAATACATCCAATAAGGTTACTAGTCAAAAAAATCTGGCTGAAAACAAATAATATTTAGAAGCCGGCTGGAATGTATTAATCAGGAAGATTGGTAATAAGTTTTAGTTTTTCGCTGTTCAGGATCTCAATGTTTTTACCGGAGAGTTTGATCAGGTTTTCTTCGGCCAGCTCGTTCAACACCCTGAAGACTGTTTCATAGGTTGCTCCCGTGTATGAAGCAAGGTCCTGGCGACTAAGCGGCAGGTCAATAATTCCTTCCCGAACGCCAAATTTTTCTGCTATGGTCAATAAAGCCTGCGCCACGCGACCTTTGACAGGCATATGGGCGAGATTGCGCATTTTCCTTTCGGATACCTTAAGTTCTTCGGCAAAAAACATCATCAATTGTAAGAAGTAATCCTGGTTCATTTTCAGAGAGCTGAAAAAAAACTCAATTCCAACAAAACATACCAGGGAAGTTGAAATGGCAGTAGCTGACACAGGATAGTCGAGTTCATTACCGAGTCCCCTGTGTCCTACGATCTCGCCCTTTCCGGCAAGGCGGATGATCAATTCTTTTTCACCCCATTTCTTATGCACTTTGACTGCACCTTTGTATACAAAAAAGATCCCGGTCACTTTTTCACCTTCCTTGAAAAGCATTTCACCTTTACGCACCTGGAAAGTCTGGCGGTGAGCGGCTATTGCCGGGAGCCACTCCCTGAGACAAAGGGTACAAAATGAACAGCCTTTCAGATCGCATTCCTTTTTATTTTTTTTCATGTGGATCTAACTTATAGATTAGTCATCTAAGGTGTGGGATTTTTAAATAATTCGACGCGAAATTCATATTATATTATTCAACATATGAAAAATATTAACTGAATATGATGTTTTTTTGTAAGAAAGTCAGTACATTTATTACATAGATCATATTTAATGCAGGCGATTTATAGGAAAATTGACCAAGTGTATTATATATAATTTATATTAATATAACCAAACTTGCCATATTATCTCAATTTGATCATTCATTTAACCCCAGAAAAAATGAAGATTGTAATTGCAGGCAATGGCATGGTGGGATACAAGTTTTGTGAGAAATTACTCGCTCACGTCCACCCCCGGCAATTTACTGTTACTGTTTTTGGTGAAGAAATTCGCCCAGCCTATGACCGGGTCCATCTCAGTGAATTCTTTACAGGCAAATCAACCGTCGATCTTTCCCTCGCTCCATCTGAATGGTACCGGGATAACAATATTGATCTTCATCTGGGCGACCCCGTTCAGCATATTGACCGCGTCAATAAAAAGATAAAATCTTTCCACGGTCTTGAAGTTTCTTATGACATATTGATCCTGGCAACGGGTTCTTCGGCATTTGTACCTACCATCCCAGGCATCGAAAAACAAGGCGTTTTCATTTATCGTACCATCGAGGACCTTGAATTGATCCGCGCTTATGCTCCAGCAGTGAAAACTGGTGCAGTAATCGGTGGCGGTCTGCTGGGACTGGAGGCTGCCAAAGCGATGATCGATCTCGGAGTTAAAAATACCCATGTTATTGAGTTTGCCTCCAGGTTAATGCCACGGCAAATTGACGACATGGGGTCGGATGTTTTGAAATATAAACTCCGATCGCTTGGATTAAACATACTGACCAACAAAAACACAACAGCAATTCTTGGAGAGGATCACATCAGCGGGATGGAATTCTCTGATGATACAAAGATAGATACAAACATGCTCGTGATTTCTGCCGGTATCAAACCGCGGGATGAACTGGCGCGTCAATGCGGATTGGAAACAGGACCAAAAGGGGGAATAATAGTTAATGAAAAACTGCAAACCAGTGATCCTTTCATTTTTGCTATCGGTGAATGCGCATTATACAAAGGCATGATCTATGGCCTGGTGGCTCCTGGTTATGACATGGCAGATGTAGTGGTGAAAAATCTTTTTCGATCAGGGTCTATGGAAGAAGCTTTATTCATGGGCTATGATATGAGCACCCGGCTAAAACTGATCGGGGTAGATGTAGCCAGTTTTGGAGATCCTTTCACGGTGGCTAAAACAATTGTTGTTAATGATACCAACAAAGGAATTTATAAACGGATCAACATAAGTGAAGACGGTAAGATCTTACTTGGGGGAATATTGGTAGGAGATGCATCGCAATACAATATGTTATTGCAAACATGCAAGAACAAAATTGTGTTGCCGCCTAATCCCGAAGAAATCATAATGGGAACCGTCAATGGCGAAAAAGCTGGAGGGGCAGGCGTGAACCATTTGACAGATGCTGCACTTATATGCAGTTGTGAGGCAGTAACCAAGAAAACAATTTGTGAGAGTGTAACAGAAAATGGATGCGAAAGTGTTGAAGCCATAAAAAAATGTACAAAGGCTGGTACAGGTTGTGGCGGATGTGTACCAATGCTGAAGGATATTATGCTTTCATCAATGGCAGCCCAGGGAAAATATGTGCGCAATGTCCTGTGTGAGCATTTTGATAAAAGCCGCCAGGAGTTGTTTGACCTTGCAAAAATCCATTCATTGAAAACGTATGACGAGGTCCTGGACAGGTTAGGGAAGGGACATGGCTGCGAAGTTTGTAAACCGGCCGTCGTTTCCATTCTCGCCAGTCTTTGGAATGATATGCCTTTAAAGAAAGGAAATGCCACCGCGCAAGATAGCAATGACAGGTTTCTTGCCAACATACAAAAAGGCGGTACTTATTCTATTGTACCCAGGGTACCGGGTGGCGAGATCACTCCCGAAAAACTTATTACCATCGGAACTGTCGCAAAAAAATATAATCTCTATACAAAAATTACCGGAGGACAGCGCATTGATTTGTTTGGCGCTCATGTAGCTGATCTTCCGGCGATCTGGGAAGAGTTGATCGCCGCTGGTTTTGAAAGTGGTCATGCCTATGGTAAAGCGCTACGCACAGTAAAAAGTTGTGTCGGTTCCACCTGGTGTCGCTATGGCCTGCATGATAGTGTCAGCTTTGCAATACGTATTGAAGAACGATACAGGGGTTTGAGGGCGCCTCACAAAATAAAGTCGGCGGTTTCCGGCTGCATCCGCGAATGTGCCGAAGCGCAAAGCAAAGATTTTGGCATTATTGCTACCGAAAAGGGATGGAATCTCTATGTAGGCGGAAACGGTGGAAGCAAACCGCAGCATGCCGTATTGCTGGC
>Ga0066652_100000772_pt1 | contig 15843 bp, 13 predicted proteins | sample GraSoiAngelo_101_FD_71413 | JGI IMG/M metagenome (GOLD analysis project Ga0066652, IMG submission 71413) | Grasslands soil microbial communities from the Angelo Coastal Reserve, California, USA - 14_0903_02_30cm | ecosystem: Environmental > Terrestrial > Soil > Grasslands | place: USA...
ACGAGTTCTCCAACCTTGACGGGGCGCTTCAGGGGGAGGGCTGCCGCCATGTAGACTCCTTGGTTGCCGTTTTGTGGGGTCGGGGAATGTAGCTAAATGCAGGCCAAAACGGTAGTTCTGGAGGCCAGCGAGTAAGGAGGCCTTGCTGAGGGGCACACTGCCATGATACAATTGTATCACAATATGGATACACTCGTGACTCGGCTCTGGCGTGCACTCACCGCTCCCCGCAATTCGGTCCCGGTCCCCCCCGGCGGCGTGCGCGTTCTGCCGGCCTATGCTGCACTCGCGCGCTACCACATGAGCAGCATCGAGCTCGATGGGCGACTGCGCACGTTCGTCACGCAGCTCGCCGCCGAACGCAGTCATTGCCGCTGGTGCATCGAACGCGGCCGCCATCTCTGGCGCGAGGCACAACTCCCGGTCGATGCGCTGCATGCGCTACGAGAGCAGCGCGCTGTTCTCGAATCGCGAGCGCGCGGCGCTGCGCTTCACCGACGCAGTGACCCAGTACAGTGAGGCACATGGCGGGATGCCGTTGGAGCCGCTCATGCGCGCACGCCAACACTTGAGCGAGCCGGAAATCGCCGCCGTCACGGCCCTGGTCGCCGCGCAGCATTTCTTCAATCCAATCACCGGCACCCTCGGCGCCGATGTGGCTCCGTGGGGTGCACCGGTTGGCTCGTCGATCCGGAATCTCTGGCTGTGAAGGAAGGCCGCTGGTTGTTGCTGATTCATCAGCTTCCGCCAAAGCCCGACTACTTCCGGGTCAAGATTTGGCGACGCTTGCAGGGACTCGGCGCCGTCGCGATCAAGAATTCGGTCTACACCCTGCCCTTCAGCGCCCAGACGAGCGAAGACTTCCAGTGGCTACACAAGGAGATCACGGCCGGCGGCGGAGAGGCGTCGGTGTGCCGGGCGACATTCGTCGATGGACTCACCGATCCACAGATCGAGGAGTTGTTCCGGACGGCGCGGGATGCCGAATACGCGGATCTAACGCGCGCTGCGGAGCAGGTCGAGTCGACGGCCGAGATCGCGCGACTCGAGCGCCGGCTGCGCGACATCACGGCTCTCGATCATTTTGGAGCCGGTGGACGTAAAACTGCCGAGGCGGCGATGGCCAAGCTGAAGACTCTCAAGACCGACCGCGGAAAACGCGAGAAGGTCCCCAAGAAACAAACATGGATCACGCGGCCGGATGTGCATGTCGACCGCATTGCGAGCGCCTGGCTGATCAAACGCTTCATCGATCCGAAAGCGCGCTTTGTGTTCGGCGACGCTCGAGAGGGAGCCGTCAGCTTCGACATGTTCGAGGGTGATTACACGCACGAGGGCGATCGTTGTACGTTCGAAACGCTGCTGCAGCGCTTCGGGCTCGAGCAAGACGGCGCGCTCCGCGCCATCGCCGAGATGGTGCACGACGTGGATATGAAAGATGGGAAGTTCGGACGGGACGAGACGCCGGGATTCGAGCGGCTGATCGCCGGGATCGTCAAGCGCCACGCGCGCGACGAGGCGCGCATCGAGCGCGGTACTGAGCTGCTCAACGACCTTTACGAATCAATACAGCCGTCCCCACCAGCGCGATGAGCGCAAAGCTGAACCACTGGATCGCATAGGACAAATGCGGGCCGTCGTCGAATGTGGGCGAGGGCCAACGTCGCGGCAGTCCTCTGGTGGGATCCGGCGACTCGAGCTGAACGACGAACGGGAGAAAACCCGCCACGGCAACGTCGCCACGGCCGCGTGGTGGAATCAACGCAATTCCGGTCACGGTCGCTGTATCCGGCTCCCGGTAGAGCGTGTGATCGACGTGAAACGCGTCCGGCGAGGGCACCCAGCCGCGATCGACCAGGACCGCTGACCCGTCGGCCAACCGGAGCGGCGTGACGAGCGCTACGCCCGGCGTTCCTTGAAAACTTCGTCCCGGCCAGGTGCGCTCGGCGGAGAACTCGTAGACCCCCTGTGCCACCACGCGGCGCTGGCGAGCGCTGTCCGCCGTGATGTCGCGACGCACCGGCAGCGGCGGCAGCGCCAGACGCGCCTCGAGCACGGCGTTGCGGGCGCGGCGCTGGTGGAGGCGGTCGAGCTGCCAAAAAGCGGCCCACACGCACAACCCCGCAACGACAACCGCGATGGCGGCGAGGCCTACGTCCCGGCGATGCACAACGCGACCTTCTCGGCGCGCGACAGGCGCCGGATCGCCGCCTCGCGCTTTAAGGCGCTACTGCGATCGGCGATCGTTTCCTGGTAGGCGAGGGTGACGGGAAGCCGCGCGCGGGTGTACGCGCTCGCCTTGCCGCGGCGATGCGATTCGAGGCGCTGCGGCAGATCGTTGGTGATTCCGGTGTACAGGGTGCCGTCGTGGCAACGGAGGAGATAGACGGTCCAGGGCACGCGGCCAGCCGCCAACGCGTCAGGCCAGCTTTGCATCCATCGTAATCTCGACGTTGCCCTGAATCGCCTTCGACAGCGGACAGTTCTTCTTCGCCGTCTCGGCGGCCTGTCTGAAGGTGGCATCGTCGATGCCGGGGACCTTGCCCCGCACTTCCAGGACGCTGCGCGTGACTTTGGGCGCCCCATCCACCGTTTCGAGCGTGACGGCCGCGCGCGTTTCGATGCGGTCCGCGGGATGGCCCGCCTTCTCGAGACCGGCCGAGAGCGCCATGCTGAAGCACCCGGCGTGCGCGGCCGCGAGCAGCTCTTCAGGGTTCGACCCTTTCTTGCCCTCGAAACGCGTGCCGAAGCTGAACGAGCCGCTGAATGCCCCGCTTTGCGCTTTGAAGCTGCCTTTCCCGTCTTTGAGCTTGCCTTCCCAGACCGCGACGGCGTTGCTGGTCGCCATGATCGATTGCTCCGGTGGTTACAGGGGAACGGGGAATCTGGCGAGACACGCGGCGGTTCGCTACGCTTCAAGACCTCTGCGGAGCGCATCTGATGGCGACCAGAAAGAAGCCGCCGGCCAAGAAACAGCCCAAGTCCCGCCCCGGCGCCCGGCGGCAGCCTGAAACGCTGCGCCTGCGCGATATCGCACCCACGTTCACCGCAACCGACCTCCAACGGAGTATCGCCTTCTACCGCGACGTCCTGGGCTTCGTCGTGGGGGAGGAGTGGCGCGACAACGGCACGCTGGAAGGCTGCGAGATGCGTGCCGGAGCGGTGACGTTCTACCTCACTCAGGACGACTTCGCCAAGGGTCGGGACCGCAAGAAGGGGATCGGCTCGCGGCTGACCTGCACGACCGCGCAAGACCTCGACCGTTTCGCCGCCGAGGTCAAGGCACGCGGCGGCGCGCTCGACCAGGAACCGATGGACATGCCGTGGGGTGAGCGTCAGTTCATGATCACCGATCCGGACGGGTTCAAGCTGACCTTCGTGCAAACGCGTTGAGTCTTTCACCCGCCGCGCGGAACGTCCTGCGATCGGTCGCAGCGACGCTCGTTCCGGACGGCGCGGCGGACCTCCACGAACAGGTCACCCAGAAGATCGCATCGCTGCCCCGCACCGCCGATCGCGCCGAGCTCGATCTCCTCCTGCGTCTGCTCGACAGCCGCATCGTCAACCTGCTGACCAGCGGCATCCCAAGACCGTTCACGCGTATGTCACCCGCGCAGCGCGAGCGGTGCCTGCGCGGCTGGGCAACGAGCCGCGTGCCGCAGCGTCGCAAGGCATTTCAAGCGTTGAAGCGGCTGACGACTGTCACGCATTACACCACACCCGGAGCGGCGCGCGCCATCGGATATCCCGGCCCGCTGGGTCCTCCTCCCGCCACCCCGAAGCCGATCCGTCCTGTCGCCATTACGGCGGACAGTACGCTCAGCTGCGACGTAGTCGTCGTCGGCTCTGGCGCCGGCGGTGGCGTGGTCGCGGCTGAGCTGGCCGCCGCAGGGAAGGACGTCATCGTGCTGGAGAAGGGCGGGTATCGCAACGAGGCGGACTTCACCCACCAGGAGGGGGACGCGCTCGAAACGATGTACGATGCGGGCGGCGTGCTCGCTACGAGCGATCTGGGCTTGGTCGTGCTGCAAGGCGCGACACTTGGTGGCGGCACCGTGATCAACTACACGACGAGCTTCCCGACGCCAGAAACCGTCCGGCGGGAGTGGGCGCGAGAACACCATCTGCCGCACTTCGAAAGTGTGGAATACACCCGCTCGCTCGACGCCGTCGCCCGCCGGCTCGGCGTCAACACGGATCACGCGAAGCCCTCGGGCCGCGACCAGGTGCTCATCAAAGGGCTCGAGCAGATGAAATGGCATCACGGGTTACTGCCGCGCGATGTGCGCGGCTGCCCTCAGGATGATGAATGCGGCTACTGCGGGATGGGATGCCGCCGTGGCGCGAAACAATCGACGTTGATCACCTACCTGCAAGATGCCGCACAGCGCGGCGCGCGCATCGTCGTGAATTGCGATGTGCGCCGGGTCGTGATCGAGCGCGGTGCGGCAACGGGCATCGAGGCGCGGGTCGGACCACGCGCGTTGAGCGTTCGCACCAAAGCAGTCGTCGTGGCCGGAGGGTCCGTGCACTCGCCGGCGTTGCTGCTGCGCTCGGGCGTCACGCTTCCCGCCCTCGGCCGGCATCTCGCGCTACATCCCGCGACCGCGGTCCTCGCTGACATGGAGCGGGACGTGCGGCCCTGGACGGGGACGGTCCAGGCTCATTATTCCGATCAATTCGCCGATCTCGATTCGGGCTATGGGTTCAAGTTCGAGACCGCCCCCGTCCATCCCTCGCTGCAGGCGCTTGCGGCCCCCTGGGAGTCGGCGGCCGGACACCGCGCCCGCATGGCTCGGCTGCCGCAGACCGCGCTCGTCGGCATCTTGTTGCGCGATCGCTTTGGCGGGCGCGTGCGCGTGGACCGCGATGGAGTCGCGGTCGTCGATTACCGGCTATCGCGCTACGATCGCGTCCATCTCCGGCGCGCCATCACGGCAGCGGCGGAGGTGCTCGAAGCCGCGGGCGCGCGCGACATTTGGCTCCCGCTCGCCCGCGACGTGAGCTATCGGCCGGGAGCCAAGGAAGCGCGCCAGGAGTGGCTCAGGCGGGTCGACGCGGCGGGCTGGGGACCGAACCAGATCCTGCTCGTCACCTTCCATCAGATGGCGTCGTGCCGTATGGGCGCGAGCGCGCGCACGTCGGTGGTCGACGCCGAACATCGCGTGTGGGGTATACGAGGCCTGTACGTCGCCGATACGAGTGTCTTTCCCACGGCGTCCGGTGTGAACCCGATGCTCACGGTGATGGCCATTGCCCATCGGGCGGCGGGGATAATTGCGAGCCATCTCACATGAGCCGTCTGCCGTCAGTCGTCTGCCGTCTGTGCTGATGGCCGATGGCTGACGGCGACTTATCCGGAGAACCGTATGTTCGCATTGTTGTTAGCTCTCCAGCAGCCAGTTGCGGATTCCTCCCCGTTCCGCGCCCTGCCGATGCCTGCACCGACGGCGGTGCGCAGTGCCGCGGGAGCGCCGGGACGGAGCTACTGGCAGCAGCGCGCCGACTATACGCTCGAAGCGACGCTCGACACAGCGACGAACATCCTGCGCGGCAGGGGGCGCATCTACTACGTCAACCGCTCGGCTGATGCGCTCGACCACGTGTGGGTGCAGCTCGACCAGAACCAGTTCGCGCCCGGCTCGATCTCGGCGGTGTTGAATCAGCCGCCGCTACAGTTCGCCGGCGGCGTGGTCTTTGACTTCAGCGGGAAGGGATTCGTCGGCGGGATCACGGTGGATCGCTTTGCGGCGGCGGGCCGCTCGCTTACGACGAAGGTGTTCGGCACGATGATGCGGGTCGAGCTGCCCCGGCCGCTCGCGCCTAATCTCAACATCACATTCGACATCGCGTGGCACTTCCCGATTCCGCCGTATGGCGGCGGCCGCATGGGGCGCGTGGGCTCACGCTTCTACGAGCTCGGCCAGTGGTACCCGCGCATGGCCGTGTACGACGACGTGCATGGCTGGAACACACTGCCCTTCCTGGGCGCGGGCGAGTTCTATCTCGAATTCGGCGATTTCGACGTCAGTCTCACGGTCCCCGCCGGATTCCAGGTCGCGGCGACAGGCGCGCTCGCCAACCCGACGGCGATTCGCACGCCGCAGGAGCGCGCTCGGCTGGCGGGCGCATTTACGTCTCCGGGACAAGTCGTGCAGGTCATCACGCGGCAGGAAGCCATCGCGAGCGCCGCGCGTCCGGTCCCGGGCACACGAACGTGGCGCTTCACCGCGAGCGGCGTCCGCGATTTCGCCTGGGCCGCGGGATCGGGCCTGCGCTGGGACGCGAGCACGTGGGACGGGATCCTGATCCAGACGTTCTATCATCCCGACGCCGCGCCGTGGGAAGAAGCGAACACCATGCTGCGGTTCGCCCTCAGACATTTTTCGGGCGCGCTGGGCCAGTATCCGTGGCCGCAGATCTCGGCGGTGGAGGGGTTGGTCGAGGGGATGGAGTACCCGATGGTGATCTATTGTCCCTCGCTGCAGAAGCGCGAAGACCAGTACTGGGTGCTCATGCACGAGCTCGGCCATCAGTGGTTTCCGATGCAGGTCGGGTCGGATGAGCGGCGCTATCCGTGGATGGACGAAGGCTTCAATACATTCGCCGATTACGACGCCGCCGAGGCGTTCTTCAAGGGCACGGCGTACGGTGATACGGTGCGGCGCGAGCTCCTCAGCGCGTACGCCGCCACCGCGATCCCGGGCAGCGAGCAGCCGATGATCACCAAACCCGACGAGGTACGGCAGCTGTACTGGACCGCGTACCAAAAGCCGGCACTCATGCTTTCGATCTTGCGCGAAGCCGTCGTGGGCCGCGCGGAATTCGATCGCGCCTTTCGCGAATACGCGCGGCGCTGGAAGGGGAAGCACCCGCAGCCCGCCGATTTCTTTCGGACGATGGGCACGCTCACGGGGCGCGACCTCGACTGGTTCTGGCGCAACTGGATCTACACGACGGCCCGGCTCGACCAAGCGGTTGACTCGGTACGGTCCAGCGCCGACTCTGCTTTCCTTTATTTATCGAATCGCGGTCAGATGGTGCTGCCGGTCACGCTGGAGTTGCGCTATGCGGACGGTTCGACGGAGACCCGCAACCTGCCGGTCGAGATGTGGGACCTTGGCACGCGTTTCACGTATCGTCTCGCGACAGCGAAGCGATTGTCGAGTGTGGTCGTCGATCCGCGACGCATTTATCCTGACGTCGCGCGCGAGAACAACAGTTGGAAGCGCTAGCCGTGTAGGTCAGGGCACCGCGTCTTGATTCGCCACTCGCACGGGCACCGTACTGGCGCGGCCTGACCCGTCGCCGAGCTGGCCGTGGTCGTTCAACCCCCAACAGTAGGCTGTGCCGGCCGTTGTTACGCCGCACGTGTGGTGGAGGCCGCTCGTGAGCGCCGCGAAGCTCAGGCTGCCGGACACAGGTACGGGAACCAGACTACAGGGCTGGCTTCCCGCGTTCGATGTCTGGCACACGGCAAGTGCCGTGCTCGTGCCGAGCTGCCCGCTGTCGCCGCTACCCCAACAAAAGGCCTCGTTGCTACTCGTGAGGCCGCAGGTATGTGTGGCCCCCGCGGAGATCGCCACGAACGTATGGCCGCCGCGGACGAGATCGGGCGTGTTGGAGCCGTTCGCACTGTCGCCGAGCTGTCCGAAGTCGCCCCGTCCCCAGCAATATGCGTCCCCGCCGGCCGTGAGCCCGCACGAATGATACGACCCGGCGGTCACCGCCACGAACTTGAGCCCCCCTTGCACTGCCACCGGCCCCGCAGTGTCAGCCGTCGTACCGTCGCCGAGTTGGCCGTTCGCATTGCGTCCCCAGCAGTATGCGCTCGAGTCCGCCGCGATACCGCACGAGTGCCAGGTCCCGGTGTACACGAAGAGCAGTCTCAACCCACCTGCCACCGGCACCGGTGTGCGCCGGTCGGTGCGACTCAGATCTCCGATCTGGCCGAATGCGTTCCAACCCCAGCAGCGGGCCGTGCTGTCCGCGGCGATGCCGCAGCTGAAGGAGCCTCCGGCCGAGATGTGACGCAGCGTGACCCCGCCGGCGACGTCCGTGGGGACGAGCGAACGGTTCGTGGCGGCACCGGAGCCCAGTTGGCCGCTCAGGTTGAGCCCCCAGCAGTGCCCGGTGCCGGAGCTTGTACGCCCACACGTATGAGCGCCACCACCCGAAAGGAGAGCGAACCGGACCGACGTCGCCACCAGGACCGGGCGCGGCCGATCGCCCAGAGATCCGTCCCCGATCTCACCATCGGCATTCCAGCCCCAGCAAAACGCCACCCCGCTTACGGTTAGGCCGCAACTATGCAGCGTGCCCGCCGCGACAGCCGCGAACGGTTCGGTGACTGGATCCGACGGGACGAGGGGCTCTGCGCCGCACGCCAGAAGCACGGCAACGGCCGCGGTCCACACACCAAGGGGACGAACACGAACGACACGAGTCATCACTCGGCAATCTAGCTCGCTCCTTCGGTGTATGACCACATCGGAACAGCGAACGACGTTACCCCGATCAGCCACATCTAGCGCCTACTTTCCAGGGAGGCCGCCCATGCTCTGGTCCAAGGTGCTGACGCCCTCGTTTCTCCTGCTACCTGTCGTACTCGCGGGCGCAGCGCCGCTTTCCGCACAGACGGGCACGATCCGCGGTGAGATCCGCGAAGCGAGCGCACAGAATCCGATTGTCGGGGCTCAAATTCTCGTTGTTGGAACGCGGCTCGGTGCAGTGTCAGATCAGCAAGGCAACTACACGCTAACCAACGTGCCCCTGGGACGAATCACGGTCCGGGTCCGCATGCTCGGCTACTCGAGCATGAGCTCGGCGGTGGACGTCTCTTCGGATGCCCCGGCGACACTCAACTTCGCGCTTAGTCCGTCAGTCATCACGCTCGAGGAAGTCGTGGTCACGGGCACGGGCGGTGCGGTCGAGAAGAAACAGCTCGGCAATACAATCGCGACCATTGACTCGAACGTGATCAAGAACGCACCAGTCCAGAGCTTCTCCGAGGCGATCGCGGCGCGCGAGCCAGGTGTGCAGGTGCTGCCGTCTTCAGGCCTCGTGGGCGAGGGCGCCCGTATTCGCATTCGCGGCAATGCGAGCCTCAGTCAGAACAACGAGCCCGTGGTGTACGTGGACGGAGTGCGCGTGGACAACGGCGGCGGGTTCACCATCGCCGGCGCGGGTGGCGGCGGCACTCCATCTCGGCTCGACGACATCAATTCGGAAACGATCGAGCGTGTGGAGATCCTGAAGGGCGCGGCGGCCGCCACGCTGTACGGCAGCGAAGCCAACGCTGGCGTGATCCAGGTTTTTACCAAGCGCGGCACGGCGGGGCCACCGAAGTTCAGCTTCCGAATGGACCAGGGCATCTCCCGCTCACCCCAGGGCGCGTTCAAGCCGCTGGCGGGATTCGCGCGCTATGCCGACACCACGTCGTGCATCGCCGATGCCGCCGTGTTCGGTAGGACCGTGACGGCCCAGAGGACCGCGTGTCGTTCCACCATCGGCGTCGCGGACCGATTGAGCGCGATCTACGGGCGCACCATTACGCCGTTCCAGGTGTTCGAGAGCGACTACATCAACGATTTCTTCGACACCGGTTACTACTCGAACTATTCTGCAAACGTGAGTGGCGGCGGTCCGACGGTGATCTACAACGTCGCCGCGCGCCTCAATCGCGAGGACGGGCCCTTCACCGTCAACCGGGTAGACCGCGCGGCGCTCGCGAACGATGTCAATCGCAAGACCTTCGGCTCAGCGAGCATCGTCCTGTTCCCGCGCCAGCGGCTCCAGCTCCGTGCCACCGCGATGTTCACCGATGTGCATCACGAGACACCGAACAACGGCAACAACATTTACGGCGTGCTCTCGTCGGCCCAAAACTCGAAGCCGGAGCAATCCGACTGCGAAGAGTCCCGGAAGCTCGGTCTCGGTGGCGCGTTCGGCCAAGACCCGGCCCGGCCCGACCGTTGCGCCGGACCGGGCGACCCCTCGGGGTCGGGAGCGTTCATCACGCCGCGCGAGGCAGCCTACCAGAAGGTCGCGCAGGGCGCCGAGCACTTTAACGGCAGCCTGAACGTGAACTACCAGGCGGTGCCGACGGTGAAGCTCGATCTGACACTCGGGATGGATGTCACGAACGCCAACGACTTCGAGCTGCTGCCGTTCCGCTACAACGTGGACAACTACACCACGAACGAGATCCTGGGGCGGAGAACGGTGGGCAACCGGAACAACCGCCAGTTTACGCTCGACGGCAAGGCAACCTGGTCGGACCGGTTCAGCCAGTTCACGTCCAACTTCGTCGTGGGCACACAGGGTTTCGTGACGCGGGAGCAGGACAAGGGCGGGTTCGGACGTGACTTCCCCGGTCCCGGTATCGAGATCGCGGGAGCCGGCGCGATTCGGCAGATCCAAGACACCTTCCTCTCGATCGTGAACCTCGGCGCGATGGCGCAGGAGCAGGTCGGCTACCATGACTGGGCATTCCTGACGCTGGGTGCCCGCTGGGATCGCAACAGTGCCTTCGGTGAGTCGAGCCCCTGGGCATTCTATCCCAAGCTGAGCGTGTCGCTCGTCCCCAGCGACCTGCCGAGCTGGCACGTGCCGCAGATTTCCAGCCTACGACTCCGTGCGGCGGTCGGGCGGTCCGGTCAGCAACCCGGCGCCTTCGACAAGTTCACGACTTACGCGTCGCTCCCTTCGGAGCTCGGACCTGGTTTTCAGCCGTCCAACCTCGGCAACGATTCGCTCAAGCCGGAGGTGTCCACCGAGCGTGAGCTGGGTGCTGAAGTCGGGCTGCTCCAAAACCGACTCGGGCTCGATGTGACGTGGTGGCTGCGGAACACCGTGGACGCTCTCGTGCAAAAGCAGTTCCCCGCAACGGCGGGCTTCACCAGCCCGCAGCTCGTGAACATTGGGTGGCTCCAGGGTCAGGGCTGGGACTTCAAGGTCAACGCGCTGGTAGTCGACCGGGCCAACTTGTCGGTGAACGTCTTTGCGAACGCCGCCTTCCTATCGCAGAAGATCATGAGCATGGGAGGCGCGGCACCGATCAAGGTCGGCGGCAGCTACCCACGCTACCGCAACTTCTTGCGCGGCCCGGACACGCTGTACTCTGCCCCTGGGGTCATCGACGAGATTCGGTACTACGCCCCGGGCTCCCTGCTCGGCGCGGCACTGATTCCCACGTGTTCCGGGGGGCCCATCTATCGCGGTGGACCGAACGTCGGCCAGGCCCGCCCGTGCTACACTCCCGGGTCAACGGTCCCATACGACACCGACAGGAACGGTCAGCCGGACACGGAGTCCCGGCTGCAGTTCTACATCGATTCCCTGCGAACGGCGCGCAACCCGAACCCCCTGGACGCGTTGAATCCCATGTTCGACGACGAGGACGGGGACAAGGACGTGCTGGACAATTATCTGGGAAAGCCGGAGCCCGACTGGCAGGGTGCGTTCGGCGCCAATATCACCTTGCGACGCAACTTGCAGATCAACGTCCTGTTCGAGTACAAGGCCGGAAACTACACCATTACGAACTTGACTGACGCGTTCCGGAAGTCGAGCCCCACGATCGGACGCAATGTCCGCGGTGCGGCGGAGATCGAAGCGACCCTGCTGAATCCGGCCTCGACACCGGTCCAGCGGCAAGCGGCGGCAATGGCGTGGGCTAGAAAGTACAAGGCGCTTTCGCCTTACGACGGGTTGAACCAGAACGAGAGCGGCGACTTCTTGCGCTGGCGCGAGCTCGGCATCACCTACTTGGTGCCGTCGTCGATCGCCCGGCGATTCGGCGTGGATAACCTGGCCGTCAGCCTGACCGGCCGGAACATCAGACTGTGGACCGGCTACACCGGGATTGATCCGGAGGAGAACACGATCGGTCGCGGCGGCGGTGGCCAGCTGGACAATAACTACCTGGACGCGGTGGACGGCTGGGGTCTGCCGCTCCCGACCAGCTGGACGTTTTCAGTGCGGTTCGGCTTCTAACCGGGTGCCCCAAGGAGGAATGATGCCATGATGCGTATCGCCATTGCTGGGCGTCGGCCCCGGCGGGGTGCCCCGCTCACCGCGGTCGGCCTGATGCTGTGCGTGACCGCGTGCAGCGGTCTGCTCGACGTCGATAATCCAAACAGTGTGCCGGCATCCGAGATTCACAATCCGCGGAGCGCCGCAGCGCTGCTCAGCGGCGTGCATTCCAGCGTGAGCCGGGCGATCAACGCCGTCACGCTCGTCGAGGCGACCGCGTCCGATGAGCTCGACTGGGTTGGGTCGCGGGACGCGTGGCGTGCTCTCGACGCCGGCAACCTGTCCGACCCATTCAACGAGTTCACGGACGCGGCCTTCCCCACGCTCGGCCAGGCCCGGTGGTTCGCGGACGAAGCCATTACGGTCATGAATGAACACCGCGCAGCGGGAAGGTTGGCGCCAGGCAACGTCGACCCGGTCCTGTACCCACGCGCGTACCTGTACGGCGCGCTGGCGTATGTGACTATCGCGGACTTGTTCGATCGCTGGGCCTTCTCAGACGTCGGGGCGCCGGCGCCCGCAATCGCGCCGGCTAACATGCGGCAGGTGTACGACACGGCGATCGTGTATCTCGACCGCGGAATCCAGTACGCCGACTCGCTCAATACCGCTGGCAGTACTGCCGTTCGACCGTGGCGGCTGGCGCTGTATGCTTTACGCGCCCGGGCGAAGCACGCGCGCGCTATTTGGGACATGATCGGACCGGTGCCCGACGCCCCGGCTAACATTACCAACGGCGGCCTGGCGAGCGACGGGGGCGCCGTCGCGGACGCGCAGGCCGCGATTGCACAAGCCCTGGCGACGTCCAGCCTGGGGCCCGACTGGAAGCTCACGTTCGCGTACAGTGCGACCACTATCGGCGGCGATTTCGGCACCTGGGTGAACGATCGCACGGAAATGCGGCTCGGCGATGCCTACGTGTTCGGAAGTGCCAGCAACAAGACGTGGGACAGCACTCGAGTACTCGATCCGATCACCGCACAGCGGGATCCGGTACTCAATACTACTGCGACGGCGTTTAAAGCCGGGTCCGTGTACCCGACCTTCACCGCGCTTTCTGTGCGGGAAGCACGTCTCATCGTGGCGGAAGGCGCGCTTGCTGCCGGTGATACGACAACGTTCGCGACGCAGATCAACACACTACGGGCGCTCAACACGCTGCCCGCCTGGAATCAGGCAACGCCGCAAATCCGCGCCGACAGCCTGCTGTGGTACGAGCGGCAGGTCAACCTATACCTGCAAGGGCGGCGGCTCGCCGACATGTACCGGTTCGGCATCCGCGCAGCGAAGTGGCAACTGAGCTCCGAGGCTGTCACACAGCCGGGACGGTTCCTGCCGATCACGGCACGCGAGTGCCTGTCCAACCCGCTGATCGGCGGGGCTGCCTGCCGCATTTAGCCGGCAGCGCCGTCCGTGGAAGAATTGAGGGCCGGTCGCGAGGCCGGCCCTCACCTACTCAGCGGCTCTAGTTCTTGTCGGATGGCGGTGTCGGGCCACCCCCTCCGCCGAGTGCCCGCTTCACCCCGGCGAATAGTGACGCAGCCAGACCAGCCGTCACGAGCCCCACCAAGCCGCTGCGGACCGGCGAAAGACGCCGCACTTCGAGCGACGCGAGGTCCGCCTTGGTGAAATACACCGCGCCTCCGTTCGCCGCAAAGTCGGAGCCCTCCCGCGTGCGCACCCAGCTCCCTGAGATCACCAAGGAATCTGCATTCGTCCGGTACACCAGGCCCTCGATACGGTCGACATTCTGCACTGTTATTTGCCCGAGCGACACACTAATCGGGGTTGCGAGCGTGGCCCGGACCTCGGTCCCAGGGACGGGCGCGGGCCGCTGGAGCGGCTGGTAGGAGAAGCACGCCGCGGAAAGCCCAGCCGTCGCAGCCACTGTGGGGATACGCCAGGAGACCATGAACGGAGCATACTCACGAGGGTGAGCCGTCGCCAGACCCTACCTCTAGTGCAGGCGCCGGTCCCCGAACTGCTTCACAAGCTCACTCAGCACCGCTTTCGCGTCGCCGAATAGCATCCACGTGCGGCGGGCGTTGAGCCGCGGTCGAGATGTAAAGGGTAGAGAACAGGAAGAGGTGTAAGGAAAAAGTAGGGGCGCAGCATGCTGCGCCCCTACGCTGTTTGCAGCCCACTGCGGCCCTATTTGTCCGGCCGATTCTCGTCGTCCACAATTTCGTCCACGGGATCCTGACCGCCTCCCGGCCCCCAGCCTTTCTTCCCGGGATGATCCGGAATCGAAATCGCCACCTCTCCCACGTTGTTCGCGTAATTCGATTCGAGCAGCGCGTGACACAATCCAGTGGCGGGATCGAGGAACCGACAGGGATTCTCGCGGCTCGCCACATAGCCGGGGTTCACCTCGATTCGGATGATGTAATCGCCGGGCGGAATGACAGCTTGCCCATCGGCCCCATCCAGCACGAAATACTGGCCGCCCAGCCATTTCACGTAAGTATCAGCGTAATACACGCTGATCCCTTGATTGCCGGGAACCTCCGGCAGTCCCAAGTCGGGCCGGGCGGGCCGGCCGCACGCCCTGTAGTACCACGGCTTGATGCCCCCATCGTTCACGTTATACGGTGTGATATCGAGCATACAAAAGCCGCGCTTGGCCGAGATCCACGACTGGGAGCGGTCGGCCGACAGCAGTGAGTACGTGGCGTAGTTGCGGAAGTGATAATGCCGATGGCAGGCATTGTTCTCAAATAACCCGTCGGAATCGCTGCCGTCGCCGTCCCCGTTGGGATCCCAGTGACGGTTCGGATCACCGACGTAGACGTCGGCGGTGCCAATGTTGGGAGTCGTAACGGTAAACCGAAGCACGCGATGCTTCCCCGCAGGAACGCCTCCCTCCTGCAACGTACAGAATGACTCCTTGAGCTCCTGATCGTAGACGACCCATGAGGTCGCGAGCGCTTTTGAATCAACGATCAGATCGGGAGTGCCTTCGAGGTCCTGCGTGTGATCGAACCGCGGGCCTGACGTAGCCAACGGCCGGTCCGCAGACATACATGCCGCAATCGATAGCCCGGCGGCGAGGATGGGAATAAACGTCTGACGCATGAGCCGCCTCCGTTTTGAAGAAGTAGAAAACGTGAAGCGTCGGTTTGAATGTCGCAAGGCCGTGGCTCAATGAATGCCGCTCCCCCCAAACTGCTTCACAAGATCGCCGAGCACCGCCTTCGCGTCCCCGAACAGCATCCACGTGTTGTCCTGGACGTACAGCTCATTGTCGATGCCGGCGAAACCGGGTTTCTTGCTGCGCTTCACTGCGAGGACGGTCTTCGCTTTGTCGGCGTCGATGATCGGCATGCCGTAGATCGGCGTGCCTTTGTTGTAACGCGCGGCAGGATTGACCACGTCGTTGGCGCCGAGCACGAGCGCGACGTCGGTCTGCGGCATCTCGGGGTTGATCTCGTCCATCTCGACGAGCGCGGAGTACGGAATATTCGCCTCGGCGAGCAGTACGTTCATGTGCCCCGGCATCCGGCCCGCGACCGGGTGAATCGCGAATTTGACCGTGACGCCCCGTTTGGTCAGCGCATCGTACAGCTCGCGCACTTTGTGCTGGGCCTGCGCGACCGCCATACCATACCCCGGAATGATGACGACGGCGCGGGCCTGCTCGAGCAACTGCGCGGCTCCCTCGACGCTCTCCTGCTTCCACTCCTTCTGCTCGCCTTTCAGCGCGGCCGGCTGCGCTTTCCCGAACGCGCCGAAGAGCACGTTCGTGAACGAGCGATTCATGGCGCGGCACATGATGATCGAGAGAATTAGCCCGCTCGAGCCGTCCAG
>Ga0066652_100000774_pt1 | contig 15827 bp, 12 predicted proteins | sample GraSoiAngelo_101_FD_71413 | JGI IMG/M metagenome (GOLD analysis project Ga0066652, IMG submission 71413) | Grasslands soil microbial communities from the Angelo Coastal Reserve, California, USA - 14_0903_02_30cm | ecosystem: Environmental > Terrestrial > Soil > Grasslands | place: USA...
TCCACCTACAGGACGGCATTAGGAGTTAAAATTTGGGATGGCGGAGGGATTTCGCTGAAACATTTTTTTAATGAGAAAAATGCCGGCGAGCTTATCGGTTACTTTTGGTACCGTGGCGTTCGGTTCACAGGTTTATACGAAATACATGGAGACATCAGTGGCGCTTCCGGCCTGAAATGGTATGTTGGTCCCGGTGCGCATATTGGTTTCTACAATGATAAATATGGAGGTGGCGGTGTGATTGGGATAGATGGCGTGATCGGTCTCGACTATAAGATCAACAGTGCCCCGATCAACATTTCTCTTGACTGGCAACCTTCTTTAGAATTCGGCAGTTCCCGTGGTTTTACCGGTGGCTGGGGAGGATTGGGAATACGATACACTTTTTGATAGTAATACTCACCCTTATTTTCTGTAAAACGGTATCACAATTTGTGATGCCGTTTTAGTTTTCCGTTCAGCAGGAGCATTTTTGTATATCTTGGCGAAAAATAATCGCATGAGAAAATACTTGTTTGTGTTGCTTTTCTTCGGGCTGCTTGCTTCACCGGCTTTTTCCCAGGATATTCAAAAGATCGCCGAAGAGTTTGAAAAGAAAATGAGTGATCCGAAGTCACCTTATGGCCATAACCAGGCTGCCGGGAAATACTATGATATCCGTGGTTTTAAAATGTATTGCGAAGTATACGGTGAGGGCCAGCCACTTTTAATCGTTCACGGAAATGGCGGTTCCATCAATAATTTTATTTACCAGATACCTTATTTCAGTAAAAAATATAAAGTAATTATCGCCGATAGCCGCGCCCAGGGGAAGTCGACCGACAAAGGCGATAGTCTCAGCTATGAAATGATGGCGGACGATTATGCGGCATTATTGGATGCGATGAAAATAGACTCAGCTGACGTTATCGGATGGAGCGACGGCGGTATCAACGGCTTATTGTTAGCTATACGCCACCCTGAAAAAGTAAAAAAACTGGCTACAACCGGTGCCAACCTTGTTCCGGATACAACGGCCGTGCCCCAACAAATATGGGATATGGTCAGGCCTACGCTCGCAATGCTAAAAATGAAAAAGGACAAGACAGAACAAGAAAAGAATGCTCTTAAACTGTTCGGTTTGTTATGCGAGCAACCGCATATCCCGTTAACCGACCTGAATACCATCAAATGCCCGACGCTTGTTATCGGAGGAGATCATGATGTGATCAAAGAGGAACACACTCTGCTTATTTATAAAAATATCCCGAAAGCCTACCTGTGGATATTGCCTGCTTCGGGTCATAGCACGCCGGTTGTTTACAGTGACGATTTTAATAAAGTGGTGGACCGGTTTTTCTCCACCCCTTACAGAACAATTGATGGTGAAGAAAGGTTCTTTTAGTGACAGGACTTTAATCTATCGCTGATTGTTTGCTACCAGTATCCCGGCTATTCAATCAAAAATATCTTTCTATGGGCTAAAGGCCCCCTGCAGTATCAGGTTCATTAACCGCAGCCTTAAGGCCGGGTTATAAAGTCCACACCGTTTCCAAACGGCTTTAGCCCATATTAGCATTGGAAAATCCGAGTTTCCTTTCTAATTCGGCGGGCAGGGCGGGTAATTTTCTTCGTTCGATCAAAAAGCTGTTAAGCAATGCAATGTCTTTAAAAATATAGTGCTTATCAGCGGCAGCTTTTAAATAATCTTTCCCGCTGCTGCCACCGGTTCCAATTCGCGTACCGATCATCCGGTGTACCATATTCATGTGCCGGTATCGCCATGAGCTTAGTTGCTCATCAATTTCCAGGAGGGCGTTTAGTAATTGAAAAGGCAATTGCAACATGGGATATCCGCGGTAAAGCATGATAAAAAGAGCCGCACGCGAAGCTGTTGCCGACAAAACCTGTTCACCTTCTGCCGCAGGATCGATGAATATTTTATCGAAAGCTTCCATATTGTTTCTCTCTGCTTCAGCCAGGCTATGCTGGTACTGGTAACGGTATTCAGCCCAGAAAGCAGGCATGGTACCGGTATCAGTATGAAGCACAAAATTTTTCCAGTTCTGCTCCTCTTTAAAAAATGGCATCCGTTCGAGCCAGTCATTTACCAACTCAAGCAGGGATTTGTTTTCTTCTGCAGCTTTAATGAGCTCAACATGTTCTTTTCGGAGTACAGAAGTATAATACTCCCTACCATGCCGGTGTTGAAATTTAAGGCCGAGTTTTGCCTCCAGTTCTTTGAACTGCCAGCTTTGAAAACCAGAAGCGGGGCGGAGCATATCCCTGAAATCCAGGAAATCCATCGGGGTCATGGTCTCCATGATATCGATCTGGTGAACCAATACCCGCATTATCGTCACTATCCTGTTCAACCGGTGTACAACAGTTTGCAATTCTGGTGAATTGTCGTTTAGGGCTGGCTTGCCCATTATCGTCACTATTGAATCAGCTTCATGGTGAAGTTGCTTAAACCAGAGCTCATAGGCCTGGTGAATGACAATAAAAAGCATTTCGTCGTGCGCTGGCAGCTGGTGTTTCTCGCTTTCCGGGAACTGGGCATTGAGTATCTTGTCCAGCTGGAGATAATCGTGGTAATGAACTTCACCAGGCATGTTGTAGTTTTTTGCAAAAATAAGTGAAGCCTGTTGTGTAGAAGAACCAAATCTCAAGAAGCCAAGAACCAAAAAAAACCGAATTCTTAAATCCAAATATCGAAAAGAGAACATCCGGATCACCAGGACTTATTTTTGAGTATGGTGCTTTTTTGATACTTACTTGAAAAGTGCGAAAGAAAATCAAAAATTAAAATATCTAATCAGAATGTTTCCGATGCAATTTCGAATTTCCCGTTTTTTAGTTTCGAATTTATTTGGTTCTTGTAATTTGGTTCTTGTTTCTTACACCTGTGGAGATGCCGAAGCCTTAAACTCGTACCCGATATCAGTACGATAATAGATCCCTTCGAAATGTATATTGTTCAGCACTTCCAGCGATGAGCTGACAGCGTCTTCGATATCTTCTCCGAAGGAAGTAACGCAGAATACACGACCTCCATTCGAAACGATCTTACCATTTACTTCTTTCGTACCGGCCTGGAAGACGATTGACTGCTTGCCGTATTTTTCGTCAAGCCCGGAAATTTCGAATCCTTTTTCAAATCCTGTTGGATAACCGCGGCTGACAGCCATGATCGTTGCTGCTGCTCGTTTATCCATCTTTACCTGCACTTTATCCAATTCTTTATCAGAAGCGGCTATACATATTTCAACAAGATCGTTTTCCAGTCTTGGTATCACGACTTCCGTTTCCGGATCACCCATGCGACAATTGTATTCGATCACGAACGGATCACCGTTTACATTTATCAAGCCAAAGAATATAAATCCGGTATATTCGATCGCTTCCCTGTAAATACCGTTGATGGTTGGCCTGATGACGCGTTCTTCCACTTTACGCATAAAATCATCTTTGACAAATGGCACCGGGCTCACGGCACCCATGCCGCCAGTCATTAAGCCTTTATCGCCTTCGCCAATGCGTTTATAATCCTTGGCCTCAGGCAGCATCACATAATTTTTGCCATCGGTTATTGCAAAAACGCTGACCTCGATCCCGTTTAAAAAATCTTCCACCACTACTTTTTTACTGGCTTCCCCGAACTTCGCCTGTTGGATCATCAATTCAAATTCAGCGATGGCCTCCACATAGCTCTGGCAGATGACTACTCCTTTGCCAGCTGCCAGTCCATCGGCTTTTAATACGATCGGCAGCGCATGCTGCTGCAGGTATTTTATGCCTTCTTCATAATTCTCGATAGTAAATTCCCTGTATTTGGAAGTAGGGATATTATGTCGCTGCATAAATGCCTTGGCGAAAGCTTTACTGCCTTCCAGCTTGGCGCCTTCTTTCGATGGGCCGATAAAACGGATGGTTTTGAGCTCTTCGCTGGCTTTGAAGTAGTCATAGAGACCATTGACCAGCGGTTCTTCCGGACCGACGATAAGCATTTCTATCTTTTCCTTAATACAGAATTTGCGGATAGCATCGAAGTCCTTGATATCAAGTTGTACATTTTTGCCGCATTTAGCTGTACCGGGATTACCGGGTGCTGTGTAAATCGAATGGGATGGGGCGCTTTGATTTAACTTCCAGGCAAAAGCGTGTTCCCTGCCGCCAGAGCCTAACAGTAAAATTCTCATGATGGTACTAACCGGGATTTCGTTGGTTGCTACTATGGTTCAGAGTTAAAGATAGAATGAAAAATTTTTTCAAAGTCATTTTTCTGTATTTTGCTCGCATGTTAAGGTTAAACTCTGATCATAAACCTAAAAAAGCTATATGAATACCCCCGCAAAAACCGGCAAGCATCCGAAAGGGCTTTATATTTTATTCTTTACAGAAATGTGGGAGCGGTTTGGTTATTATTTGATGGTGGGAATTCTCTTTCTTTTCTTAACCAAGAGTTCAGGTAAAGGCTTGCCAAATGCATTCGGAGCAGATGTTGTAGGCACATTTATAGCTCTTGTGTATCTCACCCCGTTCATTGGTGGACTATTAGCCGACAGGTATCTTGGTTATATCAAATCTATTTTCATTGGCGGTTCTCTTATGGCTGCGGGTTATCTTACTATCGCCCTGCCCGGAGAATACACAACGTATGTAGCAATGGGTCTTATTATTATAGGCAATGGTTTTTTTAAACCCAATATTTCCACTTTGCTTGGCATCATGTACAACAGGGAGGATTTGAAACCATTAAAGGATAATGCTTATAACATCTTTTACATGGGTATCAATATCGGCGCCTTCTTTTGCAATTTTGCGGCGGCGATTCTTCGTAACAAATGGGAAGGAATTGACGGTTGGCGGGCTGCGTTTTCGGCTGGAGGCATTGGTTTAATCATTGGTTTAATAGCACTTGCCATTAACCTCAAACACATCAAACCATATGATGTCAAGAAACCTATGCAGGCGGGAGATATGCCCACATCACGGATACTCGGTTCAGTATTCATTCCGATGATCATTTTTGGTGCTCTTGGTTGGTTTTTACCGGGCAAGAACCATAATATTATGGGATCTCATTCCACAGATGCATTCATATTCGCTTGCATTCCCGTTATATTTTTCTATGTCCGCCTTTGGACAAAGGGAAATGCGGAAGACAAAAAAGGGATTGGTGCATTATTGTTCATCTTTACTGTATCTATTATTTTCTGGACGATCTATAATCAGAATTCTACAGGACTCACGATCTGGGCAGATTCACACACTAACAGGGAAATACCAAAATCTATCGCCGGGCCAGCAGATGCTATTTACATGCTGCAGACCGTATCAGATACACCACGTTATACCAATAAGGTAGACGAGCATATGGTCACCTTGACTGACAAAGATTCTATTGTAAGAATGGATACGATAACAAAGATTGGTATTAAGGATAATAAACCGGATACCTCGCGGATCATACACGGAATTACGATAAATGGGAACCGGGTCGATCCGGATCCCGACTCAAGAGCAATACAAGTGATGGGACCTGATCCTTACTTCAACAACGTGCCAAAAGATAAATGGCCTCGCAGTGGTGAGACCAAAGTTGGCAACACAGAGTTGTTCCAATCTATTAACCCGTTCTTTATCGTAGCATTGACTCCGCTGCTGATCATGTTTTTTGCATGGCGATCCCGGCGAGGAAAACCAGTCAGCACTGCCAGCAAATTTGCCTGGGCATTGATTATATCAGGATTGAGCGCATTAGTAATGGTATTAGCAGTAATGTCGGTTCCAAGCATCTATACACACAAAGCGTCTCCCATTTGGTTGTTCCTTACTTATGGCGTTTTTACTGTGAGTGAAATTTGCTTGAGCCCTATTGGTTTATCATTTGTTTCTAAATTAGCACCGCCCCGTTTAACAGCACTCATGATGGGCGGATGGTTCTTATCCACTTCATTAGGTGGCAAAGTAGCCGGTGTAATGGCTAGTTTCTGGGATAAGATACCGGACAAAAGAATATTCTTTGGTATTATCACCATTGCAGCAATTCTTGGAGGTTTATTGATCTTTTCAAAAGTGAAATCACTTAATCAGATCGTAAAAGACAAAACAGGTTCGACATAACGGAGTTTACTTCTATCTACATATAATGCATTGCCAAGGATACACGGATTGGTAAGTTTCCTTGTTTCCGTGACTTTTTTTTGGCGGGCTTGTAATTATTATAAGCAAAGCAGTTGCATCATCTTTTTTATTTATCTTCCCTTTAATATAACCAACTTGCTATGGCTGAACAAACCAACCTGCCTGCCGACAAGGCAAGCTTCAAACCCTTCGTCCCCGCTGAAACAAAAATGGCGGAGTTTACCATCAAGTCCGTTTTGATGGGTGCTATTTTCGGAATCATATTTGGCGCCGCTACTGTTTACCTTGCGTTAAAAGCGGGACTTACAGTGTCCGCCTCAATTCCCATCGCCGTCATTTCAATTTTGTTAGGGAAACTTTTTTTAAAGACCACCATTCTTGAAAATAATATTATCCAGACAACCGGCAGTGCTGGCGAAAGCATTGCCGCCGGGGTTGTATTTACGCTTCCCGGCTTTCTTTTTTTAAGCGCCGCAAGCAGCGCCGATTATTTTAATTATTGGACCATTCTTATCCTGGCCATCATTGGAGGAATATTAGGAACACTTATGATGATCCCGTTACGTCGTGCATTGATTGTAAAAGAACATGGCACTCTTCCTTATCCAGAAGGCACCGCATGCGCTTCTGTATTAAAGGCAGGTGAAAAAGGTGGTGAACTGGCACTTACTGCCATCTGGGGGGTAATTGTGGCAGGAAGCTATGCTTTGTTGCAAAAAATATTTCACGTCATAAAAGATGTCCCCGCTTTTGCCACCCAACAAACCAATAAATATTTTCCATCCGCTAAAATAAGCGGGGAGATCACCCCGGAATATATGGGAGTGGGTTATATTATCGGGCCGAAGATTGCAGGTGTATTGGTTGCCGGTGGCATTCTTAGCTGGTTTGTATTTATTCCTCTTTTGGCATCCTTAATAAGTCCTGACCTGGTAGCAGCACAATTGGCCAAACTGGGATACCTGGCTGATATTGCAAAACCCGGTGGGCCCGGCGGCTGGGATCCTGCTACCCACAATTTTGCCGACTGGTCGACCGCAATATATCGTGCCTATGTGCGACAAATAGGCGCTGGCGCTGTAGCAGCAGGCGGATTCATCACATTGATTAAAACTATTCCTACAATTATCTCCTCATTTAAAGGAAGTATTGGTTCCTTAAAGAAAGATAGGGTTGCAAAGGAAGATGTGCTACGCACCGAACGTGATCTATCTATTAAACTGGTAGGCATCGGTAGTCTGGTGTTGATCCTGATTATTGCGTTGTTACCAGGAAGTTTTATTCCGGGCAGTTCAGTGGGAAGCAAATTATTACTGGGTTTACTGATCATCGTTTTCGGGGCTTTTTTTGTTACGGTATCGTCACGCATCGTCGGGCTGATCGGATCATCCAATAACCCTATCAGCGGAATGACGATTGCCACCCTGATGGGAACCTGTTTAATTTTTATTGCTGTAAAATGGACGGGTACTTTTTATGAACCAATGGCCCTTGTTGTGGGTGGAATGATTTGCATTGCGGCAGCCAATGCGGGTGGAACATCTCAGGACTTAAAGACAGGATATATCGTTGGCGCCACTCCGAAATACCAGCAGATTGCTTTGTTTATTGGGGCGATTGTTTCTTCCCTGGCGATTGGCGCAACTGTAAAAATTCTTGATACTCCTACACAGGAAATGCTGGCACAGAATATACATCATGCAATCGGGACCGATAAATATCCTGCTCCTCAAGGAACACTCATGGCAACATTAATCAAAGGCATTCTTTCTTTTAATCTTGACTGGCAGTTTGTGCTGGTGGGCGTGTTTATTGCCATCGTGATGGAACTATGCGGTATTAAAGCTTTGTCTTTTGCGATTGGAATTTATCTTCCACTTTCTACGACCTTCCCCATTTTTATTGGCGGTGCGATAAAAGGAATAGCTGACTGGAGAAATAAAAAGAAGAAGATCCAGCTTTCCGCGGAAGAAGAAGACCTGGCCAAAGGCAATTTGTTTGCTACGGGGCTTGTCGCGGGAGGAGCGCTAGCCGGAGTGATCGTAGCGATTTTATCGGTGAATGAAAAAGTAAGTGCAGGCTTGGGCAAAGTAAGTGCAGAAGAAAGCCTTACCAGGTCCATGGGGGAAGAAGGTTACAAATGGCTGGGTGTTGCATTCTTTGCATTAATGGGTTATATTCTTTACCGTATAGCGATCAGTAAAAGAAAAACTCTTTAACACAAGTAGGATCTAAAATTGTTTTGAATCTTTGTGCCTGACCTCGGCAGGATCAAGTACAGCACTGCGGCACTTATATAAAATTCAAATAATTGAACTGCTTACCCAATATCTTTGTATCGTCGGCTCCCAGCCATTTGTTGAGCACTGTCGCATACACATTTTTAAAGTCTACATTGTATTTCAGGTCGCCTTCCTGCAAATCGCCCAGGTCAGGTAACGAGTTGATCAACCCTTTTTGCTTTAATCCCCCGCTGATCAAAAACATGTTGTTGGCCGTGCCGTGATCTGTTCCACCGCTTGCATTCTGTTCCACCCTTCTTCCGAATTCAGAAAAAGTGAAAAGCATAACATCATCAAAGCGGTTATTTGTCTTCAGGTCTTTTACAAAAGCTTTCACTGCCTCGTTCATTTCGGTAAACAACCGTTGCTGCTGCCCGTCCTGGTTAATATGCGTGTCAAAGCTGCCCAATGATACATAATACACTTTGGTATTGATATCTGAGTAGATGAGTGAAGCAATTGTTTTCAGGCTATTGCCCAGGTCTGTTCTTGGATAATCACCCGAAGAAGGATGCAACCGGCTTTGCTTAAAGATATAATCAGCCGAAGAAAGCGTTTCAGCCATGGTTTTGTATAAATAATCAACCGGCTGTTCACCGCCATCGTCCTTATGATTCTTCAAAACATCCCTGAAAAACTTTTCATTGGATGTGCCATATAAACGCCTCGGGTCCTTTACAGCAATTCCTTTTATATGTTCGCCCTTCATGGCAAGACTTAATACATCATCGATCTCGATAGCCTGCGTTGGCTTATCACACCCACTGCATTGCGCATCCAAATAACGACCTACCCATCCTGTCGACAGGTATTCATTGCTTTGGCTGGCTGTATGCCAGATATCCATGCTACGGAAATGTGAACGGTCAGGGTTGGGGTAACCCACATTATTCAGGATACCCAGGCTGCCATCATCATACAACTCTTTGAAACTTCCGAGTGCAGGATGCAGGCCGACCTCATCTGTCAGTAATAGCGCTTTTGTTTTTTCAATCCCCAGTCTTGGCCGGGACCGGTAATAAATGTCATTTCTTACGGGGATCACTGTATTCAGTCCATCATTGCCGCCGCTGAGCTGCAATATGACAACCACTTTATTCCCCGGCGGCACCATAGCCTGTCCTTCAAAAGCTTTCAAAAACTTTGGAAGCATCAGTGATGCCGTTGCCAGCGAACCGATCTGTATGAATTCTTTGCGTTTGATATACATGATTAGAAATTCGAAGTTTTTAATCCCGAAACCCGTACACCCTGATATCTCGGGACGGATTTCGGTATTCAGTTTTCGTATTTAACACAACTGGTATTCTGGTGTGCTCATAATTTGTATCGTCCCCGTTTTAATAAAACTCTCCCTACTTCCCGCATCAGCGTATTGATTGATCACATCCCTGTCAGTAGCGGGTTTCACCTGCAAGAGGAAACCGGACATCGTATCGATCAATTGTTGTCTCTCGACTTTTTCCAGGCTTTTTACATAAAGGCTCCAATCCACATTCGCGTTGATCTGCTGCCTTCCCATTCCACCGGCGCCTGCTTGCTTTTTCACGGGCATATCTTCATCTTTCCTACCCATCATCTGGTCATCGTCATCTTTGGGTTTTACGTTGATCTCGTCTTCATCGTTGATCAATTGCGGAAGGCGCATTCTCATCATCAGCGAGGAACTATCGATCCAGTTTTTACCGCCTGGCCATCCCGCCACGTTTGGTGGATAAAACAAAACCTGCCCCAGTATTCTCTGGATGATCAACAGTGCCTGCTCATTTTCCAACTTCATTGGCAGCATACGTTGAATGCCTGCTAACAGTTCTACCGGGGATTTTATTCTTACACCAACATTCTTTTCTTCGTAAAACCAATCACTGGTAAATATATCCTCCATCAATCTTGAAATATCATACTTGCTTTTATAAAAACGATCGGCCAGCCATTCTACTTTTGCGGTATCTGCCTGGTCGTTGACAAAAAACTTATAAATTTTTTGAGAAATATGCCTGGCGGTTTGCTTTTCTTCGAGCAGGATATCCAGTACATCTTCGCCATCAAAATCACCGGTGTGACCTAAAACCGTTTTATCGCCATAGTCATGCTGGAACTTCCTGAATACAAATTCGCCTTTCAGGTTGGATGTCCAGCCAGTAAAAGCCCTTGCTCCTTCTTTAATATCATGTTCCGTATAGTTGCCGCGTCCCAGTGTAAACAGCTCCATTACCTCGCGGGCAAAATTTTCATTAGGGTGATCTTTACGGTTTTGCTGGTTATTCAAAAAATTCAGCATAGCTGCTGATTTTGAAACTTCTTTCAACAAAGTGCCAAAATTTCCCAGCGCGTTGCGGCGGATCACATCGAGCAGGCCCTGCTGGTAAAACACATTCAGGTTTCTACAGGCGAAATGACCATGCCAGAAGAAAGCCATTTTTTCCCTGAGCTGTGCGCTGCTATTAACCATTTCCTTTAACCAGTAAAGGTTCAGGTTACGGATACCTTCGCGGCTAAGCTGTTGTCTTCTTTTTCTTTCCTCAGCTGTGAGTTCTTTCTGCTGCATTTGTCCTACCTGGTCGACGCCCATCATTAATCCCTGCAGGTAGTTATCGGCGAGATTAAAATATTCCGGCTTTTTGTCAGAAGCTTTGACCAATGCCTTGTAAAATTGATGGGGAGTATATTTAGAAAGGTCACCAAGCTGCTCCACTGCAGGTCCAAAACCGGCCCGCCATAGCAGGTGCTGGTTCTTTTGCTGGTTTGTCAACGCCATTACCGATAATTTAGATTATTAGCCTCTGACCCTTGATTGAATGAGAAGTTTAAGACCCGTACAATCTTTTTAAACGGCCAGAGACATATATTATTTTCTAATTTGAGTCTGTTTAACATCTTTTCATGCGGTCTTAAATGATTTTAATGCCGGTAAAAAAGGGGCGGTCAGTACCCCTCAGTCTTCCCTTATTGGCTTGTTATTACATTTCTGGTTTAATAGCTCTTAATGTAGACTGCGCATAATAGAAAATTTATACTTATCTGGATAAAAAGCCAATCGCGGTTATTCATCGATAGACAAAAAACGATAAATTGAACAGTCATTCGTTTTACCCATACCAAAATTTTTATTTATGAAAAGTAAACTTGTATTGCTTGCAGGAGGCTTTTTGTTGATTTTTGGATGTAATAAAACCTCCAATCCGAAAAATGAGAGCACAATGCCGGAAGAAGAAACTTTTACCGCTACGCAGCGTCAATGTGCATCTTACGACGTGTTGCAGGAACAATTGAATGCCGATCCAACTCTTAAGACAAGAATGGAAGCCATTGAAGCTTTTACAAAGCGTATTGCCGAAGATCCACAATCCGCCAGGCTACTCCCCAGTGGAATTATTGAAATCCCGGTTGTATTTAATGTCCTTTACAAAACAAATGCGCAAAACGTCTCACTTGCCCAGTTACAATCACAAATCGATGTATTGAACGAAGATTACGCAGGCACAAATGCCGATCACAATCAGACCTCTACTTACAACAATGTAAAAGCAGGCGATATCGGCGTTCGCTTTGTCCTGGACCAGGTAAAAAGAAAGTCAACTACCAAGTCAAGCTGGACAACAAATGATGCTATGAAAAAGAATGCACAGGGTATTGCACCAACAAGTCCTGCCACCAAATTGAACATTTGGGTCTGCAATCTCAGCGGCGGTATATTGGGCTATGCTCAATTTCCCGGCGGAAATTCAGCTACTGACGGAGTTGTGCTGGATGATAATGCAACGGGAAGAACCGGTACAGCTGCCGCGCCTTTCAATAAAGGGAGAACGGCTACTCATGAAATTGGTCACTGGTTAAATCTCCGGCATATCTGGGGCGACGCCACCTGCGGCAATGACCTGGTTGGCGACACACCGTTGCACAATGCAGCCAATTTTGGATGTCCCTCCGCCGGCCATCGTAGTACCTGCACTGGAACGCCGATTGAAATGACCATGAATTATATGGATTACACAGATGACGCCTGCATGTATATGTTTAGCCTTGGCCAGAGAACAAGAATGCTGGCGGTATTTTCATCAGGTGGACCGAGGAATGGTTTTGCTCAACCCTGATAAAACTCAAATATTCGATAGTCAAAGTCAAAGACCGTCCACATGAGGATGGTTTTTGACTTTTCACGTCTCACGGCTGGCGTGTCCGGTAGGCAGGGCAGGCTCGCTCACGAAATCATAACATCCCCGAAATAACTATGCAATACAGGAGGAAGCTTAATTCCATCAGTCGACTGGTTATTTTCCAAAATACAGGCAACGATCCTTGGCAACGCCAGCGAACTCCCATTTAGCGAATGGGCCAATTGCATTTTACCTTTACCGTCCTTGAAGCGGATCTTCATCCGGTTAGTTTGAAAAGTTTCAAAATTGGAAACCGAGCTTACTTCCAGCCATTTTTGCTGCGCTGCGCTGAAAACCTCAAAATCATAGGTAAGTGCCGAAGCAAAGCTCATATCACCTCCGCACAAAGCTAAAATGCGGTAGGGCAGCCCGAGTGTTTGCAATAATTGCTCCACATGGCTTACCATTTCTTCATGCGCCGTATAACTTTTATCCGGCTGAACGATTTGTACGATCTCTACTTTGTCAAACTGGTGAACACGGTTGAGACCTCTGACATCAGCGCCAAAACTCCCGGCTTCTCTCCGAAAACAAGGTGAAAACCCCGTCATCTTAATTGGCAAATCAGTTTCTTTCACTATTTCATCCCGGTAAATGTTTGTAAGTGGCACTTCGGAAGTCGGGATCATGTAATAATTGTCGGCTGGCATAAAATACATCTGTCCTTCCTTGTCGGGCAACTGGCCTGTGCCACGGGCCGAGGTTTCATTTACCATCAGCGGCGGCAGGTATTCGGTATAGCCTGCCTTTGTATTAAAATCGAGGAAATGCTGGACCAATGCCCGTTGCAGTTTGGCACCCTTGCCTTTGTACAAAGGAAAACCACTGCCGGTGATCTTGGCGCCTGTTTCAAAGTCAACTATATCGTACTTTTTAATTAGCTCCCAGTGAGGAACTGCATCACCGGGTAATTGTGGTTTTATTCCGCCTTCTCTTACTACTACGTTATCTGCCGGAGTCTTCCCGGGTGGAACCTTATCAGAAGGAAGATTAGGAAGTAGTATTAAGAGATCCTGTAATTTTTTTTCTGTTCCGTTCAATTCATCAGCGGCAGGTTGCAATGACGATTTCAATTCCGCAACCTCCTGTTTCTTCTTTTCAGCTTCCTCCTTTTGTCCTTTTGCCATTAGTTGGCCTATTTCTTTCGATGCTGCATTTATTTTTGACTGGATGGTGTCCGATTCGTTTTGAAGTTTTTTTCTTTGATCGTCAAGCCCGATAATCTCATCTACCAGCTGGATATCCTTAAAATTTTTAATAGCCAATCTTTCCTTAACAAATCCTGGGTTTTGCCGTATGACCTGTAGCTGCAACATTTTACCTCATTTTGCGCAAAGATAGCCGCTGTATTTTTATTTAGGGACGCCGTGGATACACGCAGACTTTATTTTTCCGTGAATCTGTGGCAAATAGTAAGAGCAACGAGCGTGCCGTCATAATAAGGTCGTTGCTTTTTAATTTCTTTTATAAACATCCGGTTTATGGATCTGCATCCATCGTTCAGGATTATTGAGCGGCGTAAAACCCGATTGAAGATAAAGACCATGAGCATCCCTCGTTGCAAGCATAATTCTTCGCAAGCCTTGTAGTCCCGGATGGGCCAGTATGACTTCCATCAACCATTTGCTCAGGCCCTGTCCCCGGTGATTCTCTATAATAAATACATCGGCGAGATAGGCAAATGTAGCTTCGTCGGTGACCATTCTTGCAAAACCTACCTGCGCATCCACCGAGGCGAGCGAAGGAGGACTATTTTTAAATACCCCGAAACATAATGACCCATTGATTGATCTTACCACGATCTCTTTTGTTATTCCCTCGGCCCAGTAGGATCTTGCCAGGAAAGAATGAATAAAATCGATATCCATTTTGTTTCGATCAGTTGTGATGCTATACTCCCCTTTTGAAATCGTCATATGTAAATTTTTCCAAAATTAGCTCTCCTTATCTTTGCCCGCATGCAGCTACAGGACGATCTTCAGACGCGCTGGTGGAAACTGGAATCCAAACTCATTGAACGATTCGGGAAAAAACCCGACCTGGAAACCATTTTGTTCCTGATCGGGATACAGGAGTTTGGGCAGATAAAAGAGAAATTTACCAAGGAACAGAAGCAGGACCTGATGCATGTGGCGATCTGCAGCCTGCTCGCACAAAGTGGCTACTACGAATTGGAAAGTGTGGATACAGATGGATGGCCGCATTTCCGGCAGCTAAAGCCGATGCCTGAAATGGATACCATTATACAGGAAAATTTTTTGAAGGACCATATCCTTCTCTATTTTGAAACCCACGACTTCTGATAACGGATTTCGCGGATCCTACAGATTTCACAGATTAAAGGATTTATTATGAAAAAGACCTTATTGGCCCTTCTCGGCATTGCGTTCGCATCAATTACGCTGGCCCAGGATTCAACGTTGAAAAAGAAAGACCGCAGGCGGGATGTATTATTGAAGACAAATTATGGCGATATCACTATCCGACTTTCAGACTCTACTCCGCTGCACCGGGATAATTTTTTGAAGCTGGTAAAAATCGGGTATTACGATAGTGTTTTGTTTCATCGCGTGATCAAAAATTTTATGATCCAGGGTGGTGATCCTGACAGCAAACATGCAGCTGCGGGACAGCCACTTGGAAACGGCGGTCCATCTTACCGTGTGCCGGCAGAATTCAGAACAAGCTTGTTCCATAAAAAAGGGGTGATAGCTGCGGCAAGGGATGATAACCCCCAAAAGGCCAGCAGCGGTAGCCAGTTTTATATTGTGCAGGGCAAAATTTTTACTGACGGTGCGTTAGATACTTTGGAAAACATTCGCCGGGGCGGAAAGAAAATTCCATTAGAGCAACGGGAAGCATACAAGACCGTTGGTGGTACTCCACATCTCGACCAGAACTATACTGTCTTTGGCGAAGTAGTAAAAGGCCTGGACGTAGTTGATGCGATTGCTGCAGTGGAAACCAGCAAAGGTGTTGATCGCGACAGGCCAGTGAAAGATGTAATAATTCTTAAAGCAAAGCTTGTTAAGCGAAAGAAACATTAGCACGCAGATCATAATTTATCCTATCATCATAACGATCTGCGTTCTTCCTCCGCTTAGCACGCGGATTATTATGATCGTTAAGATGCACGCAGATCATAATTTATCCCGTCATCATAACAGTCTGCGTTCTTCCTCCGCTTAGCCGTAGATTATTATGATCGTCAAGATGCCCGCAGATCATAATTTATCCTATCATCATAACGATCTGCGTT
>Ga0066652_100000775_pt1 | contig 15819 bp, 16 predicted proteins | sample GraSoiAngelo_101_FD_71413 | JGI IMG/M metagenome (GOLD analysis project Ga0066652, IMG submission 71413) | Grasslands soil microbial communities from the Angelo Coastal Reserve, California, USA - 14_0903_02_30cm | ecosystem: Environmental > Terrestrial > Soil > Grasslands | place: USA...
CGCAGCGTCTCGTAGCGCAACGTCGCGGTAGGGCCGGGATGCCGCTCGACAGCGCGCTCGACCGCCTCGGTCCGGTAGAGCCAGACGCTCGCGAGCCAGCGGGCGAGCGGCACCCGCCCCCCCCGCGAGGCCGCGAACGCGCCGTTCGGCTCTGCCCACGACCCGCGGCGGTAGGCGTCGAGCCACGACGCCACGACATCGCGAACGTCGCGGAGCAGGAAGATCAGCGACGAGTCCGGGAACAGGCGCGAGAAGAGCTCGGCCGCCTGCGACCCCGGCTCCTTCACCACGACCGCTCGGGCGCCGGGCGCGCTGTCCGCGACCTGCGCATCGAACCTGGAGATGATGAGCTGGCGCAGCGCCGGCTCCCAGGCGTCGGCGTAGCGGTCGTTGAAGAAGAACTCTTCGCGGTCGCGCTGGAGGTCGAGGAGCGTCGAGAGCTCCGGCTCATCGTCGGCCGCCGCCCACGCGAGCGGGATCGGCCGCCAGACGCCGAGATGATGGCCGAGATGCGGATCGTCGATCGTCGCGACGTGCGGCAGCTCGCCGAGCATCCGCAGTAGCCACGTGCTCCCGCTGCGGGACGACCCGAGGATCCAGGTGAGCTGCGCGTCTCCCTCTAGGCCCATCTCGCGCTCCGCTCCCGCCGGCGAGCTCGCCGGCGCGTGACGGAGCTTAGCTCCGCTTCCGCGAGACCGCTCGCTGAAGCTGCTGCTTGTTCATCTTCGAGCGGCCTTCGATGCCGAGCTTCTTTGCATCGTTGTAGAGCTGATCGCGGGTGCGGCCCTTCTGGCGGCTCGTCCCGGACCGCTGCCCGCCGCGGCGGCTCGACGACATGTCGCGCGTCGAGGTGCGGGAACGCTGCCGCGATTCGCCGGAACGCGCCCGCTCCTTTTGGACCGTGCGCGCGGCGATCTCCTTCGCGCGGCCTTCGGACGTGCCCTGCCGCCGCTGCGAGCGCTTGACGTGCTCGTACTGCCGGGCCCGCTTGGTCCCCTTCTTGACTCCCCGTGGTGGCATCTCGTGCCTCCTTACTCGGTGGTGGCGACGGGATACCCGTGCGCGGCGCGGCCAAACCGGATGAAGGTTGACGTTCAGGCCGGATGGGAAGTGAACGGGAATCGACGCCACCGAGCTGATCCCCGAGCGCCCGACGCTGCCGCGCCTGCAGGAGGCGGCCGCAGGATGCCGCGCCTGCGGGCTGTGGCGTCTCGGAACCCAGACCGTGTTCGGGGCCGGCCGCCCTCGCTCGAACGTGATGCTCGTGGGCGAGCAGCCCGGCGACCAGGAGGACCGCGCCGGCGAGCCGTTCGTCGGCCCCGCCGGAAAGATCCTCGACCGTGTCCTCGACGAGGCGGGCATCGACCGCGCCGACGCGTACGTCACCAACGCCGTGAAGCACTTCAAGTGGAAGGCCGGGCGCGGAAAACGGCGCCTGCACCAGAAGCCCGATGCCGCCGAGGTACGGGCCTGCCGGCCGTGGCTCGAGACCGAGCTCACGGTCGTGCGCCCGAAGCTCCTCGTCTTGATGGGGGCCACGGCGGCCCAGTCGCTCCTCGGGCCCTCGTTCCGCGTCACCCGCGAGCGCGGCCGCCTGCTGGAGTCGGACCTGGCGCCGCTCGTCACCGCGACCATCCACCCCTCGGCGATCCTGCGCGCCGATCCCGACGAGCGCGAGGACGCGATGGCGGCGCTCATCGACGATCTGCGGGGTGCGCGGCAGGCGCTCGCTCGGCTCTGACCCACCGAACGTCCCGGAGTGGTCGCCATAGCCGCTAGTCCGGGACGTTCACGGGGCGCCGGCGGAGAGGGGCTGGTGAAGGAGGGGAAAGCCGCTGAAACGCGCGGTGTGGAGGGCGGCTTACTCGCCGCCGAGGCCGCGATCCTGGGCGGCCTTGTAGGCGATCTGCATGAAGTCGGCGACGGTCATCCCGCTGAAGATGGTCGCGACGAAGCGCGACTCGCGAGGCGCCGCCACGAATCCCGCCGCGAGCGCGCCCGCGACCCAGAGCCCGAGGCAGTACGGGCACCCGACGAGCTCGCCGAGGGCCGCCTGAGCGCCTTCGCCCCGCGTCTCCTCCGCCATCTCGTTCGGCCCGACCTGGTCCACGTAGCGGCGGAACGGCGCCCGCACCCACGCGGTCACCTTGTCCTTCGCGACCAGGCGGCTGATCTTGTGCGAGGCGATCCCCAGCAGGGCGACATCGCCGCCGTCGACGCGCTCCGGGAGGCGGTCGCGGAAGCTCCGAGAGGTGAGCAGCCCACCCACCGTGGCCGCGAAGAGCGCGGTGAGCGCGGCGTAGGAGGCAAGCGGCGGCCGCTCCTCGGGCGCCGCGTATCCATCACCCGCCGCCTCCGACTTCGCGCGATCGAGCTGCTCTCGGGGCGTGTGCATCTGGCCGCTCCTACCCGCTCCACCGACCCGCAATCGGCGTCCTCGCCCGAAGGATCGTTTACCGGCCGATCGACCCGGATACCCGCAGGGAGGAAACGCACCGCACGACGAAGGAGGAGCGATGCCCTGGGATGAGCTCAAGCCGCGCCAGTTCCCGGCCTTCGAGAAGGAGCTGGACGGCATCTCCAAGCAGACGATGGAGGACCACTACAAGCTGTATGAGGGGTACGCGAAGAAGGCGAACGAGTGCCGGAAGATCCTCAACGAGTTCGACTACTCGAAGATCGAGGGGAACCAGGTCTACTCGGAGCTGCGGGCGGTCTCGATCGACTACACGTTCGCGCTGCTCGGCTACAAGAACCACGACCTCTACTTCGGCCATCTCGGCGGCGAGGGCGGTGAGCCGAACGGCCGCTTCGCCGAGCTCGCCGAGTCGGAGTTCAACGGCCTCGGTAAGTGGTTCGACGCCGTGAAGAAGGCGGCGAGCGCCGCACGCGGCTGGGTGATGGTCGGCTACGACCTGAACGACGGCTCGCTGTTCAACTACATCATGGACACCCAGAACCTGTGGGCCGTCTACAACATGGTCCCGGTGCTCGCGCTCGACGTGTACGAGCACGCCTACGTGCGCGACTTCGGCGCCACGCCAGACGGCCGCAAGCAGTACGTCGAGGCGTTCTTCCGCAACGTCGACTGGGACCACGTGAACCGCCAGCTGTCCCAGGCGGAGGCGGCGAAGCGCGGCGCCGACTCGAGCGCCACGGAGTCGCCCGAGTTTGCCCCCGCCGGGTAGGGGGTACCTGCCCCCGCAGAGCTAGCCGTCCCCTGCGCGAAGACAGCGGGATAGGTCTTCCTCAGTCGAGCAGGGCCGCCCGGGACGTCGCGCGCTTCCCCCGAGCGCGGCGCCCGGCGGCTCTCGCTCTGCCCACACCGGCCGAAGTTGCGATTGAGCTCGCATAGCGAGACGAACAGCAACTTTGCGGGGGGGGGCTAGCGCTCCTTCCAGGTGTCGTTCTGGCAGCGCGGGCAGACCGGCAGGTTCGTGACGTGGTCAATCTTGATCCGCTCGCCGCACTCGAGGCACTTGAACTTCCCCGGCGTGACCGTCTCGCCGGAGACGAGCGGCTCCTTTCGGTCGGGCAGATCCTTCATCGCCGCGCCCATGCAAGGGCGGCGGCGATGCCGCCGGCGAACGCGGCGTTCGCCGCGATCACGGGCCACCTCACCTCCGCCGGCTCGACGTCGGGATATGCGGCCTCGGGTCGCGACCGGGCGGGGCCGGCGGGCCCGTGCTCGCGCGCCATCGAGAGCACCTGCGCGGTATGCAGCGCCCTGCGGTTCGTGAGCTCGGCGATCTGCGTCTTGCACGAGAAGCCGTCGGCGACGAGGACCGCGTCGTCGGGAGCGTCGCGTACCGCGGGCAGGAGGCGTCGCTCGCCGACCGCGACCGAGAGGTCGTAGTGCTCGGATTCGAAGCCGAACGAGCCCGCCATTCCGCAGCAGCCTGAGTCGAGCACCTCGACGTCCAGCCCGAGCCTGCGCAGGAGCTCCTCCTCGGCCTCGAAGCCCATCACCGCCTCGTGGTGGCAGTGCCCGTGGACGATCGCCTTGCGCTCGAGCCGGGGCGGGGTCCACTCGGTGGCCTCGTTGCACAGGAACTCAGGGAGGGTCATCGTCTGCTCGGCGAGCCGCTTCGCGTCCTCGTCGTCCGGCAGGAGGCCGTGGAGCTCGTCGCGGAACGCCGCGACGCAACTCGGTTCGACCCCCACGATCTTCGTCCCGGCCCGCAGGTGCGGGGCCATGACGCGCAGCATGCGCCGCCAGAACAGCTGAGCTACCTCGAGCATCCCGTAGTCGTAGAGCGGGCGGCCGCAGCAGACCTGCTCCATCGGGACGATGACCCGGTACCCCGCGTCCTCGAGCGCCTCCACCGTCGCCTTCATCGGCTCCGGGTGCAGGTAGTTGTTGAAGGTGTCGGGGAAGAGCACGACCGGCGGCGCCTGCGGGTTGACGCTGCCGCGCCGGCTGAACCAGGACTTGAAGCTCTGCGCGGCAAACGGAGGAACGTCTCGCCTGGTCGAGATCCCCCCCACCTGCTTCAACACCGCTCCGAGCCCAGGAACGTTCACGACGGCGTTCGCCAATCCCGGCGCGACCGCCGCGAGCCGTGCGTGGAACATGATCAGCCCCATCGAGTACGCGGAGGCCGGCCGCAGGCGGCGCTTGTAGTAGTTCGAGAGGAACTCGGCCTTGTAGGTCGCCATGTCGACGGAGACCGGGCAGTCGCCCAGACAGCCCTTGCACGAGAGGCAGAGGTCGAGCGCCTCGTGGACGTCCTCGGAGCGCCAGCCGTCGGTGATGGTCTGGCCCTGGAGCATCTCGTAGAGGATTCGCGCCCGCCCGCGCGTCGAGTGCTGCTCGTCGAGGGTGACCATGTAGCTCGGGCACATCGTGCCGCTGGACGCGTCGCGGCACTTGCCGGCGCCGACGCAGCGAAGCGCGGCGTGGGCGAAATCGCCGTGGTCCTCGGGATAGCCGAAGTGGGTCTTCGGGTGCGCCGGGCTGTAGCCGGCGCCGAGCTTCAGGTTCGAGACGATCGGATACGGGTCGACGACCTTGTGGGGGTTCATCCGGAACTCGGGGTCCCAGATCTCCTTCAGCTCGCGGAAGGCGCCGACGAGCTCGGAGCCGTACATCTTCTCGAGCATCTCCGCGCGCGACTGCCCGTCGCCATGCTCGCCGGAGAGCGAGCCGCCGTGCTCGAGCACGAGGTCGGCGGCCTCGGCGAGGAACGACCGCCACTTGCGGAGGCCTTCGGCGGTCACGAGGTCGAAGTCGATCCGGCAGTGGACGCAGCCGTCGCCGAAGTGCCCGTACATCGAGGTCCGGTAGTCGTAGCGGCCGAGCAGCTCGCGGAAGCCGCGCAGGTAGGAGCCGAGGCGGTCGGGCGGCACCGCCGAGTCCTCCCATCCCTCCCAGTGGTCATCCTCGCCAGGGATGAACGCGGTGGCGCCGAGCCCGGACTCGCGGATGTCCCATAGCTTCGCCTCGCTCGGCGTCTTGTCGTACAGCTCGACCTCCGGCGCGTCCTTCTCCTTGCGCAGCATGTCGCGACACTCGCGGGCCTTCTCGTCGGCCTCCTCGATCGTCTCGCCGCCGAACTCGACCAGCAGCCAGCCCTTGCCCTGCGGCAGGAGGTGGAGTTCGGAGGCGTGCATGCCGAGCGCCTTCATGTCATCGACGAGCACATCGTCGAGGCCCTCGAGGCCCGTCGGCCCGAACTCGAGGATCTCCGGGACGTGATCGGCGGCGTGGAATACGTCCTCGTAGGCGCACACAAGCAGGGAGCGCGCGGGCGGGCTGTAGACGAGGCGGACGGTGGCCTCGAGGACCGTCGCGAGCGTCCCCTCGCTCCCGACCAGCATCCGCGCGACGTTGAAGCCGTTCTCCGGTAGAAGCTGGTCGAGGTTGTAGCCGGAGACGCGGCGCGGGATGTCCGGATAGCGGTCGCGGATGAGGTTGACGTAGCGGTCGCGCAGGTCGCGCATCCGCCGGTAGATCTCGCCGCGGCGGCCGCCCTCGGCGATGATCCGGTCGAGCTCATCGTCGCTCGCGCGCCCGACCCGCATCCGCGTGCCGTCGTAGGTGACGACGTCGAGCTCATGGACGTTGTCGGCGGTTTGCCCCGCCATCACCGAATGCGTGCCGCACGAGTTGTTGCCGATCATGCCGCCGAACGTGGCGTACTCGTGCGTGGAGGTATCCGGGGCGAAGGTGAGGTTGTGCTCGTGTTCTGCGCGGTGGGCGAGCTGGTCGCGGATCACCCCCGCCTCGACGCGCGCGATCCGCCGCTCAGGGTCGAGCTCGATGATCTCCCGCAGGTACTTCGAGTGGTCGATCACCACGGCGACGTTGGCGGTCTGTCCGGCGAGGCTCGTCGCACAACCGCGCGAGGTGATCGGTGCGTCGTGCTCTCGGCAGGCGGCGACCGCGGCGACCACGTCGTTGCGGTCGCGTGGCACGACGACCCCGATCGGCGGTTGGCGGTAGTTCGAGCTGTCGTGCGAGTAGATCGCGCGGTGGCCGGGGTCGAAGAGGACCTCGCCGCGAAGCTCGCGCTCGAGCGCCCGGCGCAGCGAGGCCACGTCGACCTCGTCGGCGCCGGCCGGGCGCAGCGTGCCGTGCCCGCCGTCCGGTCCCATCCGGAGCGCGCGGTAGTCGGCGATCTTCATCTGGCCTCGTACTCCCGCGCGGCCTCGCGCTTCAGCTCGAGGCCGAGTCCCGGGCGGGAGCGGTCGGGCTCGAGGAAGCCCCGGTCCGGATCGAGCGTGCCGTCGAAGAGCATCGCCTCGATCCGCACATGGTCGTGGAAGTACTCGAGGTGCTCGAACGCCTCGACGCCGCAGCAGGCGTGGGCTGAGATCGCGGGCGCGCAGTGGGCCGAGAGCGGCACCGAGTGCGCGGCGGCGAGCGCGCCCGCCGCGAGGAGGCCCGTGATGCCCCCGCAGCGGGTGACGTCCGCCTGGAGCACGTCGACGGCGCCGGCGTCCAGCATCCGCTCGAAGTAGAAGTGGTCCCAGCCGTACTCGCCGGCGGCGATCGCCATGCCCGCCGGGGCGCGGTCGCGAATGAGCCGCAGGCCCTCGAGGTCGTCGGAAGAGACCGGCTCCTCGAACCACCTGACGCCGTGCTCGACGTAGCGTTCGGCCCACTCGAGCGCCTCCTTTCGGCCGTAGGCGCCGTTCGCGTCGACCATCAGCTCCACGTTCGGCCCGATCGCGCCGCGCGCGACCCGAACCCGCTCTCGATCGCGTCCCCGATCCCGCCCGACCTTCATCTTCACCCGCGGGATCCCGGCGTCGGCCCAGCCGGCCAGCTGCTCGGTGAGGCGATCGTCGGAGTACGAGCAGAAGCCGCCGGACCCGTAGATCGGCACGTGCGCCCGGAAGCGCGGCAGCGTGTCGGCGAGCGCCGCCCCCTCGAGCTTCGCCTTCAGATCCCACAGGGCGATGTCGACCGCGGAGAGCGCCATCGCCCCGACGCCCTGCTGCCCGGCGTTCCGGAGCGCCGCGCGCATCCGCTGCCACACCGCCGGTGGCGCCAGGGCGTCGGACCCCTCAACGACCCCGGCGAGCTTCGAGTCGATCAGCGTCGCGACGGCGGCGTCGCCGTAGGTGAATCCGAGCCCGGTCTCATCCCCCGCCCGCGCCTCGACCACCACCAGCGTCGTCGCGTCCCACTCGAGCGTCCCGTCCGATTCGGGCTGATCGGTCGGGATCTCGTAGGCCGAGACAGCGAGGCCCTCGCACAACGGCCCGCCGGCTGTTCTGCTTCGCGTCCACCCGGGCGGGGGCGGCGTTGGCTCGAGCGCCTCAGGGTGGCCCACAGCGCTCAACTGCGGACGAGGAACTCCTCGGCCTTGCCCTTGAACGACTGCTTGATGACGTCCCAGGCGTCGGGGTCGCCCTTGAACAGCGCCCGCGAGATCATCTTCGCCTGCTCGGGCAGGACGTGCGGCGGAAGCGGCGGCACGCTCGGGTCGGTGATCGCCTCCAACACCACCGGCCGATCCGCGGCGAGCGCCTCGTCCCAGGCGGGGCCCACCTGGTCGGGGTCGTCGACCCGGATCCCACGCAGCCCGATCAGGTCGGCGTAGCGCGCGTAGGGGAAGTCGGGGATGTCCTGGCTGCCCTCGAACTTCGGATCGCCCTCCATCACTCGCTGCTCCCAGGTCACCTGGTTCAGGTCGCGGTTGTTGAGGACGAGGACGACGAGCCGCGGATCGGACCACTCCGTCCAGTACTTGGCGATCGTCACCAGCTCGCTATTCCCGTTCATCTGCATCGCCCCGTCGCCGACCAGCGCCAGCGCCGGCCGCCCCGGATGCGCGAACTTCGCGGCGATCGCGTACGGGACTCCGGGCCCCATCGTCGCCAGCGTCCCCGACAGCGAGGCCATCATCCCCTCGCGAACCTTGAGGTCGCGGGCGAACCAGTTGGCCGCCGAGCCCGAATCGGAGCTGATCACGGCCCCATCGGGAAGTCGGGAGGAGAGCTCCCAGAAGACGCGCTGCGGGTTGATCGGGTCGGCGTCGAGCATCGCCCGCTCCTCGACCAGGCTCCACCAGCGGGCGACCCCGGCCTCGATCTCCTCGCGCCAGGAGCGATCCTCCTTGCGCTCGAGGTGCGGCACAAGCGCCCGCAGCGTCTCGGCGGCGTCGCCGGCGAGGTGGACCTCCATCGGGTAGCGGATCCCGAGCATCTTGGGGTCGATGTCGACCTGGACACCGCGCGCCGCCCCCTCCTCGGGCAGGAACTCGGAGTAGGGGAAGCTCGAGCCGACCATGAGCAGCGTGTCGGCGCCCATCATCAGGTCCCAGCTCGGCTTCGTCCCGAGGAGCCCGATCGCCCCGGTCACGTAGGGCTCGTCATCCGGAAGCGCGGCCTTGCCGAGCAACGCCTTCGCGACTCCGGCGCCGAGCAGGTCGGCGATCTCCCGCACCTCGCCGGCGGCCGCGATCGCCCCTTGCCCGACGAGCATCGCGACTCGCTCCCCGGCGTTCAGGATCTCGGCGGCGCGCCGGAGCTCGGAATCCGTCGGCAGGATCCGGGCGTGGGGATGCCCGACCGACGAGTGGACGGTCCCGTGGGCGTGCGGCGGCTCGGGGACCGCGTCAGCACCCTGGAGGTCGTTGGGGACGATGATGCACGTCACCGTCCGCTCGGACTTCGCGATCCGCATCGCCCGGTCGATGGCGTGGCGCATCTGCGCGGGGTTCGAGATCGTGACCACGTACTCGGAGGCGACGTCCTTGAACAAGACCTGTAGGTCGACTTCCTGCTGGTAGTTGCCGCCGATCGCCATCGACGACTGCTGGCCGACGATCGCCAGCACCGGCTGGTGGTCGAGCTTCGCGTCGTAGAGCCCGTTCAGGAGGTGGATCGCGCCGGGCCCAGACGTCGCGAGGCACACCCCCACCTCCCGGGTCCACTTCGCGTGCCCGCATGCCATGAACGCCGCCATCTCCTCGTGGCGAGCCTGCACGAACTCGATCTCGCCGGCGTGGCGGTCGAGCGCGCCGAGGGTGGCGTTGATCCCGTCGCCCGGGTAGCCGTAGATCCGCTTGACCCCCCACTCGGCGAGCCGATCGAGCATGAAATCGGCGGTGGTGGTTGCCATCTGCGTCTCGATCCTCCTCGTTGCGTCCCGCTGGCGGCGATCGTCTGTGCCGCGGGGGCGATACCCGCAGCCGTGGGGTGGAAAACGAAGCGGTCAGGCACGTGACGGCGGGGCGCGGTTTCCTCGCTTGCGGGCGCGGGTACCTCAGCCCGCGCTGTGGCGCGGGTTGTCGTGGTCACCGGGGCGTCGGCGGGGATCGGGCGCGCCGTCGCCGTGGAGTGCGGGCGCCGCGGCGACCGCCTCGCGCTGCTCGCTCGCGGGACCGACGGCCTCGCCGGCGCAAGCCGCGAGGTGATCGCAGCCGGCGGGGAGGCGCTGACGCTCCCCACCGACGTCGCCGACCACGACGCTGTCGAGGCCGCCGCGGCGGCCGCCGAGGACGAGCTCGGGCCGATCGACGTCTGGATAAACGACGCGATGGCGACGGTGTTCGCGCCGTTTGCCGAGATCGAGCCCGCGGAGTTCCGCCGCTCGACCGAGGTCACGTATCTCGGCGCGGTCTGGGGCACCAAGGCGGCGCTGCGGCGGATGGTCCCGCGCGATCGTGGAACCGTGGTCCAGGTGGGCTCGGCCCTGGCGTTCCGCGGGATCCCTCTCCAGGCGCCGTACTGCGGCGCCAAACACGCCCTGAAGGGATTCACGGAATCCGTGCGCACCGAGCTCATGCACGACGGCAGCCGGGTCCGGATCACGATGGTGCAGCTTCCTGCCCTGAACACTCCGCAGTTCGAGATCGGCCGCACGAAGCTGCCCCGCCATCCGCAGCCGGTCCCGCCGATCTACCAGCCGGAGGTGGCAGCGCGGTCGATCGTCTGGGCGAGCAAGCGCGCCCCCCGCGACCACTTCGTCGGGCCGCCGGTGTGGAAGGTGACCTGGGGGAACCGCCTCGCCCCGTGGCTCGTTGACCGCTACCTGGCGCGGACCGCGTACGACGCGCAGCAGACTCACGAGCCGGTTGATCCGGGACGTCCGGACAACCTGTTCGCGCCGGTCGCCGGAGACCACGGAACGCACGGCAGGTTCGACTCCGACGCGCGCTCACACAGCACGCTCGCCTGGTTCGCGCGCAACCGGCGGCTCGTGGCGGGGATGGGAGCGGCCCTCGGGGCAGCGGCGGGGCTTGGCATGGCCCTCGACGTCAAGGACCGGCTCGGGTGATCGCGCGAAAGCTCGCCGCGGCGCTCGCGCTCAACCGCGCCCTGTTCGGCATCGCCTACCTCGCGCAGCCGAAGCGAACCGGTGCCGGCTGGGTCGGCAGGCCGGCGCGCAAGCCCGGGGCCGCGGTGCTGACTCGCGCGCTCGGGGCGCGCGATCTCGCGCTAGCGCTCGGCGCGCTCGGGGCGCTGGGCACCGGTCGCGACGCCAGGGGCTGGTTTGCAGCTCACGCCCTCGCCGATGGCAGCGATCTCGCCGCCACCGTGGCCGCGCGCGACGACCTCCCTCGCCAGGGCTTCCGGTTCGCGAGCGCGATGGCCGGCGCCTCGACGGCGGTGGCGATCGCCGGCGCGCTCGCCGCGGGCCCGCGGCGAGGGGCCCAGCCGTAGCGCGCGCTCAGCCCTCGGCCTGGTCGCGCTCGCTGTCCGCCTCGACCTACCCGGGAGCGGCGGTCGGCCCCGCGTCCTGATCGCGGGCGGCCTCCTCGGGCTCGTCCTCGCCGTCGCGCAGGTACTCCGGATCGGCGGGCGGATTCTCGGACTGCGCCTCGCCGAGGCTGGCCGCGCCGAACCCCTCCTGGTCTGGGCGGGGAGCCTGCTCGCTCATCACGCTGCGCGTACCCGGCGCGGCGCTCGCGAAACGGCCTACGGGCGGTCCGCGACGCGATAGACGAGGCGAAGCCCGGACCAGGTCTCGTCGATGGCGCAGACCTTGTTGTCGACGAGCCCTCGCTCCAGCGCGACCTCCCGAACCTCGTCCTCGGTGAGATCGGTGGGCACGCCGGAGGCGCGCTTCGGCCACGCCACCCACAGTCCGCCGGCCGGATCGAGCGAGCGCTTCAAAGCGTCGAAGCGGTGCCGGAGCTCCCGCCTGGTGGTGGTGAAGAAGACGATGACGTCGAGCGGCCCGGCGGCGCGCGCATTCACCTGGACGCCGTCGGGAAGCTCGCCGAGCATCCGGCCGAATCCGGCCGGAGCCCCCGGGAAGGCAAGACGCTGTCCCTCCTTGATCCCGAGCTTCTTCGAAAGCGGGGTCCCCGAGTAGCCGGCCATCAGCGGCGTCCCGGAGTAGCCCGGCATCCGCGCCGCATCATCGCCCGAGCGCGAAGCGCCGCACGTCGCTCGCCAGCTGCGCGAAGCTCGCGTACTCGCCCTGGTGCGTGAACACCACGTGGCCCCGGCGGTCGAGGTAGATTGTCGTCGGGAAGCCCACGATCGGCGTCAGCTGCCGGATCGTCGAGGCCGGGACCCGGTAGCTCGGGTAGCTGAGGTGATCGCCCGCCAAGAGGCGGTGGGCGTCGCTCGCGGAGTCGTCGACGTCTGCGCCCAGGAACGCGACGCGGCGCCCGAACCGACCGGCGGCGCGCGCCATCAGTGGCAGCTCGCCGCGGCACGGCGCGCACCACGACGCCCAGGCATTCAGCACCACCGAATGCCCGCCCAGCTCTCGCAGGCGAGCTTCGAGGTCGCCGCCGAGGAGCCGCGCACCCTGGCGGTGAAGCGCCGCGAGCGCCGGAGGCGAGCCGAGGAGCGAGCGCTGCACCCATCTCGCGCTCGGCGCGCGAGGCGGGCCACCACTCCCTTCGCCGGTCGAGATGGGTTGGAGGTCGCGCCGCGGCGGGGACCCCGCCAGCGTCGCGACCACGATCGAGCTGCCGACGAGGGCCAAGCCGGCGCCGGCCGCGAGAGCGACAAGGGCCCACCGCCACCGCGGGTTCATGGCGCCGCTGCCCCCAGCTCGGCTGCGCGTTCGGCCTCCTCCTCGGCAAGCTCCTGCTCGCGCTCGATCGCCTCGGCGCGCTGCAGCGCGAGGCAGAAGCGGTGCGTGATGAAGAGGACCGCGAGCGGCACGACGAAGACTGCGACGCGGTAGGCCCAGATCTGGAGCTCGTAGCTGAGTCCGAGCCAGACGAGCACCCGGTCCGCCGATCCCGCCAGGAAGACCAGCACGACCCACACCCATACGGCGGCCCCGATGGCGGTTCGCCACGGCCCGTCGCGCGGGCGGTCGAGGAGATTGTGAGCCCGGCGATCGCCCGTCCACCTCCGCTCGGCCCATGGCCAGACGAGGAGCAGGGTGAGGATGACCAGTGGGAACAAGGCCCCGCCCCAGAACGGATTCGGCACGACCGTCCGGTTCGCGATCACGACGTCGAAGCTCGGCACGAGCCGCAGCGCCCCGATCAGCCAGCCGAGGTACCAGTCGGGCTGCGCGCCGTTCGTCCCCTGCGCTACGTGGTAAGGGCCCCAGAGCCAGATCGGGTTGATCTGGATGAGGCCGCCCATGAGGAAGAGCGCCGCGGCAACGGCGGCGAAGAGGCCCAACGAACGCGGTGTCTGCCCCGGAAACGTGGGGACGCCGACGACGCGCCGCTCGGTGGTGCGTGACCCGGTCCGAAACTGCGTGTGGTGCCGTGAGGCGACCAGCGCCAGGTGGGCGACGATGAGCGTGCCGATGAGCGCGGGGAGGAGGAAGACGTGGGCGATGTACATCCGCGACCAGAAGTCTGGCGAGCCCGGGAACTGTGAGCCCCAGATCCCGAGGGCGAGGTTGGCGCCGACGAACGGGATCGACAGCGCGACCCCGTAGCCGATCGCGAGCCCCATCCCCGAGAGCAGGTCGTCGGCAAGCGAATAGCCGAGGTACCCCTCGAGCAGGCTCGTGAAGAGCATTAGGACGCCGATCACGTAGGTCAGCTCGCGCGGCTTGCGGTAGGCGCCGGTGAAGAAGATCCGCACCAGATGCAGGACGATCGCCGCGACGAAGACGTCGGCCGCCCAGTGGTGCGTCTGGCGCATGAGCAGCCCGGCCTTGACGCCGAACGAGATGTCCAGCACGGAGCGGTAGGCGCGGCTCATCTCGACGCCATCGAGCGGGCCGTAGGACCCGTGGTAGACGGTCGACGCGGTGCTGGGCTCGAAGAAGAACGTCAGGTAGATCCCGGTGGCGACGAGGACGATGAACGAGTAGAGCGCCACCTCGCCGAGCAGGAACGACCAGTGGTCGGGGAACGCGTAGCGAAGCGTCTTGCGGACGAACGAGCCCGAGCCCGTCCGCTCGTCGAGGAACCTGACGAGCACCCGCATCATGACGCGGTTCGCGGCCTCCTGGTGCGCACGCCCCAGAACGAGGGGCCCACGGGCCCGGAGAAGTTGCCGGCGGCGCGGACGTAGCGGCGCGAGTCGATGAGGAGCGGAAGCTGCGGCAGTGGGCGCCCAGCGGGGCCGAACTCGACCGTGCCGCCGGTCGCCGGGTTGAACGTCGAGTAGTGGCAGGGGCACACGAGCGCCGGCCCCGGCTCGGCAGGCGGAAAGGTCGGCTTGCGGTAGAGCGCGATCGCGCAGCCGGCGTGGGTGCAGATCTTCGAGTAGGCGAGGATCCCGTCGGGCGCCCAGCGACGGCGGCCGCGCGGCAGCTGCAGCGACGATGGCGTCAGGCGCACGACGACGACCGGCGAGCCCAGCTCCTCGTGGCTCACCCCTTCTGGGTACGCGGTGTAGAACGTCTCCTCCTCGATGTCGTCGGCCCGGTAAGGGTGGCCGCCCTCGTCGACCAGGCGCAGGCCGCGCCGCCACGGCGCGTCGTAGAGGGACTCGGTGTCGAGCCAGGGGCCGAAGCTCGCGAGCGGCGCCAGAAGCGCCGCGCCGAGCGCCGCGCCCGCCGCCCCGGCGGCGCCCACGATGAGGCGCTTGCGGGTGAAGCGGCTGCCGCTCTCCTCGACGATCTGGGCGATCCGCTCCTGCTCCTCGCGGTTCCCCGGATCGACGGGGTCCGGGTACGCCTCCTCGACATGCTCGGTGACGACGAGCGTCCGCGCGCTCGCGATCAAGGCGGCGGAGATCAGCCCCAAGGCGCCGCCGAGCGACAAGCCGAGCCACTGGGTGAGGTTCGACCAGTCGAGGGCATACGCGACGACGAACACCACGCCGCACCCGGCGGCTCCGAGCAGCAGCGCGGCGACGACGAGCTCGGCCCGCGGGCTGGGCTCTCCCTCCGGGATGATCCGCGGTCGCCGCCAGGGCCGGCGCACGAGCCCGACGACGAACAGCACCGCCAGCCACAGGACCCGCAGGACCCTCACGTGCGCAACCGCTCCCCGATCACGACGCAGATCGCTATGAGGACAATTCCGGCCACGAGCCACGCGACGAACCCCTCGGGGACGGGCCCGATATGCCCGATTCCGACGCCGCCGGCGTCGTTCGGGTCGCGGGTGCTGAGGACGTAGGCGATGATGTCGTCGAGCTGATGGCTCGTGATGTCGCGGGGGGAGAAGCGCGGCATCAGGTAGGGGCCGACCCGCACCGCCTCGGCGATCTGCTCCGAGGTCGCCTCATGCAGCGGCGGCACGCGCGCCCCGGTGACGTAGCCGCCCTCGCCCGCGATCTGGTGGCAGCCGGCGCAGTGCTCGGTGTACAGCTGCTCGCCCGTCGGGAGGCTCCCGCTGGCGGGGTGCGGGTGCGGGATCGGCGGCCCCTTCCTAAGCGAGGCGATGTAGGCGACAAGCCCCTTGATCTCTCGATTCGAGAACTGGGGCCTGCCCCGCCCCGGCACCTGGCCCGGGTAGGCCAGCGGCATCCGGCCGGTGCGCAAGTAGAAGTCCGGCGAGATCGCGCCGACACCGCGCAGGCTCGGTCCGGCGCCCTGGATGTTGCCGGCGCCGGGGCGCGGCCGCTGGATCCCGCGGCCGTTGACGCCGTGGCAGCTAGCGCAGTTCGCCGCGTAGAGCTCCGAGCCGAGCTCGCGGGGAGACTTCGCCCGCTCGTGGGGCACGTGGACGATCCCGCTCGGCGGCTGGGCGATCGCCGATGCCGCCACCGCGAGCGCCGCCAGCAGGCCGATCCCGACTGCGAGCCGGCGAAGCATCCTTGCAGCGGCGCCCGGCTTCATCATCCCCCGTGGCAGGGCGCGAGGACGCTCACCCCGACGCCGTTCATGAGGATGATGAATGTGAACAGCGGCGTGATCGCCATCCCGACGATCGAGAGGAAATGGGTGCGGCCGTCCGGAGGCGGGGAGTCCTTGTCGACCTCGGACGTCGCGCGGAAGAGCAGCACCGCGACGAGCCCGGCGGTCAGGGCGATGACCGC
>Ga0066652_100000776_pt1 | contig 15807 bp, 10 predicted proteins | sample GraSoiAngelo_101_FD_71413 | JGI IMG/M metagenome (GOLD analysis project Ga0066652, IMG submission 71413) | Grasslands soil microbial communities from the Angelo Coastal Reserve, California, USA - 14_0903_02_30cm | ecosystem: Environmental > Terrestrial > Soil > Grasslands | place: USA...
GAAGTGGGGACCAATACACAGAAATGGGTCTTTAGCCCAGGTCTCTGTCTGGTTCACCCCGCTTCTTGTTCTAATTTCCAGCTAAATCTGTTTCAAAGAATCTATTTATTGACTAAAGGGCTCTCTGTGGCGACCTTGTTTCTTTTAGTTATACGGCATCTTTATGATCGGGATGCCAGATACTCGTGAAATCACCGATAATTGCCTGCCTGTTTTCAAAAACCAGTTTATGCAGGTTCAGCAGGGCAATGTCCTCCTGCTTTACTTTCCTGAATTTCGGATGCATGGTGCCACCGTTATTGCTATCGCCTGCAGCTCCTGCGGGGTTGTATTGATATTGCGGATCTACCAGTGTTCCCCTCGGATACATGATCCCCGGTACACCTTTGCCGCGAAGATCGAGATCGACAGGATGAATCAGTCCAATAGTATGGCCATATTCATGTGCGGCAGTAGTTGAACCTTTGTATAGATTTTCAAGCTTGAAATATCCTGTATTGCACCCGATCCCGTCCACGAAGGAAATATTGCCATGTGCAAATTCTTCTATACGGAAATAGTTATTGCGCGGATCAGTGTTTTGATAGATCTCCAAAGGGTTGATAGCAGGTTGAAACGATGCTGTTATAGTAAAAACAACTCTTAGCTCAACTCCTTTTAACAAGAGAATTCCTTTAGGTTCATTCCACATTGTTTCGATCTCATCACATATTTGCTCGGTGATAGCCGGCTCAGCGGCATCACCATAGGTAATGATATGCGAAAAGATAATGATCTCTTGATTACTTATTTCAACAGTACCCATTAGCTACTTAAAATCGGTTTCGCTCTTCCGGATCCACCCGTAAATGAATTTGCCGGAGCTTGTGAGATGTTCGATGTAAATAAATCCGGTAGATTCGTTGACACTTATTAATTCATCATTTTTTACGAAATACTGGTTTTTACTTTTCAGGCCCGATGAGTCTTCGAAAACATAAGCTTTATCGGCGGTGATGTTGTACCTGGGAGCATCAAAATACAGATCACTGAACTCCGCGACGGTAATCTTCCTGGCGTTTCGTTTTTTATAGGTTCCGTCTGCATAAACATTTGCTCCAAACCCACAATCAACATCAGTTCCCTGCTGGGTTATGCTTACAGATTTAGCGCTAAAGCTGAAGTACAATGTGCAGGAAGAATCCGAATAATCTTGTTTTTCCTTAAATATTCCCCGGTTACCAGTAATGGTCATTATGCCATTAATGTAACCAATATGATAGTTTGGCCAGCCTTTACCGACATCGAGCCAAAACTTATAATGAGTTTTGTCAACCAGGAGAACGGACAGTCCACCCGAAGGCCCATCGTTTGCTTCCTCTTTCGACGGCCTTTTACCTTTCGGGTCGAATAGGGGTTTATAGGAAAAACTATAGACGCCGCTATAATCTGTTTGCGAGTGGCCAGCCTGACAGATTAAAAGAAATAGAATGGAAAAGATTGCTGATCTCATATTTAAGTGAAGGCAATTTACACAAGCCTTTGCAGACTGTTTAAGCCGGCACGAGAAATAAACTCTAAATTCTGCGATCAATATCGTTTGATCTACTCAAATGCCAGGGAATACAGCTTTTCTTTTTCTTCCCTTCCCTTGAATTCCATTTCGCCAATCTCGGCAATATGATAAGAATGCGGCGTATGAAAATCGGAAAGAAAATCACCTGAGAGAACAAAGGATTCATTCAGCTCGTGGCATTTGCTGCGGATACGGGCCGCGGTATTCAAAGTGTCTCCACTATAGACAAGATCTTTTTTTACAATGCCGATAACACCGGCAGTAACTTCGCCCGAATGAATGCCTGCTTTAAAAGAGGGTACGACGCCATACCGGTTTAAATATTTTTGCTCACGCCGTTTTATCAAAAAGAACGCATTACGGAGGAACCGGAGACATTTTATTTTATTCAACGGCGTTTCTTTCCAGGAAAGAACTACTTCATCGCCCACATACTGGTAGATCTCACCGTCGTTGGCCAGGATGGGAACAGTAACATCGGCAAAGAAATCTCGCAGCAGCCTAAAATACCGTTTATGTCCCAGCTTTTCGGCAATGGTCGTGGCATCATTGATGTCCAGGAAAATAAAGATGCGTTCCTCGATCTTCGGATGATTGTATTTACCGCGCATCATTTCCCAGAAGCCGCCGGGCCCGTACTTGTCTGTCACTTCAAGGATTAAAATAGTAAGCAGGGTCATGATACCAAGATCGATCATAAAGATCAGGAAGGCCCTGGTGAGGAAGACATTCTCGTAAAAGCTCGATATGTATTCACCCAGCCTTTTATGACTGCTAAAAACAAAATAAAAGGATAGCATGACAAAGGCGATGATCACGAAAAGAAAAAATGCCATTCCCAATTTGATCAGGATGGACAACCATAGCGGGTAATGCCTGAAAGCGGATTTTAAGTAAAAAACCAATGAGGCGGAGACGACAAAGCCGATAATCGCAAAGGCCAGGGAAAACAGTAACAGCGATCTTTGTTTGACCAGTTGCTTTTCAATCAGGATGATATTGTAAAGAAAAAGAAAGGCGAAAACAACCCAGATGATGGAAATAGTTGCGAGTACACGTAGCCGATAATATAAAATTCTTCTTGAAGCCATGGTGCTGGTTGCTTGATGCTAGATATTGGATGCTGGTTGATGGATGCGATGTACTAGCATCCAGTATCTAGTATCCAGCATCCTTTTTCATGGTGTTTCCTCCGCGTCAATTCCGTACCGGCTTTCCCTGCTTCAACACGCTCTGAATTCTTTCCAGTGTTTTCTTTTCGCCGCACAGGGATATAAAAGCCTCGCGTTCGAGGTCTAAAATGTATTGCTCTGAAACTAAGGTTGGTTCACTCAGGTCGCCGCCGCACATTACATACGCCAGTTTTTTAGCAACTACCACATCATGATCTGTAGCATAATTTGCTCTCCACATCCCGTTGATCCCTGCATACAGAGCGCCCAGGGCTGACCGTCCCAGGACTTTTATGTCTTTTCTTTGAACGGGAGTTGTATAGCCACTATCGTAAATCTCGATAACTGATTTTTTTGCTTCGACAATTCTCCGGTTTTGATTAAGCACTACCTCATCCAGTCCTTTTCTATAGACACCTATATCGAAACCTTCAAAGGCCGAAGTGCCCACTTTAGCCGTGGCGATAGTGAGGAAGCGGTTTTTCAACGTGATTGTTTCCGGTTCGTCTTCATGCATCTCGTCTGAAGCTCTCAGGGTAAATTCCTTTGTGCCACCACCGCCGGGGATCAGGCCAACTCCCAATTCGACAAGGCCGGTATAAGTCTCGGCTGCCGGGCAAACCTTGTCCGAATGCAAACTCAATTCGCAAGCGCCGCCCAGCGATAATCCATGCGGCGCCGTCACAACGGGTATAGAAGAGTATCTTGCCCGCATCATTGTGTTTTGGAAAAGACGTATTGCCATATCCAGTTCATCATATTCCTGGTCAATAGCCAACATAAAGATCATACCCACATTTGCACCAGCGCTAAAATTGGGTCCTTCATTGGCAATGACCAATCCTTTATAGCTTTTCTCTGCTTTATCAATTGAAGTCTGGATACCGCTCAACACGTCGCCCCCAATACTTCCCATTTTGGTAAACCATTGCAGCCCGAGCACCTCATCACCGAGATCATACAAACGGCAACTGCCATTCTTCCACACCAGTTTGTCCTGGTAATTGCTCATCACGATAAAGGCTTCAGCACCTGGCAGCGGTTTGTAGGTTTTGGTTACGAGATCATAGCTGTATTTTTTGCCGTTGTCAATTTTAAAAAATGATTTATTACCGGCGGCCAGCATTTCATCCACCCAGGGTGCAACTTTATATCCGGCTTCTTTCATCGCTTTTGTTGTTCGTTCCACGCCCAGTACATCCCAACTTTCAAATGGGCCGATCTCCCAGCCAAAACCGGCCATCATTGCATCATCAACCCGGTAGATCTCATCACTGATCTCGGGAATACGATGGGATATATAGGAAAACAGTCCGTAATGGAACTGACGATAGAATTCACCGGCTTTATCCTGTGCTGCTACCAGCATTTTCAGTCGCTGACCCAGGTCATCAATCGGTTTGGCGGCATCAACGCTTGCAAATTTTGACTTTGTTCTTTGTTGATATTCCAGGGTTTTCAGGTCCAATACCTGGATTTCTTTATCACTCTTTCTTTCTTCCGGGCTGCCCTTAGTGAGCGGTAATTTTATTTTTTTAAAAAAGCCCTGTCCTGTTTTATCTCCCAGCCATTTGTTTTCAACCAGCTTATTTAACCAGGCTGGTATATTAAATGTAGCCCTTGCTTCATCGTTGGGACAGTTGTCATAAACTCCCTTTGCCACTTTTACGAGTGTATCAATACCGACTACATCCGCCGTTCGGAATGTTGCCGATTTGGGTCTTCCAATGATCGGGCCGGTGAGTGCATCCACTTCATCAATAGTCAACCCTAATTTATCTACGAGGGAAAAAATGGCCATGATACCGTAAACACCGATTCGGTTTGCAATAAAAGCGGGGGTATCTTTTGCAAGCACGGTTGTCTTGCCGAGGTACAGATCGCCATAATGCATCAGGAACTCAGTTACTTCCGGATCGGTATCCGGTGTGGGAATGATCTCCAGCAATCTTAAATAACGTGGCGGATTAAAGAAATGGGTGCCGCAGAAATTCTTTTTAAAATCTTCACTTCTTCCCTCGCTTAGCATATGGATTGGTATCCCCGACGTATTGGAAGTTATAAGAGTTCCTGGCTTACGGAATTGTTCTACCTTTTCATAGACCGATTTTTTTATATCCAGTCTTTCAACCACAACTTCGATGATCCAGTCGCACCCGGAAATATCTTTCATATTATCCTCGAAATTGCCGGTAGTAATTTTTTTGATGACGTTCTTATGAAAAACAGGGGAGGGGTTACTTTTAAGTGCAGATTGCAATGAATCATTTACGACCTTGTTCCTTTCCGCGGGCTTTTTGCTTTCCATTGATTCTTTGGGTACGATGTCAAGTAAGATCACCTGCACACCTATGCCAGCAAAATGACAGGCAATTCTTGAACCCATTACACCCGATCCAAGGACAGCCAGCTTTTTGATTGTTCTCTTCATAAGACAAATAGTTAGTTATGCAACTATTGGAAACCGAAGATAAGGAAGATAAATTAAGTCCGGAAGGAAGGAGGTCAGAAACTGTGACAGGATTACAACGAGAAAGAAATTTTTCCTGGATAATACGTTCCTGCGGGAATTTAATAAATTAAAGAGGAGATAAAGTGCAATCGACAGTGATCTTAATGGTCTTTGCGATGTTATCCCGGTAAAGTTTTTCGATGGTGATATTATAATCTGCCACGAGCACATTAAAAGTAGATGCGAGGGTCAGTTTGCCATCTTTGACAGTGATGGTCCCATTGGCTTCTATATCTTTTGTAACACCGTGAATGGTCAACTTGCCTTTTACCCTGGCCGTAAAGCTTCCGTTTGTGGTATAATTTATTTCACTGCTGTTAGCGATCTGCCCTTTGAATTCAGCTTTGGGATACTTGCTGCTTTCTACGTAATCGGCGTTAAAATGTTCCTGCATCAACGCTTTCCTGAATTCAAAACCTTTCATCAGGGCAGCAAACTGCAGGTCACCTGTTTTTGTATCGAGTATGCCAACAACACTTCTATTAATGGCGTCAATGTCTTCCAGGGGAGTAGAAGAAAAGAAAGAAATTCTACCTGTTTTCGTATAAAACTTACCCTGACCATTGGCAGCCAGCGAAGCCAGCAATAATAACCCGCTAATAACAATATTCACTTTTTTCATCGTCCCTATTGTCTTTATTTACAATGATAGTTAATCCTTTTTTATAATAACAGCGCAACGGTTCAGTATAACATCAGAGCCCAGCCCCATATCGTCCTTGTTGAAACCCGTGCATGCTCCCCGGAGAGTAGTAGACGAGCCGGCCCTTAAATCGGCTGCATCGGCATTATGTACAGTATCCACCGAACACCGGATCGAAGAATGGACCAGGGTATCACCCAATACCACCGTGTAAAATCCTTTTTCATCCCGCTCCACCTTTTTGATGTTCCCGTTTACCTCGATCACCTTGCCCAGGTAGTTTTCATTGGCAAGGGAATCGTTTGCTTCGTAATCGTGGATGAGTTTAGCGGTGGAGATTTTTACATCCGCTTTAACATGGGCCAGGTCTTCATTTTTCCGGTTGTATTCCCCGAGGCCTTTCCAAATGCCGAAAAGTACACCGAGAACTACAAGAACTGTAAGCGGCAATATCATCGACCTCCTTTTCCGGACGATCGCGATAATTAGCAGGATGACTGATACTATGACAACCGCTGCTGTCAACTTTAAAGAAAATGGAATGCTCATAAACTGGACTGATCGCAAAAGTTATCGTAATAATACCCGCCACCCTGCTTCCCTAATGCTGATTGCATTAATCGTATTTGATAAGAGGAAGGTTGCGTTTGCTTTGTCCTTTTTTATACCGGCGAAGCTGTTTTTTACTTTTCTTCAGACCTATGTTGCTACCGATACCGCTGAATACTATTTTCACCAGGTAGTTCATCGTGGATTTGTTACGAAGGCGTTCAAAATAAATATCCCCGGTACGCGAATGATTATTTTTTTTAATAACAAAACTGTTCGCCGCGAAGCTAGCCAGCTTTTTAAAAAAACTCTGTTTGCCGTCCACGCCCTTATCCAGCAACTTCACTTTCAGATCATGATAGTACATCCGCATTTCGCCTATTGAAACATACTCATTACCCTTTACCCGCATGGTCAGCGTATCCAGGAAACCCGATTCGAGTTTCGCGGATACCAGCGGAATTAATACCGGGTTCAACACCTTTACGTCGGCAGGTTTCATATTAGCCGACAGTAAAAACCCCGCGAGCGAATCAGTATAGGATTCTTTAAGTTTCAAAGCGATCCCAATGGTGTCCAGTAGCCTCCCCTCTGCCTGCAGCTCCAGGCTATCGTATCTCGAGATACTATAATTGGTTAATGGAAACATTTTTCCACTGATCCTGTTTACGGCCACAGCACCTGCCAGGTTTGTTTTTTCATTCAGTTCCGAGTATTCAACATCCGTGTTATTAAGATAAGCCGTATCAACCGAAAGATGAACCGGTATTTTTTTTAGCAGGTTCACTGGCAACGGCTTTATAACTTTTTCCTTTTCCGGTTTTCTTTTGTCCCGGTATATTGTCAGGAAAACATCATTCATACTTACGGTGCCTGCATCTATCACCGTATCGGTCAGATACCTGTCGATATCAAATGGTCCCGCGCTTATATTTCCCGTCCGGACGGTAGAATAATCCACCTGGTATTGATGATTGGCTATAAAACTGTCCCTTCCTACGCTAGGGTGATAGGCAAATGAATCGAGGGACACCATTTTAGATGTCTTATCATAACTTAGGTTATGCCAGTCAAAGTGATTAACCGTATTGTTAAATTGGCCGGATAACTCATGCAGCCGGAATGCCTTATTTTCCTTCATCGTTTGCCGGGGATTCAGGAAAGAAGCCGATCGTACGGCCAGGTCATTGAGTCTCGCCGAACTGATCTCCAGGCGACCCGAATGTTTCCCAATATTATCGAACGAGAGATCCTTTACCTGCAATTCGGACAATAAACCTTTCCAGGTCCATTCGTTTGTTGACGATGGTTCAAGCTCTAATCCACTGATCCGGGCCCGGACGCTACCACGACCCGTTTCGATAGTTTTGTTGCTTGCACTTACAGACAGGTTGTTGACTACAAGGGAGAGCTCATCTGCGCTGACCTGTTCGTGATCCTTGTTGAATTTAAACCCGGCAAGTTCAATACTGTTGTTGTCCTCATCTTTGCCATGCCACTCCACGCGAAAATTATTTTCACCGGAACGGACCAGTAAAACTTCCGGCTGGCTGATAGACACGGCTCCAATGGATATCCCGGGCAGTTTTGCAGGTTGATTGACTGCAATTCCGGCATGCCGCGTTTGTCTGATTTCAATGACTGGTTTAACGAGGCTTATGTTATCTGCCCTTATGTTATCATTAATGATTGAATTCACATCGGCTTGAAATACGGCGAAGGGAACTGTTATGGATATCGAGTCGGCAGGAGTGGTTTTTTTGAAAAAAATAGCCTGCATTTCCGAATGTCGGTGATCCGTAAATGCAAACTTGCCGATCCTGAGCGCTGACTGTGTATTGCTGAATGAAAAATTGTTGCCCCTTGTTTGCAGGTTGACGACTTGAGGTTTGTTCCGTCCTTGCAACGATAGCTCGTCGGCAGAAACTGTTTCTAAAAAAGCCCCGAGTTCCCGGTCATTCGTCGAAAAAGAAAGTTTAGTGTTGCTGCCGGCAATATGCTTTATCGTTAATTTATTTCCTGCATTGCTTTTATTTAAAGGCAAACCTGCGACCTGTATATTCGCCTCTTTCCATTGCACTCCGTCAATCTCCGAAAGGTTTGATTTATCATCAATCATCATACGGTCGATTGCGACATTGCGGGCACTGATCAGGAGGTGTTTTTCCTTGCTTGTTACGTTGATTGAACCAGCAGCCAGCTTTCCTGTTTCACCAAAGAAGTTGACATTTTGCAGTTGCATCGAGACATCCTTTGTCTTCAATGTGCCTTTCTCAAATCTTAGCTGCCTTATTGCTTGCTGTATACCGGAGGCACGACTCGATTTCAAGAGTTGGCCACTGAGCAGGGACATATCTGCGTTTTCGAGTTTCAATTGAGTGCCGCCTTTAAAATGGACATTTATTTGTCCATGACTCATATCCAGGTTCTCCAATTGTATGATCTTTCCGATGCCGGCCAGTGTTTGAAAAATATTTTGTTTCCGGTTCCCCTGAACTGAATAATTTATGATGGGACGATATAACGTGGCCCGGTCAGCCGCCAGGTTCCCTTCAAACACAAGATCATCCCAGGACAATCCCCTTAATTCAAATTGGGGCATGCTAAAACTGTTGACTACCACATCTCCGTTCATTTGCCGGAAGGCAAAATTGCTGAGGTAGACGCTGTTGTTGATAAAAAGAATGCTGTCGAATTCCATCACGTAGGTACTATCGCGCAGGAAATTTTCGTAGTTACGGATGGCCATGGCGAAACTTTTGACTGATACATGTCGTGGTGCATTTTTCTCAATGCTTAGCCCTTGCATCTCGAAATTATTATGATCGGAAGTGAATGAACTCGGTCTTCCTTCCCTCATTGTAGTAATATCAAAAGAACCGTTGTTCACTACTACGAAGGCCAGGCGGAGATCCCCGGTCAATTGTTGTATTAATTCATCCAGGCGTGGCGGCGCCTTTTTTTTATCTCCTTTTTTATCGAGTTCCACATCCAGCCTGAACCGGGGGTTCACACAGTACACGGAATCGGCTTTGATCACTTCTTTTTGATAGAGAGTATCAAAATCGATATTGGTCAGCCGTAATTTGTCGAAAAATACGCTGAACGAGGTACGGGTACTATCGCCTTTGATAGCGGAGATGGTACAGCTGTCGAAGAGTACCATTTTATCTAGGATATTGATGTGAAAACGGCTGAAGCTAAGCCGGTGTCTTCCATCGGCAAATAGTATGTCCTGGTGGTGCGTGTTCAACGCCACGTTATCGCTGAAAAGTATTTTTGTCCTGCCTGCTTCACTGCTGGTATCCACCTGCAGGTTGTCGAGATGAAAATCAATATGGGTGATCGTCACCGGCAACTGCTCTTTTTTGATGCGGTTGATAAGAGTAAATTTTCCATCCGTGATCTGGAAGCGGTTTACCTGCAAAAGTTTGAGCGCATCCTGGATCGAGTTATATATTTTCCCCATTTCATGCGGAAGTGACACTTCCTTGAGGTTGCTTGTATCTTCTCTTTTTAGCGAACGCAGCCGTGTAACTTCTACATCCGGGTTTATCAGGCTCAGCGAATCAATCAGCAGCTTCTTTTCAAAGATCAGGGGCAGGAGCTCTTTAAGCCTGATGTTGATCTTTTCCACCCCAAAACGGTAACCGGTCCCTGCTGCTATGCTGTCGGTTGAATAAAATACAGCATTGCGGAGCTGCATGTTGTTGTTCAGGTAGTCGAACTTGAATTTTTTAACCTTCAGTTTTACCTTGCCGTTTGATTTTGATGCTACGAGATCTTCGAGGAGTTGCTCCGCATGGTTGATGAACCAGAAATGAAAACCAAGGAACAGTACGATCAGTGTACCGAAAGTATATGCCGATATCTTCAGGAATCTGCGTTTGACGGGACTGATCAGCAAGGGCGGAGAAAATTTAATCCTCAATTTACTACAAATACTGCAGGCAGCGAAGACCGAATCTGGATATCTCTTATTTTTTAACGATAGATTTTTGTGATGATCACTACTATGCCGGGGAGTGAGGAAAGTCTGCCCTAATTAAGATTGGATTCCGGTTCGCCAAACCGGCTCTTTAACAATTCATCGAGATGGTCCGACCAGAATGCAACATCATTGATAAGTGCAACAAATTCGGCGTAATCCATTCCTTCAATATCGCGTTCGCCAATAGCATACATGTAACCCCTTTCTGCCAGTGTGCCGATTTTCACACCCATATTGCGAGAATTAATCTCCAGCGCTATGTGATAAAGCTCCTGGCGTGTCGGCAGGTCGAGCGGGATTGGGTAAATGGGCGAAAAGCAGCGAAGAAAAGTCCTTTCCGAATTATCTGATATTTCATAGGAAGTAAAAAACAGCTCGAGCGTGGATGAACCCTTTTCAAAATACCAGGCATTGTTATCGGGACTAAACGCCTTTTCGCCGTCGACGCCGGCTTCTGTACAGAGCTGGTTGATATAAGCTTTCACCGTTTCGACCGTTGTCATAGCAATTAGTTTGGTAGCGACGATAATGTCAGTTTACAGGCGATCCGTTCGTAACTTTTTCATCCGGGTTGATAAATTTGAGCTTGCCATCTTTGTCTTCAGCCATTAAGATCATGCCATTGCTTTCAATCCCTTTCATTTTGCGGGGGGCAAGATTTGCCACCACAACGACCTGTTTGCCGATAATAGCATCGGGATTAAAATGCAAAGCGATACCTGAGACAATTGTTCTTTTTTCAAACCCCAGGTCAACTTCCAGTTTCAGGAGCTTATCCGCCTTAGCCACTTTTTCTGCAGCTATGATAGTCCCTGTTTTAAAATCAAGCCTGGCAAAATCATCATATTGAATGACTGGCTTAGTGACTGGAACGGAAGATTCATTAGCCTTTGTCTCCCGGGTTTTATTTTCTGTTTCTGCCATAGACTTTTTTAAACCTGCTTTTAATTTTTCAACCTGCGCTGTGATCTCTGCATCTTCTATCTTCCGGAATAATAATTTAGGCTCCCTCAGGCTATATCCAACACTCAACAGTTTCAGCTTACCCGCATTTTCCCAATCCAATATCTTATCCACCACTTTCATCATCTGCAGCATTGATTTCGCTGTGTTGGGTAAAAATGGATTCGCAAAAATCGCCAGGTTAGCCGTCAACTGCAAACACAAGTGTATACAATTATCTATCTTCTTTTGAACTGCCGTTACGGATGAGTCCAAACTCCCTCCCTCGGGGGGTAGAGGGGCTTTCCACGGCTCCTTCTTCTGCATATATTGATTTCCCTTCCGTGATAGGTCAATCACATCGAACAGTGCTTCCCTGAACTTAAACCCTTCGAGCAGGCCTTCAATCCTGCTCTTGGCATTTTTTATATCTTCTATCAACGCACGATCATTATCATCCATCGCATCCTCATGCAGTTTGGGTACTTTGCCATTACAGAGCTTATGCATCAACACCCATGTCCTGTTTATGAAATTGCCAAAGATGGAAACCAGTTCACTATTGACTGCATCCTGGAATCCTTTCCAGGTAAATTCGCTATCCTTTGTTTCGGGCGCGATCTGTGTTAAATAATAGCGAAGCATATCGACGCATTGCCCGCCACCGTTTTCTTTTTTGACAAAATCGTTGATGTAATCCCTCATGTCCACTTTCCAGTTGCGACTGGTGCTCATTTTGTCGCCCTCGAGATTCAGAAATTCATTGGCCGGGACATTATCCGGTAAAATATTTCCATGCAGTTTCAGCATGACAGGAAAGATGATGCAATGGAAAACGATATTATCCTTGCCTACAAAATGGACAAGCTTTGTCTCTTTATCATACCAGTAAGGCTCCCATTCTTTCTTATTGTCAATGGCCCATTGTTTAGTGGCGCTGATATACCCGATTGGGGCGTCAAACCAGACATATAATACTTTTGCCCCCCCACCCCCCGAGGGGGGGATTTCAGAGTCTGATAATTTGGACTTTCTTTCTGCTAGTTTGAGAAGGATCGCGTTTATTACATTATCGGTGTCGTTTAACACTTGTTCATTTGTAAAACGAATTACCTCGAAACCATGTTGGTTTAATTCAATGGTGCGAATTTCATCGTTACTTTGATTTTCAGGCAATTGATGAATCAACCCGTCGATTTCGATCACTAACTTTTCAGCAAGTGCAATAAAATCGGCGATATAATTATTAATGATATGTTGCCTTCGGAATTTATATCCTCCAATTTTCTTTCCCCGTAAAATTTGCCACAAGGCATTCTCCGCTTCGGTCGGTTTGCTCCGGTGTTGTTCTACAAAAGTTTTGAGCAAGCTGTATGTCATCGGATCTGCAGTCCGATAACCATAAGCACTCTTCGAATTATAGGGTTCCTCATCCCCCCCCTCGGGGGGAAGGGGGGCAGGCACCGGTACTTTTATTCCCCAGTCAAGATCTCTTGTGACGGCCCTTGATTGCAGTCCTCCATCTATCCAGCTTCGGCACTGCCCAACAACTGTTGCTCGCCAGTCATCCTTGTGTTGTTTCAGTATCCATTCGCGAAGAAATTCTTCATGCTTGCCGAGAGGTAAATACCAATGCGTGGTCTTTTTCTTTATTGGCGGTTTCCCACTCAGTGTGCTGACTGGGTTGATCAGTTCGTCGGGGCTTAAGGTTCTTCCGCAATTTTCGCATTGATCTCCAAAGGCACGGTCGCTGCCACAATTAGGGCAGATGCCTTTTATATAACGGTCGGCCAAAAAAGTTTTAGCTTCCTCATCATAATATTGTTCGGTTTCCTTTGTTTCCAGTTCACCGCGATCATTCAGATAGGTAAAAAATTCCTGGGCCGTTTCGTGGTGGATAGGTTCACTGGTGCGGTGATAGATATCGAAGCTCATGTCTAGGTCCGCAAAATCCTGTTTCATCGCTTCATGGTATTTATCAATAATAGCGCGGGGAGTTGTTCCTTCTTTGGCTGCCTGGATGGGAATTGCGGTGCCGTGTTCATCGCTACCGCATACAAATACTACGTCTCTTTTTTGAGCGCGTAGGTAACGTACATATATATCTGCTGGTATATAGGCGCCTGCCAGGTGACCAACATGCTTCAGGCCATTGGCATAAGGCAGAGCGGAAGTAACTAAATATCGCTTTGGATTCGTCATATTGCTGCTTCGTCGAAATTTAAGCAGCAAAAATAGCTAAAGAAAAACAACCGGGCGATGATCATTCATCCATCGTTCCCACTTCCTGTTTAAATGCGGAAGGTGTGGTCGGTTCAAAAACGAGGTCATTAATCGTGCGGGTGGAAAGAACCACATCCTTTACTGCGAGGACTGGCTTGCCATTTTGTATGCCAACCGAAATGATCTTGGCTTCCTGGCCAGTCGGAACTGCCCCGAACATCACGGTGTTGCCATTGACAGATCCTGACATCATAGACCTGATGTTTTTAAATACCAGCACGGTAAAGTAGTTAGCAGCTGTATCCCTAATATTTACATAGTAGTCGATCTTTGGCCCCTGGTTATAGAACCTGTCACAATTCACCCAACCCATCGTCCTGATATCTACGCTGTATCGCTTTGACAGATCATTCTTTGAGATTTCATTGAACAGTGCCTTGTAAGCTTTATAGGCTTTACTTTTCGAGTTATAGGTTGAAACTCCCCCGGTTGATATCATTGTATCAGATGCAGGCAAACGGTAGGTTTGTGCTTGCCTGATATCCATCCAGGTAGAGTCCCCCAGTGCTTGCGACCCACGACCAAAGCTCGCATCGAAGATTTTTGACCAAAACCGCCTGTCTTTTTTAGGTTTACGAACCTTTACTTTATCATATCCATATTTTTCTTTTAGCGCTTTGGCCAGTTCCCGTTTGTTCAATTCGGAATTAGGAGCGATGAAGAAAAAGCCGGTACGCTTTTGCCGTTGGTTGACTTGCGTTTTAAATGGGTCGTCGCGAAGATCCAAAACCTTTACCCCGGTGTACAAATAACTACCAACGAACGCGCGGGATTGAGGGATCCAGTTGATATTATTATACCGGACATAAGACGGCACAGTGTCATAGGTACTGCCACCTTCCATGAACTTCGTTCTTTTATCTGTCTCAACTTTGCCGGCAGGAGTAGCAACGCCATTAAATAATTGCATTTGGCTCATCGCCGGAGTTGTATCGGGAATAAACCACCGGATGCTTTTACCCGGCTGCAGATCCACTTCTTTGCCGTTAACAGTTGCCATGAGGTGTAGCATGCCTCCAGTGACCAACTGTTCGTCGTTAGACAAAGTATTCAGCTTGTTGGTAACAATATCCTGGTAAGAATAGTACTCCTTCATCGTGATCACCACTTCATCAGTACCGGCGAATGCATAAGCCGGGATCAGCAGCGCAGTGCCATCCCGGCCCGTGATGATCGTATCTCTCTTATTGCTGACAGTAAATTGTTGTGCTGGTTTTTCCAGCTGCTTAAAGAAATTACTCAACATCGCCCTCGCCTCAGCAGCAGAAGTTTGCTTATTTGAAAGAGTATCTTTTGAATAGTCTTGTAATGGAAAGATCTGTTTTTGATAAACTGTACTCTTGTCTTTCACCTGCCTGGATTTTGAACGTTTGGCAGAATTTTTTGCGATAGTATGTTTTACCGATGAAGTACCCCCTAGTACAGGATTATGTGTTACAGGATCTTTCGCTGGATCTTCATTTGCTGGTTTCGAAGATTTTCCGGATGAAACATTATCATTTGAAGATCCGGGTTTGCTGACAGAACGGCTTGTTCGGGGATTAACTGCAGTGGTAGCTGCGTTTTTCGGATTGATCATTTTATAGCCAACTACAACCACTGCGCCTATGAAGGCCGCTGCGATAACCCAGCCGATGATCCTTTTCCTGCCGATCGTTCTTTTCTTTGCTGGGATAACTGCGGGCTGCAATAAAGTTTTCATTTGCTGCCAATGCTCATCCATCTTCGACAGGTCCGGGAGAGACTGCTTTTCCAGTTCCTGTAACTTTTTATCGGTATGTCTGTTATCGTTCTGCATGTCTTTGTCAGGGTTTAATAAAATTTTCCAGCTTTGATTTCAACAATTTCCTTCCTTCATTAATATGCCATTTGGAAGTCCCTTCGGATATTCCCAGTTTCTCAGCGATCTGTTTATGAGTGAACCCTTCATAAATAAATAAATTGAATACAACTGCTGTTGCTTTTGGCAGCGCCAGGATCATTTTTTGAATTTCCTTCGATGATATCCTGCTTACTGCTTCAGGTGGAATACCCACTTCTTGATCGTCCAACTCTACTACAGTTTCATTCCTGAATTTGTTTTGAGTTTTTACATAGTCAATACTGCAATTGACCACTATGCTTTTTACCCAACCCATTAATTTACCCTCTTCCTTATAA
>Ga0066652_100000782_pt1 | contig 15753 bp, 23 predicted proteins | sample GraSoiAngelo_101_FD_71413 | JGI IMG/M metagenome (GOLD analysis project Ga0066652, IMG submission 71413) | Grasslands soil microbial communities from the Angelo Coastal Reserve, California, USA - 14_0903_02_30cm | ecosystem: Environmental > Terrestrial > Soil > Grasslands | place: USA...
TCGCTGCTCACGAAATGGGCGTCGAGAATAATTAATGGCAGAACTAAAGCCCGGCGATAAATTCCAACTCAATGCTCCCGGATATAACGGGCAATGGTTCGTTGTCGAGGAAGTTTGGGAGAAAGGCCTGATCGCGTTTTACGAGAAAGATATGAAATCAGGCACTAACCCTGATGGCTGGCGGCGGTTCCATGTCCGGCATTTTCAGATCGAGGCATACCGTGAAAATCATGAGATCTTCTCAGACATCTTTCTCGAAGAAGATCTGCAGAAATTCAAAGCCGATCTTGAAGATGAACAGACACAGAGGGAGATCGCGGCGATGATCGAGAATGTAGAAAAGGCTCTCGATTTTATTCCGGAAGGTGAGCCGATCCCGTATGACATCGTTGATTGGAAAATTTTAGGAGAGGAAAGAGCGGATCCGGTAGCTTAAATGGCAGTGGCCGTTGCAGTAAAATCAAATCTCCCGTACCAACCATGGCTGTTCCCAGCTATGGTGGCTGTTGTTCCGTTCGCCGAGTACGATCGACGACAAGCCGGGAAATCTCTTGTGCAGAAATTACTAAAAGTGCGCCGCTCGCTTGATAACACCGAGCTCGAATATCTCCCAGAACTAAACACGCTGATCGACAAATTACGCCAGGTTACCAAATACTCGGATCATCAACGCGAAGAGCTCGTTTTGTATGCCATCGAGCGCTCAGGGGCGACCACCGTTAACGAGATCGCCGAAGACACGAAGTTCACCGGCGATACGGTAAAAGAGATCCTGCACGAGCTGCACGCCCGTAATCTCGTCTACCAGGTCCGCAAATACATACCCGGCAGTGATCGGCCTAATTTCGCGATTAAATCCCGAAGAGTTAAAGTCCCCGAGGCTGATTGATTGGGATAGAATGCAAGGTAAATGAGCGATCTGACCGACAGATTTAACCGCCTCTGGTCTTCGTACGTGAAAACCGGCGGCTACGATAAGGACCTTTGGACGCCGATTCTTACAGGAATCGAGCAACTGGAAGCATCGCACGAACGGCTTTTGGCGGCCATCTTGGGACGACGCGACGCATCCACGGCGGCATCCGAGCATGCTTCGAAGCTCGAACTGCAGGCGGCCATCGAGCAGGCGGAAAGGATGAAAGCTGTATGACCGAATCGAAGAAAAGCTTGGCTGATATGACGCCCGAGGAAACCCTCGAATTTCTCGACTTCCTCTTTGATCCGCCACTCACCGAAGAACGGCGTAAATGGTACATCGAATATATGAACCATGAAACGACGACGGCTCCGTGGGATTGGCCTGACGAGATAACCTCGTCCTGCAAACACTAAGCTTGATGTGTGTTCTTATGACACACGTCGGACAATATGCAGGGCGTCAAGTTAACTCCGCAGGAAAAACAGAAGTTTCTAAAGAAGCTTTTATCTTCATTGGGTAACGTTTCCAAAGCTGCCCAATCGATCAGTATTTCCCGCAATACCGCCTACGAACACAAAAAAGCCGATACGGATTTTGCTGCAGCCTGGGACGACATTCAGGATGCCGTTGCCGACGCGATGGAGCAAGAGCTGATACGGCGCTCAACTAAAGGCTACATCGAGCCTGTTTATTACAAAGGCGAGATTGTTGGCAAGATACGCAAATTCTCCGATCGGCTGCTCGAATTCGGGCTGAAAGGCAAACGTCCGGAGATCTATCGCGAGCGTTTAGATCTGAACGCGCACCATACCGGCACGCTCGATCATAATATCCAGTTCACCATCGATAAAATTTATGCAGACGGCGACACACACGAGTCAGACGAGCCAGAAGATACCGAAATCACGGGTGCCGCAATCGACACTAGCGCTGATCCAGACGGCGAAGAATAGCGGCGTACCGAAAGACAGCCTGGAACGCTTTCTGCTCGCCGGCTACGTGCCCCAGCCGAAGCAGCTTGAGTTTCATGGCTACTCTCGTCTTGCTGATACTGTCGATGAAATTGAAGACATCGCCTACGGCGGTGCCCGCGGCGGTGGCAAGACCCACTGCGGCTTCGGCCAAATAGCAATAGATGACTGTCAGAAGTTCGACGGATTGAGTGTATTGTTTCTTCGTGAGAAAGCAGGTTCGGCCGAAGAGTCGATGCAGAAGCTTTGTACGAAGATACTGCCCAGGGTGCCGCACCGGCCAACGCGATCGATTATTTATTTCCCGAATAACAGCTCGATCAAGATCGGCCACTTTCAGTACGAGAAAGATATCAATCAGTACCTCTCGCTCGAATATGACGTAATCTTTATCGAGCAGGCTGAACAACTCTCGCAAAGCAAGATCGAAGAGATCAAGACCGTTAACCGCACAAGCATTCCCAATTTCAAACCAAGAACTTATTACACGTTCAATCCGGGCGGGATCTCGCATCAGTATCTAAAACAAAAGTTCATCGAGCCATGGCGTGCCGGGAAAGAAACGACAACACGCTTCGTGTTTGCCAACGTGTCAGATAATCTCCAGGTCGATCGGTTCTACAGATCGAAGCTCGAAGCCCTGACCGGCTGGAAACGTAAAGCATGGCTCGATGGCGACTGGGACATCTATGCCGGGCAGTATTTCGAAACGTTCAGGTATGAGCTGCACGTAGTCGAATCAAAGGACCTGCCTGATTTCAAAACGATGCAGTGCGACTTCTGGTGCGCTCTTGATTACGGCTACAAGCACTGGACCGTCTGTTATCTCCTGACCGAGCACGACGGCGTTATTTACATTCTCGATGAGTTCATGGCACGCAAGCAGCTTATTAGTTCGAACTGCGATGGCATATTTCGAATGCTCGCTCGCTGGGAGCTCGACGTGAGTGATCTGCTCACGTTTGTTGCCGGTACCGACGTGTTCGCCAAGAAAGGCGACACTGGCGAATCTCTGGCTGACGAGTTCGCGAACTGTGGGATCTTCTTGCGAGCTGCCAACACGAATCGCAAAGCGGGAGCCGGGAAGATCCTGCATCTGTTGGGAGACCAAAGCCAACAAATCGAACCGTCAATTAAGATTAACTCTAAGTGCACGGGCCTGATCGAGTGTCTGCCAGCGTTGATGCACAACCCGAATGACCCAGAAGATGTGCTAAAGGTCGATTGCGATGAACAGGGCAGGAACGGCGACGACCCGTACGATGCCGGCAGGTACGGCGTGATGGTGAATCAGTCCCTGGGGATTTTGATCTGAAAATATTTTTTTATTTCTCTTAAATTTACCCGGATGGGAATCTTCGCTCAACTGAAACAGTATTTCCCATCGGGGGAAAAGCAGATCGCGATCGTCGATGGCTACTCCTGGCAGCGAATCGAGCTGCCCCGCCGAACAAATCGTATTTATTACAGCCAGGACGCAGCGTTCGCGGCCTATCGTAATCACGAGCTCGTGTACGCGTGCATCAACAAGATCGCCGACGTGATGAACGACGTCGAGATCATCGTCGAGAAGCAAAATTCAAAAAAAGAGTGGCAGAAAGTTGAGGGACACCCGCTGCCGGGCATGTTCAAGCGGCCGAATAAGCTGCAGACCGGACGGGATTTTCGCCGGCTGCTGGTCCAGAGCGAGCAGAGCACCGGAATATTTTATATTGCGATAAATCGTAGTGCAGCCGGGATCCCAGCCGAGCTGCTGATCTTAAACCCCACGCGTGTTGTCGCGCGTACAGGCCGGGACAATTTCACGATCAGTCATTACGAGTACACGCGGATCGATGGCCAGATAGCGAAGATCAAGCCCGAAGATATGATGATCCGGCGTCGGCCTGATCTGCTTGATCAGTATTTCGGCTATGCGCCGTTGGCTGCTGCCCTCAAGAGCATTAACAGCGATTTGGGTTTAACGGATTACGTCGACGCGTTCTTTGAGAGCGATGGTACGCCCTCGGGCATCCTGAAGATCAAGAACAGCTCGATCAGCGATACGCGCAAAGAAGCTCTGCAGTCCCAGTGGCGGCAGAAGTATTCCCGCGGCGGCAGTAATCAGAAAGGCCTTGCCGTGCTGGATGAGAACGCCGAATACCAGAAACTTGGCAGCAATCTTGACGAGTTGGCGAGCCAGGAGCTTTCGGGCCGCTTTGAATCCCGTATATGTGCAGTCTTTGGCGTGCCGCCAAATCTTGTGGGCGCTCAAGTCGGCCTCGAGCACGTCACTGCCAACGCCACAGCTAAAGCTGAACTGCGAAACTTTTGGGACAACAAGATCTCTGGCGAACTTGCCGCCCTGCGTGAATGGCTAACGTGGTTCGTGCTGCCGGAATTTGAAGATATAGCTGCGATTCAGGCTGAGACGTTGCGTGTCGGCTTTGATCTGTCGCAGTGCGCGTTCTTGCAGGAAGATGTCGACAATATTCATAAGCGAGCGAGAGAGAACTTTCGAGCCGGCTTTTGGACTCTGAACGAGACCCGCGAAGCCACGGGCATGGCGCCGGACAAAGAAGCGGGCGACGACTACTACGTGCAACAAAATACAGTTTTTGCAATTTCTCCTGCAATGCGTGCCCTTGAAGCGGAAAAAGAGCCGACTGCTGAACCTGACCCGAATCTGCTAACAGACGGCAGCACGGCTGGCGACGGCAATGCTGATGCAGCGAATAATGGCAAAGGGTTGACTTCGCCGAACGAGCTTTGCCCTGGGTGCGGTCAACCGATAGAGATTTGCGTTTGTGAGGGGTCAGGATTCGTTAAGCATCAAAAAAAAACTTTTGACTTAGACGGACTGACTCTCGGCCGGGAGCCACAGGGTGTCGAGCTCGTGATCGACCTGAAAGCTATCGCTCAGGATCTCGAGACCGAGAAAGAAAAGCTTGCTAAGATCTTAAAACGCTTTCGAAACTCCCTGATCGATCAAGCGGTCACCAAACTCGACAAGCTCGATGCTGCCCAGGCTCACGAGCTGATACTCGTACCTGATGCGGAGATCTCGAAACAGATCAGTAAATGCGTGCGTTCTGCGTACCAGGCCGGAGGTCGACAGGTTATTTCCGAACTGCAAGCCCAAGCTAACGGCAAAAGCTTTTCACCGCACAGTCAAAAAGACGAGCCGCTCGAAGAAGACGAGCTGGTCGACCTCACGATTTCCCGAATAATAAACGAAATACAGAAACGCGCAACCGATTGGTACACGATGCTCAAGCTGTTGCTGGATTACACGGCAGACAAGCTCAAAGAGAAGCTTTTGGGCGAAAGCGAGAAATGGCTCGACCAGCTTGCAGGCAATACAGCGAATATCAGCATTCAATATGGCCGGGATGCCGAGATCGAGAACAACCTGGACCAGATCGATCGGTGCGAGTATTCGGCCGTGATGGATCCCAACACATGCGGCCCATGTGAAGATGCCGACGGCACTTCGGCTGCAACTCCGGAAGATCTTCCAGATACGCCGAATCCCGATTGCGAGGGCGGCTCGAATTGCCGCTGCTTCATCATCGGCGTGATCATATAGCTCCTAAAAACAACATCTACCGATTTGCCGAAGAATAATCTCCAGGAGAATTCCGAGAGATTATGGCAGCCACTTTTGAATGGGACGAAGACACCGGCACGCAAACCGGCTCGCCGTTAAAAGGTACAACGCGCACCCACAACGTTACGAACGTTAACTGGAAGAACAGCGGGGTGATCGGCGATGTGTATTCTTCGTTCCCGATCGTTGCCGGTAATAATTCCTTTGATAAATGGCAGTTCGGCCATTTCTCTGGCACCTTCAACCAAATTCTTAACGGTTTATTTGCACATACCGCGGGAGCTCTCGGGACCGGTCTAACCCTCAAAGGGTTCACGACCATGACGGCCGATGGCGACAACGAGACCTACAGGACGCCTGCGACCACAGCTAACGCCAATCTCTCAACCGATATGACTTCGGTTATTGCCATTGGCTCGGGCATTGCTGTCTGGTTCGGAGCTACTGGACCGGAAGCGACGGGTAAGGCTGCCTCAATGACCACGAATCCTTGTTACACGAATTGGCTGGCCACGCAACTGCAAACGACCGGCTCAGCAAGTCCCGGCGACACTACGACCGTAACGCTCACGTTGCAGTATGACGAGAACTAGATCTATGGCAGACAAACTTGAAACAGTAAAACTTTTCTTCGACGGTGTTGAGAAAGAATGCCTGGTGCAGACGGATCGAGCCGGCGAAGTTGTCTGCACGGCGAAGGACGGCCGTTTTGTGAAGTTTCCAAAGGGCACGAAGCTCACTGCCGCTGTGATCAAGAGTCACAACAAGCATAACGCCGAAAAGCCATTGCCGCCCGGCACGGAAGAGGCAAATGCGGACGAGCTTGCAAATTGGCTCAGTCAAAAGAAATAGCTCTCAACCGTACTCAATTCAATGAGGCCGATTCAATCCAATGAAGATACCTAACACATACCTATTCATCGCTACTTTCGCCGACGGCTCGCAGATCTTCCAGAACGAAGACGATGTCTCGCCTAATGATCCCGAGAAAAACTGCTTTTTCGACGTACTTGAGCGCATAAACGGCGGCGATATGCCCGTGAGCTTTGGCATAACGGGGGAACGCGGCTTTTTTGGTGTAGATCTTCGTGACGGGCATTTCGAGGTAAACGAGCTGCCGTTCTTTCAGCACCGGCCTGAGCAAAAAGGCCAAAACTACAAGGATTTTCGACTGATCTATTTCCGCACTCCCAAAATCGATATTGAAATGAACAACGAAACCGGCCAGCAAACACCTGTGAGGGGTTGGGTGTTTTCATATACGTTCGGCTGGCAGGTGACGCACGAGGGTAAAAACGAACAGCGGACTTTTACGGTCTATTTTGAGTAAAAACACGAGGATTTAATGAGAGATTATTTTGTCAAATTGCAGCCCGATAAGAAGAAGGGACATAGGAAACACGGTAAGGTTAAAAAGCACTTCGATTTTATCGATGCGTATCTCACCGAGCTCGGATCTGACGACCTCGAGGCTCTGCGTCAAGATGCCAGCGTTCAATATATCGAACCAGATATGCCAGTCTTTGTTGATGCCGTCGAGTCTGCATTCAACACTGGTCTGGATCGCATCGATCAACCCGCACTTCCGCTCGACGGACAGTATTCATACTTCTACACCGGCAGTGGCGTCGAGGCGTATGTCATCGATTCTGGAATTCGATACTCGCACGAAGATTTTGGAGGTCGTGCTGTCTTTGGTGCTGATTTTGTTGACGGTAATGACAACGGCGATCCTTTAGGTCATGGGACGCATGTTGCCGGTATTATCGGCGGCAAGAAGTGTGGTGTCGCAAAGAACGTCAAACTGATATCCGTTCGCTGCATCGACGCCACCGGTTCCGGAATGGTATCGGGTCTGGTGCAAGGCATCGAATACGTCTATAAGCGCAGACTGAATGGAAAGGCAGCAAAGACGCGGATGGTTGCGAATATCAGCGTTGGACTTTCAGGTATCTCAAATACCTGGAACGCTGCGATCAACGCTGCTGTCGCTGCTGGCGTGGTTGTCTGTGTGGCCGCCGGCAATTCGAACATGGATGCCGGTCTGGTCTCTCCCTCATCAGCTAAAGATGCGATCACAGTTGGTTGCATCACGAACGACGATACCAAAGCAACTTTTTCGAACTGGGGCCCTACCGTCGATCTCTACGCTCCTGGTGTTGTCATTCAGTCTGCATGGTCATCGGCAGATGACGCGTATGTTTACAAAAGTGGTACTTCGATGTCGTCTCCGTTCGTCGCCGGCGTCGCAGCTTTGTGTTTAGAGAAAGCTCCTCGAGCAACGCCCTTGCAAGTTCTCGGAATGATGCTGGCGGTGGCAGGGCAGTCACCAGCAGGACTTCGAATTCTGAATAGCAACATTTAGGCATGGGAAGTCAGCTTTTTACAACGACGGGATCGCAGACTTGGAATTGGCCGGCTGGCGTTACCCAAGTTATTGCCGAATGTATTGGCGGCGGAGGCGGAGGCGGGTCTGCCACAGGTAATCCGTCCGCGGGTGGCGGCGGTGCTGGCGGTGCTTATGCAAAAAAGACAATAACGAAAGGCGGTGAAACTTTCCTCACGATTATCGTCGGTGCCGGTGGTGCGGTATCAAGTAACGGTAATCGTTCGACGGTTGATCAAGGCGGTACGATCGTATGCCGAGCGGCTGACGGTGCGGGCGGAATACCTGCGACGGCTAATAGTTCGAACGGCGCAGGTGGCTCGGGTGGAAGTACGACCAATGTTGGCGATACGACTTTCGCTCAAGGCGCGGGAGCCACAGGAGCATTCGGAACGGCTGGCGGTGGTGGCGGCGGTTCGGCTGGACCGAGTTCGGCAGGCGGTAATGCATCAGGTGGAACGGCTGGTGCGACAGGAACCGGTAATTTCCAAGACGGCGTTAATTATTCAAGTGCGGGAGCGACGGGCGGCGCGCCGGGTAACGCTGGCGGTGCGGTACCGTCAACCGGTACCGATTACGGCGGCGGCGGCGCGGGCGGTTGTGCAAGCAACGCGACGGACAGGTTGGGGAGTGCGGGTCGACAAGGCGTCGTCTTGCTGACGTGGACAGACCCGAGCAACACTACGACCACTAAGACTCAATCCGGAGTCGCGCGGCTGCAGGCAACAACGACGAAAACGCAGGGCGGTCTTGCGAGGATCCGAACGACCGTCTTGAAGACGATCGCCGGTATCGCTCGTTTATCGATCCAGACGCTTCGAACGATCACTGGCTTATCACGGCTGCAGAAGAGCCAGACGGCGACTCAGTCGGGCGTTGCGAATATTCGCGGCACTACGACGCGGACACAGACCGGAACAGCCAGACTGCAGCTTTCGCAAACGAAAACACAGACGGGTGTTTCCCGAATCGGAAAGACAGTAGCTCAAACGCTGCAGGGTCTTGCTCGCATCTATGGTACGACTCTGAGAACGATCCCGGGCGTTGCAAGACTTCAAAAAGCGGCTATTCAAACGATCACGGGTGTTGCGAAAATTGCGAATACTACGCTTAAAACGATCCCGGGCATCTCCCGCCTTCAAAAATCTGTTACGGCTACGATCAACGGTGTTGCGAATATTCGCAATGCAACGCTTCGAACACTGACCGGGCAGGGTCGAATTCAGAAAGCAGCGACGGCGGCAATAAACGGTGTTGCCAGGATACGCAAAACTGTTTTGCAAACGCTTTCGGGGGTTGCTCGTCTCCAGAAAAGCCAAACGCAGAATCAAACTGGTGTTTCTCGAATACGCGCGACCGTGACAGCATTGCAGACCGGTGTTGCACGTGTTCGAAAGACCGTTTCTCAAACAATTAACGGCATAGCGAAGATCGCGGTTCCGGGAAGTTCTACTCAAAATATTACGGGCAAAGCTGCTATTCGAGGCACTACGCTGCAAACGCGGACCGGCGTTGCAAGATTGCAAAAGTCCGCGACGAAAACACAGCCTGGTCTCTCGCGAATTCAGAAAACTGCACTTGTATTGATTACGGGTCTCTCCCGATTAGAGGTCAGATTAACTCGAAATCAGCAGGGGGTGGCCCGCATTCGGCGTGTCAATCAAGCGACAACGCAGGGCATATCAACAATTCGGGTCACCGCGACCCGATCGATCACCGGTGTTGCACGCATACTGCCGTTTGTTTTGTTCGACCCGCCAACTCCACCGCTTGCTTTCGAGATCAACAGTGGGAGTAATTCGTTAGATTTAGTTTCGGGAAAAAATGAGCTGAATGTGCTGTCAAGTGAGAACATGCTCGAGATAAATGGCTAACGCAACTCATCGGGTAAAAATAGGCGAGACGGGCAAGAAACTGGCCGTCACGTTGAAGCATACAAACTCGACTACAGAGAAAGTCGAGCCGTATGCAATTCCGGATGGCTCAGCGGTAAAGCTCTACATGACGCTCGATGGTGCCGACACGCTTAAAGTGAACGGGGCTACGATGACGATCCTTAACCAGACCACGTATCCCGGAAAGTGCGAGTATCAATGGCTCTCGGCGAATATCGACACGCCTGAAGTTTACGATCTCGAAATAGTTCTCACGCTGCCCGACACGACCAAATTGAAATGGCCGTGTGAAGACGGCGAGACATTTGCGACGGTGATCGTGATGCCGAGCAAAACTGCTTAAAACTCTTATGGGGATCGACTGGCAATACTGGTTCTTCTGTTTTGGAGCTCTCTATTTTGCGATAGAAGTGATCGGTGAAGTGATCGCTGCACTTGCCGTTCTTTTTCGCAGAAAATAGTCCCCAAAATAACAACGCTTAAAAATTCCTAACCTAATTCCCGTATGGCAGACGCTGCACGGGAATATAAATCTCTCGCATTAACAAATATCAAAGCCCAGAGCTCGGGGCGAACACGTACCGGCATTGCCGCTGTTTTTGGCAACGTTGACGCCGTTGGGGATCGAATAGTGCCCGGAGCCTTCGCGCGTACGATCGACGGCGGGGCAAAGCGGGCCCGGTTTCTGTGGAACCACAGCTATCAGCACCCGCCGGTCGCGAGCATAAAAGAATTACGTGAAGTTTCCCGGAATGAATTGCCTGATGAAGTTTTAGAAAAAGCACCCGAAGCGACCGGGGGTTTGCTCGTCAAACGCGAGTATTTCGATGTTGACCTGGCGAGCTGGATCCTGCAGGGGATCGACGCCGGCGATATTAACGAGATGAGTTTCGCGTACGACACGATCAGATCCGCCACTGTGACCGAGCCTGTCGATGGCGACCCAGAGAAATCCCGTGAAATTCGCGAGCTGCAGGAGCTGAAACTCTACGATTGCAGCGACGTTCTGTGGGGCTGCAACGCTGCAACTGTTGCCGCGGGTGCAAAGAATTTTGAAGCGCTGCCGCTCGGCGTGTTGGCTGCGAATCTCGCCTTTTTCGAAAGCGAATTCAAAGCAGGCCGACGCAACGCCGATCGGGACCAGAAGCTTATCGATTTGATTCATAACACGGCCGTTGGTCTGGGAGCCGAATGCAATCCCGACGAAGACGAAGATCCCAAAGCGAGCAACCCGGACCCGTCAACAACTGACACTCCACTTTCTCCGAATTGGCTTGATCTCCAAAAAGCAAAAACGCGGGTATTAGGCCTGCGAATCTAGGAGAAAAAAATCATGTCAGAACATGCAAAGGCGAAAGCCAAAAGATTGCAGGAGATCCTCGACCAGGCGACCACGTTGACCGTGACGATGGAGACGCCCGACACCGCGGATGCGAAGAATTTTCCGAACGATACGCCCGATAACCGCGAGCAGCTCACGGCGCTATTAACCGAAGGCGAAAAGCTGCGTCTTTCGATCGAGCAGGATCAGAAGATCCTCGGCTTCAAGAGCTTTCTGAGCGAACCGGCTGGCCAAAACCCTATGGGCGGCGACGGTGCGTTCAGTGAAGCGTTCGGTTCAATGTTTGGGGCCGGAGCAAAAACGCTTGGCGAGCAGTTCGTCGAAGACGAAGGCTATAAAGAAATCTCGAAAGCGGGAAAGGTCCCGTCAAAAACGCTCAATTTAGGCATTGACCTTAAAGGCTTTTTGGACCCGCGACTGGGACAGAAAGCTTCGTTCACAACGACTTCAACCGGCCTTGATAGCTCGCGAAACTACATCGCGCGTCCCGTCGAGCTGATCCAACAGCAACGGCTGACCATCCGTGATCTGCTGCCGGTTGGTGAAACGACACAGAACACCGTTTATTTCATCAAGGAAACGAGCTATACCAACGCGGCCGATATGGTCGCTGAGGAAGGCGAGAAGCCGGAAGCCACGCTCTTGCTGACCAACACAAGCGCCGCGGTTAAAAAGATCGCCGTCGTCTTGAAGGTCACCGAAGAGATGTACGCGGATTTCCCGCAGCTTCGCGACTATATCAACACCCGGCTGAACTTCATGGTCAAGCAGAAAGAAGAAGATCAGCTCATGAACGGTGACGGTACGGGCAATAACATTACCGGTATTTTGCAGACGTCTGGCATCCAGACGCAGGCGAATGCAGCCGACAATTTGGTTGCCATTCACAAAGCAAAGACCAAGGTGATGAAGCCGACAACTGGCGGCTATAATCCGACCGGGCTGATCATCAACCCGACCGACTGGGAATTACTCAGGCTCGCAAAAGACCTAAACGGACAATATTACGGCGGTGGGCCGTTTGTCGGCGAGTACGGCGTGGGCAACTACGTTCTTTATCCGCCGGTTTGGGGTTTGACACCGGTGGTTACCACGGCAATCGCTGCGGGTACCGCACTGGTCGGCGATTTCCAAAACGGGGCCCAGATCTGGCAGCGGGAAGGTATTCGGATCGAATCCACGAATTCGAACGAAGACGATTTCAACTTTAACCGGATCTCGATCCGCGTTGAAGAGCGTCTCGCCCTTACGGTCTATGCGCCGGGAGCATTCTGCAAGGTCACCGGTATCGTGTAATTAAATGGGCGGCAAAACACCGCCCATTTTCTTAATTTTATGTCGATAAAAATGATCCAAGAAACGGGGGAAAAGATGGGAACAGCAGATAAAACCTACTATCTGGACGATGACGGTAAGGTCACGACAGATGAAGAAAAAGCCGCAGTGGTCTTGATCAACAAAGGTCAGGAGATTCCGAAGGAAATGGCCGATCAATACGGGATCGGTAAAGGCAAAAGTGCCAAAGCAGCGAGTGAAACTGATTCAGATGAATCAGCAGACGAGGGCGAAAAAGCCTCTGGTCCCAAGTCGAACAAAGCTGCGTCACCAAAGAAAGACAAACAGAGCTAAATTGTCATGGCACAGAGACTTCAATCCGCGGATCGCAGCAAATCGATGCGTGTCCGCACAGATGCAGTCGGAGATTACATTGAGCACGTAAACGGTGCGAAGGAGTATTTTCTGACAACCGCGATCACTGCAAACGTGACGACCACTACAGCCGCTTCAGGTGCCTGGGGTCGTACATCACACGCAACTGGTAATAATAAAGCGTTCGTTTCGGACGGCGCCAAGTGGCAGGCTGCATAAAGCAGAAACAGAATCGGTCTAACTAAAGCCTCGAATAACATCGGGGCTTTTTTTCTAGACTCAGAACGTGCCTGACCTATACGTTACAGCGGCCGAATTGAAAGCCGGAGCCCAGGAATCTGACGCTTCGAACACTGACTCGTGGGAACTACTGGCGTTGGCCGTCTCGCGTATGTTTGACCGCGAGTGCGAAGTGCCCGACAGCTATTTCATGCCGGCCGCTGCAGCCGCAAGCGAGCGGGTATTTCGAGGCAAGGGCACCGAGTATGTTCGGCTGGATCCGTATGTGGCCGACAGCATTGATGCGCTCTCTGTTGCCGACGAAGTGTTTCTGGTGGGCGGCGACGATTACTACGAGAACGAAGGCTATCTGGTCTTTGGCGTGCCGACACCGACATCAAGTCAACCCAGCTCCATCATCATCGAGAACGGCGCCGTCGTGACGGTCAGTGCTCGTTGGGGATTTGCTGCCATTCCCGGCGAGATCCGGCAGGCCTGTCTCGAACAGGGCTTGTTCATGTGGCGTAAGCGAGATCTCGCGTTCACTGAGCTTTCGGGTATCTCCAGTGCGGCGATCGTCGCTAAATTCTCGCCCACTTTTCTCGCGACCGTCGAGCGATACAGAGCCTTATATGGCCGAAATACTTATTTTGCGTGAGGTGAATAAATGACCGGTAAGAAATTATTGAGCAAATTACAGCAGGAACAATTCGACGTAAAAGGCTTTGATGTTGTCATAGACATCGGCGACGGGATGACCGCAACGATCACCGGCGTTGAGCTCGACGAGAACGAGCGGCAAATTCGCCTGATCCTCGATGGCGACGAAGACGACGAGGAAATTTAATAAATGCCCGTCAGACTGAGTTTTGAAGTTGCCGGCGAGAAGCAATTTGATCGCATCTTTCAGCGCTTCGACGAGGACCTGCGGGACATTACGCCGATCGCCGACGAGATACGCGATGCGTTCTGGGATATCGAGCGTGAGCAGTTCCAAAGCGGTGGCTCAAAGGGTGCATCGGGCCGCTGGAAGCCCCTCTCGCCGCAATATGAAGCCCAGAAGATAGCTCGATACGGCACTTTCGCAGTGATCGCAGGCGTTCTTCGTGCCACAGATGCGATGTACGAATCTCTGACGAGCCAAACACCGAACACGGTCTATCAGAAATCAAAGGACCAGATAGTTATTGGCACCAGCCTCGCGCGTGCGAGATATCACCAGACCGGCGGCGGGCGTTTGCCCCAGAGAAAAGTGATTGACCTAAGTGATGAGCAGCGGCGGTCCCTCACGAAAACGATCCAGAAGAGTTTAGTTAAATTAGTTCGCCGCCATGGCATTTATGTCGATTATTCGGGAGACGTGATCTAGATGGCCTGGGACCCGACAATACAAGTATTCGACGAGCGGCCGATCAAAAATAATTTGATCGCATATTTTACTGCGCAGCAGGCTGATGCGTTGCTCTGGGCGAACGAAGGTACGGCGCTGCCCGTTATCAAGAAGTTTCATCGTTCGCCGCGGCTCGTGACGGTGTTTCCCGCTTTAACTTTCCTGCAAAGCGAGCACAAAGAGCTTGATAACGAAGGCGATACACTCGACGTCGATTATGCGCTGCTGCTCGAGCTCGCGATCGTAAACGGCAACCAGGACACGTTGGTCGAGCAATCAACGCGCTACTCAATGGCAATCGAATCGATGCTTGCGAACATCCCGGCAACAACATTTTTTGCAGATTCTATAATTCAAGCTCAGAAGTTCATTTTTGCCGGACTGCATGTGCAATACGACATCCAGGGCAAATACAAGAACCAGTTCATCGACGTGCTGCAGGTCCGTGTTGGCTGGCAAATAACAGCAAGTATTTTTGCGTAGAGTAAAAACATCATGGGAACTCCAAGAGCGATAACGTACAAAGAAGTTCATAAAGCAGTCGGTGACGAAGGATCCCTGGCTGCCTGGCAAAAAGTCTGCGAGATCACCGGTGCCGGGTACGTGCCCGTCGGCGAAGACGGCACCGCCGCGATCGACATCACGGACCTGTCAGCGTCGAAAGTCGAGCGAATCGATGCGCTGCTCGGCAAGGCCGAAGAAGCCAAAGCCGAGACGGACGCAGCCGACAAGAATTCTAAGAAGGGGGCCAAGTAAATGGCTGGAACAGCAACACGGTTTAACCCGTTAACAATTCCGATGGGGGTAGTTGCCCAGCTCTGGGCCAATCTGGCGGTGCCTGCTGCTTCTGCTCGCCTTACGCTCGACACGGACGGCACGCCGGACTCGACAGCGAATCCGAATGCTAAGCATTTGGGACATACTGACGCCGGATTGACCGTCACGGCCCGCGATACTATTCAGGATTGGTTCGCCGACGAGGTACCGTACCCGATCGGTAGTTCGCTCCAGTCCTCGGAAGTAATGATCGAGGGAGCTGCTCTTCAAATCGCTGACGAAGAAGCGATGAAGATCTTTGGTTCGGGTATCGGCACATACTCGACGGCCGCCGGGTACAAGCAGTTCCAGCTCGGTTGGAAACCGACGATTACCTACAACTCAATGGCGGTGATCTATCCGTCGCCGCTTGATCCGACAAAATTTGCAGTCTTCAATCTTTACAATGCCCGCAACACGAACGGATTCCAGTTTCAAATTGGCCGTAAGAACCGCGCGTCGACGGGATTTCAAATCAAAGGCTACGGCCTGACCGCTCGTGCCGCCGCCGACCAATTGGGAAATTATTGGTGGCAGATCTAAGTTTCGCTGCTGGTTGCTGATCCTCACTCGATG
>Ga0066652_100000784_pt1 | contig 15734 bp, 16 predicted proteins | sample GraSoiAngelo_101_FD_71413 | JGI IMG/M metagenome (GOLD analysis project Ga0066652, IMG submission 71413) | Grasslands soil microbial communities from the Angelo Coastal Reserve, California, USA - 14_0903_02_30cm | ecosystem: Environmental > Terrestrial > Soil > Grasslands | place: USA...
GTGCACGAGGACGAGGACGACGCCTTCTTCATCCTCGAGGGAGAGCTGACGTTCGTGGTGAGCGGCGAGGAGCTGCGGGCGCCCGCGGGAACGTTTGTCCTCGTCCCGCCGGGCACCGAGCACACCTTCGCCAACGGCGGAACCGCGCCGGTTCGAATGCTGAACCTCCACGCGCCCGCGGGCTTCGACCGGCGCCTGCTGAGCGACTGAGACCGCGCCGCGCTCAGGACGCGCGCCTGCGGGCGGCGATCGCTCCCGCTCCGCGGACCAGGCCGCGAGCGAACGAGAGCGAGAAGGGTCGGGGGCGGTGGACGACCTCGAGCTTCAACCCGTCCGGATCGAAGAAGAAGACGGCGTAGTAGCCGGGCGTGTAGTGGCGCTCGCCGGGCTCCCCGTCGAGCCTGGCTCCCTGGCGGCGAAGCCAGTCCGCCGCGTCGTCGACCGCCCGGCGGCTCGGCGCCTCGAACGCGAGGTGGTGAAGGCCCACCGCGTAGCGGTCGTAAGGGCCGTCGAGCTCGGAGAGGCGCTCGCGCAGGCCCAGCGATCCGTTGAAGTCGGGGCCTCCCAGATAGTGGATCGTCTCGCCGCGCTCGCCTCGCTGCCGTGCCGTGCCCACCCAACCCAGCGGCGCCAGCAGGCCCCTGTAGAAAGGCAGGCTGCGGTCGAGCGAGGAGACGACCAGGTCGACGTGGTCGACCAGCGGCATGGCCCGACCGTACCTCAGACCCGGGGGGCTCGCGCGGGTCCTAGGCGAGTGCGGGCTCGAGCTCGGACTCGAGTCGCCGCTTCGGCATCGCCCCGATCACCCGCTTCGCCTCGGCGCCGTCGCGGAAGAGGATCAGCGTCGGGATCGAGAGGACCTCGAACTGGACCGCCGTCTGCTGGTTCTCGTCCACGTTGAGGCTGACGATGCGCAGACCGTCGCGCTCGGCGGCGATCTCCTCGAGGATCGGGTGGACGACGCGGCAGGGACCGCACCAGGGCGCCCAGAAGTCGACCAGCACCGGCTGCTCGGCATCGAGCACCTCGGCTTGGAAGGTTCCGTCGGTCACGTCGGGGAGCTTCCCGGTCACTTCTCTTCTCCTGCTCGGTCTTCGTTCACGCTTCGAGGCCTTCAGGCGCCCCGTCGACGCCCTTCGTCAGTGCCATTACTACAGAAAGTATAGTGCCTCGGCCCGGACGCGGCCGAGCGCCGAACGGCCGAGGCGCAAGCATAGGCGTCGAGCCGGGACGGCGCGACGGTTCGGCCGAGATGCGCGTTGGCGGATGCGTCAGCGCCCGCGAAGCCGCATCGCCGGGACCCGCCACGCCGCCTCGAGTACGATCGCTCCGGTCATCTTCGACTCCCCCACGCGCCGGTCGCGAAACACGATCGGCACCTCGACCACCTGGAATCCGGCGCGGATCGCGCGGAACGTGGTCTCGACCTGAAAGGCGTAGCCGACGGCGTCCAGGGAATCGAGGTCGATCGCCTCGAGGACCCGACGCCGGAAGACCTTGAACCCGCCCGTCAGGTCCTGGATGCCCACGCCCAGCGCCGTCCGGGCGTAGGCGCTTCCCCAGCGGCTGATCGCGCGTCGCGCGGCTCCCCAGTCGGTCACTCCGCCCCCCCTGACGTAGCGGGACCCGAGCACCAGATCGGCGCGCTCGGCCGCCGCCAGCATCCGCGGGAGATCGGCGGGATCGTGCGAGAAGTCGGCGTCCATCTGGGCGATCAGGTCGGCGCCCTCGTCGAGTGCGCGCCGAAACCCCGCCACGTAGGAGGGCCCGAGGCCCTGCTTGCGGGGGCGGTGGAGCACCGCGACCTCGTCGTGCTCGGCGGCGAGGCGGTCGGCGATCTCCCCCGTGCCGTCGGGGGAGGAGTCGTCGACGATGAGCACGCGCCGCGCCGGAGGCAGATGCTCGAGCGCCGCCGCGACGATCGCCTCGATGTTCGCCGCCTCGTCGTAGGTGGGTAGTACGAGCCACACGCTCGCGCCCTCGGGCATCGCGCGGATGCTATTCGTGGTCCGATGAGAAACGCCGAGATCGCCGCCGCTTTCGAGGAGCTCGCGACCCTCTACGAGCTCGACGGCGCGATCAGGTACCGGGTTCTCGCCTACCGCGAGGCGGCGCGCGTCATCCGGCAGAGCCCCGTCTCGGTCGCCGAGTTGGCCCGCGCCGGCCGGGCGACCGAGCTGCCCGGGATCGGCAAGACCCTCCAGGAGAAGATCCTGGCCCTGCTCGACCGGGGCGAGATCCCTTCGGCCACGAAGCTGAAGGCGAAGTTCCCGGTTTCGCTGGTGGAGGTGACCCGGGTGCCGGGGGTCGGCCCGAAGACGGCGCGGCGGCTCTACGACGAGCTCGGCATACGGACCCTCGACGACCTGCGCTCGGCGGCGGAGGGAGAGCGGATCCGGGGGGTGCGCGGGCTCGGGCCGAAGGCCGAGGAGAACGTGCTTGCTGCGCTCGACCGGCTCGGCGAGCGGAGGCCCTCGGAGCGGCTTCTGCTCTCACAGGTCCTTCCGGTCGCCGAGGAGCTCGCGGCCGACCTCCGCGCTCACCCCGCAAGCGACGCCGTCGAGGTCGCCGGCTCGGCGCGACGGCGCGCCGAGACCTGCCACGACATCGACCTGATCGCGACGGCCAGCGAGCCGGCCGCGCTCGCCGCGGCGCTCCTCGACCATCCGCTCGCCGCGGCGAAGGGCTCGGGGGGCGAGAGCGGCGCCCGAATCACGACCCACAACGGGGTCGCCGTCGACCTGCGGATCGTCGCGCCGGAGGCGTACGGGAACCTCCTCCAGCACTTCACCGGCTCCGCCGAGCACAACATCGAGCTCCGCGAGCGCGCGGTGGGGATGGGCCTCTCGGTCTCCGAGCACGGGATCGCGGAGACGGAGTCGGGCGAGGTCGCGCGCTACGCGACCGAGGCCGACGTGTACGGGCGACTGGGCCTCGCCTACATCGAGCCTGAGCTGCGTGAGGCCAACGGAGAGATCGCGGCGGCGGCTCAGGGAGCCCTGCCGCGCCTGGTCGAGATCGAGGACATCCGCGGCGACCTCCACTGCCATACGACGATCTCCGACGGCCACAACACCGTCGAGGAGATGGCGGCGGCGGCGCGCGATCGCGGCTATTCGTACCTCGCCGTCACCGACCACTCGGCGAGCCACGGCTTCGGAAACCACGTCACCCCCGATCGCTTACGCGAGCGAATCGAGGAGGTTCGCGAGCTGAACGCCGGCCGGCGAGGGTTCCGCGTCCTGGCGGGATCCGAGGTGAACATCCTCGTCGACGGCTCCCTGGACTACGACGACGCGCTGCTTGCCCAGCTCGACTGGGTGATGGCGAGTGTCCACACCTCGTTCAAGATCTCCGAGCGAGCGATGACCCAGCGGGTGATCGCGGCGATCGAGCATCCCCTCGTCGACTGCATCGGGCACCTGAGCGGTCGCCTGATCGGGCGCCGTGAGCCGTACGACATCGACGTCGAGCGCCTCGCCGAGGCGGCCGCGCGAACCGGCACGATGCTCGAGATCAACGGCAATCCCAACCGCCGCGACCTCTCCGAGCGCCACGCTCGCCTCGCTGCCGAGGCCGGAGCGATGATCTGCGTCAACACCGACGCCCACCGCGTGAGGACGCTCGGCAACATCGTCTACGGCATCGCCACCGCGCGGCGCGCCTGGCTGACCGCCGACCAGGTGGCGAACACCCGGCCGTGGAGGGAGTTCTCCCGCCTGCGCAAGCGGTCCCGAGCTGGATAGGGAGGGCAGCCGGGGCGAGCCAGGATCGGCGCCTCCGGCTTCTCTTGCGCCGGCCTCCCCCTGCCGTGCAGGTCTTCTCCCGGAGCGGTAGTTCGCTAAGATAATTAGCAATGGTAAGTACGCATGCCGACATGGTCGGCGGGCCGCGGGCCGACGCCGAGGGGAACTCGCTCGGAGAGCTCGCGGCGCGGCTTCGGATCGCGATCACCCGCACCGCTCGACGCCTGCGGCAGGAGGGCGGGACCGATCTCAGCCCGTCGCAGACCGCGGCGCTGGTGACGATCGAGCGGCACGGCCCGCTGACCCCGAGCGAGTTGGCCAAGCTCGAGCGGGTGCAGCGCCCGACCGCGACGAGGATCGTCTCTCGGCTCGAGGAGCAGGGGCTCGTGGAGCGCACGGCCGACCCCGCCGATCGCCGTTCCTGCGTGGTCGCCGCCACCCCGGCCGGCGAGGCGCTGCTGCGAAAGCTCCGCGGTCGAAAGAACGCCTATCTGGCACGGAGGCTCCGCCGCCTCGACGGCGGCGAGCTCGAGACCCTGGAGCGCGCCGCTGAGATCCTCGAGCGGCTCCAGGAGGACGAGCGGTGACCCGGGGCCTGCGCCGATCCTTCACCTCGCTGCGGGTCCCGAACTACCGCCGCTACTTCGCCGGCCAGATCGTCTCCCTGAGCGGCAACTGGATGCAGGTGGTCGCCGAGATGTGGCTGATCCTGTCGCTCACCGGGAGCGGCCTGGCGGTGGGGTTCACCTCGGCCCTCCAGTTCCTGCCGATGCTGCTGTTCGGAGCCTGGGGCGGCCTGATCGCCGACCGCTTTCCGAAGCGCTCGCTGCTGGTCGTCACGCAGACGTTCATGGCGATCCCCGCCCTGATCCTCTTCGGCCTGACCACCGCGGGCATCGTCGCGCCGTGGATGGTCTTCGCGCTGGTCTTCGCCCGGGGGTCGATCAACTCGATCGACAACCCAACCCGCCAGAGCTTCGCGATCGAGATGGTCGGATCCTCGCGGGTCGTGAACGCGGTCAGCCTGAACAGCGTGCTCATCCACTCCGCCCGCATCCTCGGTCCCGCCGGAGCCGGGATCGTGATCGCAACGCTCGGCGTCGGCCCGTGCTTCCTCATCAACGCGCTCTCGTTCGCGGCGATGATCGTCGCCCTGAGGAGGATGGAGTCCGCCGAGCTTCGCCCGGCGCCGCCTGCAAGTCGCGAGCCGCGCGCCGTGCGCGCCGGGATTGGCTATGTCGTCCGGACGCCGGCGCTCGCGATCCCGCTGGGGATGATGGCCGTGGTCGGGACCCTCGGCTTCAACTTCCAGGTCATCCTCCCGCTCCTGGCGCGGTTCAGCTTCGACGGCAACGCCGCCGTCTACACGTCGCTGGCGATCGCGATGGGGGCCGGCTCGGTGATCGGCGCGCTCGTGGCGGGGGCGCGTGGGCGCGTGGGTCCCGGGCTCCTGATTGGGGCGGCAGTCGGGTTCGGGATCGCGTCGCTGCTCGCCGCCGCCGCGCCGAGCCTGCCGCTCGAGCTCCTGGCCCTCATCCCGCTCGGCGCGGCCAGCGTCACGTTCGCCGCCGGGATCAACTCCTCGCTCCAGCTCGCCGCCGAGCCAGCGATGCGGGGACGGGTGATGGCTCTGTACTCGATGGTGTTCTTGGGGTCGACGCCGATCGGCGGGCCGCTCACCGGCTGGCTCAGCGAGTCGATCGACCCGCGGGCCGGGCTGGTCCTGGCCGGCGCGGCGGGACTCGCGGCCGCGTTCGGCGCCCACGCCGCCTTCCGGCGCCACCCGAGCATCGAGCCTCGTACCGCGGGCTCCGTGCCGAGCCGCCTCGCCCATCCCGCCACCCCTCGCCCGGCTCCTAACCGCCGGCGGCGGGAGGCGGAGGAGGCGGATGCCCGGCGGGCATTCGATCGCGACCCAGCCCGGGAGTCCGCACCAGCTTGACCGGCTCCAGCGCTGACGACGGCTCGACGTAGAAGCGCACGCCGTCACGCTCCTCGATCGCGGTCACAGCCCGCTCGCGATTGCGCCACGCGAGCGCGTTGAGGATCGCGAATCCCGCCCCGACGGCGGCGACCTGGGGCAGCAGCCATGCGAGGCCCCCGACGATCACGGCGAACGCCCCGATCGGCCAGAGACGAAGGAGGGCGACCCGGCCGGGGCGCTCGCTCGGGAGCGTGGTGGCGGTCCTCGCCGAGGCGAGCGCTCGCCCCATCGCCTCCGTGGCGCGCCGGGAGCCGCCGAGGAGAAGGCCGAGGACGACCGCCAGGAGCCACCACGCCGCAGCGAGGATCAGCGTCGCGTGAGCCGAGTCCTGGTTCGCGGCGAGCACGGTCACCGCCCCAAGCGCCGTCGCCGCCGCGCCGATCAGGAGGACCGTCAGCCGGAGCAGGTCGACGAACGGCATCAGGCGCCGATTCCGGCCGAGGCCCTGGCTAGAGGCTCGGCCAAGGCCGTCAGCACGTCCCGGAACGCAGCGGGGCCGGTGACGACCGCGTCGGCGGTGCGCGCGAGCTCGGCGGGCGCCTCGTCGGAGGAGATCCCGAGGCAGACGGCGACCCGCAGCTCATCCGCGTCGGCCATCGAGCGCAGCGCCCGAAACGCGTCCAGGTCGGTTCGGTCATCGCCGGCGAAGAGCGCCATCTTCAGGCTGCGGCCGTCCAGGAGCCGGCGGACCGCGGTCCCCTTGTCGACCTCCGAGGTCGGACGGATCTCCAGGACCCTGCGCCCGAAGCGCGGTTGAAGCCCCGCGGCGCTTGCGGCGGCGGCGATCTCTCGGGCTCGTCGCTCGGCCAGCTCGGGGTCGCGCGCACCCCGCCAGTGGAGGGCCTGAATCGGCCCCTTGTCCTCGACTCGAACGTCGGCCTCGCGGAGCCCCTCGGCCTCGAGGTCCAGGACGAAGGCCCGCGCCGCGCGGCCGCTGTCGGCGACGGTGGGCTCCAGGGTCGCCGCCTCGGCGCCGGGCTCGAGCACCTCGAGGCCGTGATTGCCCGCGTAGGTCAGCTCGTCCACTCCCACCAGCCAGCGCGCCTCGACCGCACGGCGCCCCGACACGCACGCCACGAGCCCGAAGCCTCGCGCCACCGCTCGAAGGGCCCGCCGGGTCTCCTCCGGGACGGCCGCGTCACCGGGATCGTCGACGATCGGCGCCAGCGTTCCGTCGATGTCGCACAGGACGGCCGCGGCGCCCGGGTCCTCACGGAGCGGCAGGATCAGCTGCGCGACCCTCCCCGGCACTGCGGACATCGGCGTCAGGCCAACCTTGCCGCGGCAACCCTCATGCTCACTAGTATCGCCGCCCGTGCCCCGCGATCGGCTTTTAAAGCTCGTGGCGATCGCCACCGTCGCGGGGACCTTCAGCGGCCTCCTCGGCGTTGGCGGCGGCACCGTGATCGTGCCGCTCTTGATCCTCTGGCTCGGCTACGGCGAACGCGAGGCGACCGGGACGAGCCTTGCGGCGATCGTGGTCATCGCCGCCTACGCGACGGTCGGTCAGGCGCTCTACGGCAACGTCGACGCGGCGGACGCGGCGGTGGTCGGGGTTCCGGCGATCTTCGGCGTCGTCGCCGGGACGGCGCTTCAGCAGCGCCTCCCCGAGCGCGCCGTCGCCCTCCTGTTCGCGGCGCTCCTCATCGCCACCGCCGTCGAGCTCATCTTCTGAGATGGAGTACGTGGCCGCAGCCGCGCTCGGGTTCGCCGGCGGCACGCTCGGCGGCCTGGTCGGCGTCGGCGGCGGCGTCCTCTTCGTCCCGGCCCTGGCGATCTTCCTCGACGAGTCGCAGGTCAGGGCCGAGGGGACCTCGCTCCTGGCGATCGTGTTCGTGGCCTTCGTAGGGGCGTGGCGCCAGTTCGGGTACGGGAACCTCCGCCTCCGCGACGGATTCGTCCTCGGAGCCGTGTCCCCGCTCGGGGTCGCGATCGGCGTCGCCGTCGCGAACGCGGTGTCCGAGCGCGTCCTCGAGCTTCTGTTCGCCGCCCTCGCGATCGCGATCGCGGTCCAGCTCCTGGGCCGGACGCTCAAAAGGCCGTCCCCTCAGGCGCCGCGGGGACGCGAGGGAGCCGGCCCTCCTCCCTAGCGGAGGCCGTGCTCGAGGGCGCCCTTGACCGAGGCGTCCAGCGCGTTCAGCCGGTAGAGAGCCAGCGCCTCCGCGGACGCGAAGCCCCTCGTCGAACCCGCGCCGGCGCGCCCGCCTCCCGGGCCGGAATCGGGGCCGTGATGCGAGAGGACGCAGTGGAGCAGCTCCAAGCGCCGCGACTCGGGCAGCCCGCGGGCCGACCCCCCGATCATCTGGGCCCCGATCGCGAGGTGGCCCACCAGCCTCCCCTCGTCGCTGATCCCGAACTCGGCGCCGTAGGTGAACTCGCGCGTCTTGCCGACATCGTGGAGGAGGGCGGCGGCCATCAGCAGGTCCGAGTCCAGCCGCGGGTGAAGCTGGCAAAGCTCGCCCACCAGCGTTCCGACGGACACGGTGTGCTCCAGCAGGCCGCCGAGGTAGGCGTGGTGCCCGCCGCGGGTGCACGGAGCGCGACAGAAGGGCTCCGCCGACGGTCCCGAGAGGAGGAGCCGGTCGACGAGTCCGCGAAGCGCCGGGTCGTGGACCTCACGCGCCAGGTGCTCCAGGAAGCCCTCGAGCTCGTCGGCCGAGCGATAGGCCGCGGGCAGGAACTCGGCCGGGTCGAAGCCGCCGGGCTCGATCGCCTGGACGTCGTCGAGCTCGGCGACCAGCTCGCCGCGATAGCGGTCGAGCTTCCCGCGGGCGTGCACCGCGTCGCCGCTCGAGAACCGCAGTCCGATCCGGTCGGCCTCGCGAAACACGCGCGCGGGGAGGGTTCCGGTCCGGTCGCGGAGCTCGATCGCGAGGTAGGTCCCCCCGTTCCGCGCGACGAGGCGGTCCTTTCGCACGCACGCGTAGCGACCCTCGAACCGGCGGCCCGGGCGGAGCTCGGCGATCGTGCGGTGAGCGCTCCGCTCGCTCGAGATCGCCACCGCCGCTTCCACGGCCACGATCGTGATGCTCGTGCCGGACGGTCCGAACCCGTCCCGGTTCAACTAGGCTCGGGCCATGGAGTCCCTGATCTGGGAGGGCGATCGTCCCGAGCTTCGCTCGCCGACTCTGGTGTGCGCGTTCGCGGGCTGGAACGACGCGGCCAGCGCTGCCACGGCCGCGCTGGAGGCGGTGGCAGCGTCCCACGAGACCGAGGTCGTCGCGCGGATCGACCCGGAGGAGTTCTACGACTTCCAGGTGAACCGCCCCACGATTCACCTGATCGAGGGGCAGACCCGGGAGGTCGAGTGGCCGGCCACGACCCTGCTGTCCGTGCCCGTCCCCTCCGCCGAGCGGGATCTGGCGCTGCTGAGCGGCGTCGAGCCCAACGTTCGCTGGCGCACCTTCGCCGACCTGATCCTCGAGGCGGCGGAGGCGCTCGGAGTCGAGATGGTGGTGACCCTGGGATCCCTGATCGCCGACGTCGCGCACACCCGCCCGGTTCCGATCACCGGACTGGCCTCTGACTCCGAGCTCGTCGAGCGCCTCGGCCTCAGCCGCTCGACCTACGAGGGACCGACCGGAATCGTGGGGATCCTCCACGACGCCTGCCGCAGGCGGGGGAAGTCGTCCGCGAGCCTGTGGGCCGCCGTTCCGCACTACGTCGCGGCGGTGCCCAACCCGAAGGCCGCCCTTGCGCTTTTGCGACGACTCGAGGGGTTGACCGGCGTGGCGGTCGAGGCCTCCGAGCTGGAGGAGGCCGCCGACGGCTTCGAGGAGCAGATCGACCGAGCGGTCTCCGCCAACCCGGAGATCGAGGAGCTGGTCCAAAACCTCGAGGCCTCACAGGAGGAAGCCGAGCTGGGCTTCGGCCAGGACGTCCCCTCGGCCGACGACATCGCCCAGGAGTTCCAGCGCTTCCTCCGTCAGCGCGGCAAAGACAAGAACTAGCCAGAGGCCGCCTACGCCTCTGAAGCGGGGCAGATGAGGCGGTAGTCGCACCAGCTGCAGATCTCATAAGAGGGGCGAGGCTCGAAGTCCTGGCCCTCGATGCCGGAGCCGACCTCCAACACGGTGCGCTCGACGCGCTCGCGATCGTCGGCGGCGGCCGCCACGGGCACCCGCGTGTCCTCGAGCACGTACCAGTAGCTGCCGAGCTCCGCGTCGAGGTGCCACGCCTCCCTGGCGCCGAGGCGGTAGAGCGCGAGCTGCACGTCGGCCCCGGGCTCCGCTCGGCGTTCCCCGGTCTTGTAGTCGATCAGCTCGTGGCTTCCGTCGGGGAGCCGGTCGATCCGATCCACCCGTCCCCGGAGCTTGTGCGGCCCGATCGCGAAGGAAAAGCTTCGCTCGAGCCAGACCGGCTTCGACTCCGAGCGGGAGTAGCGCTCGTGGTAGCGGGCGAGCGCCGCGACGGCCCGGTCGCGGTACTGGAGCTCGTCGTCGGAGGACCCGAACCCGGTTCGGCGCCAGCCCGCCTCGAACAGGGCGAGGAGTCGGTCGAGCGTGCCCGCGCCGCCCCGCCCCGCGGCCTGCATCCGGCCGCTCGCCTCGGCCAGCGCGTCGGCTCGGAGCGCCTCGGCGTGAAAGCGCTCCAGCACCTGGTGGATGAGGATCCCGAAGCGCTGGTTGATCGTCGGCTCCTGTGGGATCGCGAAGACGCGCGCGAACTTGTACTTGAGCGGGCAGGTGCGGTAGAGGTCGATGTCGGAGGCCGAGAGCGCGAGCCCGTCTCCTCGCCTGGGGATGAACTGCTCCAGCGACGGCTCGCGCCTCGCCGCGACCAGCTCGCGCCTGGCCGCCGCGTCGCGCTCCTCCGAGACGAGGTACTCGTCCAGCGCCGACGCCTCGAGCGCCGCCCGCTGCTCCGGCGAAGCGGCGCGCCCCAGCACCTCGTTGAGCCCCGCCAGGGCCTCCCCCGCGGGCTCCCCTCCAGGCCGCTGCACGAGCGCGGCGAGCTTGATCAGCTCCAGGTACCGGGTCACCGCCCGGGTGACGTCCTCCGCCGTGTCGAGCCGCATCTCCGACAGTGCCGAGCCCGCCCGCCACGAAGCCTCGAGCACGTCGTCGCGCATCATCCGGTAGGTCGAGTGAAGCCCCTCAGCGGGACCGAAGAGCTCCTCGGCGTGACGCTCTTCGCCGGCGCCCAGCGCCGCGCGCGCCGCCTCGTAGAACCGCGAGGGCGCCGCGGGCGACCCGTTCCTTGCCTCCGGCCACGAGAGGACGAGCGCGTTCCGCGCGCGGGTCGAGGCCAGATAGGCGAGACGGGCGCGCCGCGTCCCTTCACCGGCTTCGACGTCACCGCCCGGGTCGCCGACCAGGCCCTCCGGCACGAGGGCCGAGTCCGCGCGGCGGCCGGCCATCGCGTCGCGATGGAGCCCGAGCAGGTAGACGCGGTCGAACTCGAGTCCCTTGACCTGCTCGGGCTCGGCCAAGACCACCGCGCCGGGGGCCCGGGTCAGCGCATCGTCAGCCTCGAGCTCCCCGGCGTCGGCGACCGCCGTCAGGTGCCGCACGAAGTCGCGCACGGAGCCGCGCGGCTCGCGGCGCGCCCACGCCCCGGCCAGCTCCGAGAGCCTGGAGAGGCTCTGGAGCCGCTCGGCCGCCTCGGGGGTGGCGACGAACAGGCGGTGGCGCCGGAAGCCGATCCTCTCGATCAGCCGCCGCACGAAGACGTCGGCGCGAATCTCCTCCATCGCGCTCGACGCCGCCTTGTGCAGCTTCAGGAAGGCCTGGATTCGATCTCGAGCCTCGGGGGGAAGCTGCGGGCTCTCGAGCGCGGCCTCGAGCGCCGAGATCATGTCGAGCTTCCGGCGCCTTGCGATCGCCGTGCATCGCGCCAGGTCGATCGAGCGAAGGTCCACCGGCGGCCTGGTGAGCGCCCGCACCGCCGCGGCCGAGTCAGTGGGATCGGCGAGCATCCGGAGCCAGGCGATGACGTCGCGAACCTCCGGACGCTGGAAGAGCGCCGCCTCGCCCGCGAAGCGGAACGGGACGCTGCGCTCCTCGAGCGCGGCGGCCACCAGGCGCGCCTCGCGCCAGCCCGAGCCGACGATCACGCAGATCGCCTCCGGGCGGGCTTCGCTCGCCGCCAGCAGATGCTCGATCTCGAGCGCCGCGGCCTGCGCCTCGGCCCGCTCGCCAGCGCACCTCCAGAATCTAACCGGCGCCTGCTCGTCTTCGGCTCCGCTGGCGCCGGGCCCGGGCGCCGCCGGGGCGACGGGCTTACTCGCCTGACCCGCGACTTCGTCGCTAGCCCGGGCGGGCGCCTCCTTCGCGGCCGCGGCGGCGATCGCGCCGCCCGCGGCGGCGATCGCCGGGCCGAAGCGCAGCGGTCGATCGAGGGTCACGTGCTCGGCGTCGGGGTAGCGCTCGAGGAACGACGGCGTGGGGTCTGCCGCGGCGATCGTCGGACGGCGGACCGCCTGCCCTGGGTCGCAGGAGCAGACCAGGTTCCCGTGCTCCGCGACGAGCGCCTCGACCAGCGTCCGGTGCGCCCTGCCGGCCTCCTCTAGCTCATCCACGACCACGAACGGGAAGCGCTCCGCGAGCACGCTGCGAACGTCGGCCCGCTCACGGAGCAGACGCTGAAGCTCGATCACGAGATCCCCGCCGTCGAGGCTCCCGCTCTCGTGGAGCACGCGGTCGTGGCTTGCGTAGAAGTCCGCGAACTCGCGCTCTCGCCTCGCCAGCTCGCGGCTCGCGGCGTCCCGCGCCTCGCGCTCGCCGCGCTCCGCCCAGTCGCGGAGCCGATCCGGTCCCACGCCCTCCGCCTTGAGGGCGTCGACCCGTCGCAGAAGCTGCGCCAAAAGGCCGGCCGGGTTGCCTCGGATCTCGTGGCGTCGCAGCGACAGCTCATCGAGGCGGGCGAGGAGCATCGCGAGGCGATCCGCGGGGCGGACGGTGGCGAAGAAGGGATCGAGCCCCGCCTCGAGCGCGTGCTCGCGGAGCAGGCGCTCGGCAGTGCCCTCATACGAAGCGATCCATAGCTCCTCGTAGGGACGCTCGACCAGGGTCGCGACGCGGTCTCGGAGGCGGGCGGCGGCGGCGCGTGAACGCGTTAGCACGAGGACGCGATTGGGCGGAGTTCCCTCGGCGGCGAGCCGCGCCATCCGCCGCGCGAGGGCCTCGCTTCGCCCCGAGCCGGCGGGGCCCGAGACGAGCATCGCCCCCTCACCGTGCTCGACGACGCGTCTCTGGGCGGCCGTGAGCGCGTCGCCGGCGGTCACACGGTCACCCTCCATCGGCCTAACGCTAGCGGGCTGGGCAGGCGCCCCCGAACGGCATGGAGCGGCAGCGGCGAACCCAGCGACTAGCATGACCTCGGTGGGGCGCAGGCAGACTCAGGAAGCCAGCGAGCCCGGGGTCGCGGCCCACGCGACCGAGTGGCTCGCGGCGTGCCGGCGCATGGTCGCCGCGCAGCGCGAGCTGTTCGACGCCGAGCGCGGAATCGCCGAACGCACCGTGTACGAGGGCGTCGGTGAGGGCGGGGACCGGACCCTGGCGATCGACCGCCGCTGCGAGGACATCGTCTTCGCCGAGCTCGACCGACTTCACGCCGCGGGCCACGCCTTCACCGCGATCTCCGAGGAGCGGGGCGAGGTCGCCTTCGGCGACCGCGAGTCGGAGACCCGCGTCGTCGTCGACCCCCTCGACGGCTCGCTCAACGCCCGCCGGATGCTTCCGGCACACTCGCTCAGCATCGCCGTCGCCTCGGGAGCGACGATGGCCGACGTCGAGCTCGGCTACGTGTACGACTTCGGCTCCTCCGAGGAATACTTCGCGAGCGCCGGCGAGGGCGCGACGATCGACGGCCGCGCCCTGGCGGCCAGAGGCCCGGGCTACGGCCTCGAGGTCGTCGGGATCGAGTCCGCGAAGCCGGAGCGAACCGTCCCGCTGCTGCGGGCGCTCGCGGGCAAGGCCTACCGGATGCGCGCCGTGGGATCGATCGCGATCTCGCTCTGCTACGTGGCGGACGGGCGCTTCGACGCCATGCTCACGGGCCGCGCGTGTCGCTCGGTCGATGCGGCGGCGGGCCAGCTCATCGCCCGCGAGGCCGGCGCCGCCGTCGCCTTCGCCGGAGACGGACTGGAGGTCAGCCTGGACTTGGACGCCCGCTATCACATCGCCGCGGCGCTCGATCCCGAGCTCCTCGAGCCGGTCCTCGCAGCGCAGGAGCACGCCGAGCCCCCGCCGGAGCCCACCGGATGAGCGAACGCCGATTCGTCGACTGGGGCCTCGCCCAGCGAATCGCGGTCGGGGTCGCAGGCGACGGCCGTGCCGCGGCGCCGTTCGGCGTCGAGGCGGTCGACGCGGCGTGCGCGGAGGCCCGGGAGCTGGTGCTCGGCTACACGGAGCTCGCCCCGGCCGGTGAGCTGCCGCGACCCGAGCTCGTCGACCGGGCCGAGTGGGCGCGGATCGGGATGCGGTCGCTCCGCGAGCTCTCGACGGACTTCGAGCGAAGGATCGCCGAGGGGATCAACCTGCCCGCTCCGCTCGGCGGCGTGGCCCGGTCGGTCGCCGGGGCCGCCGCGGCCGCTGAGGCGGGTGTGGCGGTTGGGTACGGGGCGCGGAAGGTCCTCGGCCAGTACGACGTCGCGCTGACGCCGGCGGACCGCGAGCCACGTCTCGTGTTCGTGGGCCCCAACCTGGCTCACGCGCACGCCGAGCTCGGCGAGGACCCCGATCTCTTCCTTCGCTGGATCGCGATCCACGAGACGACCCACGCCGCGCAGTTCGGAGCGGTCCCGTGGCTTCGGTCCCATCTGGCCGGCCTCCTCGGCGAGCTCGTGAGCGGAGCGTCGGCGCGGCTCGACGGATCCTCGCTGCGCGGTCTGGCGCGCCGGTTGTTCCGAAGCGACCCGCGGGCCACCATCCGGACCGTCCTCCAGGGGGACCTGCCGCGGCTGCTCGCCGGCCCCCAACAGTCGCGCATCCTCGATCGCCTCCAGGCGACGATGTCCGTCGTCGAAGGGTACGCCGAGCACGTGATGGACGCCGCCGCCGGGGACCGTGACCCAGGGTACGCGCGCCTGCGCGCCCGGCTCGAGGCCCGCCGCGAGAGCCGCGGCGGCCTCGGCGAGGTGATCTCCCGCCTGCTCGGCCTCGAGCTGAAGATGCGCCAGTACAGGCTCGGCAAGGCGTTCTGCGACGCGGTCGCCTCCGACGCGGGGATCGCGGGCCTCAATCGGGTCTGGGAATCTCCAGATTCGATCCCCACGATCGACGAGCTCGAGCGCCACGGCGAGTGGCTCCGCCGCACGAGCGACGCGGCGGTCGGCGGCCGCGCCTAGCCACCTCGAGACGCGCGTAACCCGCCGCTCCGGCTGGGGTACAAACACCTGTTCGCGTTGGTACACTCGAACATCCTTAGAAATAAGGATCAATCACAAAGACCGACCAGGGGGTCGAAAACGATGGCCACAACCGCCACCAGCAGCACCCGCACCAACACCCAGCAGCGCAGGCCCGCCGGGTCGACGCGCAGCGACGCGGCGAAGATCCGTGAGGGTCTGACCAAGGTCCGCAACGGCAGCGTCTCCTACGCCCGCCAGACCGCCGAGCGTTCGGTCGACGTTCCGGTCGGCGCCGTCCTCACAGCCACCGATCGCGTCACCGACATCGTCGAGCCGTTCACGACCCGCGCGACCGCGGGCCGGGAGCTGAAGAGCATCCGGACCAGGGTCGAGCGCGAGCTCAACCGGCTCGAGCGGCGCGGCGCCGGCATGCGGCGCAAGAGCAGGACGCGGGCCCGCCAGACCCGCAACCGGTTCGAGCGCGAGCTGAGGCAGCGCCGCCGCAGGGTGCAGACGACCGTGAAGCAGAATCGGTCGAAGGCCGAGGACAGCCTCAAGCGCGCCCAGAGCGCGGTCCAGGAGCGGGTCTCCGCCCTGGTCTGAACCCTTAGCTCGGGCCGCCCGGAGAGGTGGCGAGCCCGAAGTGATCTGTCCGCAGCGGTTTCCCGCGGGCAGAAACAGCAACCTCTCCTCCCCCGGATCGACCGGCCGT
>Ga0066652_100000787_pt1 | contig 15704 bp, 22 predicted proteins | sample GraSoiAngelo_101_FD_71413 | JGI IMG/M metagenome (GOLD analysis project Ga0066652, IMG submission 71413) | Grasslands soil microbial communities from the Angelo Coastal Reserve, California, USA - 14_0903_02_30cm | ecosystem: Environmental > Terrestrial > Soil > Grasslands | place: USA...
AACCTGAACATCGTCAAGCGGCACACGAAGCCGCGCCCGATGCAGAACACGAGCCGCATGGGCGGCGCCGCGATGACGCCGGGCGGTGTGATCGAGAAGCCGTCGCCGGTTCCCGTCGGCAACGTGATGGTCGTGTGCCCGGTCTGTAAACGGCCGACGCGGGTCGGAATCGCGGAGCGCGACTCGCACGGAGAGCAGGTCAAGGTGCGCGTCTGCAAGCGCGCCGACTGCGGACAGGACATCGATAGATAGTGAAAGCGCGGAGGCCGGAGTTGATGGCAACGAACACAAGCGTGGACGCGTAGCGTGGCTAGGCCCCGCCGCGAACCCGTGACCGAGAACGGCGCTCCGAGCGCCAACGGCGCCTACGCGCCGCGGCTGAAGGTCGCCTACGAGCAGGAGCTGCGCGGGGTCCTGAAGGAGCAGCTCGGCCTCTCCACGGTGATGGAGGCGCCGACCCTGCAGAAGATCACGCTCAACATGGGCGTGGGCGAGGCGAAGACCGACGCGAAGGCGCTCGACTCCGCGATCTCGGAGCTGACGACGATCGCCGGTCAGCGCGCGCAGGTGCGGCGCGCCCGGAAGTCGATCGCGCAGTTCAAGATCCGCGAGGGGATGCCCATCGGTGCGCGCGTGACGCTTCGCGGCGCACGGATGTACGAGTTCCTCGACCGGCTCGTGTCGATCGCCCTCCCGCGCATTCGCGACTTCCGCGGGCTCAATCCGGGCTCCTTCGACGGCCGGGGCAACTACTCGCTCGGAATCACCGAGCAGATCATCTTCCCGGAGATCAACTACGACGACATCCAGCAGGTTCACGGCCTCGACGTCGCGATCACGACCACCGCGAAGACCGACGACCAGGCCCGCGCGCTCCTGCGCGGCCTCGGCCTTCCGTTCGCGGAGGATTCGAGAGGAGAGTAGTAACCGCATGGCAAAGACGTCACTTCGCGTCAAGCAGTCGCGCCCGCAGAAGTTCAAGGTGCGGCACTACAGCCGGTGCAACCGGTGCGGCCGGCCGCGCGCGGTGTTCCGCAAGTTCGGCCTCTGCCGGATCTGCCTGCGCGAGCTCGCGCACCAGGGCGTGATCCCCGGCATGACCAAATCGAGCTGGTAACGATGCTGACCGACCCAGTCGCCGACATGCTCGCCCGGATCCGGAACGCCAACAAGGCGCTCCACGAGAAGGTCGAGATGCCGACCTCCAAGCTGAAGGAGGAGATCGCGCGCCTTCTCAAGGAGGAGGGCTACGTCTCGGACTTCCAGGTTCAGAAGGGCGAAAGCTTCGATACGCTCGTGATCCAGCTGAAGTACGGCCGGAGCCGCGAGCGGGTCATCACTGACCTGAAGCGGGTGTCCAAGCCCGGCCGCCGTGTCTACGCGCGCAAAGACCGCCTGCCGCGCGTGCTCGGCGGGATGGGCGTGGCGATCCTGTCGACGTCCAGCGGGCTGGTCACGTCCCGCACCGCGGAAGAGAAAGGAATCGGCGGCGAAGTCGTGTGCTTCGTCTGGTGAGGTCGAGGAACAGATGAGTCGAATCGGAAAAAGCCCGATCGAGCTTCCAGGCGGCGTCGCCGTCTCGATCTCGCCCGGGCGCGTGACGGTCAACGGTCCGCTCGGCGAGCTGCAGCAGCAGGTGCCCGCGCGGATGAAGGTCGAGCAGGCCGACGGCACGATCACCGTGACGCGGCCTACCGAGCGCGGCGACGACCGCGCGCTTCACGGGCTGACCCGGTCGCTGATCGCGAACATGGTCGAAGGCGTCACGAAGGGCTTCGAGAAGCGGCTCGAGCTGCAAGGCGTCGGCTACCGCGCGGCCCTGCAGGGCGTCGACCTCCGGCTCGACGTCGGCTACTCCCACCCCGTCGTAATGAAGGCGCCGCAGGGGATCACGTTCGAGGTCCCGACGCAGACCGAGGTCGTGGTCAAGGGCGTCGACAAGCAGCAGGTCGGCCAGGTTGCGGCGGAGGTGCGGAAGGTGCGTCCGCCCGAGCCGTACAAGGGCAAGGGGATCCGCTACCAGGGCGAGTACGTGCGCCGGAAGGTCGGGAAGAGAGCCTGATGCCCACGCTCACGGTCAGGGAGGCACGGCAGCGGCGCCATCGGCGCGTGCGCGGCAAGGTCCGCGGCACGTCCGAGCGCCCGCGTCTCGTCGTGTCGCGCTCGAACAAGGGGATCTCCGCACAGCTCGTCGACGACCTCGACGGCAAGACGCTCGCCGCCGCGTCGTGGCTGCATGCGAAGTCGTTCCAGGGGAACAAGACCGCGCAGGCAGCCGAGGTGGGCAAGCTGCTCGCGCAGAACGCGAAGAAGGCGGGGATCGAGGTTGTGGTGTTCGACCGCGGCGGCTACCTGTTCCACGGCCGTGTCAAAGCGCTCGCCGATGCGGCGCGTGAGGGAGGGCTGAAGTTTTGAGTCAGATGACGAGTGTCGAGCGGGCGGTGATCGCGCGCGAGGAGACCCGCGAGCTCAAGGAACGCGTGGTCGAGATCAACCGCGTCGCAAAGGTCGTCAAGGGTGGCCGGCGGTTCTCGTTCACCGCGCTGGTCGTGATCGGCGACGAGGTCGACCGCGTCGGAGTCGGCTACGGCAAGGCTCGCGAGGTTCCGCTCGCGATCACGAAGGCGGTCGAGGACGCGAAGAAGAACCTCTTCACGGTGCCGAAGCACGGAACGACGATCACGCACGAGATCCTGGGCCGCTCGGACTCGGCCCGCGTGCTCCTCCGGCCGGCCAGCGAGGGAACCGGCGTCATCGCCGGCGGGGGCGTGCGCGCGGTGCTCGAGCTCGCAGGCATCCGCGACATCCTCGCCAAGAGTCTCGGCACCACGAATCCGATCAACATGGCGAAGGCGACCGTGAACGGGCTTCGCAGCCTGCGGCGCCCCGAGGACGTCGCGAAGACGCGCGGCGTCTCGATCAGCAAGGTCCTGCCGTACAAGGCGCCGGCCGAGGAGGAGACGCAGAGTCAGGCCGCGGCGTCAGAGGAGACCGAGAGTGGCGAAGGTCCGGATAACGCAGGTTCGTAGCCAGATCGGGCAGAGCCCGTCGCACCGTGGCACGCTGCGCGCACTCGGGCTCGGCCGGATCGGACGCACGGCCGAGCACGACGAGAGCCCTGTGCTGGCAGGCATGCTTCGCAAGGTCCGGCATCTCGTAAAGGTGGAGGAGTAGTGGCCGACGAGCTCAACCTCTCGAGCCTGAAGCCGGCCCAGTCGCGCAAGGATCGCAAGCGCGTGGGCCGCGGTCTCGGCTCCGGCAAGGGCCGCTACTCGGGCCGCGGCATCAAAGGCCAGAAGGCGCGCTCGGGCTCGCACAAGATGCGCGCGGGCTTCGAGGGTGGCCAGATGCCTCTCTACATGCGGCTCGGAAAGCAGCGTGGCGCGACGTCGAAGGACGCCATGCCGATCGGCCCCTTCCGCACCTCGACCGTTCCGGTCAACCTCTCGGCCCTCGACAGGTTCGACGCGGGCGCCGAGGTGACGCCGGAGTCGCTCGTCACGGCCGGCGTGATCAAGAACACGAAGGTCGACGTGAAGATCCTCGGGGGCGGCGAGCTGACGAAGAAGCTGACCGTCCGCGTCCACGCGGTCTCCGCGTCGGCACGAGAGAAGATCGAAGGCGCCGGCGGCACCGTCGACCTGCTCAAGCAACCGAAGCCGAAGAGGCGGCGCAGGAGTTCTGCGCCGGCGCAGAAGGGCGCGCGGCCCGAACCGGTCGCGCCGCCCGAGTCGACCGAGCGGCCCGAGCCTGCCGGCGGCGAATCCGACGCGGCCGAGGCCGACCAGCCGGCGGAGGCCTAGATGCTCTCCTGGATCAGCAACGCGTGGCGGGTCCCGGAGCTTCGCCGCCGGGTCCTCTTCACCGCCGGCATTCTCGCCATCTACCGCCTCGGCTCCTGGATCCCGGCGCCCGGCGTCGACTCGCAGCGGATCACCGACTTCTTCAACGGCGGCGGTCGCGGATCGGGGATCTTCGGGCTCCTGAACACGTTCTCAGGGTCCGCGTTGCAGCGCTTCTCGCTGTTCGCACTCGGGATCATGCCCTACGTCACGGCGTCGATCATCCTGCAGCTGATGACGGTGGTGGTGCCGACCCTCGAGCGTCTGCAGAAAGAAGGCGAGGCCGGCTACGCCAAGATCAACCAGTACACGCGCTATCTGACCGTCGCACTCGCTGCGGCGCAGGCGACTGGGTATGCGTACCTGTTCAAGAAGTCGAATGCGCTGCAGGCGAATACCGGGCGCGTCGTCCTGATCATCGTCACGCTCACCGCGGGCACCGCTCTGCTCATGTGGCTCGGCGAGCTGATCACGAAGCGCGGCGTCGGCAACGGCATCTCGCTGATGATCTTCGCGTCCATCCTCGCGTCGATCCCGACCGGAGTGAACGCGTGGGTCAACGGCGGCACGACCGAGCGACTCTTCCTCCCGATCATCGCCCTCGGCGTCATCGTCGCGGTGGTCTTCATCCAGGAGGGGCAGCGCCGGATCCCGATCCAGTACGCCAAACGCATGGTGGGACGCCGGCAGACCGCCGGCGGGACGACCTACATGCCGCTGCGCGTGAACATGGCCGGCGTAATCCCCGTCATCTTCGCGGCCGCGATCATGGCGCTCCCGCCGACGATCGCGAGCTTCTTTCCGACGACGCAGTCGTTCATCAACCAGCACTTCCAGTACGGGTCGATCCAGTACCTTGCGATCGAGGCGATCCTGATCATCGTCTTCACCTACTTCTACACGGCTGTGCAGTTCAACCCGATCGACCAGGCCGACAACCTGCGGAAGTACGGCGGGTACATCCCGGGCATCCGGCCGGGCGCGCCCACCGCGCAGTACCTCGACCGCGTGCTGACCCGCCTGACGCTGCCCGGGTCGATCTACCTCGCGCTCGTCGCGGTGCTGCCCGGCATCTTCATCCACTACTTCGGCTTCTCGCAGGCGACCTCGCGCGCGCTCGGTGGAACGTCGGTGCTGATCGTCGTCGGCGTGGCGCTCGACACGATGCGCCAGATGGAGTCGCAGATGATGATGCGCTCCTACGAGGGATTCCTGAAGTAGCCGGCGTCATGCCGCTGAACATCCTTCTGCTGGGTCCGCAAGGGGCGGGGAAAGGGACGCAGGCGCAGCGCGTCGCGGCGACCTACGCGATCCCGCACATCGCGAGCGGCGAGATCCTCCGCGCCGAGATGGCTGCCGGCACCGAGCTCGGCCGCCGTGTCAAGGAGATCTACGATCGGGGAGACCTCGTCTCCGACGACCTGATGATCGAGTTGATCCGGAACCGGCTCGAACAGCCCGACACGGAGTCGGGGTTCATCCTCGACGGCTTTCCGCGGACGACGGTGCAGGCCGAGGCGCTGGGGGAGATGCTCGCGGAGGTCGGCCGAACGTTCAACGTCGTCTTCGTCCTGCAGATCCCGGACGGCGTCGCATTCGAGCGGCTGCGGCGTCGCGCCGAGACCGAGGGCCGGGCAGACGACACGGACGAGGCGATCCAGCGGCGGCTCGACAACTACCACCGCGAGACCGAGCCGCTGATCGAGTATTACCGCGTGCGCGGCAGCCTCGTCGGAATCCACGGCGAGCGGAGCGAGAACGAGGTCTTCGCCGAGGTCCAGGACGCCCTCGAGCAGGTGCCTGACGCAGAGCGATCTCTCCGCGACGGGGGGCCGGAGGAGGTCTGGGGAGACCGCGAGGTTCCTCCAGCCGGGAGCAGGCGGTCATGATCATCCGAAAGTCGCTGCAGGAGATCGACGGCATGGCACGCGCCGGCGAGCTCGTCGCCGAGACGATCGCGCTCGTCGGTGAACACATCCAGCCGGGAATCACCACCGGCGAGCTCGACCGGCTCGCCGACGAGTTCATCGCCGCCCACGGGGGCGTGCCGACGTCGAAGGGCTACCGTGGCTTCCCGGCCGCGACCTGCATCTCGCCGAACTCCATGGTCGTGCACGGCATTCCGGGCCAGCACCGCGTCGAGGAAGGCGACCTTATCTCCGTCGACGTCGGGATTACGCTGGACGGGCTCATCGCCGACAGTGCGTACACGTTCGCCGTCGGCGACATCTCGGCGGAGGCGCGGCGTCTGCTGGAGGTCTGCGAGGAGGCACGGGACGCGGGCATCGTCGAGGCCCGCCCGGGTCACCACGTCGGCGACATCTCCCACGCGGTCCAGTCAGTCGTCGAGGCGGCCGGTTTCTCGGTCGTCCGCTCCCTGGTCGGTCACGGCGTCGGCCGCTCCTACCACGAAGAGCCCCAGGTGCCGAACTTCGGAGAGCCCGGCCGCGGGGCGGGGCTGCACACCGGCATGACGCTCGCGATCGAGCCGATGATCACGGCCGGCGGGGCCGACGTCTACCTCCACGAGGACGACTGGTCGATTTCGACGCAGGACGGCTCCCTGGCCGCCCACTTCGAGCACACCGTGGCCATCCTCGAGGACGGCCCGAGAATACTGACGCTGGCGAAAACGCCTGCAAAGGCGGGTCTGGTACCATAGCCGGCTCGCGGCGGGTCAGCCCGCCGTCTTTTCGTGCGCCAGGGCATGACGGACAAAGAGACGAAGATCGAGGTCGAAGACCATGAAAGTCAGAGCATCAGTCAAGCCGATGTGCGAGCGCTGCCGCGTGATCAAGCGGCACGGAAAGACCATGGTCATCTGCACGAATCCGCGCCACAAGCAGCGGCAGGGCTAAAGGAGACGCGTTGGCACGCATCGCCGGAGTGAACCTCCCCAACCAGAAGCGGCTCGAGATCGGGCTGACCTACATCTACGGCATCGGACAGTCGACCGCACACAAGGTCGCGATCAGCCTCGGCCTCGATCCGAACACGAAGATCCGCGACCTCACGGACGAGGAAGTGACGAAGCTGCGCCAGTACATCGACGAGAACCTCGAGGTCGAAGGTGACCTGCGCCGGGAGCGCTCCCAGGCGATCAAGCGGCTCTCGGAGATCGGCGCGTACCGTGGGATCCGGCACCGGCGTGGTCTTCCCGTGCACGGCCAGCGGACCCGCACGAACGCACGCACCCGGAAGGGACCGGCGAAGGCCGTCGGTCGCGGCAAGAAGTCGACGGCGAAGACCTAGGATGGCTCCTCCTCGCCGACAAGCGGCCAGGGGCCGCACGCGCCGCCGCGTCAAGAAGAACATCGCCATCGGCCAGGCGCACATCAAGACGTCCTTCAACAACACCATCGTTGCGCTCACCGACAAGGACGGCAACGTGATCGCGTGGGAGTCCGCAGGCTCGGCGGGCTTCAAGGGCTCGCGCAAGTCGACGCCGTTTGCCGCGCAGGTGACGGCCGACGCGTGCGCGCGCAAGGGCATGGAGCACGGCCTTCAGAAGGTGGAGGTGTTCGTCAAGGGACCCGGCTCCGGCCGTGAGACGGCGATCCGCTCCCTGCAGGCGGCCGGCCTAGAGATCCTCGGCGTCAAGGACGTGACACCGCAGGCGCACAACGGCGTGCGACCGCGAAAGCGGCGGAGGGTCTAGTGGTCGTGAAGGGGCTCATGGCGTATCTGGCAATCTCACGAAACATGGACGCGTAGCGTGGCTCGCGATCGTTCCCCCAAGTGCAAGCAGTGCCGCCGCGAGGGCATGAAGCTCTTCCTCAAGGGCGAGCGCTGCCTGACCGAGAAGTGCGCGATCGAGCGCCGCTCGTATCCGCCGGGCGAGCACGGCCGCGGGCGCATCAAGCAGTCGGAGTACCTCCTCCAGCTGCGCGAGAAGCAGAAGGCCCGTCGCTACTACGGCCTGCTCGAGCAGCAGTTCCGCACGTACTACACGAAGGCCGCGCGCGGCACCGGCGTCACCGGCGAGAACCTCCTGCGGATGCTCGAGACACGTCTCGACAACGTCGTCTACCGCCTCGGCTTCGCGGCGTCGCGCGCACAGGCTCGCCAGCTCGTGCGCCACGGGCACTTCCAGGTCAACGGGCGCCGCGTCAACATTCCGAGTTACCAGGTGAAACCCGACGACGTGGTCACCGTGATGTCGGGAACGTCGGCGGAGCAGGTCATCCGCGATGCGACCGACCTGACGGCCAGCGTCGCCCCGTGGTTGCAGGCCGACCACGACGGTCTCACCGGAAAGATCCTCAAGTGGCCCGAGCGTGCCGAGATCGACACGCCGGTGCAGGAATCGCTCATCGTCGAGCTCTACTCGAAGTAGGAAGGAAGCGCTTTGGCAACTCGTACCAGTCTCATGGAATTCCAGATCCCGAAGATCGTCCACGAGGAAGTGGACGAGGAGCGTGGGATCTTCGAGATCGAGCCGCTCGACCGCGGCTTCGGTTACACGTTCGGGAACTCGCTCCGCCGCGTGCTGCTCTCGTCGCTCGAGGGCGCGGCCGTCACCTCGGTCAAGATCGAGGGGATCTCGCACGAGTTCACGACGCTCACGGGCGTCCGCGAGGACGTCACGGACATCATCCTCAACCTGAAGAACCTGATCTGCCGGCTGCACGGCGACTCGCCCGAGATCGAGGTCCATGTCGTGAAGCGCGGCGCGGGCACCGTCAAGGCGTCGGACATCGAGGCCCCGGCGGAGCTGGAGATCCTCAACCCCGACCTCGAGATCGCGCACCTCTCCGACAAGGGCAAGCTGGAGATGACGCTGACGATCGGGCGCGGTCGCGGCTACGTGCCGGCCGAGCTGAATCGTGGGCCCGAGCACACGATCGGTGTCATTCCGATCGACTCGATCTTCTCGCCGGTCCGCCGCGTCGCCTACGACGTGGAAGCGGCTCGCGTGGGTCAGCGCACGGACTACGACAAGCTGCGCCTCGACGTCACGACGGACGGGTCGATCCCGCCGAAGGACGCGATCGCGCAGGCCTCGGAGATCCTGATCAAGCAGCTCGCGATCTTTACGGACATCGACCGCATCGAGCAGCTCACCGAGGGCATCGGCGGCGACGGCGCGCAGCCCGAGATGCCGCTCGCACACGGGATGGAGAACTTCCCGATCGAGGAGCTCGAGCTCGGCGTCCGCTCCTACAACTGCCTCAAGCGGGTCGGCATCGAGACGATCGGCGATCTGGTCGTCAAGACCGAGAACGAGCTCGCTGCGATTCCGAACTTCGGCAAGAAGTCGGTGGAAGAGGTCAAGGAGACGCTGGGCGCGCACGGGCTCACGCTCCGCGGAGACGAGGGGTCGATCGCTGCTTCATGAGGCACCACCGCGCAGGCAAGAAGCTCGGCCGTGACTCGGCTCACCGGCGGGCGCTGTACGCGAACCTAGCCGGCTCGCTGATCGAGCACGGTCGGATCAAGACGACGCAAGCGAAGGCGAAGGCGGTCAAGCCGTTCGCCGAGCAGATGATCACGCTCGGCAAGCGCGGGGACCTGGCGGCGCGGCGCCAGGCGATCGCCGAGCTTCGCTCGCAGGACGTCGTTCACCAGCTCTTCGCCGACGTTGCGCCCCGCTTCGCCGACCGGCCGGGCGGCTACACGCGCATCGTCAAGCTCGGCCCGCGAAACGGCGATGCGGCCGAGATGGTCTATCTGGAGCTCGTCGACTTCGATCCGGCGGCGCGGACGGCGCGCGCGTAGAGCGCTGCCGGACTGGGCGAGGCGGCGCGCCAGGTGCTCCTCGTCGCCGGAATCCTGCTCGCGATCTTCGTCCTGCCGTGGCCGTGGGGATTGGCCGCCGTCGTCGGGGGCGGCGCTCTCGACATCGCGGAGAACCTCTTCCTGCTGCGCTGGTCGCGGCGGCGCCGCGCGGCCGTCGGCCCGGATGCGCTCGTCGGCGAGCACGGGGTCGTCGCGTCGCCGACGCAGGTGCGGGTGCGGGGCGAGCTCTGGCAGGCGCGAGCGGACGACGCTCTCGTTCCGGGCGCGGAGGTCGAGGTGGTGTCGGTGGACGGGCTGACCCTCGAGGTCAGGATGCCGCTGAGCCGAGTGCCGCGCTGACGGAGGCGATGATCACGCCACCGAGCGTGACGGAGGCGAGCGCCTTCAGGAAGCTGTCCTCGAAGTAGCGCCAACGGAGGAAGGCGAGCATCACGAGCTCGAACGCGACGACGACGATGGCGGAGGCGAGCGCGGCTCGGTAGTGAGGGATCAGGAAGGGCAGCGTGTGGAGGATCCCGCCGAGGAACGTCCCGACGCCGGTGATGCCGCCGCGCACGAAGGGGTTGCCGCGGCCGGTCAGTTCGCCCGTGTCCGAGAGCCCCTCGGAGAAAGCCATGCTGACGCCCGCACCGATCGCGGTCGCGAGGCCGGCGAAGAACGCGTAGTGCGGCTTGTGCGTCGCGAGCGCCACCGCGAAGATCGGCGCCAGCGTCGACAGCGAACCGTCGATGAGCCCCACCATCGCCGGTTGGACGCGCTGGAGGAGAAAAGCATGCTCGTCGGACATCGCTAGAGTGTACCCGAAGAATCGCAAACAACTAGAGCATAAGGATCACCTGACAACGAGCGTCAGGCGTCCCTGACGTGCGTCTCGCGCTGACGGTCGAGTACGACGGCACCGCGTTCCGGGGCTGGGCGGCGCAGCCCGGCGAGCGGACGGTCGAGGGCACTGTCGCCGAGGCGCTCGGACGGGTCTTCCCGCGGGTCGAGGGCCTCGCGGTCGCCGGCCGAACGGACGCCGGCGTCCATGCGCTGGCGAACGTCGTCACCGTCGACGTCCTCGGTGGACCGCCGATTGAGCGCATCGCCGAGGCGCTCAACGCCTCGCTGCCCGGCGACGTCGCGGTGCTCCAGGCGCACGCGGCGGCGCAGGACTTTCACGCGCGGTTCTCTGCACGCAGCCGGTCGTATCGGTACCGGATCTGGCGTCGTCGTCTGCGCTCGGCGTTCGAGCATCGCCGGTCCTGGTGGGTGTCGCGCCCGCTCGACGTGGCCGCGCTGAACGGTGCGGCGATGCTGCTCGTCGGCGAGCATGACTTCCGCGCATTCACGCCGACGGAGACGCAGCACGACGTCTTCGCGCGTGTCGTCGAGTCTGCGCGTTGGGTCGAGGAGGGCGACGTGCTCACGTTCGAGATCACGGCGGACTCGTTCCTGCGCCACATGGTGCGGACGCTCGTCGGGACGATGATCGACGGCGTCGACGTGGCGCCGCTCCTGGACGGGCGTCCGCGCCCGGAGGCCGGACGAACGGCGCCGCCGTGGGGGCTGTATCTCGTGCGCGTGGCGTACTGACGAAGCGGCCGTCCTGCCGCGGCCGAAACCGCCAGGGTCTGACCCCGACTGTCAAAAATGTGTGACTTTTCTTCCACACCGGTCTCGCCCGGGCGTGTCCGACCGGCTCCGGCATCCGCCTGGATACCATCGACGCCGATGCGGTTTCCGGTCGTTCTCTTCGACCTCGACGGCACGGTCGTCGACTCCGGGGCGATCATCCTCGCCTCGATGCGCCACGCGGCGAAGGAGGTGCTCGGGATCGAGCCTCCTGACCACGAGCTGATGGCCGCGGTCGGCGGGCCGGGGCTCGAGGCGCAGATGCACGCGCTCGCGCCGGATCGCGTCGAGGAGCTCATCACCGTCTACCGCGCCCACAACGAGCCTCTGCATGGGGAGCTCGTCAGCTGCGCCGGCATCGACGACGTGCTCGTGCGGCTCGCGGAGGAGGGTCGACGGCTCGGCATCGTGACGGCGAAGCGTCGGGTCACGGTCGACCTCGCATTTGCGAACGTGCCGCTGGGCCACCTGTTCGAAACGGTCGTCGGCGGCGACGAGACGGCGCGGCACAAGCCGCATCCCGAGCCCTTGCTCCTCGCCGCCGAGCGCATGGACGCCGAGCCCGACGAATGCGCGTACGTCGGCGACTCCCCCTTCGACGTCCGCGCCGCGAAGGCTGCAGGAATGCATGCGGTCGCCGTCACGTGGGGTGGCATCCACCTTCGCGAGAAGCTCGAATGCGAGCAGCCGGACGCGATCGTCGATGCACCCGAGGAGCTCCTTGGCGTCCTCTAAGACGGCGACAGTCGAACAACGCGCCGCCGAGCTCCGCGACCAGCTCGACTACCACCTCTACCGCTACCACGTCCTCGACGACCCGGAGATCTCGGACGCCGAGTACGACCGGCTGTACGACGAGCTCGTCGCGCTCGAGGAAGCGAACCCGTCGCTCGTCACGCCGGATTCGCCGACGCAGCGCGTTGGCGCGCCACCTTCGGAGAGGTTCCAGAAGGTCGAGCATCCGACGCCGATGGGGTCGCTGGACAAGGTCACTACCGACGAGGCGCTCCAGAAGTGGCACGAGGACGTCCAGAAGCGGCTCGGCACGGGCGAGATCGCGTACGTGACGGAGCCGAAGATCGACGGGCTGTCGATCAACCTCATCTACGAGAACGGCATCTTCGTGCGCGGTGCGACGCGCGGCGACGGGTTGCGCGGCGAGGACGTGACACCGAACCTCCGCACGATCAAGGCGATCTCGATGCGGATGCAGCGCATCGACGGAGACGTTCCACCTCTGCTCGAGGTGCGTGGCGAGGTGTATCTCCCGCTCAGCGGCTTCAACGCGCTCAACGAGCGCCTCGTCGCGGAGGGGAAGAAGCCGACGCCGAACCCCAGGAACGCGGCTGCCGGATCGCTGCGACAGAAGGACTCGTCGATCACCGCGCAGCGCCCGCTCTCGATCTGGATCCACGGCCTCGGCGTGCGCGACGGGCTGTCGGTGCAGACCCACACCGACGCGCTCGAGTGGCTACAGGCACACGGCTTTCGGGCAAATCCGTACGCGCGCCGCCACGAGACGATCGAGTCGGTCGCGGCCGAGTGCCGCGAGTGGGAGAAGCGACGCATCGAGCTCGACTACGAGATCGACGGCATCGTCATCAAGGTGGACTCATTCGAGCAGCAGCGCCGGCTCGGCGCACTGCACGGTCGGCCGCGCTGGGCACGCGCCTACAAGTGGGCTCCGATGACGGCGCAGACGACCCTCGACAAGATCCACATCCGCGTCGGTCGAACGGGCGCGCTGAATCCGTGGGCGCAGCTCCAGCCCGTGGAGGTCGGCGGCGTCACCGTCTCGCAGGCGACGCTGCACAACGAGGAGGACATCAACCGCAAGGACATCCGCGAGGGCGACGAGGTGATCGTCCAGCGCGCGGGGGATGTCATCCCGCAGGTCGTGGGCCCCGTGCTCCCGCACAAGCGCGGAACGAAGCCGTTCAAAATGCCTGCAAAGTGCCCTCTTTGCAGGGCCGGCATCGTGAAGCCCGAGGGCGAGGCGATGCACCGCTGTCCGAACCGGGCATGTCCCTCGCGCGGGCTCGAGTCGCTGATCAACTGGGTCCAGGCCGCGGCCGACATCGAGGGCGTCGGCGAGCAGTCGGTGCGTCGGCTCTGGGATCTCGGTCTCGTGCGCTCGCTGCCCGACCTGTACCGGCTGACGAAAGAACAGCTGATGGAACTCGAGGGCTACGCGGAGATCTCGGCGACGAACGCGATCCTTTCGATCCAGGCGTCGAAGGACGTTCCCTTCCACCGCGTGCTCTTCGGCCTGAACATTCCCGACGTCGGCTGGGTGACCGCGCAGAACCTCGCGCGGCACTTCGAGACCGTCGACCGCCTCGCAGCGGCGACGCAGGAGGAGATCCAGGAAGCCGAGGGGATCGGCCCGGACCGCGCGGAGTCGATCGCAGAGTGGTTCGCCGACGACGCGAATCGCCAGCTCGTGGAGGAGCTCCATGCCCTCGGCCTGCGCTTCGAGATCGGCGACGAGCTAAAGCCGGTCGAGGGGCCGCTCACCGGCAACACCTACGTGATCACGGGCACGCTGGAGGCGTATTCACGCGACGAGGCCGCGGCGGCGCTCGAGGCGAGGGGCGCGAAGGTCGTGAACTCCGTGTCGGGAAAGACGACCGGGCTCGTCGTCGGCCAAGAACCGGGCGGTTCCAAGCTGACGAAGGCACGAAAGCTCGAGGTGCCGCTCCTGACCGAGGCGGACCTCGAAGCGCTACTGCGCGGCTAGGACCTGCGCAAAGCGGTCCTGCGCCACACGCGCCCAGGTGGACGAGACGGGGTGGCCGTTCTGGAGGACCGCGAAGACGAAGCGATTGCGCGCGTAGCCCGAGAGCGCCGAGGCGACGTCGGTGGTTCCCGTCTTCGCGACCACATGTCCCCGCGCGGGCCCGCGCCGCATCCGATCCTGCAGCGTCCCGTTCACGCCGGCGATCGGAAGCGCGGCGACGAACGCGGGCCGAATCGAGGGATCGGTCCACGCCGCACGTAGCAGCGCGGCGAGCGCAGCCGCTGTCAAGCGGTCGAGCTGCGACAGTCCCGAGCCGTCGACGATCCGCACGCCCGCGAGCGGCACACCGACGCGCGCTAGCTCGCCGTCGACCACGGCCGCACCGGCCGCGCTCGAGCCGCTGTCCGACTGCGTCACGCCGAGCTCCTTCAGGAGCATCTCGGCGGTGAAGTTGTCGCTCTCGCGATCCATGAATCGGATGATCGAGGCCAATGTCGGCGACTCGACGGATGCGAGCGGCACGGCATATGTCCTCGCGGCACCCGTCTTCGGCGCGCCCGTCACTGCGACGCCCGCGGTGCGAAGCGCCGTCCGAAACGCCGTCGCGGCTGCCAGCGCCGGGTTCGTGGAGACGTAGCCGAGCACGCGGTCCCGGTCGACGACGAGCGCGGAGAGCGGCGGCGACTCGTTGATGTAGAAGCCCCACTTCCAGCCGGAGACCGTGCGGCGTGAGTCGTACCAGGACTCGTCGCCCACGACCGGCCCGTCGATCCGGCGGATGCCGGCCGCGCGCACCTGGAGGGCGAGCGAACGCAGATCGGCCGAGGAGAGCGTCGGGTCGCCGGCTCCCCTGAGGACGATCGGCCCGTCCCACAGCGTCCCGTCCTGCGCGCCGTCGCCGAGGACGTCGGTCTCGAACCGGTAGCCGGCGCCGAGCAGCGACAGTGCCGCAAACGTGACCGGAAGCTTCTCGTTCGAGGCGGGGGCGAGGGGCCGCGAGCCGTTCAAGGCATAGACCGACGTCCCGCTCGCCAGGTCGACGGCGACGGCCGCGGAACGCGCCGGGGAGACGTGCGGGACGCGGAGGGCCCGGGCAAGCTTCTGCTGGAGGATGGTCGGCGAGCCCGAGGTCGCGGCGGAGGCGACCGGGGCCAGGACGGCCGTGACGGCCAGGAGAGCGGCGAGCCGACGAGTCACGCACTCCATTTTTCGAAGGGGGCCGCCCTGCGTCAAGAAGATGGGCCTGCTTGCGGGGGAAAATGGGACTCGCGGCCCATGTATCCAGCCGTTCGGTCTCCGATACTCAGGTAGCCGTCTTCCGCCCGACCCTGGCCATGATCGAAAACGACATCCGTGCCCTTCTGGACGCCCCTTCCGTCGGTGCGGACGCCCCGAACCTGGCCCGCATCCAGGACACGCTGACCGCCGGCTACGCGCGTGCGATGGCGCTCGAGGCGGACCAGTGGCGCCTGCAGCGGCTGATCGCCGACACGGCGATGCGGCTCGCCGACGACCCGAGCGAGGTCCGAACTGCGGAGCTGAAGCGGCTTGCGCGTGACCTCAAGCGGGTCGAGTCGGATCTCGTCGGGATCCGCGACCTGATCGCGTCGCTCCGCGCCCGCGCGAGCGCCGCGCAGGCTGCCTAGCTCGTCCTAGACGATGCCGCTGCGGACGGCGTAGACCGCCGCCTGGATGCGGTTGTCGATCTGCAGCTTCATCAGGATGTTCGAGATGTGGTTCTTGACCGTCTTCGGGCTGATGTGCAGCTC
>Ga0066652_100000790_pt1 | contig 15677 bp, 15 predicted proteins | sample GraSoiAngelo_101_FD_71413 | JGI IMG/M metagenome (GOLD analysis project Ga0066652, IMG submission 71413) | Grasslands soil microbial communities from the Angelo Coastal Reserve, California, USA - 14_0903_02_30cm | ecosystem: Environmental > Terrestrial > Soil > Grasslands | place: USA...
CCTCGGGCTCTCGACCGTGTACGGCATCGTGAAGCAGTCCGGGGGCTACACCGCCGTCGACAGCACGATGGGGACCGGAACCACGTTCACCATCCTGTTGCCGCGCGTCCACGAAGCCTCCGAAACCGGGCATGCACGGGCGCCGGCCGCCCAGCCCACGCTCTCGAGGGGAACGATCCTCCTCGTCGAGGACGAGAGCGCGGTCCGCGAAGCGACGAAGCGCATGCTCCGCAAGTACGGCTTCGACGTCCTCGAGGCGAAACACGGCGAGGACGCGCTGATCCTCTGGGAGACCGAAGCGCTGCGCGTGGACGTCGTGCTGACCGATGTGGTCATGCCGCTCATGGGCGGCGTGGACCTCGTGCGGGCCCTGCGGCGCACATCGCCGCATCTCCGCGTCGTCTTCATGAGCGGCTACACGCAGGGCACGCTCGAGCTGTCGTCCATGGACGAGCACGCGACGCGTTTTCTGCCGAAGCCCTTCACCGCGGATCAGCTCGTGGGGACGCTGCGCGAGCTGCTGAACGGCGACGAGCCGTCGCCGCGCTGAGACCGCGCTAGAACTCGACCTGCGCGCCCAGCTCGACGACGCGGTTGGGCGGGATGCCGAAAAACTCCGTGGCGGATTTCGCGTTGCGCTGCAGCAGCACGAAGAGCTTCCGCCGCCACCGTGGCATGCTGGGCACATCCATGTCCGCGGTGGCGCGTCGCGTCCCCGCCCGCGCGCCCCGATGCTTGTCCGACACAATCACGCGCTCTCGTCCGAGATAGAACGTCGTGTCGTTCTGCTTCGCCTTGAGCCCGGTCTGCCGCAGCCGGTACAGAATCTCCGGCACGTCCGGCGTTTCCATGAAGCCGTACCGCGCCTGCACGCGATAAAAGCCCTGGTCGAGCTTCTCGACCGAGATGCGTTCCTCGGACGGCGTCTCCGGGATCTCCTCGGTCTTGATCGACATGAGCACAACCTGCTCATGCAGCACCTTGTTGTGCTTGAGATGGTGCAGGAGGACGAGGGGCACGCCTTCCGCTGCCGACGTCATGAACACGGCGGTGCCCGGGACGCGCGGCGGTTTCTTCCGCGCGACGTCCGAGAGGAACAGGTCCATCGGCAGCGAACCCGCGTGCAGGATCTGCGTGAGCATCGTGCGGCCGGTCTTCCAGGTGCTCATCACGCTGAAGATCAGCACCGCGATCAGCAGAGTGACCCAGCCGCCGCTCGCGATCTTGTCAGCGTTCGCGGAGAAGAATGCGAGATCCGTGAGGAGGAAGATGAAGAGGAAGCCGACGATCATCGTCATCGACCAGTGCCAGCGCGACCGCGCCACCACGCAGTACAGCACCGTGGTGATCGCGAACGCGCCGGTCACGGCGATCCCATAGGCCGCCGTGAGGTTGTCGACGGTCCGGAATGCAAGCACCAGCAGCATGCATCCGACGGCGATGGCCTTGTTGATCTCCGGGACGTAGATCTGGCCCGCCTGTTTGTACGACGTGTGAATGATGCTCAGGCGCGGCGAATAACCGAGCTGCATGCACTGCTGCGCGAGTGAGAATCCGCCCGAGATCATCGCCTGTGACGCGACGATCGCGGCCAGCGTCGCGATGCCGACGAGCGGGTACAGGAACCCCGAGGGCGCGAGCAGGTAGAACGGATTGCTGGCGGTGGTCGGGTCCCGAAGGACGAGCGCTCCCTGGCCGTAGTAGTTCAGCAGCAGAGCAGGGAACGCAACCACGAACCACGCGACCCGGATGGGCCGCTTGCCGAAGTGGCCCATGTCCGCATACAGCGCCTCCGCGCCGGTCACCGCCAGAACGACCGCACCGAGCACGAAGAAACCGCTTGCGCCGTTGTGATAGAAGAACATCAGCCCGTGATGCGGGCTCAGAGCGAACAGGATCGCCGGCTCCTTCGCGATCTCGACGGCACCAAGGACACCGATGGTCGCGAACCACACGAGCATGACCGGACCGAACAGGCCGCCGACGCGCGCGGTACCGAACCGCTGCACCGAGAACAGTCCGATCAGGATGGCGATCGTCAGCGGAATGACGAACGGCTCGAGCGCGGGAGTCGCGATCTTCAGTCCCTCGATGGCGCCCAGCACCGAAACCGCTGGAGTGATCATGCCGTCGCTCAGCAGCAACGCGGTGCCGAATATCGCGAGCAGCACCAGCACCGCGCGGCGGCCGCGATCCTCCACGCGCCGCTCCTGCTGCAGCACGAGCGCGAGCAGCGACATCAAGCCGCCCTCACCCTTGTTGTCCGCGCGCATGATCAGGGTGAGGTACTTCACGCTGACGACGATCACCAGCGCCCAGGTGATCAGCGAGAGCAAACCATAGACGTTCTCGTGCGTCGGCGCGAACGGGTGGTGGCCGGCAAATCCTTCACGAAAGGCGTACAACGGACTCGTGCCGATATCGCCATACACGATGCCGAGGGCCGTCAGGGACAGGATCACCAGACGCCGCCCGGTCGGCCGTGCCTCGATGTGAGGACGCTGCGGCGGCAGCTGCGGCATGGCCACGCTGCTGCGCCGCTCGACTGATGACGGCGGTTCCGGAATCGGTTGTGGAAGCGGCGCTTGGTCGGACAGACGTCCTCGCTACCAAAAAAACGGGTCGCGGCGACCGCCGCGACCCGTCCGTACAATCTATGGCCAGGATGAATGCCGTCTAGCCGTTGCCACTCTTCTCCAATTGTTCGAGCTCGGCGGCCGCCTTCTCGAGGATCTCGCGGATCTTCGCGAGGCGTGCCGCATCGTTCACATGTCGCGACGCATTGCCGTACGCGGAGCGGGCGACGCGGCGGAAGGCGCTGTTCACATCCATCATCGGGGTGTCCAGGAAGCCGTCCATGAACCGCGCGATACGGTCGAAGATCGAGTCGACCGTGCTGCTGTGCTCCTTCAGGTACGCGGCGCCCTCGGGTGTGATCTCGTAAATCTTGCGCCCGCCCTCTTCCTCGCGCGCCTTGGCGTAGCCCAGGTCCTCCAGCATGGTGAGCGTCGGGTAGACCGTTCCGGGACTCGGCGAGTAGGCGCCGCCGAACCGGTCTTCCAGCTCCTTGATGATCTCGTAGCCGTGCCGCGGCTTCTCCTCGAGCAGTCGAAGAATCACGTACTTGAGATCACCTTGCTCGAACATGCGCCCCATCCGGCCGCGCTGATGCCGGCGAGGGCCCTCGCCGCCGAAACCGTCGAAACCGCTCCAACCCCATCCCCACCCGCCACGTCCTCGACCAGACCCACACCAGTCTGACCAACCCCCAGGTACCTCGAACGCGAATGTCTTGAACATGATAACCTCACGATATATCGAAGATATGTTGGCAGTACGATATATCGTCACCATTTGTGTCGCAAGCCGGGCCCAAGGGGTCCGACGGGCCCGGCGATTGCCCCCACGTATGCCGTCGCATCAAACGAAGGGGGCAGCATGGCAGACGATCTCAACCGTGAAGGTCTCAAGGATCAGGTCAAGGGCGCAGTGAAGGAAGGCGAAGGACACGTGCGTGACGCAGTAGGTGGCCTGACCGGCGATACGAGCGAGCAGCTCAAGGGAAAAGGCCAGGAGCTGAAGGGGAAGGCGCAGCGCAAGCTCGGCGAAGCTGAAACGGACGCGGACCGGGACATCTAGTCGAATCCGCAGGAACGCGGGCGGTGGTCGCACACACTGCCCGCGTTTTTCTTGGTGGATCTACGTGCTCTGCAAGGCGGGCGACTGCTCGCCGAGGAGCGGCGCGAGCCGCAGGAAGCGCGCGAGGATGTCGGGATCGAACGCGCGACCGACGTCGGCCTGCATGAGTCGTAGCGCTTCCTGCGTGGAGTACGCGCGCCGATAGGGCCTGTCCGTCGTGAGCGCGTCGAACACGTCCGCAACGCAGAGGATGCGCGCCGAGAGCGGGATGGCGTCCCCGGCCAGCGCGTCCGGGTAGCCATGACCATCCCAGCGCTCGTGGTGGCCGCGGATCATCGGCAGCACGTCCCAGGGGAATTCGACGTCGCGCAGCAGCTCCACGCCCGCCTCCGGGTGCCGCTCCATGATCGCGCGCTCGTCGGGAGTCAGCGCCCCGGCCTTGTTCAGGATCTCCCCGGGCACCACGATCTTGCCTACGTCGTGCAGCAGCGCGCCGACACGGAACCAGAACAACGTCGTGTCCTCGAAGCCCCCGCCCATGTCCGTGGCGATGGCGCACGCATAGTCTGCCACACGCTCGCAATGGCCGAGCGTGTAGACGTCCTTGGATTCGATCGATTGTGCCCACTGCCGGACAAGGACCTCGAAACGCTGCTCGAGACGTCGCAGCCGGAGCGCGACGTCGGCGAGCTCGCGTCTCGCCCTGAGGCGCGTGAACAGCGAGTGGGAAAGGTTCAGCGAGCGCAGCGTCTCGCGGTTGCGCCCGAGCACGAGATACAACTCGGCCTGCTCGCGGCTGGTCTCGGCGGCCAGCAGCAGATCCTCGCGCGCCATCGCCTGTTCGAAGGCGCGGCGCAACAACGTCTCGGCGTCGTCGAGCCGTTGCGTCTCGCGCGCGATCACGCCGGAGAGCTTGTACGCCTCGGCGAGGAGTCGCGTCTCCTGCAGCGCGCCCGCTTCCTGGAGGATCGCCTCGCACGCCGCGTCGGCGCTGCCGAAGTCGCGCCGCGCGATGAGCAGCGCGACGCGGTTGATGCTCACCATGAGCCGCGCCCACACGTCGCCGCAGGCCCGGGCGATGTCGGCCGCCTCCGCGTAGGCGTGCTCGGCGTCGTCCCAGCGCTCCAGGCCCGTGAACGACAGGCCGACGTTGCTGAGCTGGCGGCCGAGCTCCTGGCGCAATCCCAGGGAGCGATACTTCCCGACACTCGCGTTGTGATGCTTCAGCGCGAGCCCGACATCGCCACGCATGCTGGCGATGACACCGAGATTCTGATCAATCATGGCGCCGAGCCGTTCGTCGCGCGCGATCCGCGCGAGCGCGCTCGCCTCGATCCACAGCCGCTCGGCTTCCTCGAGCGAGCCGCGCTGACAATAGCTGATCGCCATGACGTTCGTGGTGTGCGCGACGCCCGCCGCATCCTCGCTTGCCTCGGCGATGGCGAGCGCGGCTTCGAGGCAATCGAGACCTGCGCCCACGTCGCCGTCGTCGAGGTAGCTGCGGCCGATGCGACGCATGATCGTCGATGCGATGCACGACTGATCCCGCCCGTGCAGCAGGTAGAGCGCGCTCTCGTACCGCTGGCGTGCGAGCGCGCGGCGCCCGGAAGCGTCCGCGGCTTCGGCCTCTTCCATCAACGCCGCGACGAGCGTCGCGGATCGCGACGTCCTCTCCGCGGCATCGCGGCGAGGCTCGAGCACTGCGGTGGTCACGGCGTGGGGACGGCGAGCCGTTCGTCCACGTCACGCAGCTTGCGCGCGAGCCGGGGACGCGAGATGCCGAGCATTCGGGCCGCCGCGGAGCGGTTGCCATGCGTCAGGCGAAGCGCAATCTCGATGGCTTCCCGCTCGACCGCCGCCAGCGTCTTTCCGGTTTTTGGAATCCGGATCTCGCCAACCGAGTCAGACGCGTTCGAGGCAGTGCGATTCTGGATGAGCAGATGCTCGGGGCGAATGACGCGCTCGTCGCCGCTGAGGATCGCGGCGCGCTCGATGACGTTCTTCAGCTCGCGCACGTTCCCGGGCCAGCGATGCGCGAGCAGGGCCTCGATGGATCCCTGCGCAAGCACCTTGACCCGTCCATGCTCACTCACCGATTCGGCGAGGCACTGACGCGCGATGAGCGGGATGTCGTCCCGGCGGTCCCGCAGCGGCGGCAGCGTGACGGTGAAGACGTTGAGGCGATAGAACAGATCCTCGCGGAACGCGCCGGTCGTCACCGCCTGCTCCAGCAGCGGGTTCGCGGCGGCGATCACTCGACAGCGAACATCGATCTCGTCCGTCGCGCCGAGCAGACGCACGCGACGAGCTTCCAGCACGCGAAGCAGCTTGGGCTGGAGGCCGAGGGGAAGATGATGTATCTCGTCGAGGAACAGGGTGCCGGTGCCGGCGAGCTCGAACAGACCGCTCTTTCTCTTCTGCGCGTCGGTGAACGCGCCACGCTCATGGCCGAAGAGCTCCGATTCCAACAGGTTCTCGGGAATCGCGGCGCAGTTGACGGCGACGAACGGCTGCTCCGCGTTCGGGCCGGCGTAATGGATACCTCGCGCAAACAGCTCCTTCCCGGCGCCCGTCTCACCCAGCAGCAGCACGGCCGTGCGCGGCGACTTTGCCACGCGGCGCGCCAGCTCCAGCGCCTCGGTGATCGCCGGACTGCGGCCCACGATGTTCTGGAAGCCGAGCTCCGGCGAGAGCGATCGCGGTTTGGCCTGCACCACAGCTTCTTTCATGACGCGGCTGCCTCCCGCGCATCGCCGCGGCGCTCTGCCGCACCGCCGCGCACCTTCAGGTGCAAGTTCGTCTGCAGGTTCGCGAACCCGGCGATCCGCGCGATCTCGAGCGCGCGGCGCCACGTTTCGCGGGCGCGCGCCGTCTCACCCGAGCCCCGCAGCGCGTCGCCGAGGTCCGACAGAATCTCGACGCGCAGCTGCACGTCTTCGCCGAGCTGACACAGGGCGAGGGCGCGCTCGAACATCGGGATGGCCTGCGGCGCGTTCTCGTCGCGAGCCCGAACCACGCGGGCCATGATGCGCACCGCGGCCGCGCGGCGTGTGCTGTCGTGACGCTGGTCGGCGATGCCGTAGGCCCGAGCCACGGCCGCGTCGGCCTTGTCGAGACGGCCCGTCGCCAGATAGAGAGCTGCGAGGTTCTCCTCCACGATCGCATGCGATGCCACGTCGCGCCGCAGCGTCGCGAGCGCGCGCGCTCGATCGAGCGCGTCTTCGGCGCGACCGTAGGCGCCTTCACGTGTGTGGAGAACCCCGAGATTGTTCAGAACCCAAAGGACTGCGTCCTGATCCTCTTCCTGCTCGAATGCCGAGAGCGCGAGACGGAAATGCGCGACCGCTTCGTCCGGCCGGCCCTGCGTCTCCGCCACCACGCCCAGGTTCTGCTGCACCATTCCGGACAGACGGCGGTCGCCAAGACGCTGCGCGAGCAGCGCCGCCTCGCCGTACCAGCGCTCTGCGGCGAGGAGATCCCCACGGAACTGTGCGATGGTGCCCATGCAGTTCAGCGCGTGCGCGCGGCCAGGCTTGTATGCGATCGAGTCGGAGACGGCCAGACTCTGCGCGTACAGGTCGGACGCGGCCGCGTGATTGCCGCGATCGCGCAACACCGATCCCTTCCAGCGGAGCACATCCGCGAGCGCGTTGCTCGGTCCGACCGGGAGAAGCAGGGCAATCGCGTCATCACAGGCATCGATCGCTTGCTCGGGATTGGCGCCACGCCATGATGCAAGCGCCTCAGCTGCGAGCGCTCTGGCCTGTTCGAGTGGGTCGCGCAGGGCGACCATGGCTACATCGCTCCCAATGCATGATCCGCGAGTGCGGTCGGGCGCGGGAACATCCCCGTGCCCCGACCGTCAGTTCGCGTCGCTGCAGCGACCGGATGCCAGAATCCATCCGGAAAAGTGATCGACCTGGAAGCTCGCGGTTCGCGTGAAGATGTTCGCGAGCGCCGGTACGACTTCGTTCACGATCGCGAGACCGCCACTCGTGAGCGACAACCGCTCGCCATCGAAGTGCGCACCGCTCACCAGCGGCAGCGACAGCAGGCCCCCGGCCGAGGTGCCGCTCAGGCTCTGCGTCAGCGTTACCGCCTTGTCGAACTCGAGATGTGGCTCGAAGGAGTAGGCCACCGCCGATCCGGCGAGCGCTCTGACCGTGATCGTCGTCGTCGTGGACAACGCTCCGGCAGGAATGCTGACCGTCAGACCAACGCTGGAGTTCTTCGATACCGCGCCGTCGGGACCGGCGACGAGGCTCCACGTCACGTCGCTGGCGAGTGGCGTGTTGCGCTTCACGGGCGGCACGAGCAGCCCCGTTACGGCACCGAGCAGTTCGCCGAGCAGCTTCTGCTGGGGTGCGGCACCCACGCTCACGGGCGCACTGGGAGAGGTGGGAGTGTCAGTGCAGCCGCCAGCCGCCAGCATCGTCGCTGCAAGCACCGCGAGGGCTTTCTTTGCCTTACTCATTGAGATCTCCAGGGGTGGGACTAACGTTGCGGTCCAGCTCGTAAGGCAACGTTTGGTCCACGACTGCAAGTCGTTGAAATAACTATTCTTATCCTCGTTGTGAGGCCTGTGATTTCGCGCACACCTGCAACGTTTCGATCCAGCAGGCATTGATTTGCTGCAACGAAACGATGCAATCTGTGACGATGCAATGGGAGCGCGGCTACACAAACGGCCCGGAGGGAAAGCTCCGGGCCGCGAATGGTGGCGAACCGCGCGGATGCGCGCGGTGACCTGGGCTACTCGTAACGCAGCGCCACGATCGGATCCAGCGTGGCCGCGCGACGAGCCGGCCAGACGCCGAAGATCAACCCGACAGCGGCCGAAAACGCGAAGGCCAGAAGGACGGCACCGGGTGAGATCTTCACGTTCCAGGCAAACGCACGACTCATCGCCGTGGCGCCTCCGCTACCCACGAGAATGCCGATGACGCCGCCGACGCAGCATAGCACGATCGCCTCGACCATGAACTGGAGCAGGATATTCGATCGCGTCGCACCGAGTGCCTTGCGGATGCCGATCTCGCGCGTGCGCTCGGTCACCGACACGAGCATGATGTTCATGATGCCGATGCCGCCGACAAGGAGACTCACGGCGGCGATGCCCGACAACAGGTACGTGAAGACCTTGGTCGTCTCGCCAAGCGTGCTGAGGAAGTCCGCCTGGCTCCGCATCTGAAAATCGTCCGGCTGGTTCTGGCGCAGCCGATGCTCGCGACGGAGGACCTTCTGAATGTCGGCCATCGCGTCGGGAATCTTGTCCTCGGTCGCGGCCAGCACGCTGATGGAGCGCAGACGATCGGTGCCGAGCACGCGAAAGCGCGCGGTGTTGAGCGGGATCAGAATCTGCTCGTCCGGATTTCCGAACGGCGTCGCCTGGCCCTTCGACTCGAGCACCCCGATGACGGTGAACTGAATGCCCCGGATGCGGATGTTCTCGCCGACCAGCGCATCGGGCGCGTCGAAGCCCATGTTCGTCGCGACGGCCGGTCCGACGACGGCGAGACGCTGCTTCGCCTCGTCCTCGAGCGGCGTGAACATCCGGCCCGCCATGATCGCGTACTTCCGCACCTGCAGATAATTCGCGCTCGTGCCGACGACCGATGCGCTGGCGTTCCGGTTCGTCCAGGTGACCTGAAGACTGCGGTTCATCTCGGGCTGCACGGCGATGACATTGGGAGCGCGCTCGTCGAGCGCCTTGGCGTCGTCCATGGTGAGCTTCGTGTTCTGATCCGCGATCACGACGCCCATGCCGCGCTGCTGGCCAGGCATCACCGTGAGCAGCGTGGTGCCGAGCGATGCGATGCGCTCCTTCACCGCGGTCTGCGCACCCGTGCCCAGCGCCACCATCGCGATGACGGCGGCAACGCCGATCACGATGCCCAGCATCGTGAGCAGGGAGCGCAGCTTGTTTGCGCGTAACGCGCCGAGCGCGACGGAGATGATCTCGGTGATGACCATCTCTACTCAGCGCTGACGGCCGGCCGCGCCGCCGGCACCTCCGGCACCCCCGGGCCGCGCGCCGCCGGCCGGATTCTGGTTCTGACTCATCCCGGGTACGCCACCCATCCCTTGCCGGAAGCGATCGTTCTGCTGCTGTCGCTGGGCTTGCAGCGCGAGCGCGCTGAGCAGCGCGACCTCCTCGCCCTCCTGCAGGCCGCTCACCACTTCCGTATAGTCGAAGTTGCCGGCGCCGAGCATGACGACGCGAGGCTCGAAGCTCTTGCCCTTGGCGACGAACACGAGCGACGGCCGCACGCGCTGGCCGGATCCCGACGCCTCGGCGTTGCCGATCTGCAGCTGTCCCGTCGCCGGCGCGGCGCGGTTCTGTCGACCAGTGCGCGATGTGTCGGCGCGCGCTGCCGGCGGCGTCCCGGTCGGCGTGCCCTGAGCGCGGCTTTCACGGAAGCGGCACGCCATGGCCGTCCGCGGATCCACGCCAAGCGTCGCGTAGACCTTCTGTGATTCATCGCGCATCTGCTGACGATCGATCGCACCGCTGCGCATGCGCTCACGCAGCGCGTCGAGCTTCTGCGCCTCGGCGGGCTTCTTCTGCATCGCCGTTTTCACGTCGGCGCACTGCTGGTCGGTGACGTCGGGCACCTGGAAACCGCCGCCGCCCTGCTGCGGGTCGAGGGCGACCTCGCCCGGTGCGGTGCCGACGCGTCCGGCGCCTTGCTGCGCGCCCGTTCCGCCCCGCGCGCCCGCGCCGCGGCCCTGGAACTGCGCGCGCAGCGCAGCCTGGACGCTGTCCGGGTTGAGTCCGAGCAGCGGTGCCGTGGCGACGGCCTCGCGAATGTTCTTCACCGCGTCATTGGGAACGGCGAGCACGTTCTTTCGCTCGTCGATGGTCACTGACACCTCGCCGTTCATTCCCGGCTTCAGCGCGCCGTCCTGATTGTTCAGGGTGACGAGCACCGGGAACATCGTGACGCCCTGCGTCACCACGGCCTGCGGCTCGATCTTCTCGACGAGCCCATTGAATCGCCGCTCCGGATACGCGTCCACGATCACGGTTGCCAGCTGGCCCGGCCGGATCTGGCCGATGTCCGTCTCGTTGAACTGCGCGCGCATCCGTACGCGAGTGAGGTCCGCCATCTTGATCAGCGTCGTACCGCCGCCGAACGCGCCGGTCGCCGACGTGATGACCATGCCCTGCGACACGGTCTTCTCGATGATGGTGCCGGCGACGGGGGCGGCCACCGTCGCGTCCTCGAGGCGCTGCTTGGCGATATCGAGCGCGGCACGTGCGCGCACGAGGTTCGCCTGGGCGTTGGCGAAGTCCAGCGCCGCGGTCTCGTGCTCCTGCGCGGTGATGACGCGCTGCGAGAACATCTCGTCCGAGCGCTTTTTCTGCGATAACGACACCTCGGCGCGCGCGTCGGCGGCTTTCACGTCGGCGTCCGCCTGGTTGTACTGGTTCATCACATCGCGCGTGTCGACCTGCACGATCAGATCGCCGGGCTTCACGAGCGTGCCCGTCTCCACCGGCATGCGCGTGATGAGACCGGACGCCTTGGACTTCACCTCGACGATGTTGATCGGCTCGACTGCGCCGTTCGCCTGCGCATCGACGACGATGTCGCGGCGGGTCACCGGAGCGGTGCCGACTTGCGGTCCGGTGTTCTTGGTGCCGCCGCAGGCGGGTGCGATGAGGATCGCGGCGAGTGCACCGCCGACGAGGAGGGCGCGTTTCATTGGGGGGGCAAGTCGCGGCCGATGATCGCTTCGATCTGCGCGCGCGCGATCCGATAATCCTGACGGGCCTGGATCAGCGCGGCGCGGGCCTGGTTGAGCTGGGACTGGGAGGTGAGGAGGTCGAGCAGCGTCGAAGCGCCGAGATTGTATCGCTGTTGCTGCACGCGGAGATCTTCCTGCGCGGCGAGCACGGACGTACGCTGGATACGAATGCGCTCTTCCGCCGATCGCAGCGCGCCCGTCTGCTGCACGAGGCTCTGCTGCGCGGCCAGTCGCGCGTCGCGCAGCTGCGCGGCCGCATTGTCCTCCGCCACGCGCGCGCGGACGATCTGATCCTCGCGCGTGAAGTTGTTGAACAGCGGAAAGTTGAGCCTGAAGTTGAGGTTGGATCCGTACAGGAACTGGCCGTTGCCAAAACCGTACGGGTCCGTGCCGTTGCCGTTGTAGCTGTAGCTGGCGCTGATGGTCGGCATGTAGGACGACTTCGCCGATCGCTCCTGGGCGCTGGCCGCGCGCAATTGCATCTCTGCCTGCTCCACCGCCGGCCCGGCGAGTGCCATGGCCTCGAGCGAGGCGCTGTCCACCGACATCGGCGCGATCTCGGCGGTGTCGGAGGGCAGCGCCGTAACGACGAATGGCGTGCCGACGAGCCGCGTAAGCGCCGCGCTGGCGACACGGAGATTGTTCTCCGCCGTGATCAGCGCGAGACGTGCGTCGCCGACCTGGATGATCGACCGCAACGAGTCCGACATCGTCGCCGCGCCGGCCCGGACGCGAGCGACCGCGGCGCGAAGCTGGGCGTCCGCCGGTTCCAGCTGCGCCTTCGCCGCCGCCTCGGACTCGCGCGCGGCGAGCACGTTCGCGTACTCCCGTTTGACGTCCAGCGCGATGTTGAAGCGCTGCGAGACGTCGTTCGCTTCGGCGGCGTCGAGATCCGCCTTGCGCGCCCGCACGTCCGAGAACCTGCGGCCGCCGTCAAACAGCTCGAGACTGCTGTTGATGCCGGTGGAGTACGACCACGGCTGCGTGACGCTGACGACCTGGTTGCGCAGGGCATCGAAGCGCTGACCGCTCTGTTTCGTCTGATTCAGGCTCGCGCTCAGGCTCGGGATGAACGCGCCGTACGCGGCACGCACCGACGACGCCGCGCTGCGCATCTGACCACGCGCCTGGACGGCCGCGGGCGCGTTGCGCTGCGCCAGACGCACCGCCTCCTGCAGGGGAATCGGATGCAGCGAATCCTGCGCGACCGTCGCTTGCGCGACCGCGACCGCCGTCGACCCGACCACGAGACACAGCAACTGCCGGAACATCATCCTCTCACTCTCTCACTCAGTTGCAGTTCATGGTCTTGGAGTCGCGCCGCTCACCCGCGTCCATCTCCTTGCGGCGCTGCTCGAGCTTGTCGCGCTGCGACGGCGTGAGCACCTGGAGCACCTGCTTGTGCGCGGCCTCCCGGATCGAATCGAGCTGCGGCTTCACCGGCTTCATGACCGCGCCGATCTGGCAATTCCGGACGTCCAGGAGCGAATCCATCGTCTTGCGTTGCGTTTCGGACAGGCCGAGATCGTCGTAGAAGGCCTGCCGCCGCGCCCAGTGCGGCGCGGGATCGCGGCCGAACACGCGGTCCGCCGAAAAGCCGAGCACACTCCCCACGAGGAGTGCGCCGAGCAAGAACATCAGGGCCTGCTGTTTGGGTCGTTGCATGGGTGGCATCGTCGCTCAGGGAGTCATCAGATAGCGGAACGTGGTCTCCCGCGATTCCTGCAGCACAGGTCGCACCGCCGTCTCCACCGGGAGCGCGGAAGGCGCGGGCGTGAGCATCGCCTCGTAGGCGGTCTGCTGTTCCGCCTGGTACTGCCGGAACAACGCGATCCCGGAGGCGAGCAGGACTACCGCGGCAGCCGCGAGGGCGGGGCGCATCCAGCGGTCCAGCTCGTCCCACCAGCCGATGCGATACGCATCCGCGAGCCGTGACACGATACGCGCTTCGAGCGCGCCCCAGTACGACTCATCGCTCGGCGGCGCGTACTCGCGACGCAGCGCCCCGGTGACCTCCGGGTCGGCGTCGTCGCTGTTGCCGTGCAGCTTCAGATAATCGCGCATTAGTTGCTCCGTACGTCCTTCAGCATGCGCCGCAACGCGGCGCGTGCATGGTGCAGGTCCGATCGTGCAGTTCCCTCGGGAATTCCGAGCATCGCACCGATCTCACCGTGCGTGAACCCTTCCACATCGTGCAGGACGATCACCGCCCGCTGCCGGTCCGGAAGCCCGGCGAGGGCCGACTGCAGGCGCCGCCGCAACTCATCGGATTCACCGGGATCGCGGAACGGCAGCGCCAGAGAATCCGGCAGCTCGTCCGCATCCCGTACCTTGCGACGCCGGACGAGATCCAGCGCCGCGTTGGCGATGATGCGGTTGAGCCACGCGCCGAACGGCTGATCCGACCGGAAGCGATCCAGCGCGCGGAAGGCGTGCAGAAATCCTTCTTGTACGGCATCCTCGGCATCCTCATGGGTGAGCACGATCGCGCGCGCCACGGCGTACGCCCGACGCTGATGCCGCCGCACGAGCTCACCGAACGCCCGTTCGTCTCCGCGCTGCGCGGCGACGACGAAGTCGCGTTCGCTGGACCGCGAGCCATCATCAGTCATCGGCGCCGAGAACGGCAGGGTCGTTGCGCTCTCGACGCTCATACTCTCCCGAGAAGATCCTCTGCCGAGTGATACGCGCCGCCGGCCTTAGGCGTTGGCGGGCTGGCCAGCGAGCCCGAGCGAATCGGCCGCGGCTCGCATGGCGTCCACGACGAACTGGATGTGATCGTCGAGATCGACTCCGAGTTCCTGCGCGCCGACGGTGACGTCCTCGCGACTGACGCCCTTCGCGAATGCCTTGTCCTTCATCTTCTTCCGGACCGACTTCGCCTCGACCTCGTGGATGCTGCGCGACGGTCGCACGAGCGCCGTCGCGGTGACGAGTCCCGTGAGCTCGTCGACCGCGAACAGCGTCTTCGCCATGCGCGTCTCACGAGCCACGCCGGTATAGTTCCCGTGCCCGAGAATGGCCTGCAGAATGTCCTCCGGCCAGCCGCGCTCCCGCAGCACTCGGACGCCGTGCGACGGATGTCCCTCCGTCGGTGAATGCTCGGGGTTGGGATAGCGCTCGTAGTCGAAGTCGTGTATCAAGCCGGCAAGGCCCCAGCGCTCGGGGTCTTCGCCGAACTTCTGCGCGTACGCGCGCATCGCCGCCTCGACAGCGAGCATGTGCTTGCGGAGGGAGTCGCTCTGCGTGTACTCGTGCTGCAGCGCGAGGGCCTCGGCGCGGGACGGGAGATTCGTCATGGCTGGAATATGTCGCATTTGCGGTCGCTGAAAATCACCGGGGGTGACCCGGCCCGGTTTCCGTTCACGGTGCCGGCGATCCGCACGCTGTCGCCCATGAAGTTCGACGGTCCGGTCACGTTCTTCGTGGGTGAGAACGGCTCCGGCAAAAGCACGCTGCTGGAGGGGATCGCGCTCGCCGCGAGGCTGCCCACGATCGGAAGCATCGAGGTGAGCCGGGACCAGACGCTGGAAGCGCAGCGGACGCTGGCCAGGGCGCTCAAGCTCGTCTGGAGCAGCAAGGCGACGCGGGGATTCTTTCTGCGCGCCGAAGACTTCTTCGGCTTCACGAAACAGCTCGCGCAGACGCGTGCCGACATGCTGCACCGACTGGCGGAGCTGGACGAGGAGTACAAGGACCGGTCGGCGTATGCGAAGGGCCTGGCCAGCATGCCGATGCGCGTCTCACTCGCCGACATGGAGCGGCGCTATGGCGTGGACCTCGACGCCAACTCGCACGGACAAAGTTTCCTGAAGCTGTTCCAGTCGCGGTTCGTGCCGGGCGGCCTGTACCTCCTGGACGAGCCCGAGGCCCCGCTGTCGCCGCAGAGTCAGCTGGCGCTGCTGGCGATGATGGGCGACATGGTCGGGAAGGACGCACAGTTCATCGTCGCTACGCACTCACCCATGCTGCTCGCGTATCCCGGCGCGCGGATATACAGCTTCGACGAGAGTCCGGTGCATACCGTGGAGTACGCGGCGCTCGACCACGTGACGCTCACCCGCGACTTCCTCAATGCGCCGGAGCGGTACCTGCGGCACCTGTCGACCATCGGAGAAATGCAGATCCCTCGCTCCGCTCCGGACGACGACGACTAACGCGTCGCAGCCGCCTCCGAGTGGTTGGCGTACTTCGCGTTCGTGAGGCGCACGATCGTATAGATGATGCCGAGGAGGGCGATGGCGCCGAGGATGAGCCCGAGGAATGCGGCCCGGGCATCCGCTTTA
>Ga0066652_100000792_pt1 | contig 15657 bp, 14 predicted proteins | sample GraSoiAngelo_101_FD_71413 | JGI IMG/M metagenome (GOLD analysis project Ga0066652, IMG submission 71413) | Grasslands soil microbial communities from the Angelo Coastal Reserve, California, USA - 14_0903_02_30cm | ecosystem: Environmental > Terrestrial > Soil > Grasslands | place: USA...
GGCTCGGCACGCGGTCGCCGTTCGGGCTCGGCAGTGGCGGCATCGGCGCGGTGCCGCGATCGCGAGCGCGGTGCTCTGGTTCGGTCTCGTCTTCGCGGGAGCGGCCCTCGCCTCCCCCTGACGTCAGCGCGTCAACAACGGTTGAAGCGTCCGCCAGACGTTGTCGGCGACGATGCGCTCCCCCTCGTTGTTGGGATGGATGCCGTCACCCTGATTGAGGCGCGGATCTCCCGCGACGCCCTGGAGCAGGAATGGCATCAGGGTCGCGCCGTGCTCGCGCGCGAGCTCGGCAAACATCGCGTGAAACGCCGACGTATACTCCTGACCGAGATTGGGTGGCGCCTCCATCTGTACGAGCAGGTTGGTGGCGTTCGGCCGCTCCCGCCGGATTCGGTCCAGCACCTGGCCGATCGTCTTGCGGGTGGCACTCACGGGGAGGCCCCGCAGCCCGTCGTTCGCTCCCGTCTCCACCACGACGACGTCGGCCGGTCGGCGCAGCACCCAGTCCAATCGTCGGAGCAGGCCGGCGGAGGTCTCCCCGCTGACGCCGGCATTCACCACCTGGTACGCGAGGCGGCTCGCGTCGATCTTGCGCTGGATCTGCTGCGGATAGGCGCTGTCGGGGTCGAGGCCGAGCCCCGCGGTGAGCGATGTGCCGAGGAAGAGGATCGTCCGCCTCGCATCTGGCGCTTCCGACGCGGTCGGCACGCTGTCGGTGCGGGACGTGGGACTTTCCGGCGGGCTCGCCGGCTTCGTAGTGGACGTCGTGTCGCGGGCTCCGCTGCTTCCGCCGCACGCCATCGCCAGGGCGCCGAGCAGCACGACGCCCATCATTCTTCGAGACCTCATGCTTCAAGCTCGCCAGTTGACGAAGGAATACCAGAGCGGCGATCACCGCCTGGCCGTGCTCCGGGACGTGAGCTTCACCATTCCGGATGGCGCGTTCGTCGCCGTCGTGGGCCCGTCGGGAAGCGGCAAGACCACGCTGCTCGGCCTGCTGGCCGGTCTCGACGTGCCGAGCCACGGCAGCGTCGTGCTCGATGGCAAGGACCTCACGAGCCTGAGCGAGGACCGCCGCGCACAGCTGCGCGGAGAGAAAGTTGGGTTCGTGTTCCAGAGCTTTCAACTGATCCCGACGCTCACCGCACTCGAGAACGTCCAGGTCCCGCTCGAGCTGCGGGGCGAGAACGGTGCGCCGGCGAGAGCCCGCGAGCTGCTCACCCGGGTGGGTCTCGGCGATCGTGTGGACCACTTCCCGAATCAGCTCTCCGGTGGCGAGCAGCAGCGCGTCGCGATCGCGCGGGCGTTCAGCAATTCGCCGCGGCTGCTCTTCGCCGACGAGCCCACGGGCAACCTCGACAGCGAGACCGGCGCGCGTATCGTGGAGTTGCTCGAGACGCTGAACCGCGAGTCGGGCACGACGATCGTGCTCGTCACGCACGATCTCGCCCTCGCGCGCCGTGCCCAACGCATCATTCGACTCGCCGACGGCGTCGTCGTCAGCGACACGCCCGTCGAGCCGGCCGGCGAACCGATCGAGCCCGCGAGCGCGATCGCACCGGCGCTTCGGGACTGACGCGCGATGCACGCTCGCCAGCTCCTCCGACTCGCGTGGCGCGAGAGCCGCACGGCGCGCCGGCGGCTCCTGCTCTACATGTCGTCGATCTCGCTCGGTGTCGCCGCGCTCGTGGCGATCGACTCCTTCGCCAGCAACACGCAGCGCAGCGTGCGAGAGCAGGCGCGCGCGCTGCTCGGTGGCGACATCTCGATCACGACGCGCCTCCCGAGCTACCCGACGCCGATCATCCTCGCCCTCGACTCCCTGCACCATGAGGGGGTCGGACTCGCGCAGGTCTCCACCTTCGCGTCGATGGCGCTCGTGCCGCGGACCGGTGCGACACGACTTTCACAGATTCGAGCCGTCACGCCCGGCTATCCGTTCTACGGCGAGATCGTGACGTCGCCCGCGGGGGAATGGAGCCGTCTGCAGGCCGGTCGACGCGCCCTCGTGGACCCCACCCTCCTCGTCGCGCTCGATGCGCACGTTGGCGACACGCTCACGCTCGGTTTCGCGAAGTTCGTCATCGCCGGAACGCTCGTGAACGTGCCCGGCGACATCGCCATCGCTGCGGCCGCGATGGGACCGCGCGTGTACATCCCGGAGCGCTACATCCGTGAGACCGGACTGCTGCTGTTCGGCAGCCGCGTCGAGCACGAGACGGTGTTCAAGCTTCCACCCTCGCTGCCGTTGCAGCGCTTCATCTACCGCATGCGTCCGCGGCTCGAGCAGGCGAGCATCCGGTACCGTACCCCCTCGCAGACGGAGTTCAATCTCACCGAATCGATCGATCAGCTCCGCGACTTCCTCGGCGTCATCGGACTCGTCGCGCTGCTGCTTGGCGGCATCGGCGTGGCCAGCGGCGTCAATGCGTTCGTGATGCGGAAGATCGACACCGTCGCGATCCTGCGCTGCCTCGGCGCGACGAGCCGCCAGGTGCTCGCGATCTACCTGCTGCAAGCCGTGGTGATGGGACTCATCGGGGCGAGCGTCGGCGCGTTGCTCGGCGTCGCGCTGCAGTTCGGCCTTCCCAGCGTCCTCACCGATTTCCTCCCCGTCGACGTCAAGGTCACGGTCGAACCGACTGCCGTGGGGATGGGATTGCTCGTTGGTCTCTGGGTGGCGCTCGTGTTCGCCCTGCGTCCACTCGTGGCACTGCGCAACGTGAGCCCGCTCCAGACGTTGCGTCGAGAGAGCGACGCCGACGCGCTTCGCGGCGCACGCGTCGACCCGGTGCGCGTGCTCGTCGCGCTCGGCATCGTGCTCAGCGTCGTCGCACTCGGCGTGGCGCGGGCCGACAATCCCCGTCAGGGGCTCGGCTTCTCCGCGGCGATTGGGCTCGCCGTCGCGGTGCTCTTCGCTGCGGCGACCGCGTTGAGCCTGGGCGCGCGTCGCGTCGTCCGACCGAGCTGGCCGTTCGTCTTGCGCCAGGGCGTCGCCAGTCTCTACCGGCCCGGCAACCAGACGCGCGCCGTCGTGCTCGCGCTCGGGTTCGGCGTCTTTCTGATGAGCACCGTCTATCAGGTGCAGCACAACCTCCTGCGCACCGTCAACGTCAAGCTGGACGCATCGCGCGCGAACGTCGTGTTCTTCGACGTCCAGGAGGATCAGAGCGCGCCGCTCGACTCGCTCATCCGCGCGCAGGGCTTCACCGTCGTGCAGCGCACGCCGATCGTGCCGATGAAGATCGCCGCCATCAACGGCGTCTCGACCGCGCAGATGACGTCCGACACTGCACGCGGACGGAGGCGCCGCGCCGGCTGGGCACTCCGCCGCGAATTCCGCTCGACGTTCCGCGACAGCGTCGTCGCGTCCGAGCGCGTGACGGCCGGTCGCTTTCACACCGGTGGCTCTCCGGTCGCAGCGATTCCCGAAGTCTCCGTCGACAAGGGCGTCGCCGAAGACATGCGCCTCGCCCTTGGCGACACCATCACGTGGGACGTGCAGGGCGTGCGCGTGCCCACGCGCGTGACGAGCTTTCGTGAGGTGAACTGGACGCGCTTCGAGCCGAACTTCTTCGTCGTCTTCGAGCGTCGCGCACTGGAGGATGCGCCGAAGCAGTACGTGCTCCTCGCCGACGTGCGTGGCCCCGCGGCCGTTCCTCGGCTGCAGCGCGACGTCGTGAGCAGGTTCCCGAACGTTTCCAGTCTCGACCTCACGCTGATCCAGCAGACCGTCGGCCGCGTGCTCGACCGCGTGACGACGGCCATTCGGTTCATGGCGGGTCTGAGCCTCGCCCTCGGCATCCCGGTGCTCTTCAGCGCCGTGAGCGCCACACGGCGCGAGCGCTTGCGCGAAGGCGTGCTCCTCAAGGTCCTCGGCGCGACCCGGCGTCAGGTCGGTCGCATCATGCTCTCCGAGTATCTCCTCCTCGGCGCGCTCGGCAGCCTCGTCGGGATCGTGCTGAGCGTGGGTGGGGCATGGGCGCTCATGCATTTCGTCTTCCGACAGCCCTTCCAGCCCGCCGTGCTGCCGTCGCTCGGTGTGGCCGCCCTGATGATTCTCGTCGCCGTGAGCATTGGGTTGCTCACCGGCCGCGACGTGTTCCAGGAAACACCGATGGCGGCGCTACGCGAGGCGTAACACCGCCATCATCGTCCCGGACCGAAACAGACCGTTACGGCTCGATCGAGCTCAAGGGGATCGTATCCCCCTGCGCGCTCACGTGAGCGGCACAGGCCAGGAACAATCCGGTCGTGAACGCCAGGATCAGGCGCTGCACGGTCGTGGGAAGCTTTTGCATAAAGTACGATGCGGCAGAGGAGGGGAAAGCGGGCGCCGCCGTGCCGCTGCGGCATCGTGCGCCCTTCTGCATGAGACGACAAATGCAGAGACGACAGGATACGTCGTCTCGTCACGATTTTGCTCTACACGCGCCGATTGATTCGGGTCCAACGATTCGCGCCGAGCAGAGGATCATGCCTCGGTAACCTCGACTCAGCCGACCGAATTTGCTAGGATTGGTGATGGAGCGCACGCCGGAACCCACCAAGGAAGACGAGCGACAGACCCGGCGCGATCTGCGAGCCGTCCTCGTGTTCGGCTTCGTGGCCGCTACCATCGAGCTCGGACTCATCCTGTACTTCTTCTGGTGACCGCGAGTCGGACCGCCGGGTCGGACGCGTAGCGGCTCCCGCGCGATCAGGAATTCGGAGGACCACGCCGATGCACGCCGTGCTGCTGGTGCTCAGCTTCCAGCTTGGTCTCGTCGCTCAGCCGGCCCCGAGGGCGCAGGGGCGTGCGGCGCCCTCCGTCGCCGATTCGACGCGCGATCTCCGCCTGGCGAGGTCGGCGCAGGCGTCGTTCGAGCGCGCACGGCGATACGACCTCCCCGAAGGCGGTGGCTCGATCGGCCGCTGCGACGTCCGGCTCGGACGCTACTGCTGGTGGTACGACGAAGTGCCGCCCGATCTGCCGCCGGAATCCGAGCAGATCACCCGGCGTCGCGCCGAGTTGCTCGCGACGCTCGATGCGCTCGGCGAGCGTCATCCGGGTGACGACTGGATCGCCGGCATGCGCGTGCATTATCGCATCGACGCGAAGAGACCCGCATCGGCCGATTCCGTCGCCCGCAGCTGCGGTGCGACGTCGTGGTGGTGCCTCGCACTGCTCGGCTACGCCGATCACCGGCTCGGCAGAGCGGCCGCGGCGGAGTCTGCCTTCGTCGGCGCGTTCGCCACGATGCCGGACACGGAAGCATGCAAGTGGCGCGACATCGCCGTGCTCCTGCCGTCGAACACGCGCCACTACTACGAGGGGCTCTCCTGCGAAGCGCGTCGAGCCGTCGAGGATCGCTACTGGCTGCTCAGCAGGCCTCAGCTCGCGGCGCCCGCCAACGACTGGCGAACGGAGTTCTACGTGCGTCGCGTTCTCACCAACCTGTATCGGCAGGCGACGTCGACGCTGCAGGGAGCCTGGGGACGCGACAACGAGGAACTGCTGCTGCGATACGGCTGGCCGATTGGATGGCGGCGGTACCAGACGCCGTACGGCTCGCTGATGGACATCAGCATCACCGAGTACCAGCCGGTGCCGAGCTACAACTTCGCTCCGGTCGAACCTCTCTACGACACGAGCGCCACCGCACAGAACGATGGTTGGGAGCTCGAGGCCCGCGTTCCCGAGGCACGGTACTCGCCGCGACTGGTGGGGCACGTGGCGCCCGTTGCGATGCAGGTGGCGAGATTCCGGCGCGGCGACTCCGTGCTCGTCGTCTCCGCGCACGCGGCCTCGCACGATTCGCTCGGCGCTGCCGCCGACGCCGTGCTGGCCGTCGTTCTCCCGGACGGAACGACGCGTCAGGTCCCGGCCAATGGACGGGTCGGCCGCGCGCGGCTGATGGTCGAATCCTTCCCGGTGCTCGCCGGCGTCGAGGTCGCGGACACGGTCTCGCGCACGCTCGCGCGCGCGCGTACGCTGCTCCGCGCCCCGGAACGTGCCGGCGGCGGGCTCGCCCTGTCGGATCTGTTGCTCTTCCGCGCCACGGAAGGCGCGCCGGAGTCGATCGATGCCGCGCTCGAGGCGGCCGTGCCGGGCGACACGCTGTCACGCTCACGACCGATTGGCATCTACTGGGAGACGTACGGCATCGCGGAGTCCGGCGAGAGCTTCGACGTCGGAGTCACCCTCGAGCGGATCGACCGCAGCTGGATACGCGGCGCCAAGCAGCTGCTGCGCCTCGCCGAGCCGGACAACCCGCTGCGCCTCCGCTGGAACGACGCCCGGCCGGCGACCCCCGGGCAGCCGATCTCGCGCGCCATCTCGCTGGACGTTTCGAACCAGTCGCCGGGCAAATATCGGATCACCGTCGGCCTCATCCGCGCCGACCAGAGCGTCGTGGCAAGCACCCGGGTGATCGAGCTCAAGGACTGAGCGCCGCGACCGGGGCGATTTTGCTCTTGTCTCCCCGGCGGCGTGATGCCACTGTTCGGAACGCCACGACGGCATGTCGGGAACGCCGTCGCCCACCCTGGTCTGCCGCCCCACCGGCACCCACAGACGACGCCGCTGCGCTCCGCCCGTTTGATCGCGTGCTCGCTGATGAGCACGTGTCTCGCTCTGGCATCTGCACGCGCCGATGATTGCGCGCTCGTAGAGTCGCGCTCGTCCCTCGCACCGCTGAGCGGTGCGCGCATCGCCGCGGTCGACATCGTTGCGGAGGGCGCGCATCTCCCGGGGCCCGCGTCCTTCCTCGACCGCTTTCACGCCGTCAGCCGGGACGCCACGATTCGGCGCCAGCTGTTGTTTGCGCCCGGCGACACGGTGGACACACTGCGCGTGTCCGAGACACTGCGCCGCTTGCGACGCCAGCGGCTGTTCGAGGACGTGGTCGTGGCGGCGCGTCGTTGCGGTGACGCCGGCGACGTCAGGATCCTGGTGCGGAGTCGCGACATCTGGACGATGCGTCCCACGGCTCGACTGAAGACGCCCTCGCTGCTCTCGTTCGGCCTCGAAGACAGGAACGTGTTCGGTAGTGGACGCAGCGTCGCCGTGCTGCAGGAAATGTCGACGCGCGGCCGCGGTGCCGCGCTCAGCATCGTCGACCCGTGGCTGTTCGGCACCGACGTCGCAGGCGCTCTGCGAGTCGCAAGCCTCGGAGGCGCTCACGCTTTCCGCGCCGGCGTGCGCAACCACGAGTACAGCGTGTTCGACCGCTGGCGGACCGAAGCGAACGTCGCGCGTTTGTCATTTGGCGATACAATCGTCAGCGAGCGCGCGCTGCACACCGTCAACGCAATGGTGCTGGTGGGCCGGCGCGTCGGCGGAGGCTTTCGTTCAGCCACCACCCTCGTCGCTGGTGCGGAGTTCGACAGCGCAACGTCCATCTCCTCGTCCACAGGGACGCTGCTCGCCGGCCAGAAGAAGGCACGGAGCTTTCTCGGCGTCGACGTCGGCGTCACTCATCGCACCGCCCAGTTCGACACCGCCAGCTGGATCGCGCCGGGACGCGGCTTCCTCGACGTTCCGATTGGCTTCGAGAGCGACGTCGTGATCGGTGTGGGTCACGAGCGTGCCGCGGACGTGGCCGCGTTGAAGCTCGATTCGTGGATCGGACGCGTCTGGATTCCGCGCCGAGGCAGCATCTTCATGGCGGACGGGTGGCTGTCCGGATATCTCGGCCACGGCGTCGATGCCAACCACATCGCGCGCGCGTCGTTCGCGTGGTACGCCGACGCGGCGCGGGGGATGTGGGGACTGCGGCTGACCGGCGAGCAGATGCTCCAGGTCGATCCCGATCGCCGAGGCCTCTCTCTGATGACGCTCGCCGACTACGCGTCCCCCGCCCTGCCGCGAAACGTGGCGCGCGGCGGCCACTCGATCGCCGCGTCAGCCGAGCGCAATCTGCGCGTGCGGCCCATCGGCGCGTCGTCCGTGCTCGACGCTGGAGGCTTCGTGGCCGGCTCCTATCGCTGGCGCGTCCCGGACGTACCGGGCGAACAGTTGCGGGCCGGCGTCGTGGGCCTGCGCGCACGCGTGCTCTCGGCGAACGGCGGCGTGAACAGCATCCGCTTCGACGTGGGGTATCCGGTGATCCGGAGCGAGATCATGCCCAATCGTGCGTTCGCGACGATGACGATCGGCACGCTGTTCGACGTGAGTCGTCAGCGCGATGGTCGCCGCATCTACTGAGTCGGCTCCGAAGCGTCAGCTCCGGGCGAGTCAGCTCGAGCGAGTCAGCTCGAGCGACGTCAGGGCACGCCGGTCGAGGAGCTGTGCGAGACAGGGATGGTCGGCTTGGGCGCCAGCGCTCGAAACGCCTGCGCCACTTCGCTGAGCCAGTGCCGCGGACTCGTGGACGGCGTGTCACTGCGTACGCGCCACAGCCTCCCGGGCTGGCGGCTCTGCTGCCGCGGCGTGAACTGGTCGGCGACAGCGCGATTCACGCGACTCACGAGCGCGCTCGCCTCGACCTCGATCTCCCGCCAGACGGCTCGGTCGGGGCTCACCTGACGCGCCACGATGAGCGCGCAGCTGGACGGGTGCGAGAACAGTGAGAAGTGACTGTGATGTCGCGGATCGGGCCGCCAACCTTCGGCAACGCGAGCGAAGGCCTCGTCCCATTCCGCGGACCGCTGCCGTCGTACGATCTCGAACCAGATGTCCACCAGCTCACCGTTGTTTCGCGACGGGGACGTCAGGCGCGCGATCAAGCCCGCGAGCCGAACATCCGTTTCCACTTCTCCGTCGCGAGGTGCGCCCGTCGTCACCCGCAAGTCTCCACGATCCAAGTCAAGCTCCTCGTCGTGCTCGTCTCGTACGTGCGCGTGTCTGGCTCGCGCAATGATCGGTTTCCGCTTCCGCGTCGAAGCTTCATCTGGCGCTGGGCTCGCACGCAAGTCGGTGGCCAGCACTCATCTAACCGTCCGCCTCCCAAACTATCGAGCACGTCACGACGTCACATATTCGCCCGCGAACGTCGCGCTCGCTTGGTGCATTCTCGCGGCGAGACGCGTGTGGTGGCATGGGAATGGCACCGCACGCCGCCTGCACCAACGCAGGCCTCCGCCTCCGTCGTCGCCGGACCGGCATCGAGTCCCGAGCACCGTTCGCCAAGGAGTCGTCATGTACGAGAAGCCGGAAGTGAAAAGGTTCGGGAGTCTCCGCGAGCTCACGAAAGGTGGCGGACCCGCCGGTGGCGGCGACGCTGCCAGCGTGTATCACCGCTCCTAGATTGCGCTGATCGGCGAGAGCCGGCACGTGGACGAAGGTCCCTCGTCGAGCGATCGGCGGGGGGCCTTCGGTGCATTCGGCCCGTCGGTGTGCAGTGTGTGTCGGACGCGCTTGCCTCGCGCGCGGCGCGACGCCGAGCTCAGAAGCGCACGGTCAATCGCTGTCCGCGGATCGTTGCGAATCGCCGGACCTGATCGCCGTAGCGAATCGCCAGCGGATTGCCGAGGCGCGAGACGATAGTCGCTTCGACGAGTCGTCGGTCGCGCCACGACAGCTCGACGTCGAATCCTCCCCGTGCTCGCAGACCCGCGACGTGTCCCTCCGGCCACGCCGAGGGGAGCGCCGGCAGCAGCTCGATCTCGCCTGTATGACTCTGCAGGAGCATCTCGATCATCCCGGCAGCCGCGCCAAAGTTGCCGTCGATCTGAAACGGCGGATGCGCGTCGAACAGGTTGGGGTACACGCCCCCGCCCTTGTACTCCGTCGCACTACTGCCCGTCAGCGTGAGTAGATTCGAGAGCAGGCGGTGCGCGTGATCCCCGTCGTGCAGCCGCGCCCAGAAGTTGATCTTCCACGCCATCGACCACCCCGTTCCCCCGTCGCCACGGAACACGAGCGACCGACGCGCCGCGGCATACAGCGCCGGTGTACCGCGCGCCGTGATCTCGCGACCGGGATGCAGGCCCCAGAGGTGCGACACGTGGCGGTGCTCGTTCGTCGAGTCGTCGCGGTCCTCGAGCCACTCCTGCAGCTGGCCCAGTCGTCCGACGTGATTCGGCGCGATCTTCGCCCGCGCCGTCTGTAGCTGGACGCGCAGTGGTGCGTCGACGCCAAGCGTCGCGCCGGCATCGATCACGTTGGCGAACAGGTCGCGAATGATCGCGTGATCCATCGTCGGGCCCATCACGAGCCCGCCCTGCTCCGGCGAGTTCGACGGGCCCGACACCAGTCGTCCCGACCTGGGATCGACGCTCAGCTGGTCGAGGAAGAAGAGCGCCGCGCCACGCATGACCGGGTACGCCGTGTCGCGCAGGAAGGCCGTGTTGCCGCCGAACTCCCAGTGCGAGGCGAGATGCTGCGTCAGCCACGCGCCGCCAGTCGGCCAGATGCCATGGTTCGAGTTGTTGATCGGCGCGGTGCCGCGCCACAGGTCGGTGTTGTGGTGGAGCACCCATCCACGTGCGCCGTAGTGCGCACGTGCGGTCGCACGGCCTGACTCGGCCACGTCGCGAAGAAGATGGAACAGCGGCTCGGTGAGCTCGGCGAGATTGGCCGGCTCCGCGAGCCAGTAGTTCATCTCGGTGTTGATGTTCACCGTGTACTTGCTGTCCCATGGCGGCGAGTTGCTGTCGTTCCAGAGTCCCTGCAACGTCGCCGGCTGGCCGCCCGCGCGGCTCGCGGCGATCAGCAGATAGCGACCGAAGTCGAAGAAGAGCGCGTCCAGTCCGGGATCGCTGCCCTGCTTGGCGCGGAGTACGCGCCGATCCGTCGGCACGTCCGGTATGGAAGCCGCGCCGAGCTCGAGGCGGACGCGCCGGAAGAGAGCGCGGTGATCCGCCACATGCGCGGCCAGCAGTGCGCCGAAGCTCTTGCCGCGCACGCGTGCGATCGTCGAGTCGTTGCGCGCGATCGGATTTGCCGAGACGTCGTCATAGCTGACGAAATTCGTCGCGCCCGCCAGCACCACCGTGGCGGACGTCGCGCCCCGCACGGCAGCCGAACTGTCGGAGAACGTCGTCTCGCCGCCGTCCGCCTGCACGAGCAGACGTGCTTCGAACTCGACGACGCCATCCTCGACCATGCCTTGCATCGAGAGTTGATTGCCACCGATCGCCTTCCGCAGATGCCAACGGTGCGCGCTCGTCGGCGTCACGACGAACGACAGCCGCCCCGGGCGATCGGCGCTGACTCGAATCACCACCACGCCGTCGGGATGGCTGGCGAACACCTGCCGCACATACGTCACGCCGTCCACGCGGTAGCGCGTCGTCGCGACGGCGCTGTCGAGGTCGAGCTCGCGGCGATACGCCTCGAGCTTCGTGGAGTCGATCGAGGGGAAGTCGAGGCGCAGGTCGCCGAATGCCTGATACGCTCGCTGCCGCAGCGGCGCGCTCATGAAGTGCACCTGCGCCAGCGCCTCGGCCTCGGTCTGGCGTCCGGCCCAGAGCAGCTCGCGCAGGCGCGGCAGGTACCGTGACGCGCCGATGCGCGCGTAGTCGTGCGGACCGCCTGTCCAGACGGTCGCCTCGTTGAACTGGATTCGTTCGCGCGCGATGCCACCGAACACCATCGCGCCGAGCCGGCCGTTTCCGACCGGCAGCGCCTCCACCCATTGCGCGGCGGGTGCGTCGTACCAGAGCACCTGTGAACGAGGGCTCGGCTGCGCCAGGGCAGGCGCCGCAACGGCGCCCAGCAGCGTTGCAGCCAGGAGCTGGTGAACGAATCGCATGGAGTTCGACGGAGGGTCCCGTGACGCGGAACCGCGAGTCTACCATCGCTCGCCGCGTGAAGGAAGCTCTGGGTCGCTCCGTATCACACCGTGCCGATCGAGTGCGAGCTGAGTGAAGTCGAGCTACCGATGAATCGTCATCCCTTGTAGGCGCCCACTCCGCAGTTCTGTCCCGCCACTCGCGTGTAGTAGGTGTGCTTCTCGAGTGCCGTGTCCGAGCCGGGTCGCGGCCACCAGTAGGTGATCTGCTTGATCTTCCCGTCCGCGGCGTTCTTCATGATCTCCTTGCCGAGCGGATAGCCTTTCTTCCCGACGATGTCCTGCAGGGGTTTGCCCTTGAGATACGGATGCGCCGTGAGGATGCCGTCGGAAGCGTTGGCGCACCACACGTAGAGGTCACGGTCCTTGAAGCCGCCCTCGCCCTTGTTGAACATCTCCAGCGCCTTTGCCTTGTCTGCTTTCACCGCGACGACTGCTTTCTCCAGCATCGCCTTCGCTTCGGGTTCGGTGCCGTATTTCGCTTGCGCCGACAGCACCGAGACTGGAAAGAGCAGGGCTGCCACCGCGAGCCGTGCGAATGCGAGTGCCGATTTGCGCGCCATGATTTCCTCCGTTGTGCCGGCTGAGAGTGACGATCCGAGCATCGACTGGTCGAGCGATTCGTTGAATCACGGCGCGGCGATTTGCGTCAGCTGGCTTGCGACCTGCTGCCACCTCCCGTCGCGACGAACCCACACCACGAGAGCACGAAACCGCCCCTGTTGCACCTTGCCGCTGTAGCGTCCGGTGAGTGTGATGAGCGTCGAGTGGACCGCGACGTCGCCGTATGCGCGGATCTGCACCTCCTCCGGCGCGTGGGCGAGAGAGTCGAGGGATGTTCGTCCCGATCCGAGGTTGGCGAGCCGGTCGGCTCGCGTGAGGCGCTCTCCACGCGCATTGACGAAGGTGTACTCCGGCGCGAAGAACCGCCCGACGGCTGCCGTGTCGCCCTGCCGCAGGGCTGCGTCGTAGCGGCGAACGGCGTCACGTATCTCCGCCTCTGCCTTGGAAGGCGCCGGACTCTGCGCAGCGAGAATGACCGGCAGAATCATCAGTACAGCGAGCGCGGGCAAGGGCCGCAGCAGCCGGCGGAGCATCAGAACCTCCTTCGAGGATGGACGCGGATTGCGGAGGCTACTGCCGCTGAGAGCCGAGGGCCAGGGCGATGTTGACGCGACTGCAGGAGTTGCAAGCTGGTCTACCACGCATCCCACGCACGGCCGATCGCATTCGGGTCGAGGCCAGTGGTAAGCGCCACGGCGGCCGCGATCGACACCACCAGGGCGAGCACAACGAGAGCTCGGAACAGAAAGCTTCCGACTGCTGGGCGATACAGCGCGGAGACGATGAGCTGCGCCACGAGGATGCCCGCGACGATCTTGAGTGTCAGCACGATGTCCTCGCGGAAAACGGTCCAGTGTCGCGACGCGTGACGGCGAATCTACGGGGTCTCGTCGGACGCACAACGACGCTCCGCGGCGATCTCGACGCTGGCTCTCGGATCGCGCCTCCATACGATCTGCCTGCCATTGCGCCGACCGGAAGGGGAGCATCGCGTCAGCGTCGCCGAGCATGTCGTACTCCTCCGCGCTGATGCAGTCCTGCCGGACCCACTTTCCGGGCCGGTGCACCTTTTGCGGCGCTCATCTAAGGTGGCCGTCGGCATCCTGGCGTGCGCCGCCGTGAGCACTCGGCGCGTGCATCGAGTAGCCATCGAGATGCAGCAGCAAAGAGCCGCATCATGCTGGATCTGTACGCGGATGAGGCGGACGTGGGCGCGGCGACATCAACGCCGCAAATCGTGCGGCTCGGCGATGAGCAGCCCGCGGCCGACCTCGTGGCGGAGTGGCGCGCACTTGCGGCGTCCATCGAGTCGTCGTCGTACTTCCAGACGCCGGACTGGGTGCTGAGCTGGTGGGAGCACAGCGGACGCCCGCCCACCGAGGTCGCGTTCTGGCGCGATCACAACGGGTGCCTGGAGGCGGTCGCGTTCCTGTCGCAGACCCGCGAACGGCTCCATCGCCGGATTCCGTTCGCGGTGCGTCTCACGACGAATGCCGGCAGCGGACACCCGTACTCGGCCGACCACTGCGGCTGGCCCGTGCTGCCGCACCGTGTGCCCGACGTGCAGCGGTGGCTCGCCACGCACCCCTGGGGTACGTCACGACTCCTGCGACACCTCGACCCCGAGACAGGCGTCCCGTGCGTCCCGGCGGGCGCTCAGCGGGTCCTGACGACTGCCTGCCCGAGGCTGCGGATCCCCGACGATCCAGCGAAGCTGTCGATCTCCTCGAAGTTCCGATATCAGATTCGCAAGAGCCGACGCGAGCTCGAGCGCGCCGGCGTCGCGTTCACGTGGCGCGCGCCGGGGACCCTGACGACGGAGGCGTTGGACATGCTCTTCACCCTGAGCGAGAGCCGTCGCAGCCTCAAGGGTTTCACGAGCTTCGTGCGCGCGGACGTGGAGGATTTCCACCGCCGCCTGATCGCCCGGAGCGGTCCAGGGCACGGCCCGGCGATGGTGGTCGGGCACTGCGGAGAGCAGCCGGTCGCGGTGGCCTACGGTTTCATGTGGCGCGATACGTTCGCCATCTACCAGGGCGGTTGGGACGCAGCCTGGGCCTCAGTATCGCTCGGCTCCGTGCTCGTCGCCGAGGCCATCCGGCTCGCTGGACTCAACGGTGCACGGTGGTTCGACTTCCTTCGCGGAACCCAGCCCTACAAGTACCGCTTCGGCGCGACGGATCGACTGGACGAGACGTGGCTCCTTCCCTCCGGCCTGGGCGGTCTGGTGACGCGCCTGAAGTTCGCCGGTATCCGGATGCGCCGCGGTGAGCTCATTCGCCCGGCACAGCCGAAGTGAGTCATCGCGCTCGGCCTGGGAGATCTTCGGTGCGACTCAGAGGCCCGGGCCCAGGCTTCTTCTCGGCGACCCTTTTGTGTTCGCGGCCGATCTGCGGTCACAAAAAAACTGGCCACACCGCGAAACCACGGCGTGGCCAGCATTTTTTTGACGATGGGCCTGGGTAGAGTTGAACTACCGACCTCACGCTTATCAGGCGTGCGCTCTAACCACCTGAGCTACAGGCCCTCCTCGGACCGAGCTTTGAAAATTAGCCGGCGCGCGGAATCGAGTCAACGACGCCCCGGACCCGCGCTCGAACACCGCATGCCGATGCTTCGCTCACCGTGTCGATGCCGCGCCGCCGCGCAGAACGAGCGCGACCGTCGGATCCAGCGGATACCGCCCGAACTTCGCGCCGTAGATCGCGAGACCGCCCGGCAGCGCATCCGACACCTCGAGTCGCACGACGAAGCTGCCAGCACGCGCCGCCTCGTCGAGCGCCGGCGCGGGGATCGAGACGCGCAGTAGCTCGCCGTACGACCCCGCCTCGCGCAGCAATCGGTCGCGAAGCTGCGAGTGCCATGACAGGATCCCGCGATGATCCGCCGGATCGTCCGCCAGCTCGTACCGCCCCGACAGGCGTCCGTTGATCCACGCCGTCACGGCGCTCGGATATTGACGCTCGCCCGTCATCGGATACGCGTTGCGGTTGCGACTGGGATCGTGCAGTCCGCCGCCGCGCATGTAGTCGCCCCCGCCGCCCGCGGTCGTGTCGCGGTCCTTCCCATACAGCTGCTTGGCCGACGCTTCCACGAGGAACGTCCCCTGCTCCACGTCGGCGCGCGTCACCCCGGCCGGCCAGGGAATCCGGTACTCCACATAGCCCGCGCCCGTCCCGTTCACCTTGAGGCCATCGAGCACCGTCCAGCCTTTGCGCGACCAGTGCGAGGCGCTGACATCGCGCGCGGCGACGCTCGACGTTCGCACGCGGCGCCCATCGGCGAGCCGCTGTTCCGTGCGCGCCGCGCCTTCGACGACGAACGTCGTGAAGTTGTGATGCAACGCAGTTCCGGAGCGATCCTCGAGCCGCACGGC
>Ga0066652_100000793_pt1 | contig 15653 bp, 15 predicted proteins | sample GraSoiAngelo_101_FD_71413 | JGI IMG/M metagenome (GOLD analysis project Ga0066652, IMG submission 71413) | Grasslands soil microbial communities from the Angelo Coastal Reserve, California, USA - 14_0903_02_30cm | ecosystem: Environmental > Terrestrial > Soil > Grasslands | place: USA...
CACATGAGCCTGTGGTGCCGTTCCTGTAAGCGTATTGATAAAAAATCGTTTAACGACCGAGCGCCGTAAGATAGTTGTTGTCTTTTCCATCGGATCAGTTTTCATTCAACAATACTTCATACGGCCAAGCAAGCAGGGCATAAAGTTAAATATTTACAGATATGGGTCCACTTGATATTTGTTATTTAATGAAGACTGTCTTCATAAAAAATGAGAATGGCCGGAAATACCGAAGTCTCTTAATTTTATATTCCTTCTATGAGCGCTATCAAAACCTGGAAGCTGATCGCCAAAAGCCTGGAGCAACACATACCGGTCCTGTTACTGTATGTGCTTGAAAGCAAGGGAAGCAGTCCCGGCCGCCAGGGATTTTTTATGGCCGTCAATACAAATGAAGAAATGGAAGGTTCGATCGGCGGGGGGATTATGGAGCATAAGTTTGTCGAAAAGGCGAAGAACAGTCTTGAATTATTGCTTCTCCCCCGGCCGGCGGATCGCAATGACGGGGGTCCCGGGTCAGAAATCAGGAAACAGGTACACGATAAATCGGCGGCGAAGGATCAAAGCGGGATGATATGTTCGGGCGAACAAACCATTTTATTTTATCCGGTGAAAGAGAGGGACTTGCCTGTTATCCGTAATATCATCAGTTCCCTGGAAGAGAATAAAAATGGTATGCTTGTTCTGTCTCCTGAAGGAATCCAGTTTGATTTTTCTGTTCCAGAGAAGGACTTTGAGTATTCGTTCCAATCCGAAGATGCCTGGTTGTATAAGGAAAAAACCGGTCACAAGAACCAACTTTTCATCATCGGCGGCGGTCATTGCGCCCTGGCCCTTTCACAACTTATTCGTTCGATGGATTTTTACATACGGGTATATGACGAACGAAAGGACCTCAAAACAATGTTGGAAAATGAGACCGCCCACGAAAAATATTTTGTCAATGACTATGCTGTGTTAAAGGACGTGATACCTTCGGGGCAAAACAATTATGTTGTGATCATGACCACCGGTTATCGTACCGACGATATCGCATTGCGAGCCCTGCTGGAAAAAAATTTCAAATACCTTGGCCTGCTTGGCAGTAAAAGCAAAATTGAAAATATGCTTGAAGACTACAGGAGAGAAGGAATAAAAGATGAGTTGTTGCAACGAATTTATACTCCCATTGGTCTTCCCATTAATAGTCAGACCCCGGAGGAGATAGCCGTGAGTATTGCTGCGGAGATCATCGGAGTCAAAAACGGAAGTTCCAAAATACAAGAACCAGGAACTAAATAAACCCTAAGCGGAAGATCCAAATTTCAAGAACCAAGAACCAAATAAATTAAAAATTTCAATATTCAATCAGGAGATTTCTATGCGTAGGACTTTTGATTTGTCTTTTGGTGCTTTTTTGGTTCTTGTGATTTGGTTCTTGGTTCTTAAAAATATAGGTCGCTATATTTTTCCGGGCTCCTTTACAGTCAGTTCATTTTCTATATTGCCGGTATTTAATGTGGAGGCTGGCTCAAATAGCATGATCTCTACTTCTTCCCTGGCCACGGGTTTATGTTCAACACCACGTGGCATCACCAGGAATTCGCCGGCATTAACGGTGATGATCCTGTCACGCATATGCATGTCAAAGCTCCCTCTTACCACGTAGAACAATTCGTCTTCACGCTCATGATGGTGCCAGATGAATTCTCCCTGGAATTTTACCAACTTCACCTGCTGACCATTCAGCTCACCAACTATGCGTGGGTTAAAATAATCGGAGAAACCCGAGAGCTTCTCAGCCACATTTACTTTTTCCATTGGTAATAAATTAAAATCCCACAAAGACTTATCATTCATTCTGACTACCGGTCTTTGTGGGATTGATGACTAACCCATTGAGGTTGTTAATAGAAGAATTGTTCTTTTACAATTTTGCCATCCTTTACTTCATACAGCGCAATTTCGTCCATCTTTGATCTTCCCATACCTTTCATGGTAACATCCATGCCCATGGCGACGGCAATGTAGTTGCCTGCCACAATGGGTTCACCGGCCCATCCCCCGTGCACCTCTTCTACCATTTGATTAAACTCTTCGCCTTTCTTTTTAATGGCGTCCAAACCCTGCACGGTTTGCAGACCCTGTGCATGCGGCGGTTCAACGCTTACAGCATCCTGGCTGAACAGCTCTTCCTGGGCTTCCTTCCATTTGTTTTCTTTAATTAACTGGGAAAGACGGTCAGCGACCTCCTGTGTGGTCATCACAGCTTCTAGTGTAGGCATAAAAAAATATTTAGATTTAAAAAATGGACACAGAAGCTACGACGTTTTTTGAAGACGGAAAATTAAATAATTATAAACCGGGAAATTTCCGGTACGAACTTGGCTTTATTTATGACAGTGGTAAAATCCCTTTCTTGAAAGTTTTCCTAATCATATGTCCCATCCTGCTAGCCGGCTGCTATGTTAGCAAAGACCCCATGCGCCACGAAGTAAAGCTGTTGCAAAAAGGAACTATTAAGGACGATAGCAGCTATGTGTATTCCCTGCCTTATGAAGAAGGGACCGGCCACCGCCTGATGCAGGGTTATTTTGGACAGTTCAGCCACAAAGAACGCGTGGCGCTCGATTTCAATATGTCAAGAGGCACAAAAGTTTGCGCAGCAAGGGAGGGAGTCGTTGTAAGAGTAAAAGAAGATGGTGACCGGGGTGGTTGGGGGCCAAAGTTCCGCCCTTATGGTAATCATATTGTTATCCAGCATCCTGACGGAACCAGAGCTGGTTACTGGCATTTACAAAAGGATGGGGCCCTGGTAAACGTAGGCGATACGGTTCGCAAAGGCCAGGTTATTGGGTTAAGTGGCAAGACGGGTTATGCATTTCAACCTCATTTGCATTTTATCGTATGGATATCTCAAAATGGCAACTGGCAACAGATCCCCACCCGGTTTCAAACTTCAAAAGGAATTAAATACCTGCGCGTTTATAAAAAGTATCGCCGCCCAAAAACAAACGATACGTATTTTTGAAAATATAGCCGCCGTTTGTCATTAAAAGAAATATACCACCTATTTGTTGAAAACATCAGGGAGACCGGGTGGCCAGAATGGGTTAGCACCATTACGCAGGTAGCAAGCGTGTGGTATGCCCGGAAAAATAATGTATTGGTCTATCCCACCGGCATTGTTGGGGTGCTGCTGGCGGCTTACGTTTATTTTTTTATGACCCATCCTCCCCTGTATGCTGATGGCTCACTTAACCTGTATTATTTCCTAATGAGCGTCTATGGCTGGTATAATTGGGTACAGAAAAAAGACGCGCAACATTATACTTACCCAATCAGCTGGTGTAATAAGAAAGAATTAGCTGTGGGAATCGGATTTTTTGTTTTTTTCTGGGCAGCCATCTACATCGTACTGGTCAAATTCACTAACAGCAATACACCGGTGCTCGACTCACTTGTTTCTTCTTCCGCCGTTACTGCAATGTGGTGGATGGCAAAAAGAAAGATCGAGAACTGGCTGGCATGGATCTTTTCAAACATAGTTGCCATTCCACTGAATTTCTACAAAGAGCTAATGTTATTTACGCTGATGTATGTTCTGTTCCTTGCTATGGCCTGGTGGGGTTTTACAGAATGGAAAAAAAAGACGGAGACTGCTTAGTCCCCGTTGTTAGTGTTTCCCGTCAAAATAAATGACTCTCGATGCTAGCGCATGCAGGGAACACCAACGACTGCATCTAGGTGTCCCATTGAGGCATAGATGGATTACTAAAAAAAGTCTGTTTATTAATAGTCATACTCCAAGGTTCTAGACTCGAAGTTGAGAATGTTTCTATGATCCACCCGTTAGACAATATCAGAACAAGATCTGATTTAATAAAAGTAGACTGTATTTCTATTTTATCAATATTTGATCCCTTAATTTCTTTGATTTTATCAGCGCTGTTATCAGTACAACCGAATGCCAAAACTTCGTTTTTCAGAACTCGCCACCAGCAAGTTGCAAAAACAATATTCCACGAATCGCCTCCTATAACCAGCTGCTCGCCCTCCCAAATAACAGTTGATATTTTAAGCGGTGTCAATTTACTGACCTCACGATATATTTCATTTAGCACCATTTGTCCTATTTAATTAACATCTAATACCTAGTCTAATTTAGCATTTTCATCTAATTCACTCCGTAGGTTTGTTGGTGCTCCCTTAGCGTATGATGTTCGTAAGCTCACTTTAAGAAGCGGGAAACACCAACACAGCATCGAATCTCCCCTGATAAGCTATTCAAGACTCCGTAGGTTTGTTGGTGCTCCCTTAGAGTTTTATGTTCACAAGCCCACCGTAAGAGGCGGGAAACGCCAACAAAGGCATCAAAAAGGCGGAGACTGCTTAGTCCCCGCCTGCATTTAATCATAAACCCACATTAACTCACTGCCGTTGTTGGTATTTCCCGTCTGTTTAGATGACTTTCTGCACTATTGCATGCAGGGAGCACCAACAACTGAATCAACTTACTTTGATTTCCTGTTTGGGTGATTCCTTACCTGCAATGATCGGCAATGAAACCTCCAACACTCCATCAACATACTTTGCTGTAATGTTCGTTATGTCGATGTTGTCATCCAGCGTGAATGTCCTGACAAATCCCCCACGGCTGTATTCCCGCATGATCCAATCGGGACGAGGAAATCCTTCGGGTGGCGTGTAGGTGATCGTCAGCTCATTTCCTTTCACGTCCAGGCTGAAATTTTCCTTGATGCGACCCGGGGCAAAGACCAGCATTTCAAAACTGGTTTCTGTTTTGTAAACGTTGACGGCAGCTCTTTGCATTGATCGGATATACAGGTGCCGTCCCCTGCTTCCGGAGTAATTGCCTTTTGCGGCACATGACTGATAGTAGTTCATGTTACTTTGTTTTAAGTGAAGAAATAAATATCATTAGTATAACAACGCCGGTGATTGACTTGTTCAAAGGATCTCGGTGAACCGGGTAAAACGCCAATCGTTTATCTTTAACGCCATAATCAAACCGGTGAAACAACAATCGTTACCGCCTGAACACAAATGGCTCTATTTTTTTATCGGCCTGGCAGTGCTGGCAAATTTCAGCGGCTTATTTGTCCCCTTGATGGATCCCGATGCCGGTGTATATGCGTCAGTTTCTAAAAATATGCTGTTGCGGAATAATTACTGGGAGTTGTATTTCCAGGGTAATGACTGGCTGGATAAACCACATTTTCCTTTTTGGCTCACAGCTTATTTTTTTAAACTCTTTGGAGTTCATACATGGGTGTACAAACTGCCCGGTATCCTGCTCGTGTTGATCGGCGCCCATTATACCTATCTCCTGGCAAAACAATTGTATAACCAGACGATCGCACTCTGGGCGGTATTTATCCTGCTTACCGCAGAGCATATTATTATTTCCAACAATGATGTTCGGGCCGAACCATTTTTAACAGGTTTGATCATCGCCTCTATCTATCATTTCTATAATTCACTTAATAGAAAGATCAACTGGCATCTTGTTGCTGCCTCGTTCTTTGCAGCCTGTGCAGTGATGACAAAAGGACCTTTTACCCTCCTACCGGTCGGTGGCGCTATTGCAGGGGAGCTGATCATTAAACGAAACTGGAAACAATTGTTTCACTGGAAATGGTTGATAGCCCTGGTGCTGATCGGCATATTCATCACGCCGGAATTATATAGTTTATGGTACCAGTTCGACAGTCATCCCGAAAAAATTGTTTTTGGAAAGGCCAATGTCTCCGGCATCCGTTTTTTTCTTTGGGATAGTCAATTCGGGCGATTCCTGAACAAAACACCCATGAAGGGCAAAGGCGATCCATTCTTTTTTTTACACACATTGCTATGGGCTTTTCTTCCCTGGTCCTTGCTGATGTATGCCTCTTTAGTGGAAATAATAAAGAATGGTTCAAAGAAGCTCAATTATAAAAATGAAGAATGGCTGACAGTCTGCGGAAGCCTGCTCACACTGCTTATTTTTTCATTATCCAAATTCCAGCTTTCCTATTATACTAATATTATCTTTCCCTTGTTCGCTATTCTTACTGCGCAATATATCTTCAAACTGCGCTCCGGCATATTTTCGATTATACAGAATGTTATTACCGGCATCCTGTTGGTCGGTGGAGTTCTTTTGCAAATATTCTATTCCCCTTCTGCACCACCATTGATACTTCAGTTGATCATTATCTGCCTGCTGATGTTGATACTAATATTGCCACGGTTACATTTAAACAAAAAGCTCCTGGCATTTTACCGGGTAGGATTGGCTTCCCTGGTGATCAATCTTTATATCAACTGGTTCTTTTATCCCGATCTGTTAAAGTACCAGTCGGGCAGCGAAGCGGCGTTTTATATCAATAAAAAACACCCAAACATACCGGGGGTAGTGATGAGTGTTTATTCACCGGTGTTTGAATTTTATCTCAGGGATGGGTGGAGCAAATCCGACACTTCCATATTGTATCATCAGCCAGAGCCAGGCATTTTATATATTATGCAGGAGGAGCTTGACTTTATCAATCAGCGGGGCATACATTATGAAATGATAAAGGAACTCGATGAATTTCATGTCACCATGCTCTCCTTGAAATTCATCAATAAGAAAACGAGGAGTAAAGAGCTAAAGAAACATTATCTTATCAAACTGTTGTAGTCTTTTTCTAGAGCACATACTCAATAGGAGCTTGTTAGCCCACAGAGAACCTCAGAGAAGGCACTGAGAGCCACAGAGCTTTTTTACAACGAGTTATTCATTCAATTTCATCTCTGCGGCTCTCTGCGTTTCCTCAGCGGCCCTCTGTGGCCAATCTAGTTTCTCAAACCGGGACACGACTTAATTTTTCCTCCAGGAAACCATTCATCCTCTCCAACACCAAAGAAGGCGGGATCCCGGTAATGCATGGACGCGGCAGGCAGGTTGTTTTCCGGTGATTGGCCGCACTGACACAGGGAGAACAGGGTAACCCCAGATAAAATGGTTCTGCATTACCGCCCAGCGGAAGGTATAAATGTGGTGTTTCCGGTCCAAACAAAACAAATACTTTCAGCGAAGTGACAGATGCGAAATGTGCAGGGCCCGAATCATTGGTCAGCATGCAGACGCTGACGGAATAAAGAGGCACCAGTTCATCAAAAGAAAAAAAGCCTGATGAGTTGATACATCTCTTATCATTTATTGCATTCACTACTTCCTGTACATATTCTTTTTCGGCAGGCGCCCCGGTGGCAATTATGATGATATCCCGGAACCGGCTTAATAACTGACGTCCTACCTCGGCAAAGTTTGCCTGCGGCCATCTTCGTTGCGGCAACATATCGGAGGCATTGGCATTTAAAAGAACGACTGCTTCATTAGTCCACTGCGGGTATAGTTGTCGTATTTTATTTCTTACGTTCTCTTTTGCTTCACCGGGTACGTTTGCTTTTGCCAATAACAATTCGCCCGCAGACACCGGGACAATTGAATATGGTTTATCAAAAAGTCCAAGCGCCTTATTGACCAGTGAAATAAAATTGACCGCGATATGAACATGTGGGTTGTAGCGAACCGGGTGGTTGACCAGGTTCCCACGATATAATCCTTCGTCATGGAAATTAGTAAAGCCAATCCTTGAACGGGCTCCGCTGAAAAAACTGAGCAAAGCTGTAAATCGGGAAAATAACTCGAGATCGATGACAGTCGATATTTTTTTCGTCCGGCACCAGCCTATGAACCGGAATATCTCGGCCACCAGTGACCAGAAATTATCGGCATTCATTTTAAATACATTGCTTTCGGGAACGGTCTGCAGTATCTCAAGGCTCTTGTAATTCTTTTTAAATATGGCAAAATACACTTCGCCCTTCCCTTCCCGTAACAGTTTCCTCATCGCAGGGTCGACTATGATGGCGCTTCCCATTTCCGATAACTCGATAAACAATGTGCTGCCGAGATCAGGTTTCTTTTTTTTCGCACCTCGCAGGGTATCGGATAGCCACCGGAACGGGCTCATGATAAAACAGACGGGAATTCCCACCCATCTGTCAATTGTCCGCATTGTACTAACCTTCATAATTATTTATCTAAATGTTTGAACCGGATTATTCCGCAAAAGTAGCCTAATTGGTCATTTTGGTTTCAGGCAATTCTGATAGCCATTGGTAGCTAATAATTATTCAACACCAACTGAGGCAGAATAACATTTTGCCTCTACGAGGCAATTGGGCTCCTGTGAACAATGTTCCTACCTATATGTCGCCCCTAACGGGGCATAAAGATCCTATATGGTCAATATCTTGTTTAATGAAAGGTGCTATGCTCCATCGGGGCTTAATGTTGGTAGCTTCTTAAAAGGGGATTAGTGCCCTGTAGGGGCACAATCTTAGAATTTCTGATGCATAAAACAATCTTTACGAGCAATAACCGTCAAATATCGATTTCAGCTGGAATTCAAGAACCAAATAAATTAAAAGATTAAATATTCACCCGGACGTCTCCTACATGCAGGATTTTTTGATTTTAATTTGGTGCTTATTTGTTTCTTGTGCCGCCACTTGGCGGGATTGGTTCTTGGTGCTTGTTTTTGGTATTTTTGGCTCTTCAATGCAAGCAACCGCTATTAAGAAAATAGTGATCACCGGCCCTGAAAGCACTGGCAAGACCAGCCTTTGCCAGCAACTGGCCGAACATTTTCATACCGAGTGGTGCCCCGAGTATGCACGGGAGTATTTATTGAAGCACGGCATGAACTATTCCTACGATGACCTGCTTACAATTGCGAAAGGGCAGATTGCACTCGAGGAAAGCCAGGAGTCTGTCATTGCGATCCGCCGGCCGGCGGAGAAGCAACACCACTCACTTCTCTTCATAGATACAGATATGTACGTCATGAAAGTATGGTGTGAGTTTGTTTTTGGAAAATGTCACCCGTTTATTCTGGAACAGATCGCAAAAAGAAAATATGACCTGTACTTATTTTGCGGCGTTGATCTGCCATGGGTAAAAGATGAGCTTCGTGAATATCCCGACCTGGAAACGAGAGAAAAACTTTATCATATCTATAAAAACATTTTGATCAACCAGCCGGTTCCCTGGGTTGAGATCAGCGGAAGCTACGAAGAACGGTTGCAAAAAGCAATTGCAGCTGTCAGCCTGCATTTAAAAGAATGATCTATCGTTTGTAATCAATAACCCGCTGGATATCCGGATCTGATTCAAGATTGTTCATTTGCATCGCGATCCACCCTGCCTTGGATAAAATATAACCTGTTGCAGGCTTCACTTTATAAAATTTTGATTTTGGATTGGGAAGACAGGCCGCTATCATGGCCGCCTGCTGCCTGGTCAGGTATTTTGCATTTTTTCCAAAATATTTTTGTGACGCCATTTCTATTCCGAATATCCCATCACCCATTTCGATCACGTTCAGGTACATTTCCAGTATCCTTTTCTTTCCCCATACGAGTTCGATCATAAAAGTGAAATACGCTTCCAGTCCTTTTCGTATAAAACTTTTTCCCTGCCAGAGGAAAACATTCTTCGCTACCTGCTGACTGATGGTGCTGGCGCCGCGAATACGATTCGGTTTTCTTTTATTGTACGCCATCGCCTTCTTTATATTCTTCCAGTCAAACCCGCTATGATCTGGAAATAGCTGGTCTTCGGAAGAAATAACGGCCAGCTTAGCATTGATGGACATTTCGTCTCTGTCAACATAATCCCTTTTCAAACCATGGCCGGTGATCCAACTCACGAACTGCGTGATGGTGATTGGGGGATCGATCCACTTTAGCAGAATGATATAAACAAACTGGGCAATGAATAGAATGAGAAATATCTTTTTTATCCATCGCCAGGATTTTAATAAAAAATCTTTAGTTGTCATATAAAGCTGCAATATTAAACAACTAAATCAATTGCTAAATGATTAAAATGGTTTGCGTCCCCTTTGAGGAAGATGAAAATCGAGTACCTGGAGATGGAATTTCTTATGGATCCTGAACTTCTTTCTTTTTACCAGCCATACAACTGTGCTGCCTAACAATTTTACCAGGATGGGTCCGTAACCAATGACAAGCCCTGTGACCACTGCTTTTCCTGCCGGCACCTTTTGACCAACGGCCAAACCCACCGCTGTCAGGGCCGATCCGGTTCCGATCAATAGCAATGTTTTTGCATCCGGCGTTTTGATAGGTTTTTTTTCCAGCAGGACCTTTGTTACAAACGGGCAGGGCACAGGATTTCCATCAATGAATATGGTGTCGTTTCGCAACAGGGTGATGGTGCCTTTGCGATAGCTGCCGTCCTCCAGTCTTAGCTGGATCACATCCCCTTCGGTATAGATCCGTTTTTTCTTATACCCTTTTTTTATGAATAAAAAACCCTGTTGTGAAGACGAAACCAGCGACGAAAGCAACAAAAACAGGAATAGAAATAAGCGCAGCCAGTTCATATAACCAAACTTACAAAACCGGCGGTGCATGATTTGTTAAATATCCGGCGGTGCAAAAAAGAAGTGCGGAGAAAGAGTGCGAAGAGCGTTGTCTTCTCCTATTCTTCTTCTCTTCGCTCTCGCTCTGTTTCTCACTCTCCTCCATGTATACGTGGTTCCTCAATCCTTCACACTATCTTCCTCAATACAAGCAGGTCCCAGATGATGAGCAGCCCAAGCACAATAAGAATAAGCCCGTTGATCCGGCCAATGATATGAATGTTGCGTGGTGTCAGCCTGTTCCTGATCTTTCCAGCCAGGAATACTTTGGCAATATCCGATCCCAACACAAATATGAGGCAGGTGGCGAAAAATATGATCCGTTGTTGTATGGTATCTTCTACAGTTCCCGTAGAAGCCGCGACCCAGATAAGGAATACTGCGGGGTTTAGCGTATTCATCAGGAAGCCTGAAGCAAAAATTTTCGCATAGTCTCTTTTGCGAAACTGCATCAGAGGCTGTGTTGCATCCCTGATTTTTGTCTTTTTGAAAAATAAATAATAGATCCCAAGTGATACAAGGAAGATGCAACCTGCAATCCCGATCTCAACGATGTAGTCTGTAAGTTTCTTGAATAATTGCGTAAAGATCGTACTGATCAAAACCAGCGAAATATCACTCAGGGAAACGCCCAGTACAAAAGCAAGTCCGCCTTTGTGCCCGTTATTCAGGCTTTGCTTAATGATGGAAAATAAAACTGGCCCTACCGAGAGGCTTAACCAGATACCGCATGTTAATCCCTTAAGTAGTGCTTCCCACATGCAGGCAAATTATAATTAATGATAAAAATTCCTGGCAGGAGTTATCGTACTCAGCCAACGATGGTGCCCGTCAATAAAAACTGTTCCCATTCTTTTAGCATTTTTCCTTTCATCACCCTCGGAAATTTATGCTGGTCACCGAGCTTGCCCTTTTGTTCCATGAACTGCATGAATCGTTGCTCCGACAAAACCTCGAGAAAAACTTCTTTCAACGCACTGTCTCTCTCAGTAGCATAGTCGTCATTAAGAACTCTCAGGTTTTCATCGATCCTCTTTTTCAGTTTCTCGGGATCCACGCTATCGTTGGTAACTATATACCATTTATGCGCAAACATGTTCTCATAAGGAAAACCTACCACCGTATACTCTGGGATGCTGATGTTTAATTCTTCGCTTACCAGGGCAATGGCCCTGTTCATATTCTCCACGCTTAAATGTTCACCCACCAGGCTGAGAAAACTCTTGGTGCGGCCCGTAATGAGGATCTCTCCCTTTTCCGGATTGGTAAATTTGACGGTATCACCCAGCAAATAGCGCCATACGCCTGAATTGGTGCTCATAAGCAGCGCATACTCTTTTCCTTTTTCTACTTCATGGACCATTTTAGCTTCGGGCTGTTCAATCATTACACCCTCCGAATCAAAATTTTTATCATCAAAAGGGACAAATTCAAAATAGATATTGTTATTGAGGATTAAATTGATACCGCTGGTGCCCTTGGCCCGGAAACCTAAGAACCCTTCGCTGGCGAGGTAGTTCTCTACATAAACGATGGGCTTCCCCAGCAATCTTTCGAAACCTTTTTTATACGGTTCAAAGGAAACACCACCATGAACAAAGAAGCTGAAGTTGGGCCAGATCTCGTGTATATTCTTCACCTGGTAATGATCGATGATCATCTCCATGCACATCTGGCACCATGAAGGAATGCCGACAATATAACCGATATCCCACTCCTTTGCATGATCTACTATTTCGCTGAGCTTTTGGTTCCAATCCTTGATAGCAGCAATACGTCCGCCCGGTTTATAAAATGTCTGGAACCAGAACGGTCTTTTCTTGGCTAATATCCCGCTCAGGTCACCGGCAAACCAACCGGCTTTTCCTTTAGTAAGATCGGTTGCACCGCCCAACATCAGGAATCCTTTGGCAAAAGCCCGGCGATTGGCATCTTCATTCCCCAACAAACTCAGGAATTGCCTCAGGTAGTTCATCGTGTTGCTGCGCATCATGTCCCTTGTCACAGGAATATATTTACTGGCAGAACCCGAAGTGCCCGAGCTTAATGCATAATATTTTATTTTACCCGGCCAGGTTACATCCGGCACTCCTTCCAGTGTTTTCTTCCACCAACGATCATATATTTTATCGTAATCATACACCGGCACCAGTTCCTGGAATCTTTTGCCTGGATCAGCGCTCAGCAGGATGTCATCGAAACGGTAAGTCTGTCCAAACTCGGTGAACCTTGCTTTCTTCAAAAGTTTTTTTAGAACCTTTAGCTGTTGCCGTTGCGGGCCATTGCGGGGAATTCGTAGGGCCGAAGCGATAGCCTTCGGGAGTTTAATATCAAGAATCGTCGCCATTAATGCCTGAAAGTTGGTTTATAAAATTACGCAATGTTATATGAAAAACAGCGGAATATACGTGCGGAAATAATTTCTCAAAGACCAAGGTTCCTGTATGTTCTTTTTATCAACCTAAGATCATTAAAGGGAACATAATCCTTGGCATACCAATAATCTATCATTTGTAAATTTTCAAGTGGGAGCTGCTGCACAACGGAAGCGGGTATCCCATTGCACGTCATTACAGCTTTTCGAAGGGTCGGCAGATTTTTTTCCGAGGCGGAATAACCTATCCATGTCTTCCGGGCAAAAAGTACTGCAAAGCAATGCCCGAAAAATGAAATTGGTTTTTTAACTGTAAACAAATGAATTGGGAATGTCAACAATGCTAACAATGAAACCATAATGTCTATAAGCCGTTTCAGCCGGCGATTATGTGGCCGATTTAATTTAAATCCATTTTCCTTTGCCACAAACTCACCCGAACTATCCTTGGAGTGACTTCCGACGATACTGCTGCTGCCGCGTGCACGAAATTTCAGTATCGTTCCTTCCGGCAATTGCCCAAGGTGTTCAATAATATCTTTGAAAGATAGCGTGCCTTCGCAAAATATCACTTCACGAAATGGTACAACATCATACAGCAACCGTACTTTTTTCCAATTCCCGATTCCAGTCGAATCCTCATCAGTGACCGCTACCCGGCCAAGTACTCTTTCATGCAAACCCGCATCTTTCATGAGTTGGACCGTGGTTGCATATTCTTCCTGCGATGCGATGATCAGTGTATTGAGGTTTGTCTCCTTTTCAGTCCCTGCATTAATGATCCCTGAGTGAACCAGCAGCCATCGCAATATACCGATCAGGATGAACGAAAGCAATGCGCCGAAAAGGATAATGCCTCGTGAGAACCGGTATTGTTCCGGTAATAGCGAATAGGCGGCGAGCAGAACAATGGTAGCGGCAAGCGTTGAACCTACCAGTTCAGATAGCTTATACCATTTATCATAAAGCCCGGCATAATAAGCAGTGACCAGGTAAAAAACGGTAAATGCGGGAAACGAGATCCAAAGCAACCTGTTCTCATAATATGTGTCCGGCTTAATATATTCGTTCCATACGTTTTTCATCAGCCAGAACGAAAGAAGGATTAAAGCCGCATCAAGCAAAGGCAAACCAACACGACGAATGAAATTACCGATAGCGGTCATCGCCGCCCTGAACCAGATGGCCAGGTAAATCATAAAACCAAAGGTTCCTGCTTTGCCTCCACCGTAATGTTTGCCTACAAAAACACTCATCGCGTTATAGAATAACCGCACATAGTTCAAACTTCCTTTCCTTGTGCTTTCCCCTTTAAAATGAATGATACTACTTCCTGAAAAATAATAATTTTTGTACCCGGCTTTCTGTATCCGGTAGCTGAGATCTACATCTTCTCCATACATAAAGAAGACCTCGTCGAAGCCACCTGTCTTGTCGAGCACTTCCCGTTTGACCATCATAAAAGCGCCGGCCAGCACATCCACTTCATGGTCCTTATTTTCATCAAGGTTCCCCAAATGGTATTTGGAAAAAGTTTTGGAGCGGGGAAATAATTTCGCCAGTCCAAACAGTTTAAATAATGAAGTTCGCGGAGAAGGAAAGGATCTTTTGGATTCTTTCAAAAAATGTCCGCTGCCGTCCAGCATTTTTATTCCCAAGGCGCCTGCATCGGGATGTGTATTGAAAAATTCGATGCATTTGATGAAACAATCTTCCGGAACGAGCGTATCGGGGTTCAGAAACAGGATGTATTTACCTTTTGAAAGCGATACTCCCTGGTTACAAGCCTTTGCAAAACCAACATTCTCATTATTGGCAGTAAACAAAAAAGAAGGGAAAAGCGGTTGAAGTGCCGTAACACTGTTGTCCGAAGAGTTATTATCGATCACAATGACCTCTGCATCCATTCCACTGATTGCCTTTTTTACAGAACAGAGGCATTGCTCCAGGAAGTGGCGGACATTGTAATTGACGATGATGATAGATAATTCCAAAAACGATAGTATAATTGCCAGCCATAATAGGCGTGCAGATACGAAGTACGAAGTTTTCGGGAAGAGTGCAAAATAGCAGGTGATTGCCACGGATTCGCGGATCTTTTGAAGTTTCGGAGTTTAATCCTTCTTCCCTTCGCTCCCGCTCTGTTTCTCGCTCTGTTTCGTCCATTCGTGGCAATCGATTAGAACGACTTAATATCCGTGTACTCGTGGCATCCGTGATTTCAATCTGTTTAATCCGTGGTATCTTTGCGCATGCATAAAAATACACTGATAGAAGCTGTAATGGCCGGCGCCGGCGAACTGACACGTTTTTTCAATACCCGCTTTAAAATATCCAATAAAGAAGGAGTCAACAATCTTGTAACGGAGGCGGATCATGCTGCTGAAAAAGCCATACTGGAAGTGATCAAAGAAAAATTCCCTGACCACTATATATTAACTGAAGAGTCAGGTGAGATCAAACAGGATTCGGAATATAAGTGGATCATTGATCCTATCGACGGAACGGTAAATTTCGCGCATGGCATTCCTATCTGTTGTGTATCCATTGCCCTGGAAAAAAATGGAGAGGTCATTCTTGGGGCTGTTTGCAATCCCAACATGAAAGAATTATTTTTTGCAGAAAAAGGTTGTGGCGCCACTCTCAATGATACACGCATTCATGTAAGCGAACAGACTGAAGTACTGAAAGCCTGTCTCGTCACCGGTTTTCCGTATACGTATATCAATATGGAAAATGGACCACTGGAAATTTTTGAACGTTTCATCCGCAAAGGCGTTCCTGTAAGGCGACTGGGT
>Ga0066652_100000794_pt1 | contig 15644 bp, 16 predicted proteins | sample GraSoiAngelo_101_FD_71413 | JGI IMG/M metagenome (GOLD analysis project Ga0066652, IMG submission 71413) | Grasslands soil microbial communities from the Angelo Coastal Reserve, California, USA - 14_0903_02_30cm | ecosystem: Environmental > Terrestrial > Soil > Grasslands | place: USA...
CAGGGGCTGGCGGCGCGAAGCGCTGCGGGCCGCCGGCTTCGGATTGGTGCTGGCCGGCGCGGGGGCCCTGGTTGCCCGAGGGATCGCCGGAGGCGCCGTCGTCGGCGCGCTGGCCACGACCGAATCGGTCAGGCCGGCGATCGATCACACCTGGACGATCGGCACCTCGTTGCTGGTCGAGGCGGCGTCGGCGACGATCGCCTACGGCGTCGTGACGGTGTTCGCGGCCTGGCTTGCGGGCCCCACCCGCCTCGCCGTGTCCACCCGCGCAGTCCTCGCCCCATGGCTGCGGGAGCCGGGCTTCGCCTACGGTGGTCTCGCCCTCATCGTCCTGCTCGTGATCGCGTGGGGGCCGACGCCGGCCACCCGCCACTTCCTCACGATGCTGCTCCTGATCGCCCTGCTGATCGTCGGCATGGAGGTCCTGCGGCGTCAGACCGAGCGCGAATACCCCAACGCGAGCCGCCAGGAGTCGACGAGGCGGATGCGGGCGTGGTTCTCGGGCCTGACCGGCCGCAAGGCCTTCGCCGGGAGCTCCGACGACGACCGCATCGCGCAGCTCGAGCGACTCGGCAAGCTCCGCGACCAGGGCGTCATCGACGCGGCCGAGTTCGAGCGCGAGAAGGGGCGCGTGATGAGCGGGGCGCCGGCAATCGCGGGGTGAGCCGCCGGCCAGATCGCACGAGCCTGGCGCTGGCCCTGCCGGTCGTCCTGTTCGTGGGCTTCGGCATGGCTCGGGTCGCCGCACCGGTGAGCGCTCTCGGCCTCGTCTTCCATCAGCCGCTGGGCTTTGCCGTGGTCGCCGCAGCGACCGCACTGGGCGGTGCGGCCCTGCTCCTCGTCCCCCGCTTCGAGCTCCTGGTGGCCAGGGCCGTCTCCGGCGCGGCCCGCCTTCCCACGGAGGCGGAGTCGGCGCGGCTCGACACGCTGCTCGACCATGCCGGCGGCCGTGCCGGTATCGACCCGGGTCGCCTGCTCGTCAGGGTTCAGGACGCGCACGAGGCTAACGCCGCCGCCGGCGGGGGCCACCTCCTTTTCGTCACAACCCGCGCGCTCAGGCTTCCGGATGAGGAGCTCGAGGCGATCCTCGCTCACGAGCTGGGTCACCACCGGGGGCTCCACCCCGTGCTCACGTCCGTCGTCTGGTGGCTGAGCCTCCCCGGGGTCGCGCTCGGGGCCGTCTACCGAGTGCTGCGCCGCACGGTGGCGGCCGTGGGCGCGCGGTTCGGGAGCCTGGGACGGCTCCTCGCCGTCCCGCTGGTCGTCGTGATCCTGCTCTGGCAGATCGTCGTGATGTGGCTCTTCTACCTCGGCGAGCTGCTCTCGAGGCGCGCGGCGCGAGTGTCGGAGTTCAGCGCCGACGCGGCGGCGGCGCGCTGGGGCTATGGCCCCCAGCTCGCCGCGTCCCTCGACGCGGTCGCCGGACAGGAGGCGCCGCCCGACGGCAGGCTCGGCCGCCTCATGGCCGACCATCCGCCTATCGCCGAGCGGGTCGAGCGTCTTAGCTAGGCGGGAGCGACGGCCTTCGACTTGATCGAATCGAACTCGGCCTGGCTGATGGTGCCGCTGTCGAGCAGCTTCTGCGCCTTCTCGATCTCCGCGGCCGGGCCGCCGTTTCCGTGCGAGACCGAGCGGACGTAGTCGTCCATCTGAGCCTGGCTCTGCCGAGCCGCCTCGACGTCGCGCTGACCCATCTCGGCGCCATTCGCGATCAGGTAGCAGAGCACTCCGAGCAGAGGCACAAAGATCACGAAGAGCGACCAGGCGAACTTCTTCAAGCCCGAGATGTCGTGCCGGCGGAAGACGTCGGCGAAGACCCTGATCAAGAGCCAGAACCAGGTGATGAATCCGAAGAAGACAAGCATCGTCCACAGGATGTTCAGGAAGGGGTAATCGGCCGCGAGCAGCATGGTTTCATCTCCTATCCGAGTACAGACGCCGACAAATGGTCGTCCCAGGCCCGCCCCGACACAAGGCGGCCTACACGTCGATTGCCGGGGAGGGCCGCCTCCCCGTACGGCTCATTCCCCCGGGCGCCGCGGGCCGGTCGAACGCCTGCATCACGCCGCCGATCGCGAAGCAGAGCGCGCCGGTCAGGGTGCCCCAGTTCGAAGCGCCAACGCTGATCTCGCTCGAGGTCGCGGGCCTCGTGAACGCGGCGAGGGCCGAGATCATGAACAGGATCGAGCCAAACTGGTTGATCGCGACGATCGCCCAGGCAAGATCCCGCCGTCGCAGGCAGGGGCGGAACCGATGGCAGACCTCGGTCATGGCGAGATGACCGGCGATCAGGAACAGAGCGCACCCGACTACCTCGGGCGACCAGATCAGGCGATTCACCTGCTGAGTGGTCAGCCCGTCCAAGAAGGAGTGGGCGAGGCTCACGCCGAACGCGAGCGTTCCGACGAAGAGCACGAAGGTGCTCAGCCAGTCGATCCGATCGGGCTCGTAGGACCACCAACGCCAGCGCTCCGCGGTGAGCGCGCCGCCGGTTTCGGTGCTCCGCGGCGCGTTGATGGCGCCCAGCAGCGAGGCGTAGGCGCCCGTGTTGAAGAAGAGCCCCCCGGCGAAGTAGACCGAAGCTGCCGTGGCGGCGCTGCCCGACCCGATCTGCGCGACCACCGCGCCGACGACGAACAGCGAGCCGCCGGCGGTGAACGCGACGGCGGCTACCCAGTTGATGCGGCGCAGGCGCCGGGCGATCCCGGGGGATGCCGGCAGCTTGGTGGCCGGTCCGCCAGCGTGCTCTCGAACCGCAACCACCCCACGCTTGCGCGCGGACCTCGAGTCCCAGGTCGCCTCGCCGCCCTCGGGGAGCCGCCAGGTGAGCCGGCTCGTGAAGGGGCCCGCGCCCTCCGCGCGACGCAGCTTCCAATCGTCGACCAGCGGCCCGATCCTACGGGCGCTGGGGCTGGAACGCGAGCTGCTCGTGGGAGCCATGTCGAACCACGAGGGCGGTGGACTCGGGCACTTCGAGCCAAGCGCCCGATAGGTCGCCGAGCGGCTCCGACACGATCAGTCGGACCTCGTCGGAAAGGCCCTGCAGCCGCGGGTTGCCGGGGTGGAGCTCACGCACGGCGCTGACGTCCTGAGACACGAAAAGTGTGCGGGAGTCCTGCCTGCTGGAGTAGCGCACGGCCCAGAGCTGCTCGCCGTCGCTGAAGCCGACAGTCCCCTGGAACGGCTGATCGATCCCGTGCGACTCCCCGGCGGTCTCCACCAGCCCGATGGCGCGCTCCAACGCCCCGAGCGGGTCATCCTCGAGCCCGAAGGTCAGCGCGAGGTAGAAGAGGAGCTCGGAGTCGGCCGAGCCGGCTATCCCGACGAACAGCGACGGATCGACCGCGAGCAGGAGATCGCGGCGCACGTCGTGGAAACCGCCCAACAGGCCGTTGTGGACGAACAGCCAGCGCCCGTGGCGGAAGGGATGGCAATTGGTCTGCTGGACGGGCGACCCCACCGCCGCGCGGATATGAGCGAAGAAGAGAGGCGACTCGATATGGGCCGCGAGGTCGCGCAGATTTGCGTCGTTCCAGGCCGGGTTGATGCTCCGGTAGCGAGCGGGGCTGTCGCGCTTGCCGTCGACGTACCAGCCGAGCCCGAAGCCGTCGCCGTTCGTCGTCTCGGCCCCCATCCGCGAGTGAAGGCTCTCGTCGATCAGCCCGTGCTGCGTCCGGTACAGGAGCTCGTCGAGCAGCAGCGGCTCGCCGAAATAGGCGTTCCAGCGACACACGTGGCTAGGCCCGCACCCAGCGGGCCCGGAGTCGCCCGCCGTTGCTCGCGGCAGGGCGGAGGGGAATGCTGCCGGTCACGACTGTTCCGGCGCTGCTCGAGCGGATGTCGAGCTCGCCGCCGATGGCGCCCAGCCGGTCGCGCATGTTGGTGAGTCCCGCTCCCGAGCGGGAAGCAGCGTGGTCGAACCCCTCGCCGTCGTCGCGAACCTGGAACCTCAGCGCCCGATCCTGCTTCAGCGAGATCGTGATCGCCGTGGCGCCGCGCGCGTGCTTCGAGGCGTTCTGTATCGCCTCGAGGCAGCAGAAGTAGACCGCGCTCTCGATCGCCTGCGGGTAGCGGCCGATGCCGTCGGGCTCCACGTGCGCCGCGATCGTCGTCTTGAGCGCCGCGGCCTGGAGCGCCTTACCGATCCCCCCGTCCTCCAGAAGAGCGGGATAGACGCCGCGTGCCAGCCCGCGGATCTCGTCGAGGGTCGCGCCCACGTCCTCGCCGAGCCCATGCAGCCTCTCCATCCCCCCGGCCGGGTCCCGCTCCATCTGCTCCTCGACCAGCTCGAGCTGGATCCGAAGCGCCACGAGGCGCTGCTGGGCGCCGTCGTGGAGGTCGCGCTCGATCCTTCGGCGCTCGCGGTCCGCGCTTGCCAGGATGCGGGCGCGCGAGTCCCGCACCTCGGCCAGCGAGGACTCGACCTTCGCGGCAAGGAGCTGGTTCTTCAGGGCGATCAGGGTGTATGAGGCCACCGCCTCCAGCAGCGCCCGCTCGTCGCTGAGGGCCTCGTCATAGAAGATGGCCGCGACCGGCCGGCCGCGATCGCGCACCTCGATCACGTCCTGGCCGGGTCGCGGCTTCGGTCGACCACCGCCGTTCGGGAAGGTGATCCTCAGCAAGGGGTCGCCCAGCGCGTCGGCGACCGCCAGCCGCAGCTCGACCGGCGAGAGGTTCGCCCGGACGCGCAGGGCGAGGTTCTGGAGGGCGTTCCCCGCCTGCAGGCGCCGCATGACGAGGCCGAGGAAGAAGGCGCCGGCCATCAGCGGCACCGCAAGGGCGATCGCCCACACCAGCCCGTCCGCCGCGTCCGAGCTCGGGCTCGCCTCCCTCACCCCAAGCGCGACGGCGAGCACGACGCAGCGCCCGGCCGCGACGGTCAGAACCGGCTGCAGCGTCTCCCGCATGAGGTCGGTGGAGGTGCGGAAGCGCTGGACCAACCGAGCTGTAACGGCCAGGAAGAGGAGTGCGGTGAGGACTTCCCGAACCGGGACGACGAAGGAGTCGACCAAGGACGGCTCCGAGCCGAGGACGAAGAAGGCGTTGCCGGGGCAGGCCGCATGGCAGCCGGTGTACGGGCTCGGGACCTGGTAGCTGTCGGCGATCGCCACGGTGGGCAGGTAGAGCGTCGCCACGAGCAGCGCCGCCGCCCAGATCAGGGCGCGATCCGCCCGCTCGGTGAGCCGACCCGACGGGAACGCGAGGATGAGGTAGACGAGCCCGAGCTCGACCAGCCAACCGGACGCGCGGCCGATGCTGTAGACGACCTCGTTCCCCGACTCCGCCAGTGTGGTGAGGAACAAGCCGAAGCCGAGCGCGACCAGCAGCGGCCCGAAGCGCTCATCGGGTCGCTCGTGCCAGGCGTATAGGCCGACGGCAACGGGAACGCCCACCATGAGCGCCCGGGCGACGGCCGCGAGGCCCGCGTTCGACGCCGTCGGACCCGACAGCGTGATCGCCACCGCCAGCGCGCACAGCGCCACGCCGAGCGCTCCGGCGGCGGCCAGCTTCAGTCTTGGCTGCGCGTCTCGCGCAGCATTCCGGCTCATATTGGGGGGCCCTCGATCCTTTCGAGCCGTCAGCAGTTCTGTTGAGGAAAGCATGCTCGCCCTGCTTCGCCGGCGCATCGAGCAGATGGCCCGCCGGCGGAGCGACATTTGCGTACGACCGGAGTACGTCATTTGTCTCAGGTCCCCCCGGCGCGGTAACGTGGACTCGCTTGCGTTAACGCCCTCATGGAGGAGGGGGCCATTTGAGCTTCGAAGTGCGCCTTCCCGTTGTGCCCCCGGCGCCCCGCCGGTTGCTCACTGTCGCGCTGAAATCACGGCCGCTGCGCTATCTCGGGGGCGTGCTGGCCGTCGCCGCCGGCTACTACGGGACGGCCAAGCTCGGCCAGACGCTTCGCTACACGGCGTCCGTGTCTGCGATCTGGCCTCCCGCCGGATTCGGCATGGCGGTGCTCTACCTCTGGGGGCTCCGCTGGTGGCCCGGCGTCTTCCTCGCCGAGTCGGTCATCAACGCCGAGCTCCTATCGGGCCACCACGGCCTGCCGCTTGGCAGTCTGATGGGGCAGCAGGCCGGCAACATGGCCGAGATCGTCTTCGGCGCCTGGCTGCTGAGACGGCTGATCGGGCCGCGCGCCGGCCTCGACCGCATCGAGCAGGTGGTCGGCATGGTCTTCGCGATCGTGGTCGCCACCGGTATCAGCGCCATGGTCGGAACGCTCTCGATTTGGGCCGGGGGGGTCATCCACGCGTCCGAGACGCTCGCCTTCTGGCGTACGTGGTGGCTGGGCGACGCGTCCGGCGGGCTCGTGGTCCTTCCTCTGCTGCTCGTCTGGGCACCCGATCCCGTGGCCGCGTTCCGGCGCCTGCGCAGCTGGGAGGGAGGACTAATGATCGCGGCAGTGACCGTGCTCGGCACGATCGCGGTCTCCACCAACGAGCCGGTGACCTACATGATCTTCCCGGCGCTGATCTGGGCGGCATTCCGGTTCGGGCCACCAGGCGCGACGCTGTCGATAGTGGTCGCGGCAGGAGTGGCGATCGCGGTCACCGCCAACCAGGTGGGGCCGTTCTCGAACCAGCCGATCGACCACCGGGCCTTGAGCACGCAGGTCTTCATTGCCTTCGTGGCGCTCACGACCCTGCTCCTCAGCGCGATCGTGAGCGAGCGCGAGCGCTCCGCGGCCGAGCTGGCGGACGCCAAGCGCCGCGAGGGCGAGCGGGCGCTGGAGGAGCGGCACCGGATCGCACGCGACCTGCACGATTCCGTCTCCCAGGCGCTGTTCTCGACGGCGCTTCACACGCGGACGGCCCAGAAGGCGATGCACGAGTCGGGCGTCACCGAGTCGGAGCCGCTCGCGCGAGATCTGACCGCGATCGGGGACCTGACCCGAAATGCGCAGGCCGAGATGCGCGAGCTGATCTTCGAGCTGCGACGGGACGCGCTCGACGACGGACTGGTCAGCGCCCTGTCCGTCTACGCCTCCAAGCTCGACGATCGCGCCGGACTTGTCGTCCGCGTCGACGGCCCTTCGCCGCGCCTCGCGCTCTCCCCGGGCGCCGAGGCACAGCTCTTCTCCATCGCGCGCGAGGCGCTGACGAACGTCGTCAAGCACGCCCACGCGGACAGCGCCCGGGTTCGCGTCGAGGCGCGCCCGGAGACGGTGCTCGTCGAGATTCGCGACGACGGGCGCGGTTTCGATCCCGGCGCGGCCCATCCGGGTCACCTGGGGCTCGAGTCGATGCGGAGCCGGGCGGCCGAGATCGGCGGTGTGTTGACGATCGAGAGCTCGCCGGGCGCAGGCACCGTGGTCCGGGTCGAGGCCCCGACCGGGCGGTTCGGGCGCGTCAATGGAGGCTGAGCCCGGCGGCGAGATCCGCGTGGTGATAGTCGACGACCACTCGGTCGTGCGACGCGGATTGCTCGGCTTCTTCGACAGCGAACCCGACCTCGAGGTCGTCGGGGAGGCCGATGGCGGCCTGCCTGCGCTCGACCTGCTCGACGCGCTCGACTCGGAGGGGCGCCGGCCCGACGTGGTCCTGATGGACCTCCAGATGGAGCCGCTCGACGGCATCGAGTCGACCCGGCGGATACGCGATCGCTACCACGACGTGGAGATCGTGGCCCTCACCTCGTTCCCGGACGAGGAGCCCGTGGACGCGGCGCTCGCGGCCGGCGCCTCGGGCTACCTGCTCAAGGACTCCGATGCCGATGAGGTGGCCGAGGCCGTTCGGTCCGCCCACCGAGGGGAGCTCCGTCTCGACCCCGCGGTCGCCCGGCGCCTGATGTCGTCCCTCCGCGTCGGCCCGAGCCACGAGGTGACAGCCGAGCTCACCGCGCGCGAGCTCGAGGTGCTCGCGCTCGTCGGCGCCGGCAAGGCCAACAAGGAGATCGCCGCCGAGCTGCGAATAAGCGAACGCACCGCCCGGACCCACGTCTCCCACATCCTGCGCAAGCTGGGACTCAGCTCGCGCACCCAGGCCGCCCTCTGGGCCACGCGGGAGGGCCTCGTGGACGTCGGCGACGACTGAGCCCCCGCCCATCCGGTGAGCTCGAATACCCCGCCTGGGTCGGCTAGTTGACACCCGTTATGGGGAGGGGCTCGACTTTCCGCCGCAAAAGCCGCTATTTTGTTCCGCGGCACATACGCCGAATCTTCGTCGCCTTGTGACGGAGAACGGGGGACCCAAATAGGCCGGAGCATTGGCCAGGGGGCGAATTGCCACCGGTGCGTGGCATAGCGCAGGTCCAGGCGCGAGCCCGTCAGCTCACCTCGTAGGCGGTCAGCGACATAGGAGGTACCAGTGCCTGGTACAGCAGAACGCGACCTCGCGTCGGCCGAGCTATGGCGGGAATCGCTCGTGCGGTCCCAGAGACGCCGAGTCTTGGCGGCGGAGGCAAGGAAGGATCAAGCGCGTAAGAAGACTGCCGCGAGCGCGGTCACGGCCGCGGTGGCGGCAGCGCCGATGTGGCCCAGCCTCACGGCGAGCGCCAGCGACCTGTCGACGCAGGACGCCGGCAAGCTGGCGCAGCAGCTGAAGCACAACCACGCCGAGCGAATCCTGCTCTCGTACGGGGACCAGAGCTCAGCGGTCGCCGAGGCGCAGCGCGCGCTCGGCATCGCCGACGACGGGATGTACGGGCCCCAGACACGGGCGGCCGTCAAGGCCTTCCAGAAGAAGCACGACCTCCTGGCGACGGGGAAGATCGACGTCAAGACCTGGCTGAAGCTCTTCCCGACCGACATGATCATCTACGCCCCTCCGGGTAGCGCGAGCGCCCTGGGCGTCAACGACACGTCCCATCCGGAGTGGGCCGCGGTCTCGACCGATCCGTCCTCGGATCACGGCTCGCCCGCAGTGGCGAAGGTCGCCCATGCGGCGGCCGCGAAGGCGAAGCTGAACGGGGCCAAGCACGATCCCGGTTCGCCGTCGGTCCACGCGGCGAGCATCGGCGCCACCGGTCCGGCCCCGGTCATCGGGCCGAACGGGGGCGGCTCCGGCTCGGGCTCGCCCATGATCCCGGGCGTCCTCGGCGGCGTCGTAGCCCCGAACGGCGGTGGCGGTGGCGGAGGCGGCTGGACGCCGCACTTCCCGCCGCTCAGCCAGTTCGGCAGCGCCGCGGAGATGATCCGGGCGATGATCCGGATGGCGAACAAGATCGACTCGCATCACTACGCCTACCGCTGGGGTGGCGGCCACAACGCCAGCTTCAGCGGTCCGTACGACTGCTCCGGAGCGGTCTCCGCCGTGCTGCACGCGGCGGGCCTCCTGAGCGCCCCGAGGGTCTCCGGTGGCTTCATGCACTGGGGCGCCCCGGGTCGCGGCGCGGTCACGCTCTACGCCAACGCCGGCCACGTGTACATGTCGATCCTGGGTCACTTCTTCGGCACCTCGGGTGCCAACCCGGGCGGCGGCGCTGGCTGGTTCAACGGCGGTCCGCGGCCGGGCTTCGCCGTGGTGCACGTGCCCTTCTCGGCTCTGCACTTCAAGAGCCACAAGAAGCACAAGCGCCATCACAAGCGGCATCGCCGCCGGGCCGCGCGCAAGCACACGGCGCAGCAGCAGGGGCCGCTGAACAAGCCGGCCACCACGCCGCCGCCGTCGCAGACGGGCGGATCGCAGGCGCCGTCATCGAGCTCGCCGCCCGCGTCCAGCTCGCCTCCGACGACGACCACCGCGTCGACCGGCACCGCTCCGGCGCAGGGCGCGCCGGCGGGCCAGCCGGCCGCCGCGACGCCCAACGCGCCGGTCACCCCGGCACCGGCGCCCACGCCCACGCCGCAGGCGCAGTCCGCGCCGGTGGCGGCGGCTCCGGCCACGCCGAACGTCCCGGCCGCCCCGCAGGCGACTCCGCCCGCGGGCAGCGGGGGCCCGGTCGGCGGCACGACACCGAACGGCCCGGCGCCGAACCCGGCTCCGGCCACCCCGCCGGCGAGCAACCCGGGTATGGGATCGGGCACGGTCACCCCGGCGCCGCAGGCCCCGAAGCCGGCGGTCGTGGCGCCCAAGCCGCAGGTCCCTGCGGCACCGGCCCCGACGCCGAATGCCACGGTCCCGCAGACGGCGGAGCACGCCGAGCAGGGTCCGCAGGGCCCGGCGACGCAGCCGCCCAAGCCGCCTGCCGGCGGTGGCGGCTCCGGCCAGGGCGCGACGCCGAACGGATCAGGGAAGTAACGGCGTCTGGCGGCGCCCCGCCACCGCGGGGCGCCGCCTCACGCCGCGGGCGACTCCTCGGGCCGGCCCGTCAACGCGCGGCCGTCGCTCATGCGCACGAGCCGCCAGCGCGAGTCTGCGATCGAGGGATCGTGGGTCACGAGGACGACGGTCAGGCCGTCGCCCTTCCATAGCCCGCGCAGGAGGTCGATGACCTCGGCCCCGGTCTTGGAGTCGAGGTTGCCGGTGGGCTCGTCGGCGAGCAGGACGGTTGGCTCGTTCGCGAGGGCGCGGGCGATGGCCACGCGCTGCTGCTCGCCGCCCGAGAGCTGCGAGGGCAGATGGTCGGCGCGGTGCCCGAGCTTGACCCGTTCGAGCAGCTCGCGCGCCCTGCCGTGACGGGCCGCCGTGCTCAGGCCGGCCGGCGCCAGCGCCGCCTCGACGTTGCCGGCCGCGGTCAGCGTCGGGATCAGGTTGAACTGCTGGAAGACGAAGCCGAGCGTGCGGCGGCGGAGGTCCGCCAGGTCGGTGTCGGCCTCGCCGTCGAGGTCGCGGCCGTCGAACAGGACCTGGCCCTCGCTCGGGCGGTCGAGTCCGCCGAGTAGCTGGAGCAGGGTCGTCTTGCCCGAGCCGGAGGGCCCCGCCACCACCAGGAACTCGCCGGAGTCGATCTCGAGGTCGATGCCGTCGAGCGCGCGGACGAGTGTCTCGCCGGAGCCGTAGTGCCGCGACACGTCCCTGAGGTCGTAGAGCGGGGTCATTCGATGTGGCGGAGCGCATCCGCGGGTCGGAGGCGGGCGGCCCTCAGGCCGCCGACGCTGCCCGCCACGAGGCCGCCGATCAGCGCCAGCCCGACTGCCAGCAGGATCAGCGTCACGTCGACCGGCGCGTCGAGGGAAATCGACGTGGAGCCGGAGGTCACCTGGCCCTGACCGAAGGCGGCGACAAGGGCTCCGGGGGCGCCCGGACCCGGACCGGCCGCCTGGGCGGCCTGGGCCACGGAGGCGGTCAGCGACGGCCCGACCGCGTCGATCGCGAGCGCGCCGGCGATCCCGATCGCCACGCCGAACAGGCCGCCCAGCGCGCCCTGGAGCAGCGACTCGACCGCGACCTGGCGGACCACGAGCCCCTGCCGCCAGCCGATCGCCTTCAGGGTGCCGAGCTCGCGCACCCGCTTGGCGACCGACGACAGCGTAAGGAGACAGGCGATCAGGAAGGCGGCCAGCAGCCCCACGATCTCGAGCGCGGCGCCCAGCTTGTTCGCAAGGTTCTTCGCGTCCACCAGCGAGCCGCCCACGCGATCGGCCAGGTCCTTGCTCGTCGTGACCTGCGCCCCCGAGAACGAGCTCTCGATCCGCTTCGAGAGCCCGGCGACGTCGCCGGTGGACTTCGCGCGCACGTAGACGGTGTTCACGCGGAAGACGCGGCCGGACAGCTTCTGGAGCTGGTCGAGCTTCACGTAGACGTCGGAGGCCTGGCCGCCGAGCGGGGCCTTGGAGAGGCCCACCACCTTGAACTTCTCCTTCTTGAGCGTGACCGTGTCCCCCACCCCGAGCCCGTTGCGGCGCGCGTACGAGGTGTTGAGGACCGCCTCGCGAGCGGATCCGGACTTCAGGTAGCGGCCAGTCGTGATCTGCGACGGCGAGGTCGCGGCAAGGGTCGGCTTGGACGGGTCGACGCCGCTCACTGTCAGCGAGTTCAGGTCGACGTTCGGCGGCGGCCCGACCGGTTGCTCGCCGCCCTGGGGCGGCCCCGCCTGCTGGGAGTTCTTGGGCACCGTGCCGGAGACGTGGATGGACGTGACCGTCAGCCCGGCCGCGGCGTCCTTGGCGCCGGGGAACGAGGCGATCTTGCTCACCTCGGTGGCCGGGAAGCTGAGCTGGGCGGCGCTGACGAAGTTGTCGTTCTCGAAGTGCTGGCCCGGCTTGCCCAGGTTGCGGAGGCCGAAGCGTTGCGGTCCGTTCTCCTTTTGCAGCTGGTCGCGTTCGCTCTGCGACAGACCCTGGCCGCCGAAGCCCTGGGGGCCGCCGCCGCTCTGCTTGAGCGGACGAGTCACCGACATGTCGGTGCCGACCCCGGTCAGCGGTGCGAGCACCTTGTCCTGCGCGTGGTCGAGCCCCTTCGAGAGCGCCGAGACGGTCACCACGAGACCCACGCCGACGCCCAGGCCGAGGGCCGTGAGCAGCGTGCGGGCCCGTCGCCGTCGCAGCTCAGCGAATACGTAGCTCAGGTAGAACATCGGCGCTCGCGGCGCAGTAGAACGCCCGTTCTTGTGAGCAGCCTAAGATCCGCCGCCGTGGCGGGCGGCCTCGAGCGCCAGACGGAGATCTACCTCGGCGGGGTCAGCGGCGTGCGCCCGCAGGTGCCGCTCGACGCGGGCCGGCTCAGGGCGAGGGCGGAGCAGACGATGCCCCGGGACTCTTTCGCCTACATAGCCGCGGGGGCCGGCAATGAGACGACGCTGCGCGCCAACCGGGCCGCCTTCGGGCGCAGGCGGATCGTGCCGCGGATGCTCCGCGACGTCTCGGAGCGCGACACGAGCGTCGAGCTGTTCGGCCGCAGGCTCCACAGCCCCTTCCTGCTGGCGCCGATCGGCGTGCTCGAGCTGGCGCACCGCGACGCCGACCTGGCGGTGGCGCGCGCCGCCCGCGCCACGGGCGTGCCGATGATCTTCTCCAACCAGGCCTCCACGCCGATGGAGGCCTGCGCCGAGGCGCTCGGCGACAGCCCGCACTGGTTCCAGCTCTACTGGAGCAGCTCGGACGAGCTGGTCGAGAGCTTCGTGGCGCGCGCCGAGGCCTGCGGCTGCGAGGCGATCGTGGTGACCCTCGACACCACGATCCTCGGCTGGCGGCCGCGCGACCTCGAGCCCGCCTTCCTGCCGTTCCTGCGCGGCAAGGGAGTCGCCCAGTACACGAGCGACCCCGTCTTCCGCCGGCTCGCGTCCGAGGAGCCGGCCGGCGATTCGCCGCAGCCCAAGCCGACGCTCTCGGCGCTCCGGACGCTCTTCCAGGTCATCCGCTCCGGGGCGGGGCGCGAGGGCGTACAGAAGTTCATCGACATCTACTCGCGGCCGTCGCTGACCTGGGAGAGCCTGCCGTTCCTCCGCGAGCAGACCAAGCTGCCGATCTTGCTGAAGGGGATCCTCGATCCGGACGACGCCCGCCGCGCCCTCGACGCCGGCATGGACGGGCTCGTCGTGTCGAACCACGGCGGCCGCCAGGTGGACGGCTCGATCGCGACGCTCGACGCGCTACCCGGCGTGGTCGAGGCAGTCGACGGCCGGGTGCCCGTGCTGCTCGACAGCGGCGTCCGGGGCGGGGCCGACGCCTTCAAGGCGCTGGCGCTCGGGGCGACCGCGGTCCTGCTGGGCCGCCTCTACGTCTACGGGCTGGCGATCGCCGGCGAGGCGGGAGTCCGCGAGGTGATCCGCAACTTCGCGGCCGACTTCGACCTGACGATGGGCCTCGCGGGTTGCCGCTCGCTGGCGGAGATCGGCCCGGACTGCCTGGCCTAGGAGGACGGCCCGCGCTCGGCGCGCCTGACGGCGATGCGCAGGGCCTCGCCGCCGATGAGACGTTCGAAGCCACCGACAGCCGTCCACAGCGCCCGCATGCGCAGCCTCGCCCGGCGGTCCACCGGCCGCACGCGGGACTCGCTGTAGAGCGTCGAGCGGCCGTTGCCGTCCTCCTTGATCCAGTGGGCGAACAGGACCTTCACCGTCCCGGGCTGCTCCCAGGCGAGGAAGTCCTCGGCGCCGCCGATCTCGGGGTAGTCGCGGCGCAGGTTCCAGACCCGGCCGCAGAGACCGGAGACCGACCAGTGGCGGTCCTCGGCGAGGACGGCGAACGGGTAGCGCCGGAAGAGCTCTCGGTAGGGCAGGTCGCGCGGCGTCCCGGGGATCCGCCAGCGCACCACCCTGCCCAGCGTCGAGGCATCGCAGACGCGCACGCTCTCGGCCGCCTCCCAGAGCCGATCGGCGGGCACCTTCGCGGCACGGCGGTGCCGCGTCCGCACCTGCGGGTCGGGCAGCCAGTCGTCGAGCACGGGGCCCTTGGGCATGCCCCCTACCGTGCCAGACCGTTTGGATCCGCCGCCTCCCGGGCAGTCCAGGGGCGATGCTGTCGATAACGCCCGACGCCGCCGATGTCATCCGCCGCCTGATGAACGACGGGGCGGCGGGCCTCCGGATCTCGACCGGCGCGGCGAGCTTCAACGGGCACGGCCCGCCGCTGGTCCTCGACCTGGCCCCCGAGCCACCCGACGGCGACGAGGTCGTCGACGAGGACGGCGCCAAGGTGTTCGTAGACCCGGCCGCGGCGCCGACCCTGGACGGCAAGGTGCTCGACGCCCAGCTCGAGGGCGAGGAGCTCCAGTTCGCCGTGATCGACGGGGACTAGCCGCTCGGCTGGAGGACCTCCCTCGGCGGCCTTAGATGGTTGCCTTCCGCCTCCGCGGGTACAGCAAGTGGCATGACCATAGGTGCGAGCCTTTTCCTGATCGCCGTCGGGGCGATCCTGAAGTACGCCGTGACGGCGAACGTGGCCGGAATCGACCTCCAGACGACCGGCCTGATCCTGATGCTGGTGGGCGTCCTCGGACTGGTCCTCGGCCTCTATCTGTGGAACTCCGGACGGACGTCCGGGACGGGCGCTCCGCCTCCGCCGGCCACCTGAGCCGTCCCTTGGAGGTACCCGAGGGCTTCGTCCCGTTCGCGGAGCAGGGCCCGTTCCTGGAGCACGTCGGCCCCGTCTACGTGAGCGAGGACGCCGGCGAGCTCGTCCTGGGCCTGCGGGCGCAGGAGCGCCACAACAACCATCGCGGCACGATTCAGGGCGGGCTGCTGTCGACGTTCGCCGACTTCGTGCTCGGGCGGGCGATCGAGGCGGACGCCGAGGACGGCAAGGACCGCGCCACCGTGAGCCTCACCGTCGACTTCCTCAAGCCGGCGCAGGCGGGCGACTGGATCGAGTCGCGCAGCCGGGTGGATCGCGTGGGCGGCACGCTCTCGTTCGCCGACTGCACGCTGACCGTGGAGGAGCGGGAGATAGTGCGGGCCCGCGCCGTATGGGTGGTCGTCGGCTAGCCTCGAAGACATGCGAAAGACATGGGTGCTGGACACGGAGACGAAGGGAACAGGCGCCCACGTGGTCCCGCTCGACGACGCCGAGGGGAAGCCGGCGCCGAAGCGCCGCCGGGCGGCCAAGCCGGCCCCAGCAGCGGCGCGGCCGCAGCGCAAGCCGAAGCCGGCGGTCGAGACCTCCGCCGGCCCGCTGCCCCCGGGCCACGTGAGGAAGAAGTCGACCGGCGAGCTCGGCCGGGTCAAGGCGGTCGATCCCAGGGCCGGCACGGCGACGGTCCAGTGGCTGCGCGGCGGCTCGACGTCGACCGTTCCGCTGAGCGCGATCAGCCGTCGCTGAGAGCCAGCCCGAACGGGCTGCCCTCGGAGTCCTTGCAGATCGAGATGCGGTCGCCCGGATGGAC
>Ga0066652_100000795_pt1 | contig 15641 bp, 14 predicted proteins | sample GraSoiAngelo_101_FD_71413 | JGI IMG/M metagenome (GOLD analysis project Ga0066652, IMG submission 71413) | Grasslands soil microbial communities from the Angelo Coastal Reserve, California, USA - 14_0903_02_30cm | ecosystem: Environmental > Terrestrial > Soil > Grasslands | place: USA...
TTCGGAAGCATCACGCACCATCCGGACGGCATTCCACATGGTCCGCATCCTGGCCGAGCAGAGGCGTCGATCGGAGCGAAGGCGACCAACGAACTGGCAGTGATGATGGACTCGTTCCGTCCGCTGCGAGTCGCAAAGCAGGCGATGACGTTCGAGGATCCCGCATATCACAAGAGCTGGATCGATACAGGCTCCGGCGGATTCACGCCTCCCACGTCGTAGGCGAGTTCACACGATCTATCGGAAACGCGCTGCAGAGCGCACTCTTGACCCCGCAGGATACCGACTTTATCTTTGTACAAAGATATGTCGACCCAGACCGCATCCGCCCCACAGTACTCCCCAGCCCAGGAACGAGCCCTCAAGCTCTTCGTGGTGCTGACGCGTGCATCGAATGCGCTGCACCGGAAGCTCAACGAGCGGATCGACCTGCATGACCTGACGCTGACCGAGTTTGGCATCCTGGAGGCCCTGTATCACAAAGGGCCGCTGCTGCTTGGCGACGTGCAGCGAAAGATCCTGCTCTCGAGCGGTGGCGTGACCTACACCGTGGATCGGCTCGCGGAGAAAGGGCTGGTGGAGCGTCGGGAATGCCCCTCCGACCGTCGCGCCCGGTACGCTGCACTGACCCCCAAGGGTGAGGCGCTCATCAGTGAGATCTTCCCTGAACACGCTGACCAGATCTCCGCGCTCATGTCGGTGGTGTCAGCGAAAGAACAGGGCGAGCTGGTCGATTTGCTGAAGCGTCTCGGTCTGAGCGCGGCAAGCGAGTAACACCGCATGGCAGGGTTCCGAATAGTCGCCACTAGATATCTTAGTACTAAGAATATATATTTTAAGAATCTTGCAATTTAGATAACAGGAGAAAACAATGACAGCCACCACCAGGATCCAGCCAGGTACCTACACAATTGATTCCGCGCACTCGACCATCGAGTTCGCCGTGCGCCATATGATGATCTCGACGGTGAAAGGACGTTTCGGCGACGTCGCCGGCTCGCTCACGCTGCCCGAAATCGGCGCGCCCGTCGTCGAGGCGACGATCAAGGCGGCGAGCATCGATACGCGGAACGAGATGCGCGACAACCATCTCAAATCCGGGGATTTCTTCGATGCGGAGCAGTTTCCCGAACTGCGTTTCATGAGCACCGCGGCGCACCGCACGCCCGGCGGGTACAAGCTGATCGGCGATCTCACCATCAAGGGTGTGACGCGCCCGCTCACGCTGAGCGTGACCGAGGAGGGGGCCGGTGTCGACCCCTGGGGCAATCAGAAAGTCGCGTATTCGGCGACGGGAAAGTTCAATCGTGGCGACTTCGGTCTGAACTGGAACGCGGCGCTCGAGACAGGCGGCGTCCTGGTCAGCGACGAAGTGAAAGTGTCGCTCGACGTGCAGCTGGTGAACGCGGCTGCGGCGAAAGCAGCCTGACGCCGTGAAGCCGGGCGTGTCGCGCCCGGATTCACTTCAGGATTTCTCGAAGCGTTCGATGGCGGCGCGCGTGTGTGCACTCAGCGCCAGCGCGCCGCTGATGGCTGCCCGGCGGTCCAGCAGCTGGTCCCAGTCTCCCACGTCCGTCCACATCGCCTGCTTGAGCTGCCGGATCGCCTCCGGATTGGCGCCAGACAGGAATGCGATCAGCTTCTCGAGCGCCGCGTCCATGTCCTTCGTGGTATCGAACACGCGCGCGTAGAGGCCGTGACGCTCCCCCCAGTCGGCGTCGCGCCAGTCTGCGTCGATTGCCATCGCGGCGAATGGTCCGCGTCCCACCTTCCGTTCGACAACCGGACCGATGACGAACGGGCCAAGCCCGATCGCCAGCTCGCTCAGCTTGAGGGTCGCGTCCTTCACGGCGACGCAATAATCCGACGCGGCGACCAGTCCCACGCCACCTCCGGCGACTTTCCCCTGCACGCGCGCAACGACGAACTGTGGTGCGCGCACCATCGCCAGGATCACCTGGCCGAAGCCGCTGAAGAACTCGCGTCCGCTCGCCGCGTCGTTCACGGCTTTCATCTCGTCGAACGACGCGCCAGCGCAGAACGCTTTCGTGCCCTCGCTGCGCAGCACGATCACCTTGATGCCCGAATTGCCGCCCAGGTCGCTGATTTCCTTCGCCAGCTTCCTGAGCAGGGCGCCGGGGAGCGAGTTGCTCTTCGGATGACCGAATCGAACCGTGGCGATCGCATCGCGGAGCTCCACGACGACCTCGCCGCTCTCGCGCGGATCGACTGCGTGCGTGCCTGGCATGCGGGGAAATATGGTGTCGAGGGTCATGACACACGACTCGCTCAACCCTAAATTCCGCGCATGGACCAGCCCCAGACGGCCAGCGCCGAGGACACCGCACGCAACGCGGAGTTCGAGGCCCGTATCGCGCGCGGAGAGACGATCGAGCCGAAGGACTGGATGCCGGAACGGTATCGGCGGCAGCTGGTGCGCATGATGTCGCAGCACGCGCATTCGGAGATCGTCGGCATGTTGCCCGAGGGCAACTGGATCACTCGCGCGCCGACGCTGCGGCGCAAGATGGGTCTGCTGGCCAAGGTGCAGGACGAAGCGGGGCACGGACTCTACATCTACTGCGGAACGGAAACGCTCGGTGTGGATCGCCACGAGCTCGTCCAGCAGCTGTTGAACGGAACCGCCAAATACTCGAGCATCTTCAACTACCCCACGCTCACGTGGGCGGACATCGGCGCGATCGGATGGCTGGTGGACGGTGCGGCGATCGTGAACCAGACGATGCTGGCGAAGGCCTCGTATGGCCCGTACGCCCGCGCGATGGTGCGGATCTGCAAGGAAGAGAACTTCCACAAAAAGCAGGGCTTCGAGATGATCACCACGCTGGCGGGGGGAACCCCGGAACAGCGTCGCATGGCGCAGGATGCGCTCAACCGGTGGTGGTGGCCATCGCTCATGATGTTCGGTCCGCACGACAAGGACTCCCCGAACAGCGAGGAGATGACGCGCTGGGGCGTGAAGCGGAAGAGCAACGACGAGCTGCGGCAGCGGTTCATCAACCTCACCGTCGCGCAAGCCATCGCGATCGATCTCAAGATCCCGGATCCAATGCTCCGCTACGACGAGGGCACGGAGAACTGGGAGATCGGTCCGATCGACTGGAGCGAATTCTGGCGGGTGGTGAAGGGTGACGGGCCCTGTAACCGCGAACGACTCGCCGCGCGTCGCAAGGCGCACGACGACGGGGAGTGGGTTCGCGTCGCAGCTGCCGCCTACGCCGAAAAGCAGGCGGGCACGTCGCAGGCGGCATGACAACGCGGCCGAAGACTGACGGCGCGGGAGACGCGAGCCGCGAGCCGACCGCCGACAGTCAATGGCCGCTGTGGGAAGTCTTCCTCCAGCCCGGCAGCGGTGCTCCCCACGAGCACGTCGGCAGCGTCCACGCGGTGGATGCGGAGCAGGCGCTGCAGAACGCGCGGGATGTGTATGCGCGGCGTGGAGAAGGGAACAACATCTGGGTCGTGCCGACGCGGTCCATCACCGCGTCGACGCCGGACGACATGGGTCCCTTCTTCGATCCCGGCAACGACAAGCCGTACCGGCATCCGCAGTTCTACAAAGCGCCGCGCGGCGTCCGGCTGTAGGCCATCCTGAGTGAAGCGAAGGATCCATCGTGAGTAGAGCAGATTCTTCGGCTGCTGCGCAGCCTCGGAATGACAACTTCCAGTACCTGCTGCGTCTGGGCGACGATCGCCTGGTGCTCGGACACCGCCTCTCCGAGTGGTGTGGTCACGCGCCGATTCTCGAGGAAGACATCGCGCTCGCGAACATCGCGCTCGATCTCGTGGGCGAAGCGAATCTGCTCCTCACCCTTGCTGCGAACGGCGAGGCGGGCGGGCGCGACGCTGACGCGTTGGCCTACACGCGGGATGCAATCGATTACCGCAACTGTCTGCTCGTGGAGTTGCCGAGGGGCGACTTCGCGGTGACAGTTGCGCGGCAGTTCCTCTTCAGCTGTCACGCACTCGCGCAATCCGACGCACTGCGACAGTCAGCCAATACCGACCTGTCCGGAATTGCGGGGAAGATGCACAAGGAAGCGCGGTATCACGTGCGGCACAGCGGCGACTGGATGTTGCGGCTGGGCCTGGGCACGGACGAGAGTCACGCGCGCCTGCAGGCGGCCGTCGACGATCTGTGGCGGTATACGGGAGAGATGTTCCTCACGGACGAGGTGGAGCAGCGTCTTGTCGCGGCGAAGATCGCCGTCGACTCGTCCACGCTCGAAGATCCATGGAAAACGCGGGTGCTCGATGTGCTGAAACAGGCCGGCATCACGACGCCGGAGGTTGTCTGGATGCAGCGCGGCGGACGCATGGGTCGACACACCGAGCATCTCGGGCACTTGCTCGCCGAGATGCAGGTGTTGCAGCGACAACACCCGGGAGCGACATGGTAAGCCGCGCCGTGTCATTCACCAGGGCAGAGCTGATGGCAGTGCTGGACGAGGTGAAGGACCCCGAAGTGCCGGTGTTGAGCGTCGTGGAGTTGGGCGTCGTGCGGGACGTCGAGGTCCTGGATGACGGCGTACGAGTGACCGTGACGCCCACGTATTCCGGCTGTCCTGCCATGGCGGCCATCGAGCATGACATCGCCCACGCGTTGCGCGCTCATGGGGTCGCGAACGTCCAGGTCCGCACGAGCTACCTGCCAGCATGGACCACGGACTGGATACCGGCGGCGGCGCGCGAAAAGCTGCGAGCATATGGCATCGCACCACCCGGCCCCGCGGATCATGAAGCGCCCGTGCAGATCGGACGCCGCCGCGCCGCCGTGCGCTGTCCGTTCTGCGGTTCGCCGCACACGCAGCTGCGCAGCGAATTCGGCTCCACGGCATGCAAGGCGATTCACGTGTGTGACGAGTGCCGGCAGCCCTTCGAGGAGTTCAAGGCGATCTGAACGCAAGAACGCCGGCGCGTGCGCGCCGGCGTTCTCGTGCTGGTGATGGCGTCAGAATGCGGGTTGCGTGGCGATGAGCGGAACGTTGAACGATCCGCTGGTGACCGTCCACGCGCTTTCGCCGAACGGGGTCACGCCCTGCGTGCACGTGCCCGAGCCCGCGAACGTGCCCTGGACATTGTCGTTCGCGATGCTGGTGATCGTGACCGTTCCCGACTCGAGCTCACAGAGGAAATCGAAGGTCGACCCCTGCTGGTTCGTGTTGACGATCAGGAAGACCTGCGTGCATGCCGGATTGCTGCTCGTGCAGCTCACGTCCACGGGCGAGCTGCCGACAGTCTGCCGGCCGATCACGATTCCGAAGAAGTTCGCCTTCCCGCTTGTCGTCGGGACGTTGGCCGCGACGTTCGTGCTGCCGTCCGTATTGTCTTTCCAGCCGGTGGCCCACTGCGACGTGTGCAGTGTCGCCGCCGGAGTCGTGACGCCGACGGCACCGGTCGCGCTGAAGCTGCCGCCGCCGCCGCCGGTGTAGTTGAATGCCGCGCTGCCCGAGACGTTCGCATTTGTGCCAGTCGGGCTGTCGCTCCCGCACGCGGCGAGGCCAGCGAGTGCGGCCGCGAACAAGTACCCACGATGTCGCAAGCTGAAAGCTCCGTTGAGGTAAACGGAGCCTAAACGGCGGATGAACGAGACGCTACGTCAGTTCCCGGTGCCGAATTGGCGCGCGTACTTGATGACCAGCGAGCGCGACTGTGGCTGCCGCCAGCTGAAGAATCCATCGGCCGTCTCGCCGTCGTTGAAGACGACGAAGAGGCCGGTGCCAGCGGTGCTCAGCCACGCGAAGCGCGTGTTCGCCGACCACGCGTGCGCTTGATTGCTGTACTGCATGAGCGACTGGACGAAGATGCGCGGCGTGAAGAAATACGCGACGCGTGTTCCAATCAGATTCCGCGTGAAGTCGCCCTCGTCGAGCCAAACGCGCTGGTAGTCGTACAGCAGCGAGGTGGAAAGGTTTGCGCCGTGCCGTAGCGTCAGCGTGAGCGTCTGCCCGTTGCGTGTGCCGTCATAGAAGCCCCCCACGTCACTCCGCAGAACGAGACTGAATGGCGCGCTCGGGTTGGTCGTCCAGTCGAGGCCGAGACTCGGGTAGCTGTAACCGCCGACGGGTACGATGACACCCGGCGAAATCTCGAAGGGTTGCTGCAATCCTTCGTGGTACACGTTGAGCTCCGGGCCGAACTTGCCACCGTCCGCGAACTCCAGCTCCGTGAGATCCATGTGGAGCCAGCCGCTCTGGTAGTATCCGTCCGGGCGATAGTAGTTGCGGAGGCTCACATGCGGGTTCCAGTCCTTCAGCCACTTCAAATTCGGGTTGCGCACCAGCCGCATCGCCGTGGCCTCGTAGTAGCGAAAGCCGCCCACGCGATTCAGGAATCCGACTTCGGGGTTGAAGTCCTCGCCAACTGAGATGATGCGCAGCGAGTTGTTCCACTTGGCAGTGGAGTACGCGCCGCGCACGCTGTAGCCGAATTGATCGCCGGACCGTCCGGGTGTCGCGGTTCTCGCGCCCCAGCCGTCGAAGGTCCAGGCCTCGCCGAGGCCCACGCGACCGTCCACAGCGTATGTCCCGTTGCGACTGTCGGTGCTGTCGACAGATACACGATCGATGGCGATGACGCCGAGGCGGGATCTGCCGGAGATCTCCTTGGTCATGCGCGCGACGGAATACGAGTTCATCGGCTGCACGCCACGCTGCTCGTCGGTGACGATCTCGAGCGCGCCCACCGTGAGTCCGGCCACGCGTCCGGACAGGCGGCCGCCTCCGAGGATCGGCACGGCCTGTCCCAGCGTGTCGATGCCGATGCGACGACTGAAGAACAAGTCCGCGGACTGCGGGGTGCCCGCGGAGAACGCACCGGCGTTCTCCAGGAAGAAGGGCCGCTTCTCCGGGAAAAACAGGTTGAAGCGCGTCAGGTTCGTCTGCTGCTGATCCACCTCCACCTGAGCGAAGTCGGTGTTGTAGGTGAGGTCCAGGGTGAGGCTCGGGGTGACGCCGATCTTCGCGTCGGCGCCGAACTCGTTCGTGGTCTCGAACTGCGAGCTCGTGGCGAACGCGCGGCTCGATCCGCCGAGCACGTACGGCGTTACCGTCGCGAGCCGCTGCGCGGGCAACTGCGTGAGCTCGAGCGTCCCCGCGCGCGAGAGGCGGTAGATGCTGAACTGACGCGGGATGAACGCCCAGTACGCGTCTTCGCCTTTGCGGCGGATGCCGCGCGCGATGTTGAGTCCCCACGTCTGCCGCGAGCCGCCGGCGTAGCGGAGGGTGGAGTAGGGGATGCGCATTTCCGCATACCAGCCGAGCGAATCGACGCTGGTGCGAACCGTCCAGTTGGCGTCCCAGTTGATGTTGAATCCACCCATCGAACCGGCGGCCGCGCGATTCTGATTCGCTTGCTGAACGCCGCCGCCCTCGCCTTCCTTGGCGACCTGCCCGTCGTATTCGATGCCCGCCGGCGTCGTCGCGAAGACAAAGCCGTTCTGCCGGTCGTGGTAGGTGTCGAACACGACGGCGAAATAGTCACTGTTCTCCAGCGCCACGTCGCGGATCTTCTCACCGGAGACGATGCTGTGCGGCTCGCGGTCGTACATCCACGCCGCGACGTAGACGGCCTCGCCGTCCGAGACGATGCGCACCTCGGTGCGCTCGCTCACCGGCTCGCCCTCGCGCAGCTCGCGCTGCACGAAACCGGTGAGCGGCGCGACGCTGCGCCAGACAGCGTCGTCCAGTCGGCCGTCGAGGACCGGCTTCATCGTCACGATGTTCGCGACGGCGATTCGGGCGGACGCGGCTCCGGCCGCGGATTGAGGGGAGGCGCCGGGCGATTGTGCGAGGAGAGAGGCGGCAGCGAGCACGCTCGCCGCCGAAGTGTACAGAATCGTGTTTGGCATCAGGTGCGCAGCAATTCCTCGATCCGACCGGCGATGCGGGCTGCATCCGGTAACACGGCATCGAGGAGCACGGGATGGTAGGGCATGGGAACGTCTTCGACGGCCAGTCGGTCGACGGGCGCGTCGAGATACCAGAAAGCTTCTTTTGCAATCGTCGCCGCGATCTCGGCGCCGAAACCGGCGGTGATGTTGTCTTCGTGCACGATCAGGCAGCGGCCCGTCTTCCTCACGGACGCCAACACAAGCTCGCGGTCCCACGGCGCGATCGTGCGGAGGTCGATGACTTCCACACGCGTGGGCAGCTCGGCCACGGCGTGGATCACGCGGTGCACCATCGCGCCCCACGTCACTACCGTGGCGTCGCTACCGTCGCGAAGCACCGCGGCGCGCCCGAAGGGCAGCACGTAATCGTCCCCGGGATAGCGCGCGCTGCCGTCGCTCGTCATCAGCAGGGACCGATGCTCGAAGAACACCGTCGGGTTCTGCGAGCGCATTGCCGCCCGCAGCAGGCCGACGGCGTCCGACGAATTCGATGGATACGCGAGCTGCCAGCCGTACGCGTGCGCCCACTGCACCTCGGCGCTCACCGAATGCCACGGATCACCCACGTCCTTGCCGAAACCGCCCGGCATCCGGACCACGATGGGTGCCGCGAACCTGTTCGCCGTCCGCCAGCGCATCGAACCGCAGTTGTTGAGCTGCTCGTGCGCGGGATCGGCGTACTTGCGGAACTGGATCTCGGCGACGGGCATGAGGCCCGCGATCGCCATGCCGACGGCGCGACCGATGATCCCTTCCTCGGACAGGCTGGTGTCGAAGACGCGAGGCTCGCCGAACTCGCGCTGCAATCGCTCTGTCACGAGATGCACGCCACCCTTGCGGCCGACGTCCTCGCCGAAGACGAGCACCCTCGGATTCACCTCCATCTCGTGTCGCAGTGTCCGGCGAATGGCTTCCGCGAGCCGGAGCGGCTCCCCGGACTCTGAGGGCACATCGGTGCCGCCGAGCTCCGCGATCTGCTCGCGGGTGAGCCCACCCGTCGTCTCGCGATCGCCGACGGGCGTGTCCTCGGCGTAGATGAATCGACGGACCGTCGACGGATCAGGGGCGGGGCGCGCGCGCGCCGCGACGAGGCCGGCGTCGACATTCCGACGCACCTCGCCCTCGAGCTCCTTCCAGTCATCGGCCGACAGCTGTGCGGGCACGAGAAACTTCCGGAGACGCGGCAGCGGATCTCGCGCAGCGTCATCCGCCACCTCCTGCTCGGTGCGGTAGCCTTTCTGGTTGTCGGGACCGGAATGGCTGCACAGCCGGGGCACCGTGAGGCGAATCAGCGCCGGTCCGTCACCCGCGCGGACGTGCCTGACGCACTCCGTGAGCAACTCGGCGCTCCGCTCCGGATCCGTACCGTCGCCATCCTTGACCAGGAGATTGGCGAACGACGCGAGATTCGCCGCAATGTTGCCGCCGGGGGTTTGCAGCTCGCCCCGAACGGAGATGCCGAGGCCGTTGTCTTCGATGTAGAAGAGCATCGGCAGCTTCAGCGTCGTGGCAATCGTGAGCGACGACCAGAACCCGTTCGTCGCGACCGACGCGTCACCACCGACAACGACCGAGATCGCGCCCTCGTACTCCTTCTCCTTCAGCACATCCCGATGATACAGGATGGCCTGCGCCCACCCCGCGGCGGGCGTGTACTGCGATCCCACATCGCCGGCCATCGGAAGCACGATCGGCCCGATGTCGTTCGGCATGTTGCAGACGACGCCGATGTCGCGGCCGTCGCTGAAACCGCCGGCTCTGCCGAGCGGGCTGCCCAGTGCGTCGTCGATCGAAAGACCGAGCGACAACAGGAGAGGACGCGAACGGTAGTACGCGCTGGCGCCGTCACGCCGGTGCGTGAGCAGCGAGCCCAGAATTGTCTGGGGAACTTCGTGGCCGCGCGCCGAAAACTGATACAGCACAAGGTGGTCTTTGGGCACCTTGGTGCGGTTGCGGTTGGTCTCCTCCTCGAGATCGTCGAGCGCTCGAGAGACCAGGGTGTGGTAGGCGACGCCGCGCCAGTCGAGCTTCGGCTCCGCTCGATCACGGTCGCGAGGCGCGCGGCGCGTGGCGGACTTCGTCACGTGGGGAGACGCCATGGCAGCAGGAAGTATCGGGTTCGCTCACCTAAGACGCAACGGTCACATAACTTAGAGTCATGAACCACGAATTCATCCAGGTCGAGCGGGACCATGGCGTCGCTATCGTCACGCTGAATCGCCCGGACGTGCTGAACAGCTTCAACCGTGGACTGGCGCGCGAGCTTCAGGCGGCACTCGCGAATGCAGCGAACGACGAAAGCGTCCGGGCGGTTCTGCTGATCGGCTCAGGGCGCGGTTTCTGTGCGGGCCAGGATCTCGGCGAGGCACTCGGTGCGGGGACCAAAGCGGATCTCGGCGAGATCGTGAAGACCGTCTACACACCGATCGTTCGCGCCATACGTGAGATGGAGAAGCCGGTGGTGTGTGCCGTGAACGGCGTCGCGGCGGGTGCAGGAGCCAACCTGGCCTTCGCCTGCGACATCGTGATCGCGGCGGAGGATGCGTCGTTCATCCAGAGCTTCTCGAAGATCGGGCTGATCCCGGACACCGGCGGCACCTTTTTCCTGCCGCGATTGGTCGGTGCGGCACGAGCGACGGCGCTGATGCTCCTCGGCGAGAAGCTGACCGCCACGAAGGCGCTGGAATGGGGGCTGATCCATGACGTGGTGCCCGGCACCGTGCTCCGCGATACCGCCCTCGCATTGACGAGACACCTCGCCACGATGCCCACGCGGGCGCTGGCGCTGACCAAGAAGCTGCTGAACGCGTCGGCGTCGAATGCGTTGAGCGAGCAGCTGGCGATGGAGGAGGAAATGCAGCGTCAGGCCGGACGCACAGCCGACTACGCCGAAGGCGTGAGTGCCTTCCTGCAAAAGCGGAAACCCTCGTACACCGGGCGTTGATGGCCGTATCGAGGCAGGCGCGCGTAGGCGTCCTGGGCGCCGGCACGATGGGCAGCGGTATTGCGCAAGTGGCGGCCGTCGCGGGCCACGATGTAGTGCTCGCGGACGCATACGCTCCGTCGCTGGAGAAGGCCCGCGTCGGTCTCGCGAAGGCATTCGCGCGGGAAGCCGGAAAGAGTCGCATGACGGCGGAGGCGGCCGAGGCCGCGGAGTCCCGCATCACGGTCGCCCCCGTGACGCAGGACGACTACCAGGCGTTCCGTGGTTGCGACGTGATCATAGAGGCGATCGTCGAAGACCTCGCGGTCAAGCAGCGGGTGTTCGGTGCGATGGAAGCAGTGGTCAGCGATCAGTGCATCCTCGCGACCAACACGTCTTCGCTCTCTGTCGCCGGGATCGCCGCGGCGTGCACTCTGCGGGGCCGAGTGATCGGCTTGCATTTCTTCAATCCGGCGCCAGTGCTGCCGCTCGTTGAAGTGGTGCAGGCGATCACGAGTGACGCCGCGGTCGTGCAGCGCGGCCGGGAGCTCGTCGACAGCTGGAAGAAGGTGAGCGTGATCGCGCGCGATACGCCGGGCTTCGTCGTGAACCGGGTCGCCCGTCCATTCTACGGGGAGTCCCTCCGCATTCATGAGGAAGGAATCGCCGATATGGCGACGATCGACTGGGCGATGACGGAGCTGGGGGGCTTCCGCATGGGCCCGTTCGAGCTGATGGATCTGATCGGCAACGACGTGAACTTCGCCGTCACCTCCAGCGTGTTCGAGGCGATGGGCTACGATCCGCGGTATCGTCCATCTATCACGCAGCGCCGCATGGTCGAGGCTGGACTGCTCGGGCGGAAGACGGGCACGGGATACTACGATTACCGCGACGGCGCCGTGCGCCCACAGGCCACGAAGGATCGTGGGCTGGGTCAGCGGATCGTGGATCGCGTGGTCGCGATGCTCATCAATGAAGCCGCGGACGCGGTGCTGTTCCGGATTGCGTCGGCGAAGGACGTCGATCTCGCGATGACGAAAGGCGTGAACTATCCGCGGGGCCTGCTCGCCTGGGCCGACGAGATCGGCCCGGCCGAAGTACAGCGGCGGCTCGCCGCGCTGCAGGAGGAGTACGGCGAGGATCGCTACCGGACGAGCGCGCTGCTGCGCGCCAAGGCGCGAGCGGGCGAACGGTTCCACGCATGAATGCCGCACAAGAGCTGGCCGAGCGCGTCGTGCGCGGAATGCTCGAACGCGACGAGTTCAGCCGCTGGCTCGGCGTCGACGTCCTGGAGACCGCACCGGGCCGGTCGACGGTGCGCATGACGGTGCGGCCGGAGATGGTGAACGGATTCGGCGTGTCGCACGGCGGCATCGTGTACTCGCTGGCGGACAGCGCGCTGGCCTTCGCCGCCAATACCAACGGCAACGTCACCGTCGCGATCGAGAACTCGATCTCGTATCCCCAACCGGTGCGCATCGACGACACGCTCACCGCCGTCGCCGAAGAGGAGAGCTTCACCAACCGGCTCGGCTACTACCGCGTGTCGGTGCGCAACCAGAACGAACTTCTGGTGGCGATCTTTCGGGGCACGGTCTACAAGACAAAACGTCCACATGGCTGAGGCATTCATCGTAGGCGGCGTCCGCACGCCGATCGGAAACATGGGCGGCGGGCTGAGCGAAGTCCGGGCCGACGACCTGGCAGGGCACACCATCGCGGAGCTGATGCGGCGGTATCCCGATGTCGATCCGGCCGCGATCGCCGACGTCGTGCTGGGTTGCGCGAATCAGGCGGGCGAGGACAACCGGAACGTCGCCCGGATGGCGCTGCTCCTTGCGGGGCTGCCGCACACGGTGCCGGGCGAGACGGTGAACCGGCTCTGCGCGTCGGGCATGACGGCGGTTGCATCCGTCGCGCGCGCCGCGCGCACCGGTGACGGCGATCTGTTCGTCGCAGGCGGAGTCGAGAGCATGACGCGCGCTCCCTTCGTGCTTTCGAAAGCCTCGAAACCCTGGGCGCGCGACATGGAGCTCTTCGACACGAGCCTGGGATGGCGGTTCGTCAATCCGCGCATGAAGGAGCAGTTCGGTACGGACTCGATGGGCCAGACCGCCGAGAACGTCGCGGAGCAATACGACGTGTCGCGGAACGACCAGGACTGCTTCGCGGTGTGGTCGCAACAGAAGGCCGCCGCGGCGCGGTCCAGCGGTCGGCTCGCCGAGGAGATCACGCCCGTCGAGATCGCGCAGAAGCGCGGCGATCCGAAAAAGTTCGAGCAGGACGAGTTCATTCGCGCCGACACCACCTTGGAAGTCCTGTCCAGGCTCAAGCCTGCGTTCCGGACTGATGGCAAGGGGAGCGTGACTGCGGGCAATGCATCGGGACTCAACGACGGCGCTGCGGCACTGCTGGTCGCGTCGCACCAGGGGCTCAAGACGCACGGCCTGACGCCACTCGCACGCATCGTGTCCATTGCCGTGGCGGGGGTTGAACCGCGCATCATGGGCATGGGACCGGTGCCTGCGTCCCGGCTTGCCCTCGCGCGTGCCGGTCTCGACCTCGGTGATATGGACGTGCTGGAGCTGAACGAGGCGTTCGCCGCGCAGGTGCTCGCCTGTCTGCGAGAGCTCGGCGTGTCGGACAGCGATCCGCGCGTGAATCCCAACGGCGGAGCGATCGCGCTCGGTCATCCGCTCGGCATGTCCGGCGCGCGTCTGATCCTCACCGCGGCGACGGAGCTCCGTCGCACCAACAAGCACTACGCGCTGTGCGCGATGTGTATCGGCGTCGGTCAGGGGATGGCGATGATCATCGAACGGACCTAGTGCGGAATGACAACGAGGGAACATGACAGCGACGCTGATCGATACATCGACGAAAGCACTGCTCCCGCGACCGCGGCTGGAGAGCTACGCGTGCGGTGAGTGGGTGCGCGGCTCCGGACAGGCGACGGAACTGTTTCATGCGGTGACCGGCGAGAAGATCGGCGAAGCGTCCAGCGGCGGTCTCGACTTCAGAGCGATGGTGGACTACGCCCGTCGCGTCGGAGGACCGGTCCTGCGGAAGATGACGTTCCACGAGCGCGCGCGGATGCTGAAGGCGATGGCGACGCACCTCATGACGCTCAAGGAGCGCTTTTACGCGATCTCATACGCGACCGGCGCGACGAAGAGTGACAACTGGATCGACATCGACGGCGGCATCGGCACGCTGTTCGTGTACGCGTCCAAGGGACGGCGTGAGTTCCCGGACGAGACCTTCTTCGTCGACGGCGCGGCCGAGATCATCTCGAAGGGCGGCACGTTCATCGGCCGGCATCTCTGCGTGCCGATCGAGGGCGTCGCCGTGCACATCAACGCGTTCAATTTCCCGGTGTGGGGAATGCTCGAGAAGCTCGCGCCCACACTGCTGGCCGGCGTCCCCGCGATCGTGAAGCCCGCGACGATCACGTCCTACCTCACCGAAGTCGTGTTTCGTGAGATGGTCGCGTCGAAGATCTTCCCGGAAGGATCGATCCAGCTCGTCTGCGGCAGTGCCGGCGATCTCGTCGACCACTTGGACTGCCAGTGCGCCGTCGCGTTCACAGGCTCAGCGGACACGGGCCGCATGCTGAAGGCGAGCCGGTCCATCATCGAGAACAGCGTGCGCTTCAACCAGGAAGCCGACTCGCTGAATTTCTCCATGCTGGGCCCGGACGCGACGCCGGACAGCGAAGAGTTCGAGCTCTTCGTGAAGGAAGTGGTGCGGGAGATGACGGCCAAGGCCGGACAGAAGTGCACCGCGATCCGGCGCACCTTCGTCCCCGAGAACGTGGTGGAGGACGCGATGCGCGCGATCGCCAGGCGCCTCGAGACCACACGCATCGGCGATCCGTCCGCCGAGGGCGTGCGGATGGGACCTCTCGCCGGCCGCACGCAGGTGAAGGAGGTGCGACATAATGTCGACCAGATCGCGGGCGACGCGGAGCTCATCTTCGGCAACCCGGACCACGTCGACGTCGTCGCCGCCGATGCGAAGCGCGGTGCGTTCTTTCCGGCGCTGCTGTTCTATGCGGACAAGCCGCTCAGTCGCTCCGCACCGCACGACGTCGAGGCGTTCGGCCCGGTGAACACCGTCATGCCGTACCACGATCTCGATGAGGCGATCGCGCTGGCCAGACGCGGGCGAGGATCGCTGGTAGGCTCGCTGTTCACGGCCAGCGACGACACGGCCAAGCGAGTCGTGCTCGGCACCGCGGCGTTCCACGGACGCATCATGCTGGTGAACCGGTATTCGGCGAAGGAGTCCACCGGCCACGGCTCACCGCTGCCGCATCTGGTCCACGGTGGTCCCGGGCGCGCGGGCGGCGGCGAGGAGATGGGCGGCGTCCGCGGCGTGATGCATTACATGCAGCGCACCGCAGTGCAGGGAAGCCCGGCAACGCTCACGCGCGTATTTGACCAGTACATGCCGGGCGCGCCCCGCACGCCGTCGTCTGAGCACCCGTTCCGCAAATACTTCGACGATCTCGGGATCGGCGAAACGCTAGTCACCGCGCGCCGCACCGTGACCGACCAGGACGTGGCCGAGTTCGCGGACATCAGCGGCGACCACTTCTACGCGCACAAGGACGACACCGGCAGCCTCTCCATCTTCGAGCGCAAGGTTGCTCACGGATACTTCGTGCTGTCGGCGGCCGCGGGCCTGTTCGTGGATCCGGCGCCCGGTCCGGTGTTGGCGAACTACGGTCTCGAGAGCTTACGGTTTACAAAGCCGGTGTATCCTGGCGATACGATCCAGGCGAGGCTCACGTGCAAGCAG
>Ga0066652_100000796_pt1 | contig 15640 bp, 13 predicted proteins | sample GraSoiAngelo_101_FD_71413 | JGI IMG/M metagenome (GOLD analysis project Ga0066652, IMG submission 71413) | Grasslands soil microbial communities from the Angelo Coastal Reserve, California, USA - 14_0903_02_30cm | ecosystem: Environmental > Terrestrial > Soil > Grasslands | place: USA...
TACAGGTCCAGCAGCTCGACCGTCATCTCCTGGATCGCCGCGCGCGTCTTGTCGCGTTGCTGGCTCCAGCGCTTGCCACCGAGCTTGTGCAGCCTGGGCGGCGGACTGTCTTCCGAGATATCGGTTGCCGACCGGTACCGCTCGAGCTGGTCGACGCGGTACAAGGGCACGTTCAGCCGGTCGCCCCCTTCGTATTCCACGACGGCGACTTCGATCCGGCTCTCTCCGCTGCCGACGCTGATCGTCTCGATGCCCCGATAGATGCCGACGCCATGCTCGAGGTGCACCACGTAGTCGCCCTCGCGCAGCGACAGCGTGTCAGGCGTGATGCCGCTGGTGTAGCGGCGCGAACGGCGAATGCGTCGGTCGCGACGGAAGATCTCGTGATCGGTGAGCACGCGAAGGCCGCCGCCGCCGGGATCCGGGACGATGAATCCGCCCTGCAGGACACCCACCGTGAGCGCCGCGGGCGACGGCATACCGCCGTCGGCGAGCAGCTCGTCCAGACGCTCGCACTGCCCGGCATTGTCGCAAAGAATCACCGTCTGCATCGCATCGCGCACGATGCGACGCAGCGTCTTGATGTCGCGGGAGATTGCCTCGGGAGGGCGCAGCGGGAATACGATCTCCGCCTCGTCGGGCACCGCCTCCTCCACGATCGTGCCGAACGCGTGCACGATCGGCAGCAGCGACTCCGGCGGCTCGAACAGCTCCTCCCGGCCGGGGACGTCCTCCCCGCGCCGGCGCGCGAGGTCGATGTGATGCGCCGCTTCCTGCCACGTGCGTTGCGCTTCCTGCTCGATGTGTACGCCCTCCGGCATCACGAGGAGAGTGTCGTCCGTCCAGAGCGACACGATCGAGCGCCGTTCCGCCTCCAGCGCGTCGTCCTTCACACTGCCGTCCACGGGCAGCACGAGCGCCTGTTCCACCGCGCGCGTCGAGCGCTGCGTCGCCATGTCGAAGTGCCGCAGATCCACGATCTCGTCGCCCCAGAACTCGGCCCGAACCGGATCCGCCATCCCGAAGCCGTATACGTCGAGGATGCCGCCGCGCACGCTGAACTCGGCCACATCCTCCACCATCGGCACACGCTCCAGGCCGATGCGCTCGAGGTGTTCGATCAGCTCGGGCAGCCGGCGCTGGTCTCCCTTGCGCAGCTCGATCCTGAGATCACGCAACGCACGCGGCATTCGCGTGCGCTCCAGCAGCGCACGCGTGGTCGTGACGAGCACGCGCACATCGCCGCGCATCGTGCGCTCCAGCGTCTCCACGCGCTCACCCGCCACCTCCATGTGCGGCTCGGCTTCGCCGAAGCCCTCGCGCGGCGGATACAGCGCGACGATGTCCACGTCGAGCAGGGTGCGGAGGTCCGCCAGCCATCGTTCGGCATTCGGCAGCGCGTCCGCGACCACCACGAAGAAGCGCGTGGGCAGGCGACTCGCGAGCGCTGCCACCGCCGTTGCGTCAGCGGATCCGGGCAGCCCCGCGATTCGTCGCTGCTCCTTCGGTGAAGGCAGCGTATTCATCAGCCGCGTGAACGCCGGCAGGCGGTCGACGGCCTGGATCAGGTGCGGTAACGGCACTCGCTTCTATGTATCTCGCGGTGAAGCCTTCACCAGGCTTCGGCCAGTGAAAGCGTCCACCACAGAGGACTCAGAGCACTCAGAGGAACCTTAAACGACAAGCAAGAAATTGTTTGCTTGTTTTTCGCCGTTCTCTGGGTTCTCTGCGTCCTCTGTGGTGAACAGGCTCTGCCCTTCGCTAGCTCGATGTCTGCAGCGGCCCAGAAGCACTTGTGCCGATGCCGCGCGCGCCGCCCGTCGAAACGACCAGCTCGGCCGCGATGACCAGAAGCGCGGCGACGAGCAAGGGCACTGCGAGGGAACGACGCGACGCCCCGCTGAACGCCAGCCGCCTCCAGTCATCTGTCGTTTTCGCGACCCGCGCTGCAGGCGACGAGACGCGCCGTCCCAGCTCCGCCGCCGGCCAGCGCTCCAGCTGTGACTCCGCAACCTCGGAGTTCACCACCAGCGCTCCGGCACGGCGGCTCCCTTCTATAAGGAAGTAGGTGCCCGGCACACCGGGCGCTTCGAAAGCGTTTCCGGATACCGGTGTGCGCGCTCCCTGGGTGCTCTCCAGGGCGTCTACCCCAGGTGGCCGCGCCACGGTCTGGAGCGGCGTCGCGACGCGTACCACACCAGGCTCACCATGCAGTCGGGACGACAGCACGTCGCCGAGCCACGGCAGAAAGCTCGCACTGACCGGCAGTGTGGACGCGTCCGCCGTGAGCGGCGACCCCACGAGCACATACCGCGGACCGCTGACGATCCACGGGTCGCGACCTACGACAGCCAGAGTTTCCGCGGATGCGGCGCCACGAGCCACCAGGTCGTAGCGCAGCGCCACCGACACCCCGCGCATCTGGTCGCCCGTCCCCCTCACGACACCGTTCTCGCGGCGCGCGGTGCCGAACCGCCAGGGAATGCCGAGTCGCTCGAGCGCGCGGTTGGCCGCACCGATGCGGACCGGATCGGCGGGAGCCATGAGCAGTGCGGGAATCGTTCCCGCCTCGTCCGCGGCCGCGACGACGATTCCCGAACCCTCGACGACGCGCTGCGACGACCGCAGCACGTCGACCGCGTTCCTGGCGAATTCACCCGCGGACGGTGCGACGCGGACGGACGGCGCCGCGCCGATCCAGAGCGCGAAATGGCGCGTGTTGTCCGCGGTCAGCTCGTCGGGCTCGATCTCGACGCTGCCAGCCATCCAGCCTCGCTCGGCGGGCGCGGCGTGGATCATCGCCTCTTCGCCCGCCGCGGCGGTGCCGCGCGCCAGCGTGCGGGCACCGAGCGCGATGCGAAAGCTGGTCGAGTCAGCGCTCATCGTTCGGACTGCAACCGCGCCACGCGGTGTCCACCGCACGGGACGCGCTTCGACGAGTGCAAGCGCTCGATTCGCCGGCGCCGCCCGCGACGGCGCCCACACGAGCACGTGTGCGTCGCCGCGCACGTCCACGGCGCGCGTCCACGACGTGCGCTGCCCGTCCGTCAGCACCGCCACCTGTCGCGCGTCCATGCCACTCGCTTCCACCACACCGATGGCGCGGGCCAGCGCGTCGGTCAACCGGCCGGCGCCCCCGAGCGCTTTCACGCGGTCGATCTCGTCGCGCACTGCGGCGGGAGATCCGCCGCGCACCGCGCCGTCTGCGGTGACGAGCCAGGCGCGGTCCTCGGTCGACGCCTGCGCCACTGCGCCACGCGCGACGGTTTTCAGCTGCTCCAGCAGCGGCGTGCCGTTTTCCACGACGCCGGTGCTCATCGAGTTGTCGAGCACGATGGCCAGCGCCGTGGGTGCGTGCCCCGCACCGGCGCTGCGCGTCGTCGGGCGCGCCGCGGCGAGGGCGAGCAGCACCACGGCGAGCACGCGCAGAAGCATCAGCAGCAGGTTCCGCAGCCGCAGCGTGCGACTGTGCTCGCGCTCGGCGCGTGCGAGATAGCGGGCCGCGGGGAATTCCACCTGAAGTCCGATGCGACGACGCAGCAGATGGATGAGCAGCGGCACCAGCGCCGCTCCCGCGACCAGCAGGTACCAGGGTGCGAGGAAGCCCATGCTACGGAAGACGCTGGCGCGCCGCGAAGGCACGACGCAGCGGCACCCCGAACGGACGATCCGTGTCGATCACTTCATAGCTGACACCAAAGGACGCGAACATCGTTCGCCATTCCTCGATCACCTCGGTCACCGTCGCGTTGTACGCCGCGCGCACGTCGGTCACGCTGGCCGGCACCTGCATTCCGCTCTCCGGATCCGCGAACAGCGCCTCGCCTGCCCCGGTGAGCGAACGCTCGGCGGGGTCCATGATGTGAAGGACCGTGATGTCATGGCCCTGGGCGCGCAGCCCGCGCATCGCGTGCTCGACTTCCGGGACGTCCATCAGGAGGTCGGACACGAGCACGATCATCCCCCGCCGATTGATGAGTCGCGCCGCCTGCGTCAACGCCTCGGGCGCGCTCGTCGCCAACCCGGCGCCCGGCTCCTCGAGCGCGGCGAGCAGGCGTCGCCAGTGCCCGGTCCGCGCCCGCGCGGGGACCGCGCTTCGCACCCGTTCGTCGAATCGCACCAGACCGACGGCGTCCCGCTGGCGGAGCAGCAACAGCGAGAGCGACGCCGTCAGGATCTCGGCGTACTGCAGCTTGGTCAGGCGGGTCGGCGGCGTGAGGCCGCCGAGCGCGCGGAGCTGCGCGCCACTCCACGCCATGGATCGACTCACGTCGAGGACGATCGTCGCGCGGAGATTGGTTTCCTCCTCGTACTGGCGCACGACCCAGCGGTCCGATCGTGCAGCGATCTTCCAGTCCACGAACCGAAGGTCGTCCCCCGCCTGGTAAGCGCGGTAGTCGGCGAACTCGACCGAAAAGCCTTTTCGCGGCGAGCGGTGCAGGCCGGCCAGAAAGCCGTCGACGATCCAGCGTGCGACGATCTCCACGTGGCCGAGCGCCGCAAGCGAAGCGGGATCGTGCAGGTCGGGGCGCACGGCAGTGCCCATCATTGCGAAGCTAATGGATGCCCCCTCCACCGATGTGTCCCGTTAACCCCACCCTTGCGCGGTCTGGAAAATCCGTCAATTTGTATACAACCGAGACCAGAGGGCGGGATGCGTCGTTCCCGACAATTCGCGTACGGACTGGTTGCCTGCACCGCTGCAGCGTGCGCGCGGCAACCGTCAACCACGCCACAGCCGCAGCTGGAAGGCCCCAAGGCGTACGTCCACGCCACGTATCAGGGCGGGATCATCAACCGGCAGACGGAAGCCGTGTTCAAGGTGGATGAAGGCGCCTACGTCATGGTGGCGCATCTGGGCGGCGACGGGCGGATCACGGTGCTCTATCCCGAGGACTCGCGCGAGTCCGGTCGCGTCCCCGCCGGCAAGTGGTTCCGGACGGACATGGTGTCGGCGTACTACGACGCCGCGCCGCAGCTCTATTCCTTCGCCATGCTGAGCCACCGCTCGTATGGAGCGCAGCTCGATTCGTACGATGGCGGCGGCTACGGCTACATCTTCCTGGTGGCGAGCAAGCGCCCGTTACGGTTCGACAGGATCAGCGAATTCGGACTGTGGAATGACCTGGCCATCAGCGATTATCGGCTGGCCTCGGATCCTCGCATTTACATCCGGGCGCTCGCGAGTGAGATGGCGGGCGATCGTCCCTACACACTCAAGTTCGCACGCAGCATCAGCAGCACCTCGCTGACGTCGTACTCCGACATGCTGTTCGACTGTGCGTATCTGTCGGAGCTCGCGTTCTCATCGCTCTGGGCGCCGTACAACTACGCAAACTTCCTGAGTCCCTCGCTGGCGTTCCCGGGCGCACGAGGTGGTTGCGGGCAGCGCTCGTCGTACGCGTTCGGCTTCTACCGTCCCGTGGTGCTCACGACAGCCGCGGCTCCCACCGATGGTCCGAAGACTCCATCCGCTCCGCGTGAGGGCACCACGCTTCGGCCGCGTCGCAAGGCATTCGACAATCCCCGCTCGGGATTCAGCTTCGCGACGCCACTGCGGCACAACTCGCCCGACCAGCCGGCCGCCGCGCCGCACGACCGGTCGTACCTGTGGCGCTCCGGCTTCGGCGCGACGCCGGGCAGCGATGGGCGGCACTATTTCCCGGGCGACAGGGCTTCTTCCGGCAGTTCGAGCAGCTCCAGCAGGTCGGGCGGCACGACGCCGGCACGCGCGGCCGAGCAGCGTGCGGTGGTGCAGCGCGCGGAGGGAACGCCTGCAAAGCAGCCGACGACATCGTCGCAGCCGCAGCCGAAGCAGGAGGAGCGCAAGCCGTAGCTCCGCGCCTGCCGTCGAGCGCAGCGAAGGGAGGGATCCGCACCTCGAGATGACGGCTTTGGCTCGGGATGATGCGCTCGGCGGCTATATTTGCAGCGGTGAAGCTGGATCATATACGCAATTTCTGCATCGTCGCGCACATCGACCACGGCAAGTCGACGCTCGCGGACCGTCTCATCGAGGCCACTGGTACCCTCCAGAAGCGCGAGATGAAGGATCAGGTGCTCGACACGCTCGACCTCGAGCGTGAGCGCGGCATCACCATCAAGCTCAACGCCGTGCGGATGACGTACGTCGCGAAAGACGGCAAGTCGTACGAGCTGAATCTCATCGACACGCCAGGGCATGTGGACTTCACCTACGAAGTCTCGCGCTCCCTCGCCGCGTGCGAGGGCGCCATCCTGGTGGTCGACGCGTCGCAGGGGATCCAGGCGCAGACGCTCTCGAACCTGTTCCTCGCGCTCGATGCCGGACTCGAGATCGTCCCGGTGCTGAACAAGATCGACCTGCCGGGCGCCGAGCCCGATCGTCGCAGGCAGGAAGTGCACGATCTGATCGGTGCCGATCCGGACGACATCCTTGCCGTGAGCGCCAAGGAAGGCATCGGCATCGATGCGGTGCTCGAGGCCGTGGTGAAGCGCGTGCCGCCGCCGGAGGGGGATCCCGACGGTCCGCTCCGCGCGCTGATCTTCGATTCGTACTACGACAAGTACCGCGGCGCGATCCCAAGCATTCGCGTCGTGGATGGTCGCATTCGCAAAGGCACGCACATCATGTTCGCGGGCGCGTCACGCGAGCCGTACGAAGTGGACTCCGTCGGCTACAACCAGCTGCGCCAGGTGCAGACGGATGAGCTGGGCCCGGGTGAAGTGGGTTATGTCGTCGCCAGCGTGCGAAGCGTGAAGGAGACGCGGGCCGGCGACACGATCATGGATCACGACAATCCGGCGCCCGCTCCACTGCCCGGTTACAAGGACGTGCACTCGATGGTGTTCGCCGGGCTCTATCCGACCGACACCCAGAACTACGAGCAGCTCCGCGACGCACTGGAAAAGCTGCAGCTCAACGACGCCTCGCTGCACTACGAGCCGGAGACGTCCACAGCCCTCGGCTTCGGCTTCCGCTCCGGGTTTCTCGGACTGCTCCATATGGAGATCGTGCAGGAACGGCTGGAGCGCGAGTTCGATCTCGCGCTCGTCACGACCGTCCCGACGGTGGAGTACCATATCCACCATACCGACGGCACGATGGAGCTGCTGGAGTCGCCGTCGAAAATGCCGGATCCCGGCACCATCGATCGCATCGAGGAGCCCTACGTGAAGGCGCGCATCATGTCGCCCGCCGAGTACATCGGCCCGATCATGACGCTGGGCACCGAACGCCGCGGCGTGTACAAGGGGATGACGTACATCGACACCCAGCGTGTCGAGTTCCAGTGGGAGTTCCCGCTCGCCGAAATCATCCTCGACTTCTTCGACAAGCTGAAGACGATCAGCCGCGGCTACGCGAGCCTCGATTACGAGATGCTCGATTACCGCGAGAGCGACCTCGTAAAGCTGGACATGCTGATCAACGGCGATCCGGTGGACGCGTTCGCGGTCGTCATCCACAAGGACAAGGCGTACGAATACGGCCGCAAGATCGCGGAGAAGCTGAAGGAGCTGATCCCCAGGCAGCTGTTCGAGGTCGCGATCCAGGCGGCGATCGGGAACAAGGTCATCGCGCGCTCGACGGTGAAGCCGCTGCGCAAGGACGTGCTCGCGAAGTGCTACGGCGGCGACATCACGCGCAAGCGCAAGCTTCTCGAGAAGCAGAAGGAAGGAAAGAAGCGGATGAAGCAAGTGGGGTCGGTCGAGATTCCGCAGGAGGCGTTCCTCGCGGTGTTGCAGGTGGACTGACCGCAGTGACCACGAGCTCCCTCGTCATCCAGACGTCGTTTCTGGGTGACACCGTGCTCACGACGCCGCTCATCGCCGAGCTCGCGAAGCGCGGACCTGTGGATGTCGTGACCACTCCGGCTTCCGCAAACCTGCTGCAGAATCACCCGGGCATCCGTTCGGTGATCCCGTACGATAAGCGCGGGAAGGATGGCGGCGTTCTCGGATTCCTGCGCATGGTGCGACGGCTGCGCCGCTTCGGATACGATGACGCCTATCTGGCCCAGGGCTCAGTGCGCAGCGGCGCGCTCGCGCTGGCGGCCGGCGCGAACAAGCGCGTCGGATTCGCTACCCACGCAGGCCGCCGTTTCTACAACGTGCGGGTGGAATACAATGAGGACCACCACCACGCGCTCCGCCTGCTCTCTCTCGCGCAACCGCGTCCCCTGCCGCCGATCGCCAACGTACGGCCGCGGCTCTATCCCGGCATTCCCGAGCGTGGCGCGGTCGACCGGTTCCTGGCGCTGCACGACACGCTCGAGGACGAGCCGCTCGTGGCCGTCGCACCGGCGAGCGTGTGGGGAACGAAACGCTGGCCATACTACGCCGAGCTGGCCCACGAGCTCGCGTCCACATGCCGGGTCGTCGTCGTGGGCTCTGCGGCGGACGCGCCACTCGCGACCGAGGTGCTTGCCGCCGTGCCCGATGGACGCGCACTCAACGCGTGCGGCGTGTTCTCGCTGCTCGGGTCCGCGGAGCTGATCCGCCGGTGCAACGTGCTCGTGACGAACGACTCCGCGCCGCAGCACCTCGCCTCCGCGGTCGACACGCCGACCATCACGATCTTCGGACCGACCGTGCCGACGTTCGGCTTCGGGCCACTGGCCCACCATTCGCTCACCGTCGGCCACGAGGAGCTCGCCTGTCGGCCCTGCGACCGTCACGGGCCGAGAAAGTGCCCGCTTGGCCACTGGAAGTGCATGCGCGAGCTCACCCCGCGTGACGTAGCGGCCCGAGTGATCGATATTCTAGAGCAGTAGAGCGGTGGAGCGGTGGAGCGGTAGCTGAAAGGCTTTTCTGCCGTTCGACCGCTCCACCGTTCTACCGCTCCTCTTCAGCCAACGCTGATGCCTACTCAGAATAAGCAGCGGTTCATAATCGGCCTGGACCTCGGCGGCACCAAGATCACGGGTGGCGCCGTCACGGAAGACGGCTCGCACACGCATGGCATCCGCAAGATCGACACGCAATCCGATCTCGGCGCCGAAGGCGTGGTCGATCGCATCGTCGGCCTCATCGAGGGCACGATCCAGGACACGATGAGCGAAACCGGCTGCACGCGCGCGGACTTCATCGGCGTGGGCGTCGGCGCGCCCGGACCGCTCGATCGCGAGAAGGGCATCGTCGTCGTCGCGCCCAACCTCGGCTGGCACAACTTTCCGCTCCGCGATCGCATCCAGTCGCGGCTCGGCATCCCATGCACGCTGGACAACGACGCCAACTGCGCCACGGTGGGCGAGTGGTGGCTGGGGGCCGCGAAGGGCGGCATCAACGTCGTCGGGATGACCATCGGCACCGGCATCGGCGGTGGGCTGATCATCAACAGTGAGCTGTACCATGGCTCGTCCGACGTCGCGGGCGAGATCGGTCACACGACCATCGACATGAACGGCCGGCACTGCAAGTGCGGCAACTATGGATGTCTCGAGGCCTACGCCTCCGGCCCCGCGATCGCGACGCGCGCGCGCGAGGCGCTCGTGCGCGAGGACGCCGCATCGCTGCTTCCATCGCTCGTGGACGGAGACCTCGACAAGATCACGGCGAGCACCGTGTACGACGCCGCGAAGCGCGGGGACGGCCTCGCGAACGAGATCGTGCGCGACACGGCCCGCTACCTCGGCGCAGGCATCGCAACACTGCTGAACGTGATCAATCCGGACGTCGTCGTCATCGCGGGTGGGGTGACTGCCGCCGGCGACGCGCTCTTCGTGCCGCTGCGTGCCGAAGTCCGTCGTCGCGCCTTCGCGCCGGCCGTCGAAGCCGCGCGTATCGTGCCCGGTACGCTGCCGGGCACGGCTGGCATCGTCGGCGCAGTCGCCACGTTCAAGATGAGAACGTTCGGCAAGGTGTAATGCGGCTCGGCGTGATCGGCACGTTCGTCTGGGACGTCATCCATGGACGTCAGCCGCACAGCACGCCGGTCCAGGAGTGGGGCGGCATCACGTACTCGCTCGCGGCGCTCGACGCCGCGCTGCCCGACGACTGGCAGATCGTGCCCGTGATGAAAGTGGGCGACGATCTCGTCGACCGCGCGAGACAATACGTGGCAAAGCTCACGCACACAGCGCCCGATGCCGCGCTGATCGGGGTGCCGTACCCCAACAACCGCGTGGAGCTGCGCTATTTCTCGGATGAGCGGCGCACCGAGACACTCTCCGGTGGCGTACCCGGCTGGACCTGGCCCGCGCTCAAGCCCGTGATCGACGCGGCCCGCCTCGATGCGCTCTACGTGAATTTCCTCAGCGGCTGGGAGATGGACCTCGACACGACGATGGCGTTGCGTCGCCACTTTGACGGTCCCGTGTACGCCGATCTTCACATGCTGGTGATGGCGGCGCGCGAGGACGGCCTGCGCGAGTTTCGGCCACTCTCGAACGTGCGCGAGTGGTGTGGCTGCTTCGACTTTCTGCAGGCAAACGAGGACGAGATCCAGATGATGGCGCCCGATCCGATGTCGCTTGCGGCGACGGCGTTGCACGCAGGCGCCAGCTGCCTCTGTGTCACGCTCGCCAGCAGGGGCGCGGTGTACTTCGCGCCGGCGGGATTCACCGATATCACAGACATGCGCGGATCGGACAATTCCACAGCGCCGATCCGAACTGAGCTCGTCCCCGCCGAGGCCGTCGCACAACCGCTGGATCCGACGGGATGCGGCGACGTGTGGGGCGCAACCTATTTCTCCCGGCTGCTCGCGGGTGATATGTTAGTCGACGCCATCCGGGCCGCGCATCGCGCGGCTGCGCGCAATGTCGAGCATCGGGGCGCCACCGGCCTCGCCGATCACCTCCGGGGTAAGCTCAGCTTCACGTGACACGGAACGTCATTGCGTCCGAAGGACGAATGACGTTCTGTGTCATTCCGAGCGAAGCGCCTGCCCTTGAGCGCAGCGAAGGGAGGAATCTGCTTTTCATAAATGACGACCGTCATCAACATCCCGCAGTCGCTCGACGAAAACAGCTTTGAGCAAGTGCTGGAGCAGGTGGTGCCACTTCCACCCGACGCGCGAATGCTCCTCGACGCGAGACATACGAGATGGGCTTCGCCGTATGGACTCACGGCGCTGCTGGCCCTCGGCCAGTCGCGGGACGCCGCGCGACCCACGCTCGCGGTGCCGGACGCCGACGACACCACGTCGTACTGGGCCCGCTCGAACTTCTTCTACTACGCCGGCGAGTTCTTCGACCTCAAGGGCGTGGTTCCGCGCCGGTCGCAGGGCGACTCCGCCGTGCTGCTCGAGGTGACGCCGATCGCGAAGAGCGAAGACGTGCACGGCGCCGTCGATCGCATCCAGGAAAAGACCTCGCAGATCATCGGCAAGGAGCTCGGCCTCGATCCCAAGGCCATCGTCGGCTTCGCCATGACGCTCTCCGAAGTCTGCCAGAACATCCTCGAGCACGCGGGACGCGGCGGCTGGGTGATGGTGCAGACCTACAACTGGACCAGGCGGCTCGGCCGGCGAGTGGTTGTCATTGCGGTGTGTGACGCGGGCGTCGGATTCAGAAAGTCGCTCGAGAGCGCCGGTCACATGACCGACCGCTGGGACGACGCGGCGGCGCTGGAGGCAGCGGTCATCCGCAGCGTCAGCCGCTTTCGTGATCCTGGCCGCGGACAGGGCCTGGCCGGCGTGCGAAAGTACATCGGACGCTGGGACGGCAAGCTCTCGGTGCGCAGTGGCACCGCTCGCATCGCGATTGTCCCGAGCTGGGACGACGACCTGCCGTTGCAGGAGGGGCTGACGCAGTTTCCGGGCGCACAGATTCAGGTCACGATTCCCGAGCGGATCGCGCGATGACCACGCACATCGATCTGGGAACCGTTCTCCGACAAACGCTGTCGGCGAACCTGTACTCGAATCTCGTGACGCGTCCCACGGGGGCCGCGGTACGAACCCAGATCGAGCTGCAGCTGCACGACACTGATCCGTCGCTCACCATCATCGACTTCTCCCACGTGTCGATGATCGACTTCTCCTGTGCGGACGAAGTCATCGCCAAGCTCCTGCTGCGCCTGGCCACCGATCGCGAGGCGTACTTCGTTTTCCGCGGGCTCACCGACGACCATTGGGATTCCGTCGAGGCGGTGCTGGAGCGCCACGGACTGGCGCTGGTCGTCGAGCGCGAGTCCGGCGTGGAGCTCGTCGGCGTTCTCGACGATCTCGAGCGTCGCGCGTTCCAGGCTATCAAGCGCCGCGGGCGCACCGAGGTGTGGGACCTGGCGCGCGATCTCGGCGAATCGGAGTATCTCACGCGCGGCGCCATCGAGCGGATGTGGAGACGGCGGCTCATCATGCGCGTCGGCGATACCTACATGCCTGTCGGCGAGCTGCAATGAACGACACGCGCAACCGTCCGCTGCGCGTGGAGCGACTGGTCGCGACACGCAAAGGAGATGCGGACCGCGGTCCCGCGGTATACATGAATCCCGCGGACGCGCGCGAACGGCTGCTCAACGAGGGCGAGCTGGCCTGGATCTACGGTCCGCGACGGCACGAGCTCGCGACCGTGGTGCTCCGTGACGATCAGAAGCTCGGCGACATCACGCTGCGCGACGTGCTCGGTGCCGCGCCGTCCGAGCTGGTGCGGGTGATCAAGCCCGACCTCGATACGCGCGGCCGCAAGGTGTTCGCGTGAGCCGGCGCGGGAAGAGCCTGCAGCTCGGCACGCTCGCGCTCCACGGCGGCTCCCAATCCAGCCAGCGCGACGTCGATGCGCCGGTGGCCCAGGCGCTCTTCCAGTCGGTCAATTACATCCAGGAGATCGGAACCGCCGAAGGGCTGCGCTATCCGCGATACGGGAACGCGCCGAACGCCGAGGTCATTCAGCGGCGCATGGCGACGCTCGAGCGGGCCGAGGCGTCAGTGCTGCTGGCGAGCGGCATGGGAGCGACTGCGTGCGCGCTGCTCGCGCTGCTCCGTCCCGGCGATCACCTCCTCGCCAGCTCCTGGATCTACGGCGGGACGCGAGCGCTTCTGACGCAGGAGTTCACGACATTCGGCATCGACGTGACGCTGGTGGATCCGCTCGAGACGCGCGTGTGGCGCAAAGCGATGAAAAAGCACACACGCGCCATCTTCGTCGAGACGCCGGTCAATCCCACCTGCCGGGTGCTGGATCTGCAGGCCATCACCCTCGTGACGCGCCAGTCGGGCATCGCGCTCGTGGTGGACGCGACCTTCGCGAGCCCGATCAATTTCCGTCCCCTCGAGCACGGAGCCGACGTCTCCATCCACTCCGCGACCAAGTTCCTCAACGGGCACCACGACGTGCTTGGCGGGATCGTGTCGGGAACGGCCCCATATATAGAAGAGGTCCGCAGAAAGATGACCCTCTGGGGCCAGGCGCCGGATCCGTTTGCGGCGTGGCTCATGGAACGAGGCCTCAAGACGCTGGAAATCCGCGTCTTACGGCAGAACCAGAACGCCATGCGGATCGCCGAGTGGTGCGAGGCGCGCAAGGAAATCAGGAAGGTGACCTACCCCGGTCTGCCCTCGCATCCTGACCATGAGGTCGCCAGGCAGCAGCTGGACGGGTTCGGCGGCATGCTGTCCATCGAGATGGCTGGAGGCGGGAAAGCGACGGAGCGCTTCCTGCGAAGGCTCAAGCTGTTTCGCCATGCTCCGAGCCTGGGAGGCGTCGATTCACTGGTCTCGGAGCCCCGGTTCACGTCGCACGCGGACATGTCCCCGGAGCAGCGAAGCAAGATCGGTGTTCCGGACGGGTTCGTTCGGCTCAGCGTGGGAATCGAGAACGCCGACGATCTGATCGCGGACCTGGAGCAAGCTCTACACTGATGGCGACCGAAGCGAGAGATTGGACGGACCGAAGGCGAACTGAACGGCGTCTCAGCCACCGGCTGGCCGACCTGACCGTGCCGGAGCTGCGACGCATGCTGGTCACGACGACCATCTTCATCATCGTGACCGTGCTTTTCCTGTGGATGGTGCGCACGGTCATCATCGCCATCATCCTCGGGATCGTGGTGGCCGTGTTTACGCGTCCCATCTACCGCCGGCTCGAGCCGCGCTTCGGACGTACCGCCGCCGCGACGATCACGATCTTCGGCGTCATCATCCCGGTGATCGGGCTGCTGGTCTACAGCTACATCGAGATCCGCGAGGTCGCCCAGTACGTCACGCAGCACCAGGACGAGATCGCACTCAAGATCGACACCGCCGTCCGCAAGCTGCCGTTCATGACGAACGCGAACATCGGCGACTCGATCCGCGGGTACGTGATCGCCGCGTCGAACTACGGCACGCGCGTTCCCGGCGCGATCAAGGCGGCGATGTCCGGTTTCGCCATCTCCGCGACGATCTTCGTGTTCACTGCGTACTATGTGCTCGTGGACGCGAAGGAGATCTCGGGCTACTTCCGTTCCAAGGTGCCGCCGCGCTACAGCGAACTGGTCGCGTCGCTCGAGTCGAACGTGCGCGGCGTGCTGTACGGCGCCGTGTACTCCACGTTCGTGACGCAGACGCTCAAGTCCGTCATCCTCCTGGTGCTGTTCCTGGCGTTCCGCGTGCCCCTCGCGGCGGTGCTGGCGATCCTGTCGTTCATCATCGGCTTCTTCCCGATCGTCGGCTCGTGGAGCGTGTATCTGCCGGTGGGCCTGTGGCTCCTCGTGTTCCGCGACGCGCCCATGCAGGCGTTGGCGCTCGTCCTGATCGGGTTCCTGGTCAACACGATCTACATCTCGACCTATCTGCGCCCCAAGATCGCCGCGGAGAAGTCGAAGGTGCTCAACTTCTACTGGATGCTGGTGGGTCTCATTACGGGTGTGTACACGTTCGGTCTCGTGGGTGTGTTGCTCGGTCCTATCGTCATTGGTCTTTTGAAGGCGATAGTGGATACCGTTAGTGCAACCACGTGGCGGCTGCTCGACGACGAGGAATTGCCGTCGCGCCCCGTCGACAACCCGGCATGATCCAGTTCTACAACGTCTCCAAAGAATACCCCCGCGCAGGCCGCGCTCTCGCCAACGTCACCTTTCGCCTTCACAAGGGCGAGTTCGCGTTCCTGACGGGCGCGAGCGGCGCCGGGAAGAGCACGATCCTGCGCCTCGCGTACTTCGAGGAGATGCCGACGGCCGGGGAGGTGCGCGTCAGCGACGTGAACTCGGCGGACGTGAAGTCGCGCAAGGTCATCGCCCGGCTGCGTCGCAAGCTCGGCATCGTCTTCCAGGACTTCCGTCTGCTCGAGGATCGCACGGCCGAATCCAACGTCGCGTTTGCGCTCGAGGTCATCGGAACGCCGCGCGCTCAGATCGGGCCGCGGGTCTCGCGCGTCATGCAGCAGGTGGGCCTCGCGTCCAAGATGCAAGCGTACCCCCGCGAGCTTTCCGGCGGTGAGCAGCAGCGCGTCGCGATCGCGCGGGCGCTGGTGAACGACCCCGTCGCGCTCATCGCCGACGAGCCCACCGGCAACCTGGACGAGCGCGCCACGCGCAGCGTCTTCCAGCTCATCCGCGACATCAACACCGCCGGCACGGCGGTGATCATGGCGACGCACGACCTCGCGCTCGTTCGCAGCACGGACTACCGCACCATCGAGCTCGATCACGGAAGGATCGTGTACGACTCCGTGGAGGCCGCGCAGCTGCCGCCGCAGCCGCAGCGCCTGGGAGACCACGCATGAGGCTCGCCGTCCGT
>Ga0066652_100000797_pt1 | contig 15609 bp, 15 predicted proteins | sample GraSoiAngelo_101_FD_71413 | JGI IMG/M metagenome (GOLD analysis project Ga0066652, IMG submission 71413) | Grasslands soil microbial communities from the Angelo Coastal Reserve, California, USA - 14_0903_02_30cm | ecosystem: Environmental > Terrestrial > Soil > Grasslands | place: USA...
CCCGCCGTCGCCCACGCCCGCGCCGTCAAGCTCGTGATGTTGCGCCGCTACGCCGCGAAGCTCGCGTACGAGTTCGAGCTCCACTCGGAGAGGGCGGCGCTCGACCGGATGGCGGCCAGGTACTCGGAGCTCCTCGGTGGGGCGACCCGGATTCCGTGGCCCGAGGCGAGCTGGCTGGCCGACGTGGACGGGGGCTTCTACGCGGCGTGCTATCTGCGGGCGTGGACGGTCGAGAGGACGTGGGCGGCGGCGCTTCGCGAGCGCTTCGGCGAGCGCTGGTTCGAGTCCGCCGAGGCGGGCGCGTGGCTTGGTTCGATCTGGCGGAACGGCCAACGGCTCGGCGCGGACGAGCTGATCGCCGAGACGGTCGGCGGCGAGCTCGATTTCGCCGAGCTCGCCGGGGCGTTCTAGGACGAGCCCAGGCGGCGCTCGATCTCGTCGAGCACGCCCTTGCGGCCCTTGCCGCGCTTCTCGCGGGTTCGGACCTGGCGGAGCTCCGCCGGGCTCAGGTCACGGAGTCGGGCCTTGACCTGGGCGGCCGTCAGCTGCTCGTAGGCGGTGATGGGGCCACCCGCGCTGACGCCGGCGCGCCGGCGGAGTCGGTCGGCTTGGGCCAGCGGGGCGTCGGCGGCGTCGCGAGCGGCGCGAGCGGCGCGACCCGCGGCGGCGGTCGTCCGCCGGCGGGCGGGGGTGGTGCGGGTGTGGAGGTCGCGCATCGTCTGCTCCATGAGGCGCTCGAGCTCGCGGAGGAGGTCGTCGGTGTAGCGGCGGCCGCGGGTGATCAGGTTGCTGACCAGCTCGTTGGCGTCGTCGCGGGTCAGGCGGCCGCGCCGCACGGAGTCGTCGACCACCTCCTGAAGCCGGTCGCGCGACAGGGTCACGCTGCGATCGAGCGCGTCGCGGAAGGCCTCGATGCTCTTGTCGCTGCGCGAGGCGGCGCTGGTGCTCGCGGTCGTCCGCCGGCTCGTTGAGGTCCGCCGGCTCGTAGTAGTCCGCCGGCCCGTGGAGGCGCCACGGCCCGTCGAGGTGGACTTGCGACTCTTGGCCCGGCGCCCGGTCGAGCCGGCGCGGCCGGATTGCGACCGGGAGCCGCCACCCGACCGTGAGCGTGAGCCCCCACCGGACCTGCGTTGACTCGAACCGCCGGATCTCGTCGCCATCTCTCCTCCTGGTTGGGGTGTCTGGGACAACTATCTCAGCCGGCGCCGCCGAGTCAACCTGGCCGGACCACGGCGCGAAACCGCGCGGTCACCGGGGAGTGGTCCGAGAGCCGCAGCGCGCGGCCGTCGAAGGGCATGTCGCGCTTCTCGGGCGCCCAGGCGCTCGGGCCCTCGAGGATCTCCAACCCGCGTCCCAGGATGTGGTCGATCGACTGCGGCCCGGTCGGCCGGCGCAGGTCGAGCCGCTCCTCGAGCTCGTCGAAGACGGACGTCCGGGCGGGCCTGAGGTTGAAGTCCCCGCCGAGGATCAGCGGCGCGCCCTCCGCCCATTCGACCGCCGCGCTCGCGGCACGGCGCATGTCCGCCTCGGCGAGCGGCGGGCTCTGGGAGGCGTGGAGCGTCGCCGCGCACACCCCAGAGGCGAGGCGGACGAAGGCCATCGTCCGGCGCTCGGGAGGCCGGCGGAGGAGCAGGTCCCGTCCCTCGCGGATCTCTCCCGCGCCCTCGGCCCTGACCAGGATCTGGTTCGACCCGCCCTCCCAGGAGCCCAGCAGGTCGGGGTTTCGCCGGGCGATCGGCCGGAAGACGGCGCCCAGCCAGTTGCGCGAGGTGAGCGAGACGTAGCCGGCCGCGTCGCAGGCCTTCGCCAGCCCGCCTGCCCACCTGGGTGGGCACTCCTGGAGCAGGGCGACGTCCCACGCCATCCCGGCGAGGAATTCGAAGAACGCGGCGGACAGGTCGCGGTTCACCTGCACGTGGGCGTGGTTCCGCTCGGTCCGCCGAAGGATCCGCGAGCGCCACGTGAAGAGGGCGGGGTTCGGCGGAGCATCGCGGCCGTGAAACAGGTTCCAGGTGATCACGCCGATCTCCATGGGTCGCAGTATCCGGGTAGATGCCCGAAACGAGGGGCACCCACTCCGAACGGGATGCGAACGCCATACCCGTCGGGGCGGACTCCGGGGGCGTACCATCACCCGCTTCCATGGCGTCCCATTTCCTCACCGGCGACGAGCTGTCCGCGGAGCGGCTCGCCGCGCTGCTCGATCGGGCGCTGGAGCTGAAGCGCGGCCGGCCGGACGGAGCCGGGGCAGGAGCCCTCGACGCGCGGAGCGTCGCGCTGGTGTTCGAGCGGCCCTCAACGCGCACCCGAGTCTCGTTCGAGGTCGCCGTCTCGGAGCTCGGCGGGACGCCGCTGGTCCTGCGGGGCGACGAGCTCCAGCTCGCGCGCGGCGAGTCGGTCGGCGACACGGCGCGGGTGCTCTCGCGCTACGTCCACGCACTCGTCGTCCGGGCGGGTGCGCACGCGATCGTCGCGGAGCTCGCCGATGCGGCCACGGTTCCGGTGATCAACGCCCTCACCCCAGAGCACCACCCCTGCCAGGCGCTCGCGGACCTGCTCACGCTGCGCGAGCGCTTTGGCGACTTGAACGGGCTCACGCTCGCCTACGTCGGCGACGGCAACAACGTCGCTCGGTCGCTCGCCGTCATCGGCGGCCTCGCAGGAGTCGAGGTGCGGGTCGCCTCACCCGAGGGCTACGGGCTGGAGGCGGGAATCGCCGCGCTCCAGACGACCGACCCGCACGAGGCGGTCGAAGGCGCCGACGCCGTCTACACCGACGTCTGGGTCAGCATGGGCGACGAAGCGGAGGCCGACCGCCGCCGCGCCGACCTCGCCCCGTATCAGGTGAACGCCGACCTCCTCGCCCGCGCTGCCGATCGCGCCATCGTCCTTCACTGCCTCCCCGCCCATCCCGGCGAGGAGATCACCGAGAACCTCCTCTACGGCGATCGGTCCGCCGTGTGGGACCAGGCCGAGAACCGCCTCCACGCCGAGAAGGCATTGCTCAAGCTGCTCGTTGCCTGAACTCCATCCGATCCGCCCAGCGCGGTTCCGCGGAACCGCCCACTGAGCCCACCGCCATGGCAGGGCTCGCCTGCCGCCTCGGCGCCGTCTTCCTCCTCGGCGGCCCATCAAGCCACCTCGGCTCCTCGAACCCCGCGTATTCCTGAATCGCGCCGAAGATGTGCTGTACGAGTTTGGTGCTTCGCAGGATCCGCATCGAGCAGACGCCATACGGGAGCCTGTTTGGTTTCTTGCCGCTGCTGGATGTCGGAGTGTGGTTAAGCGTGTGACCGCGCAGAACGCTTCTGGGAAGCTGCAACTCCTGCAGCCAGTGATCCTCGATCTCCCGGAGCGAGAGCCCATTCCCCGTGTACACGTTCAGTCTCACGGTCATGTCCTCGGAGCGCACCCCCAGCGAGGCTCGCAGGAAGTGACAGAAGAAGCTCACCATGCCGAGATCGGAATTTGCGAAGTGAAGCGTGTTACGCACCTTGCTTCCTTCCGCCCAGTACAGCATGCACCCCGCCATGTGAAGCGGATCCCGCTCCCGTGCGCGCGCCCGTCCCTCGTCTTGATACTGACGGCGTCGTTTCCGGCTCGTCTCCGCCCACGAGCGAGCTCGGGCGGATACAACGGAGTCCGTCGCGCGAATGCCGCGACCCAGGTTTCGAGCGCGCTGCTCGGGCGTCAGACTTATGTGCCGCGTCCAATAGAAGACGCTGGAGGGGGAGACGCCCAGTCGTGTGGCGATCCGCTTGATGGGCTCGCCACGTTCTCGGAGCCGGCACGCTACGGCCCGCTCGATCGGCTTCCGAGGACTGCCGGTTCCTACGAACATATGTTCGTAGAGTAGAAGTGCTTCCCGACGGAACGGTCCGTCTCCCAGCGCACCGGCACACCTACACTGAGACCTGACCGGGCCCCGTCGTCTAGTGGTTAAGACCGGCGCCTTTCACGCGTCAAACGCGGGTTCGATTCCCGCCGGGGCCATGGGTTCGACTTGCGCGCGGGCGAGTCCCTTAGCCGCCGACGGTCAGAGCAACGCCATGCAACCCGAGATCCACCTAGGCCCGGTCACCCTCCAGACGTTCGGGATCATGTTCGCGCTTGCGTTCTTCGCGGCGGGCGCGGTGGCCGCGAGGCGGTTCGCCGAGTGGGGTAGGCCTCCGGACTGGGCGTTCGAGCTGATCCTCGCGGGGGCGGTCGGCGGGCTCATCGGCGCGCGGCTCGACTTCATCCTCGAGAACTACACCTCCGTCAAGGACGACCTGCTCGGAAACCTCTTCTCGGGCTCCGGCCTGGTCTGGTACGGGGGCGCGATCGGCGGGGCGATCGGCGTCCTGATCTGGGGCAGGTGGCGCGGAATGCTGAATGCGTGGCTCCTCGACCTGGCGGCCGTCCCGCTGGCGCTGGGCTACGCGATCGGGCGGATCGGCTGTCAGCTCTCCGGCGACGGCGACTACGGCAAGGCCTGGGACGGCCCATGGGCGATGGCCTATCCCCACGGCACGAAGCCGATCGACACCACCGTCCAGCCCACGCCGATCTACGAGACGCTGACCATGGGCCTCATCGCCTACGCCCTATGGCGCCTGCGCGACCGCTTCCAGCCCGGGATCCTGTTCGCCGTCTATCTCGTCCTCGCCGGCACCGAGCGGTTCCTGGTCGAGTTCATCCGCCGTAACGAGCACGTCCTCCTGGGCCTCACCCAGGCTCAGCTGATCAGCATCGCCATGGTCGCCGCGGGAGCCGCATGGCTTTGGGTCAAGGCAAGTCGCGGCACCCTGGCGCGCGTCCCCGCCTAGACGGGAACGATCCGCGTCACCGCGAAGATCGCCGCGAACCCGGCGACCGTCAGCCCCACCCTTGTCCACGAGGCGTGCTGGTGCGCCTCCGGGAGCAGATCGGTCGCGCCGAGGTAGATGAAGAAGCCTGCGTACAGCGCGAGGACGTGTCCGAGGAACGCGTCGGAGACGTTGAGGGAGCTGCCGACGATGGCTCCCAGAAGCGGGGCCAGCGAGTCGACTCCCAGCCACCGGGTGGCCTGGACGCGATCGCCCGACTGGCTCAGGACGAAGCTGACCGTGTTCATCCCGTCGGCGAAGTCGTGGGCCGCGACGGCGACGAAGACGAGGATTCCCGTCGCCGTGTCGAGGCCGAAGGCGAGTCCGATGCCGAGCCCGTCGATGAAGCTGTGGATCGAAAGGCCGAGCGCCCCGAGCGCTCCCACCTGCTCGTGCGCCCGTGCCTCCTCCGGCGCATCGCGGTGGTGGAGCACCAGAAGCCGCTCGATCAGGAACCAACCGAGGAACCCGGCGCCGACGAGCGCGCCGACCACCTGCTCGTCGCCGAGCGCGTTCATCGCCTCGGGGAGGACGTCGAAGAGCGCCACCGCCACCACGACCCCGCCGGTCAGCGCGATCACGGTTTGAAGCGAATGGGCCAGGCGCAGGGCGAGCAGCCCCCCGGCCATCGTGCTGATGGCCGTGAACACCGCGAAGGGAATCGCGATCCAGGTCACGGCGGGGAATCAAAGCAGCGCAGCAGGGCGCGACGCTCAGACCGAGCGCAGGAGCCCCCCGTCGAGGGGGATCACGGCGCCGGTCAGGTAGGCCGCGCGCTCGGAGCACAGGAACGCGACGAGGTCGCCGTATTCCTCCGGGCGTCCGAGCCTGCCTGCCGGCACGCCCTCGGCCGCCTTTTGCTCCATCTCCTCCCACGAGCCCCAGTTCGCGGCGAGGCGATCGGTCGCAAACCTCCCGGTGGCGACCGTGTTCACCGTGATCCCGTCGCCGGCGACCTCGCCGGAGAGCGTCTTGAAGAACCCGACCGCTGCCATCCGATGGGCGTTCGAGAGGGCGAGGTGCGGGATCGGCTCGCGCACCGAGCTCGATGCGACGTTGACGATCCGCCCCCAGCCGCGATCCCGCATCCCCCCGATGACCGCCTCGACCAGCACCCGCGGCGCCAGGACCAGCGAGCGGTAGGCCTCCTCCCACTCGGCGAGCGGGTTGTCGAGGGCGCCGCCGAGCGGCGGCCCGCCCGTGTTGGCGACGAGGATCTCGACCGGCCCGAGGGCGGAGGCGACCTCGGCGGGCAGCTCGGCGAGGCGGTCGAGGTCCGAGGTGTCCGCCTCGAATCCCGTCACGTCGCCCTCGATCTCCTCCGCGGCCGCCTCGATCCGCTCCTGCGAGCGGCTGGCCGTCGCCACTCGGGCCCCTTCGCTCGCGAGCGCGGCGGCGATCCCGCGGCCGATTCCCTTGCTGGCGCCCATCACCAGCGCGGTCCTGCCCTCGAGCCCGAGCTCCACGGCGGCACCGTACCGCCTGGGCGCAACCGTGGAACCGGCGGGTTCCGGTCGGATACGGTGCCCTGGATGGGCGAGCCGGACCTCTACGAGCAGCTGATCGAGGCGGCGAACGCGATCTACGGCGCGCACCCGCACCGCCGGGCGCTGCACACCAAGGGAGTCTGGTGCGAGGGCATGTTCACCGCGGCCCCAGAAGCGGCCTCGCTCTCCCGCGCCGCGTACCTCCAGGGCGATCAGGTTCCGGCGCTGGTGCGCTTCTCAAGCGGAGGCGGCGATCCCGAGGGTCACGACGCAAGCCGCGAGGCGCGCGGGATGGCCGTGAAGCTCCGCCCGGTGGGCGGGGACGAGTGCGACATCCTCGCGGTCACGACGCCCGCATTCGTCGTCCGGACCCCCGAGGAGTTCCTGGAGCTCCTGCGCCTTCGCGCCCCCGATCCCGAGACCGGGCAGCCCGACATGGAGAAGCTGGGCGCCTTCCTCGCCGAGCACCCCGAGGCGCAGCCATCCGTTCAGGCGACGATCGGGGTCGAGCCGCCGGCGAGCTTCGCGACGCTCGCCTACCACTCCCCCCACGCTTTCAGGCTCGTCGACTCCGATGACGGGGGCACCTGGATCCGCTACCGCTGGCGTCCCGAGGCCGGCGAGGCGACGATCCCCGACGACGAGGCCCGCGAGCGCGGCCGCGACTACCTCAGCGAGGAGCTCGCCCAACGGCTCCGCGACGGGCCCGCCGCCTTCGAGCTCGTCCTTCAGGTCGCTGCCGACGGCGACCCGCTCGACGACCCCACCGCGATCTGGCCCGAGGAGCGCGAGCTGGTGAGTGCCGGCCGCCTCGAGATCACCGAAGTGATCGACGATCCCGAGTCCGGCGAGCACATCGAGGTCTTCGATCCCACACGCGTCCCCGACGGGATCGAGCTCTCCGACGACCCGATCCTCCGCGCCCGAGCGCGGGCGTACTCCGTCTCGGCCTATCGCCGCATGGGAGTCGAGGTCGAGAACCCCTCGGTACCGCCCACCTCCTAGCCCAGACGAGACACCCGTTCCGGCCATAATCCGCCCGGGCGGTTAGCTCAGTTGGGAGAGCGCCTGCCTTACAAGCAGGAGGTCGTCGGTTCGAGCCCGGCACCGCCCATCGGCCGTTTACGGCTTGAGCAAGCGGCTTTGACCCTGCTCGCCAACCAAGCCCTTCGCCTCCGCAGGGTGCCCGGAATCGCTTCGGTGCCCATTGGTGCCCAATCGGGGCAGGAAGGGGAGGAAGGAGACGCCCGCCTGGCCCTCCCGCTGTTCCTACTCCCGCAGCCCGGCGGCTTCGAGGGCGCGTGCGCGGTCTCTGTAGGCCTTGAACCGCACGAGCAGCCCGTCCCGAATCGTGAACTCGTGTGCGGGCCTGATCGCTACCTCAACTCCGCTGTCTCTGCCGGTCGCGCTAACCCGAACGAACACGAGGACCCGTTCTTCGTCCACGTCGAAGAATCGCTCCGGCTCAATGTGGATGGGCGATCCGCTCCACGGCCCGGTGTCGCGGAAACTACGGAACTCCTCGACGCCTTTGAGAATCGGCCTGTCTGGGTACACGTCGGTGAAATCGAACTCCGCGTCGGGCGTGGCCTTCTCGGAAGCGGTGCCGATCAGGCCTCGCGGATCTGCATAGATCTCTCGCACGACCGCCACGTTCTCCTGCGACATCGCCCGCGCAGTATCTCGCGACTGCGAGGAGCGCCCTCGCCGGGAGGCGCTCTACGGCGAATGGGCACCAGTGACCGAAGAGTGTCCAAACCGGCCGTAGAGATCGCACATTCGGCGAGATCAGGGCCGTGCGCCTAGCTTGAAAATGGCTTGAACAAGCCCGAAACAGGGAACCACCCGCACGCGACGATTGTCCTTACAAGCAGGAGGTCGTCGGTTCGAGCCCGGCACCGCCCATGGGGCAGACCGATGCCGCTGTCGTGCCGCCGGGCCAGGCTGGGCGGACGCCTCTCCGCGCCGCGGTTGGTCTTTTGCACCCGAGCAGGAACCAGCCGTAAGGGGTGAAAGCTGCTGGGGTCCGCCGTCGCCTCTTGTCACGAGGCCGACGATTATCGGCCCGGCCCACAGTCTCCCCCAGCGTCGGCCGCCGGTCAAGTTTGCCGCTTGCGATGCCGGGGTATCGCTGCTGAGGGACGGCTCAGGATTGGCGCCGTCTCGAACCGCACGCGCGGCTTTCGACGCAGGAGGTGGAGTTATGGAACGGAGCACCATCGACGAGACTCGAACCGACGACCGCCCGGTCGACGACCGACCGAGCCGCCCGCTCTCGCGACGCGAGGCCAGGCGACGGATTCCTCGCCACGCCAGGCGGCGGGTCCCCCGGAGCCGCGGGGCGATGAGCGGCCTCCTGCTCGTGCTGCTCGGGATCTGGGCCGGCTTGGTGCCGTTCGTGGGCCCCTACTTCAACTACGAGTTCGCGAGCGACCAGACCTGGCTCATCACCTGGGACCGGTTCTGGCTGTGCGTGCTGCCCGCCGCGCTGGTCTTCTTCGGCGGCCTGCTCGTCCTCGGAAGCCGAAACCGCGCGAGCGGCGGGTTCGGTGCCTGGCTCGCCCTTGCCGGCGGGATCTGGTTCGCGGTGGGGCCGGCGGTGAGCATGCTCTGGGACTCGTCCCTCGGCCCGGCGGCGCCAATCGGCGGACCGATCGGCTCGAACGGAGTGCGGATGCTCGAGTACATCGGCTTCTTCTACGGCGTCGGTGCGCTGGCGACGGCGCTCGCGGCGTTCGCGTTGGGCCGCTTCAGCGTCGTCGGCGTGCGCGACTTGGAGTACGCGGGCGAGTCGCCCGTCGCCGGTCAGGCGACCGGCGCGTATCCCGCCGACCGCCCGGCGACCACCCGAGGGACCGCGGACGCACCGGCGGCGGAGCGGACCGCGGCCGCGCCGGCCTCAACGGCAAGCCGCGAGGAGCCCCCTCCCCGCTCGCGCTTCGGGCGCATCTTCGGGCGGCGCTGACCCGATTGGGCTGACGCTTGCGCTTCCGCGTAAGCGCGCGCGGGTAGTGGGCTCCGGAACGGAGTCAAGGGCCGACCAGGGAAGGAGGAAGAGCGATGCTTTGGCTGATTCTCGGAATCATCCTGCTGGTGATCGCGATCGCGGGCGGTGCGATCGTCCATCCGATCATCTTCGTCCTCGCGCTCATCGCGCTGTGGATGTTCTTCAGAGGCTGGCGACGCGACCGAACCGCCTAACGCTGGCTCGGCGATAACCCCGCGAGGGCGGCGAGGTCGACTCAGCGGACGGGGCCCCAGATCATGCGGCCGTGAAGGAGCTTCGTCACGGTGACGAAGCTGTACCCGCGGTGGCGAAGCGTATGGATGATGCGCGGAAGCGCCGCGACGGTCTCGCTGCGGTTCCCGCCCCCGTCATGCATGATCACGATCGAGCCCGGCCTGGTGGCGCTCACCACCCGGCTGTAGATCGCGTTCGTCCCCGGCCTCGACCAGTCGCGCGGATCGACGTTCCAGATGACCGTCGTCATTCCGAGGCGGTGCGCGTCGGCGACCACGCGTGAGTCGAACGCGCCTCCCGGCGGGCGGAAGAGGCAGGGCTCGAAGCCCGTCGCCGCCTTGATCCGGCGGTTGGTCTCGGCCATGCTCGCGCGGCTCGGGTGCGATTCGTGGTGGAGGCTGTGGTTTCCGAGCTCGTCGCCCGAGGCGAGCACCGCCCGCGAGTTGGCCGCGAGCCCCGGGACCTGCTCGCCGATCTCGAAGAAGGTCGCCTTCGCGTGCTCCCGCTTCAGGACGTGGAGCACCCTGGGCGTGTAGACGCTCGGCCCGTCGTCGAAGGTGAGCGCGACCCGCTTGTGCCGCCGCGAGCCGCCGAAGACCGGGCTCGGTCCCGGGTCGGTGCAGCCGACGGGCTGGACCGCGCGGATGCGCAACCGCGCCTTCCGATGGTCGGGAGCCTGGTCGAAGCAGCGGCCCGGCCCGGCCTTCGGCCGTCGCGAGTGCCGCGCCCGCCGCTTCGGAAGGGGCAGCGGCCCACCTCCCGGGGCCTCGCACTGGGGCCCGCTCCACTGGCTGACCATGCGCCAGCGGTAGCGGTGGGGTCGCAGGTCGGCCTCGGCCGGCCGGAACCGGGCCCTCACCGTGGAGCTGTTGCGCCTCTTGACGCTGGCGTGGATCGCCTTCCAGGAGCGGAGCGAGCCGTCGGGGGCCAGCTTTCCGTACCCGAGCGTGTCGTGATCGCCGTTCGCCGCGTCGCCGAAGCAGAGCACGCGGGTGAGTGAGCCGCCGCTGCGCTGGATCCGCAAGCAGAGGAAGCGCGCGTTTCGGTTCGACAGGTTCGGGCGGCGGTTGATCTCGTCGAGCCCGAACTTGCCGCGGGTGCGGATGTCGAGCTCGAGGTCCCTGCGCACCTGCTCGACGCCGACCCGTGCCAGGTCGAGCGGGCCGCTGGCGTCGACGGGGTCGCGGCGATGGCGCGGCCGGGCGCCCGCGCCGGGGGCGACGCCGATTCCGGCGCCGAGCAGCCCGACGGCCAGAATCCCCGCAACCCAGTACCTGCGCATGTGCTCTTGCTCGCCTCCGGGCCGGCGTTGCGTTCCGCGCCGGTAATCGCGATACTACCCCGGGAAGGCGGCCGTGGCGAGGGGGGACCTCGCCCGCCGCCGGAGCACATATGCACGCTCCCACAGTCACCCGGGGGCCGACAGGCAGGCGGCCCACTGCGTTGGCGCGCCCGCGCCTCACCGCTCGCAGGGCGAGCGCGCTCGCCCTCGCCGTTCTGATCGCCGTCGCCGCGGCCGCGGCCGCGGCGCCCCTGGGCGGGGGAGCCGCAGCGGCCGGCGGGGGCACCGGCACCGGTGGATCGGGCGCGAACCCCTACCGCGACGACGGCATGTGGATCTGGTACGTAAGCCACTCGAGCGGCGGCGATCCGGCGCGGATCGCCCACCGTGCCCATCGCCACGGGATCGAGACCGTCTACATAAAGAGCTCAGACGGCGCGAACGCCTGGAGCCAGTTCACGCCCGCGCTCGTGTCAGCGCTCCACGCCCGCAACCTGCGGGTCTGCGCGTGGCAGTTCGTCTACGGCACCCACCCCGGCGCCGAGGCCAGGCGCGGGGCGCAGGCGGTGGCCAAGGGCGCCGACTGCCTGGTGATCGATGCCGAGTCCACCTACGAGGGCCGCTACCGCGCCGCGGACATCTACGTCGACAAGCTTCGTCATCAAATCGGCGCCGCCTTCCCCACGGCCCTGGCGAGCTTCCCCTACGTCGATTTCCACCCCGCGCTTCCCTACTCCGTCTTCCTCGGAAAGGGCGGGGCGCGGTTCAACCTGCCGCAGCTCTACTGGCACACGATCGGCGACAGCGTGCGCGCGGCCTACCGGCACACCTTCCGGTTCAACCGCGTCTATGGGCGCCCGATCGAGCCGCTCGGGCAGACGTTCGCCAAGCCTCCGATCCGCGAGCTGCAGCGGTTCCGAAAGCTGGCCGTCTCATACGGCTTCGACGGCGTCAGCTGGTGGGTCTGGCAGGACACGACGAAGCGGGAGTGGCATGCGCTCGGCCACAACATCACGACCGGCGTCTCCGGCTTCCAGCGGCCCGACGGGGACTTTCCGACCCTAGGCGGCGGCAGCCGCGGCGACCTCGTCGTCTGGGCCCAGGAGCACCTCCGTGGAGCCGGGATCTCGGTCCGTGTCACCGGTCTCTATCGCAAGGCGACGGTGCGGGCGGTGAAGACGTTCCAGCGCACCCACGGCCTCGCCGTCGACGGCCGGATCGGCGCCGCGACCTGGCGCAGCCTCCTGGACGTCACCCCGAAGATGGTCGACTGGTCGCACCAGGGAACCCCGCGAAGCGCCAAGCGCTCGGGGTCGCGATCCGGGCCGGCGGAGCCCCGCTCGGCGAGCCTGCCCGCGGTCCGCGACGAGATCCCGCCGCCGTCGCGGCGCCGCTAGCTGAGCAGCGCCGATCGCTCGGGCGCGCTCTGCTGGAGCAGGAGCCCCGCGACGCGCGCTGGATCGTCCCAGGTCGAGATGTGCCCGCACCCCGGCAAGGTCAGGTAGCGGGCACCCGGAGGGATCCGCTCGGGGCGCGGGCGGCTGACCACCCGGTCCCGTTCGGCCCAGGCGATCGTCACCGGCACGTCCACCAGTCCGTCGTGCTCGAAGACCCCTCGCCTCATCTCGTGGCTCGTCGCCGCGTAGCCCGGCGCGTCGAGCCAGCCGGTGACCAGCTCGCGGGCCGCGTCGGGCGGCACCCTGTCCGGGTGGGCCACCGTCCCGCGCAGGAGCAGCCTCCGTCCGCGGCGGCTCGTCAGGGCCGCCTCGAGGAGCGGCCGCGCGAGCGCGGCGGCGCGACGGCGCTCGAGCCGGCGGGGCCCGGGTGCCCGCGCCCAAAGCCCCGCGGGTGAGAGCGCCGTGACCGAGGCGACGGCGCCGAGCTTCGCGAGCTCCAGCGCCACCCAGCCACCGAGCGAGATCCCACCCGCGTGCGGTCGCTCGATGCCGAGCTCGCGGCAGTGGTCGGCGATCGCCCGGGCGAGGTTCAACGGCGTGGGCCCCGCTCCGGCCTTGAGCGGCGGCGAGCGACCGAACCCGGGCAGGTCGATCGCAATCGCCTGCCTTCGGGGAGCCACGGCGGGCATCACGGGCTCCCACACCGAGTGCGTCCCGCCGAGCCCGTGGAGGAGGACGAGCGGATCGCCCGCTCCGGTCGTTTCGCTGTGGACGCCCACGGCGGACGCGACTCTAGATCAGCGCCCACCGGCTCCCGCTCGACCTTCGGGCCGCTGGGAGAAGCGGCTCGAGCCGGCCCACCCGCGCCGCGTAGACTGGCCCCGTGGGCTCCGCCGGGCGGCCACCGAGACAGGAGAGCGCGGAGCTCGCCGAGTTCCTCGCCCTGATCTCGTCGTTCGGCACCGAGCGAACGGCAATGGGGAAGGGCGTCGAGCGCGTCGCCGAGATCCTCGACGCCGATGCCGTCGCGCTGGTGCGGGACGGCTCCGTGATCGCGGCGGCGGGCTTCGCCGACGGGTACGCGCTCGGGGAGGGGCTCGTGGCGGTGGCCGAGGGGAGGGCCAGGTCGCTGGCCGTTCCCGGCGTGGGCGAGTGCGCCGCCGCATCGACCTCGCTCGAAGGGCAAAGGCCCCTGAACCTCGTGGTCGCGCGCCGGGCAGGCACGCCGTTCGGGCGCGAGGAGCTCGCTCTCCTCGCCGGCATGGGCCGGGTGTTGACGCTTGAGCTTCGCAACCTCCGCCTGCTCGAGAACGAACGCACGCTTCGCTCGGAGTCCGAGCACCAGGCGAACGAGAACGCGCGGCTCCTCGAGGCGCTTCGCGAGCGCCAGGTTCTCCTGGAGCGGCTCTCGCAGCTTCAGCGCGCGATCGTCGACCGACTCCCCGTCCACGAGGTGCTCGAGGCCGTGGTCGACGGCGCGTGCGAGCTGCTCGGCGACGAGGTCGGGGCGCTTCGCATCGCCGATCCCGACGACCCCTCGCACACGACTCTGGTCGCAGCGATCGGCGCCGACGAGCGCCTCCTCGCGGAGCGCCGCCGCCAGCCCCTCTCGGTGGGTATGGGCGGCCGCACCGTCCGTGAGCGCTGCCTGATCGTCGCCGACGTCGTCAGTGGCGGGCCGACGGACGAGGCGATGTCCGACTTCCCGGCTCAGGGGCTCACCGCTGCGATGACGGCCCCGGTGCACGAGCACGGCAGGGTCGTGGGCAGCCTCGGCGTCGCCTCCCGAAAGCCCGGCCGTGAGTACGGCTCGCGCGAGCAGCAGCTCCTTCTGTCCTTCGCCGAGCACGCGAGCCTCGCCATGAACCACGCCCGCGCGCTGGAGGAGGCCGTGCACGAGGCCCTCCACGACTCGCTCACCGGTCTTCCGAACCGATCGCTCTTCCTCGATCGGATGCGACACGCCCTCGCGCGCGCCGAGCGCGCAGAGACGCCGATCGCCGTCCTCTTCTGCGACCTCGACGGGTTCAAGACCGTCAACGACAGCCTCGGCCACAGGACCGGCGACCGCCTCCTGGTCCAGGTGGCGGAGCGGCTCGCGGACTGCCTTCGCCCGTCGGACACGATCGCTCGCCTCGGCGGCGACGAGTTTGCGGTCCTGCTCGAGGAGCTGCGCGAGCCGGGCGACGCGGCACGTGCGGCCCGCCGGCTCCTCGACTCCCTGGAGCGCCCGTTCGAGCTCCGCGACCGCGAGTTCTACATCAGCGCGAGCATCGGCATCGCGGCCGGAATCGACGAGCCGGAGTCCCTCTTGAGGGACGCGGATCTCGCCATGTACCGGGCGAAGAGCACGGGCAAGGCCCGCTACGCGATCTTCGAGCCAGGGATGCACACGGCGATCGTGGAGCGGCTCGAGCTCGAGGTCGACCTGAAGCGAGCGCTCGAGCGAGAAGAGCTGGCGATCGCCTACCAGCCGATCTTCAACCTGGACACCGGCGCCGTGGCGGGCGTCGAGGCCCTCGTTCGCTGGCAGCATCCCACGCGCGGCCTGGTGCTGCCCGAGAGCTTCGTCCCGCTCGCCGAGGAGAGCGGGCTGATCCGTGAGCTCGGCCGCTGGGTGCTGCGCTCCGCCTGCCACCAGGCGGCGCTGTGGCGCGCGAAGTACCCCGGGCACCCGGGATTGCGGGTGGAGGTCAACGTCTCGGGGGCGCAGCTGCTGGAGCCGGGCCTCGTGACCGAGGTCGCCGAGGCGCTCGGCGGCGCCCAGCTCGACGGGTCCGGCCTCACCCTCGAGATCACCGAGACGGCGCTGATGCGGAACGTGGACGCCGCGATCGAGCAGCTCGGGGCGCTCAAGGAGCTCGACGTGGAGCTCGCGATCGACGACTTCGGCACGGGGTACTCCTCGCTCCGCTATCTCCGTCGCCTGCCGCTCGACAGCATGAAGATCGAGAAGTCGTTCGTCGCCGGCATCGGCAGGCCCGACGACGAGCCGGAGCTCCTGCGAGCGATCGTCGACCTGGCGGAGATCTTTGGCCTGACCGTGATCGCCGAGGGCATCGAGCGACCCGACCAGAGCGCGCGGCTGCTCGAGCTGGGCTGCCGCTTCGGCCAGGGGCACCTGCTGTCGCCGCCGCTCGACGCCGCGGAGACCGACGCGCTGCTGCTCCGCTCGGGGCTCTTGGGCGACGCGGCGGTTCCGGCGACGGCGCCGGACGGCGAGTCGCGGCGAGCTACGATCGAGCCCGGGACGGATCGTGGCAAGGATTGAGAGCTATCGCCGGGGGCACGTCGTCGTCGACGGAGTCGAGCACGATCGCGACCTGATCGTGCTCCCCGGACGCGTCATCACGCA
>Ga0066652_100000800_pt1 | contig 15584 bp, 13 predicted proteins | sample GraSoiAngelo_101_FD_71413 | JGI IMG/M metagenome (GOLD analysis project Ga0066652, IMG submission 71413) | Grasslands soil microbial communities from the Angelo Coastal Reserve, California, USA - 14_0903_02_30cm | ecosystem: Environmental > Terrestrial > Soil > Grasslands | place: USA...
CGCGATACGCGTCGGTCATCGCGACCATCGCGCCGTGCAGGTGGATCGGCCCGTCGGCCTTGCCGTGCAGCTCGGCGAGAATGCGCTGGGCCTTTCCGAGCACGTAACAGAAGAGCACCGATGGCCGCGGCTCGTCGCGGTTGGCGCGCCACCACGCCAGGATGTCGTCGACGATCATCGCGGGCGGATCCCATGTGTAAATGGGCAGCCCGAAGGTGGCTTCGGTGATGAACGTGTGGCAGGCGACCGGCTCGAACGGCGCGCAGGTCGGATCGGGCTGTCGCTTGTAATCGCCCGATACCACCCAGACCTCGCCCCGGTGCTCGACGCGGATCTGGGCGGACCCGAGAATATGTCCGGCGGGATGGAACGACACCCTGGTGTCGCCGATCGCCAATGATTCGCCGTAGGGTACCGTTTCGATCGCCGCGCCCGGGATCCGGCGCCGCAGGACGGGTTCGCCTGGCGCCGCGCAGAGGTAGGCCGCCGAACCGGGCCGCGCGTGGTCGCTGTGCGCGTGCGTGACGAGGGCGCGCGCCACCGGTTCCCAGGGATCGATGTAGAATCCGCCCGCCTCGCAGAACAGTCCGGCTGTGGTCTCGGCGATCACTGCGATTCGTACCGTAGCATGGCGCCGCATGCGCGGACTGTGGGCTGTCGTTCAGCTACCTTGATCTCAGGCTCGAGCCATCGCCGCGCCGCGTCAGCACGGCGGTGAGGACGAGTGCGGCAGCCACGCTGCCGTACTCGACCCACACCACCGCCGCGGGCACGAACCACCGGTGGCCCTGTTTCGACAGGTGCCAGACGATGTAGACCGGGAGCGACGTGAAGGTCCAGGCGATGAGCGGCAGCGCGGCGCGGGTGAAGAGGAACGGCGTGAAGTAGAGCAGGTACCACGGGTAGACGACCGGCGCCGCCGCCAGCGACACGGCCATCGGCCACGCCCAGGCCGCGGGATCCTCCGCCGGGCGCGTGAAGCGCATCCAGACGGCGACGGCGAGCCCGGCAAGCACGGCCACCGCCGCCGCGCCCTGCGGCGTCAGCAGCGCCGCCAGCCCCTTGAACAGCGGCCCGTTGAAACGGATGAACGCGACCACGTTCGGCACCGCGCCGAGCGGCAGCGTGCCGGCCGAGCGGAAGGGAAAATAGAGCGCCGCGAGCACGAGCGCGGCGACCGCCGCGTCGCGCACGCGTATCCGCTTCCAGAAAAGCGGCACCAGGACGATCGGCAGCAGCTTCGACGCGACGGCGAGGACGAAGGCGATGGCCGCGCGCATGCCGCGTCTGGTGCTCAACATCCACGCCGCGACCGCGATCCACAGCGCGCCGAGCGCGTCGATGTGGCCGCTGTGCGAGATCTCGAGGATGACGAGCGGGTTCCACGCGTAGACGAGCGACAGCCACGCCGATCGCCCGGTCGATCGCAGCCACGCCACCAGCGCCGCGATCGTGAGCAGATCGCAGATGACCAGCGTCAGCTTCATCATCTGGGGCGACTCGCTGATGGTCACCACGCCGCGGAAGAACAGCTGCGCGGCGGCCGGGTACGGGGTGGCGGCGTTGCGGCTCGGCATCAGCCGCGTCGCGTCGGTGTGCGTGCCGGCGACCGCGGGGTCTGACGGGATGACCGTGAACGGGTTGTAGCCGAGGCGCTGCAGCCGCCCGTCGTAGACGTAGCGGACCATGTCGTTGTCGGTGCCGACCGGCTGGAAGACCAGCACCAGCCTGAAGCCGGCCGCCAGGATCAGCGCCGTAACGAGCAGCGCCGGCAGCCGTCCCGGCGGGTCGGGCGCGGCCGGAGCCCAGGGCCCGAGCAGCTCGCGGACGAGCAGTCCGTAAACCACGCACAGGACGGCGGCGAGCGCGAAGAAGAGCGGTGAACCGAGCGGGGCCTGGGTAATGGCGAGGGCGACGAGGGCGGCGAGGATGACGGCGCCTCCGCCGCGGATCAGCACTCGCAACGATGTGTCCACATGAGCGTGGATCCATTTTGTCACGGACGAGTCGCGGCCGAATTGTTGTACTGTCTTGCCATGGTTCTAGCCGTGCACGTGGGAATGCTCTGTCACGCCGTGCGCGTCGTGACCCTCGTGGCGCTCGTCCTTGGATCGACGGCCTCCGCGTTCGCGCAGGCAACATCTGCGGCACCTGCGCCGGCCCCGGGTCCGCCGCCGGCGAAGATGAAGCTGCTCGACCGGATCAAGGAACCGGACCAGGGGGGCGGCCTCCACTTCACGAAGCACTGGGCGATTGTGTTTGGCGGCATCAAGTCGGGCTCCGGCGCCGCGCTCGGTCCGGCCTTCAGCAACAAGTTCGAGAACGGCGGCTACTTCCAGGCCAAGGCGCTCTATTCGATCCGGCGGTTCCGGCTGCTGCAGGCTCGCTACGACACGCAGACCTTCTGGAAGGACCGCGCCCTGCTGACCAGCCGCATCCGCTGGCAGGACGCACCGAAGCTGGATTTGTACGCGCTCGGCCCGGACTCTCCCGATCTGAACGTCGATTACGCCGAGCGGCGGAGCGACGCCACCACGCGGCTGCGGCTGCAGTTCAACCCGGCCGTGCACATGGCGATGGGGTTCGGGGTCGAACGATACTCGACGAAGAACGGCCGCATCGATCTCGTCAACGATCCGGCGCTGCCGGAGCAGCCGCTCATGCCGGGGCTCGGGACCAGGCCCTGGTACGCGCACAGCTTCATCTCCGGCACGCACGACTCACGCACCACGCCGGGCTACAGCCGCCGCGGACACCTGCTCGAGGGCACGATCCACAGCTTCAACGACGTGAACGACGGGCAGCCGCCGTTCGGCCGCTTCGAAGGGGTCGCCGAACAGCTGATCCCGACGAACGGCGCCAAGGGCGTGATCGGTCTGTCGGTGCAGACGTGGCTGTCGCTCTCGAGCGGCGCGCGCGCGGTGCCGTTCTTCCTGATGCCGCTTCTGGGAGGCTCGAGCAACCTGATGGCCTTCCCGTCGTACCGGTTCCGCGATCGCCACGCGCTCGCGCTGCGCGGTGAGTACCGCTGGGCGGTTCACAAGATGATCGACGTCGCGGGCGTGGGAGAAATCGGCACGGTCGCCGCCCGCGTCGGCGATCTCGGTCTCGGCGATGCCCCGACCTCGATCGCGGCCGGCATCCGCGTGCACTCGAAAACCTCGAGCCTGGTGAACCTAGACCTGGCGCACGGACGCGAAGGGTTTCGCCTCGTCCTCGGTTTCAGCAGCGGCGGCGGATCGTAACCGCGCCACCATCAGCTCCGCGTTCAGCAGCGCCGCGCCGGAGGCGCCGCGGACGACGTTGTGTCCCATCGCGACCAGCTTGTAGCCGAGAACCGGGCAGCGGCGGACGCGCCCCGCGTGCACCGGCATCCCTCCCCCGAACGCCACGTCGAGCCGGGGCTGCGGCCGATCCTGCGCGGTGTGCAGCACGATCGGCTGCGCCGGCGCGGTCGGCAGCCGCCGCTGCTGCGGTTCGGCGGTGAAATTCGCCAGCGCCGCCGACACCTCGTCGATCGACGGCTTCGCCGCCAGCTCGAAGGCCATCACGGCGGTATGGCCGTCCGGCACCGGCACGCGGTTCACCTGCGCGCTGACCACGAAGTCCGCGTTGATCACGGCGCCGTCAGCATAGCGGCCGAGCAGCTTCAGCGATTCGGTTTCGATCTTCTCTTCCTCGCCGCCGCCGATGTACGGGACGACGTTGCCGAGCGCGTCGAGTGACGCGACACCTGGATACCCGGCGCCCGACAGCGCCTGCATCGTCGTCACGATGATGCGTTTCGGAGCGAACGGCCGCAGCGCGGCCAGTACCATCGCAATGACGATCGTGGAGCAGTTCGGATTGGTGACCAGGCTGCCGGTCCAGCCGCGCGCGCGGCGCTGCGCGTCGAGCAGCGACAGGTGATCCGGGTTGACCTCGGGAATGAGCAGCGGGACGAGCGGATCCATGCGGTGGTTCCGCGCGTTGCTGACCACGTGCCGGCCGCTCCTGGCGAAGGCGGTCTCCGCGTCACCGGCGACCGACGCGTCGAGCGCCGAGAAGAGGAGCTGCGGGGCGTCGGAGATGGCATCGAGGGGCGAGACTCGAAGGTCGGCCGTGTCGGCGGGGATGCGCGCCGGCAGACGCCACGCCAGATCGCCGTAGCGGTGTCCGGCCGAGCGCTCGCTCGCCGCCAGCCAGGTGACGCGGAACCATGGATGGCCCGCGAGCATGGACACGAGCTGCTGCCCGACGACGCCGGTTGCGCCGAGGATGCCGACGTCGATTTTTCCGCCTGAAGGCGGAAGCCACGAGTTCGAGTTGCTGGACATCACACCCCTACCGTCGCCGGAGTTGCCGCGGCGTCGAGCGCCCGCGCCCGCTCGATGGCCGCGAGGCCTTCGAGAAGATCCGCCACGAGATCGCGCTGGTGCTCGCAGCCCGTCGACAGGCGCACGAGCGTGTCCGACAGCCCGAGCTTCGCGCGCTCTTCCGCCGGGATCGACGCGTGCGTCATCCGCGCGGGATGACAGACGAGCGCCTTGACGCCGCCGAGGCTCTCGCCGAGCGCGAAGAACCGGCGCGACGACACGAACGATACAACTTCCTCGACGGTGCCGTCGAGCTCGAACGAGACCATGCCGCCGAAGCCGGTCATCTGCCGCTTGGCGATGTCATGCCCCGGATGCGTCGCCAGCCCGGGGAAGTAGACCCGCTTCACCAGCGGATGGCCGTTGAGCGCGTTGGCGATGGCCTCGGCGTTGTCGGCGTGGCGCTGCATCCGCAGCTCGAGCGTCTTGAGTCCGCGCAGCGTGAGCCAACAGTCGAACGGCGCCGGCACCGCGCCGGTCGCGTTCTGGAGGAACTTCACCGGTTCGAACACCGCCGCCTCTTTCGCCAGCACCGCGCCCTGGATCACGTCGGAGTGCCCGGCGAGATACTTGGTGACGCTGTGGACGACGAGATCGGCGCCCAGCGTGAACGGCTGCTGGAAGAGCGGCGAGGCGAACGTGTTGTCGACGACGAGAAGCGCGCCGGCGGCATGCGTCGCCGCGGCAATGGCGGCGATGTCGTACACGAGCAGGCGGGGGTTGGTCGGGGACTCGATCCAGACCAGCTTCGTCTTCGGCGTCAGCGCCGCTTCGAGCGCGCCGGGCTGCCCGAGGTCCACCTGGTTGATCACGCAGCCGAGCGGCTGGAACACCTTGTTGAGGATCCGGTAGGTGCCGCCGTAGACGTCGAGCGGGATGACGATCTCGTCCCCCGGTTTCAGGTACGCCTGCAGCACCGCGTTCTCCGCCGCGAGTCCCGACCCGAACGTCGCGCAGTGCTTCACGCCCTCGAGCTCGGCGAGGACCGCTTCGAGGCGGGCGCGCGTCGGGTTGTTGGTGCGCGAGTAGTCGAAGCCGCGGTTGACCCCCGGCTCGTCCTGCTCGTAGGTGGACGTCTGGAAAATCGGCGCGATGAGGGAGCCGGTCTCAGGCTCCGACGGCTGCGCGGCGTGAATCGTCTTGGTGGCGAATTCCATGGTGCTGACTCCTCTTTGAAAACACGTGAGTAACCGGCGCCGCCGCGTCCATGCAGCGGATGATTAAATGCAGGCCCGCGTCCGCCGCCGCGGCGAGCGCGCCGCGCTGCACGAGATCGCAGCCCGCGTCGGCCATCCGCAGCGCCTCGTCGACGCCGAGCTCGTGGATCTGCTCGGCGCCAGCGTCGCGGTGGGGATCGGCGGTGAAGTAGCCCGGCACGTCCTTGATCAATTCACAGGCGTCGGCGCGAACCGCCGCCGCCAGCAGCACCGCGGTCAGATCGGATCCGCCGCGGCCGAGCGACGTGATGGTGCCGCCGGCGCTGACGCCGAGGAAGCCGGGGACGATGACGATGCGCGAGGCGCCGAGCGCGGCGAGCAGCCGCAGCGGCCGCACCGCCGTATGGGCGCCGCCGGCCCCAGCCCTTCGACGGATGTCATCGGTGCGCTCAGGGCAGGCTACCAACCCGGTCTGATGGACGTTGAAGGGAATCGCGCCGACGCCGAGGCGCTGCAGGTGCAGAGTCAGGCGCGCCACGGACCGAAGCTCGCCGGTGGACCAAAGCAGGTCCAATGCCTCTTTGTTCACTTCGCTCGGTGGGGCCCCTTCAGATTCCCCACCTCGCTGCGCGCTCGGGCCGCCGCTTCGCGGCGGTTCCCTCCGGCCCTCGCTTGCGGCGCCCGTCGCGATCGCGCGCGCTTCGGCGAGGAGCTCGTCCGTGGCGCCGTACTGCGCCGAGACGATGACGACGAGGCGCTCGTCGCTGCGGGCCGTGAGGCGGTCCTCGAGGAATTGCGCCGTCGCCGCGTACGAGCGGTCGTCGCGGAGCACGGAGCCGCCGATCTTGAGCACGCTCAACATGCCGCGTCCTCGCCGCCGGCGCCGACCGCGGGGAACGCCGCCACTGCCGCGCCGGTCGCCGCCTGCAGCGCATCGAACGCGCTCTGCGCGCGGCCGTAGCTGGCGGCACAGGTGAGGAGGTAGATCCGGCCGTCGCGCCTCGTCATGCGCGTGCTCCAGATGCCGTAGCTGCCGAGGAGATCGGCGACGTCGGCTTCCCTGGTCCCGGTGCCGGCGTTCACGCGCAGGAACCAGGCGGTGTGCGGGCGCGTCACCGACGCCGCCGGCTGCGACGGCTCGGGCGGCGGCGTGCGCACGCGTCGCTCCGCCACCAGCTCCGCCACGTCGTCCAGCAGCGTGTCCGCCGTGACGCCGGGGCCGGCGCCCGGACCGGTGAGGCAGATCGGGGCCGGCGCCGCCGCAATCACGATGCCATTGGTGACGCCGCTGACGCGCGCCAGCGGGTGCGTGCCGCCGACGAAGGCCGGGCCCGCGAAGGCGTGCACGGCGCGGCCGTGCCACGACGCGTGCGCGATCGGCCGGATCGCGCCGTCGAAGGCGCCGGCGATGGCGATGTCTTCGGGGTCGACGCGCGCGAGGCTGTCGAGCGGCACCGCCGCCGGATCGAGCAGCAGCCGCCCGAACAGCCGGACCAGAATCGCCAGCTTCTCCGCGGCATCGGCGCCGCTCACGTCCATCGTCGGATCCGGCTCGGCGAAGCCGAGGCGCTGCGCGTCGGCGAGCGCCGCGGCGAAGGTGGCACCGGAGGTCATCGCGGTCAGGATCGAATTCGAGGTGCCGTTGAGGATGGTGGTCACGCCGGTGGCGCGCGCCGCGAGCGGGCGCCGCTCGAATTGCCCGAGGAACGGCACGCCGGCGATGCAGCTGGCTTCGAAGCGCAGCGCGGTGGCGCGGCGGCGGGCGAGCTGCACCAGCTCCTCGCCGTGCGCGGCGATCAGCGACTTGTTGGCGGTCACGACCGGGATGCCGCGATCGAGCGCGCGCCGCACGAAGCTGTAGGCCGGCTCGACGCCGCCGAGCGCTTCGACGACGACGTCGACCGGCTCGGCGAAAAACGCCTCGACGTCGCTGGTGACGGCGGTGACGAACGAGGCTGCCGGACGCGGGCGCGCGGTGCTGCGCACGAGGGCGGTGGCCACGATCGGCAGGAAGCCGCGCGCGCCGAGATGCGAGGCGGCCTCGCGCGTGTGCCGCGCGAACGCGGCGCCGACGTTACCCAGGCCGAGGAGCCCGATCCTGCACGTGGCAGGGATGCACTGCGCCTCCGCGACCGCCGCGGCGCGGGCCACGGGGTCGAGCACGGTCGTAATCACGACGAACGCTCCACGGAATGCGCCGGCGATACACGCGTACCGCGAGACGACCCCGTTGTTAAATCGATGAGAGCTTCGGGCCGACTCGAGGAGTCGGCCGAGGTTTCATCTGTCCCGTTTATCGGGCAGGAATTAGCACCTTGGCTCTAGCGCCGGGTTGCTGTGGCTTCGTCGGGCCTGTTCCCTCTGCCACTCTGGATAAATGTCCGCGGCGAGCGCGAACCTCAGAAGGGTAGGCCAGCCGAGCCTTGGATGTCAAGCGCCCTCTGAGATTCACCTATGATCCCCCGGTGCCATTGAATCTCTGGGGGTTCGCGGCGATTACCGTGCCGCTCGTCGCCACGCCGGGCGCGTCCACCGCCGTCGTCCTTCGCAACAGCCTCGCCGGCGGGGTGAAGTCAGGGGTTGCCACCGCGATCGGCGCCAATACGGGGTCGATCTGTTACGGGCTGCTCACCGCCTTCGGGGTAGCGCTCGCGCTGCAGCGCTGGCCGGCGGTGTGGGTGGCGCTCCGCGTCGCGGGCACGGTCTATCTCGCCTGGCTGGGCCTGCGGTCGCTGCGCGCGGCGTTCACCTACGTCGGGACCGATGCGAACGGCGCCGCGGCCCTCGAGCGGCCGTCGTGGGCCCGGAGCGTGCGCGACGGGTTCGTCACCAACGTGCTGAATCCGTCGCTCGCGACGTTCTACCTCCTCATCGTCCCGCAATTCATTCCGCGCGGCGCGCCGCCGGTGTCGAGCACGCTGACGCTGACCGCGTTCCACGTGTCGCTGGCGCTGGCGTGGCATCTCACATGGGCCGCAGCGGGGGGGACGCTGTCGCAGACGCTCAGCCGCACGAGGCCACGCCGCATTCTCGAAGGGATTAGCGGTGTCGCGCTGATCGGGCTCGCGGTCAAGCTCCTGCTCGGGTGACGTGCCGTCGCGTCCATCGCCCGGTTCCGGAGCTCGACCGTGCGCTGCTGGATCGTCTCGACGCGGTCGCGCAGCTCGTCCTCGGACCACTTGTGGCACGTCTGACAGGCGCGCTCGTCCGCTACAGCCCTCAGGGGCAGGCCGTCGCGGAGGAGCGGAAGAGGCCGGCCTCGTCGGTCAGCCGCGTGAGCTCGGCGACCGATTGCACGTGCAGCTTTGTCGTAATCGCCGTGCGGTGCAGCTTGACGGTGCGCTCGTGGATCTCGAGATCACCGGCGATCTGCTTGTTGAGCTGTCCCCGCACGACGTGGCTGAGCACTTCGATTTCCCGCCTGGTCAGCGTATCGAAGCGCGCGCGCACCTCGCGCTGGCGGGCGCGGGACTCCCGTTCCTGGGCGTCGCGCGCGAGGGCCTGGCGCACCGCCTCGAGGAGCCGTTCCTTCGGCGCGCCCTTTTCCAGGAAGTCCTCGGCCCCGTCGCGCATGGCGCGGACGCTGAGGGGAATGTCACCGTGGCCGGTCAGGAACACGATCGGCATCGGATGGCGCGACCGCGCCAGCGCCGATTGCAGCTCCAGGCCGTTCATGCCGGGCATCTGCATATCGGCGAGCACACACCCCGGCGCGTCGTCTTCGTCCCGCGCCGCCATGAATTCCGCCGCCGCGGCGAACGTGCTCACCACGAATCCGCTCGCCCGCAGCAGCCGCGACGTCGCTCCTAACACAGAGGGCTCGTCGTCGACGATGTGAACGACGGGGGTGCGGGCACTCATGACGCGACGGCCTCCTCGGCGATCGGCAGCGTGAAGCGAAACGCCGCTCCGCCGCCGGCCTTGTTCTCGGCCCAGATCCGGCCGCCGTGGGCCTCGACGATCGTGCGGGAGATCGAGAGCCCCATGCCCATGCCATTCGGCTTGGTCGTGAAGAACGGATCGAAGATGTGCGCCAGCCGGTCCGCGGGGATGCCCGGGCCCGCGTCGTCCACGCCGAACTCCAGGATCCGCGCGCCGGACGCGGCGTGGGCCCGCGCCGTGACGCCGACGCGCCGGTGCTCCAGCCTCGCGCCATTGAGGGCATCCATGCCGTTGAACACGAGGTTGAGCAGGACCTGCTGGATGTGCACGCGATCGCCACGGACGTCCGGCACGTCGCCCGGCACGTCCAGCTCCAGCTTCACGTCGCGCGCCGCCGCGTCGACCCGCACCAGCGCCGCGACCTCGTCCACCAGCGAACGCACGTCGAGCCGCCGCGTTTCGAGCGTGCGGCGCTTGAGCAGGCTGCGCATGCGCTGGATGATCTGCGCGGCGCGCTCGTCGTCCGCCCGGATATCGGCGAGGATGGCGCGAATCTCGTCGAGATCCGGCGACGGATGCTGCAGGTACAGCTCCGCCGCCTCGGCGTTCCGGAGGATCGCGGCGAGCGGCTGGTTGATCTCGTGCGCCAGCCCCGACGCGAGCTGGCCCATCATCGAGACACGCCCCGCGTGTGTGATCTCGGCCCGGAGGATCTGCGCCTCCTGTTCGGCCTGTTTACCGGCCTCGAGGGCCTGTCTCGCTCTTGCTTCGCTCTCGCGGAGCGCGGCTTCACTGGATCGCAACTGCTGAACGAGTGTCGATGTCCGCAGCAGGTCACCCGCCATGTGGGTGACCGAAAAGAGCAGATGGGCCCGCGCGCGGCGGTTCCTGGACCAGACCAGTCCACAGATGACGGCGAACGTGAGGCAGATCGCCGCGATCATCGACCAGACGACCGTGACCCACAGCATGAGCGACAGCCCTTGCCGCAAGGTACGGGCCAGAGCCGCGCTCCAGGAAATCCTAGGAAAAGTCGCGGAATGCGGGGATGGAAATGACGCGGATGGCCGCGGATCTACGGCATGCCGTGAGCACGACGAGGCGCGGTCATCAGGGCCGGCCGCGCCCCGCGGACCTCGCCGGCGCCGATGACGAAGCGGTTGCCGCCGCAGGGGAGGAGATCCACGGCGGCAACCGAGGCGCGCGGTTCAAGCTAGAACCGGACGCCAAACGTGGTCTGGAGGAACTGGCCGTTGGCCTTCCTGTCCGTGCTGACGCCGGTCGAGGGCGTTCCCGTTCCCGATTCTTTGACGGTCGGACCCCAGATGTAGTGATAGCGCACTTCGGCGTAGACGGGGCCGAAGTTCACGCCGCCGCCAAAGTCCATCCCGAAGTCGGTCGAGCTGCGTTTGCCGACGACGTTCTCGACGGGAACGAACCCGCCCGGATAGCAGACGTACCACCACGGATCGCAGTATCCCGGGATGTAGCCGACGCCAGGCGTCGTCACTTCGACCGGCCGGTAGTAGACGCCGAGGCCGACGAGCCCGTACGGCCTGACCGTGCCGGTCGGCTGCTGCAGCACGAGGTTGGCCGTTCCATACTGCATGTTCATGCCCGCGAAGAAGTCGGTGGGGACGGGCACTCCGCCCGGCGTGCCGCTGACCGGAATGGAGATGCGCTTGTCCCCCAACCCGGTGAAGCTGTAGAGACCCTCGATGCCGATGACCGGCGTGGCCTTCACCTCGACGCCGAAGTTGAAGTTCCAGCCGTTGCCGAGGTGATCCTTCACGTCGGAGTTCGGCACCGTGAACCCGCCGCCAAGCGAGACGGCCACCTTCTTGTCCTGTGCCCGAGCGGTGGTGGGGAGGGCGCCAAGCGCACCGACTGCCAACACCAGGAGAGTTGCGTAGCGCATCACGTTGATTCCTTTTGAAGGCCGCCCGAAGCGACGAGCCGTTGAGCGACTATAGCGACCGGAGCAAGCGCCGACTACTGCCCTTAGGGGAAGGACGCGGTGCCGTTCAGAGCGCGACGCGGCGGATCGCGTCGAGCACGGCGCGGCCCGAATCGGTCTTGCGGAAGAACGCCGCGCACCCTGTGGCTTCCGCCCAGGCGCGGACTCCGGGGTCGTCTTGCGCCGTCATGTAGATAAACGGGGCCGTGCGCCCTTCAGCCACGATCCGCTTCGCGAGCTCGATGCCGGACATGCCGCCGAGCTGAATGTCGAACACCAGGCAATCGAACCGGGGATGCTTCGTATCGGCGAGGAACGCCTCGCCTGACGTGTAGGTGATGGCCTGCATGCCCGCCGCTCGCAGCAGCCGCCCGAGCGAGCGACAGAAATTGTCGTCGTCATCGACGATCGCGACGTAGAGAGGTGCGGTGTGGCTTACGGTGAATCGGCTGTCTGCTGGCGCGCTGATGAGCATGGCCTGACCGATCAATCAGACGAATTACTGAACCGCGCGCCAGGCGGCGTCGGGGTTGTAGACGGTCATCTTGCGAACGGCGGCGTCCGTCTGAGGACCCAGATCTCGTTCGCGCACCGAACCGTCCTGGTTGACGATGAACGTCATGACCCCGGTCGCGTCGTACTGGGCCGGCCAGGCGACCAATGCGAATCCTCCAGACATCGCGCCCTTGACGACATAGCTCCTGGCGCCGCCTGGTGCCGCGGCACCCTGGCCGGTCAGGATCTTGAAGTAGTAGCCATGAAAGCCGGTGGGCTGCGGACTGTCGGCGCCGAGAGCACGTCCTTCCTCCGCTGCCTGTGCCACCAGGTCGCCAAGCGGACTCCGCTTCTGGCCGCGCGCGGTAGGCCAGTAGAGGCCGTTCTCCTGGCCGGGATCGCTCGTCAACTTCGTCGCGTAAACGCCGGCGGGCTTGCCGTCGTGGCCCTGTTGACCGTAGCGCTGCTGCGCGGTGACGTAGGCACGGGTGGTCGCGATCGCCAGCAGCTCGTTGCGTCCGATCCGCCGTGCCACCACTTCTTCCTTGCCGGCGGCGGTATCGAATCGCCAGCCGTCCGTCCCTTTGACCAGCGGCACCGGGAACGGCCAGTCCTCGTTGCCGACGACGAGCGTCTTGCGGCCGTCCGCCGCATCCTCGAGATGCCACTGCTCCCGGGCCGCGACCGTGAAGATCTGCCGGTTCATCCGGGCGGTCGCGGGATCGGACGACGCGACCAGTTCCCGCCCTTCGGGACCGAAGATCGCCCGCAGCGCGTCGAGGTCGCTGGCCTTGACCGCGTCGGCGAGCGCCTTGACCGCGTCTTCGGGCGCCGCAAACGTGCGCTGCGCCGCGGTCTGTGCCGCCACGGCCGCCCACGAAACGACCAGCGCCAGCAGTGCACACCCGATGTTCCTGGTCATGGTTGTCGACCTTTCCGGCGCGCTCATCGGCGGCGGCCCCCGCCGCCTCCGCCGCCGCGCGAGCTGCTTCGGCTGCTCTGCCCACGGGCACTGGACGAACGTTCCGATCGTCCGTTCGAATAGCCCGAGAAGGCATCCGAGCTGCCCTTGGTCCGTTGCGTCGTGGGCTGGGCCTTGCTGCCCTCGCCGTAGCCGCGGGCTTCCGCACTTCCGGTGCGGCTCGAACCCTGTGCCTGCGGCGTCGCGCTCCTGGTGGCGGCCTGTGCCTGCGTGTTCCGTTGCGCTTGCGACTCGGGTCGATTCTCCTGCCGCGTCTGGGTACGGTCCGTGCGCTGCTCCTGGGCCGTGCCCGCACGATCGGTTCGCTGTTCCGATCGGTTCTCCGTGCGATCGGTGCGCTCCTTGGCGAGGTCCTCGCGGTGATCCTGCCAGTCGTCGCGCGCGTCTTCGCGATGGTCGTAGTAGTCGTCCCAGGCGTCGTTGTACATGTAGCCGCCGCCGCGCCATCCGTACGCGCCGTAGTAATAGTTGTTGTCCATCGCCGCGCCAATCGCGATCCCCGCCGTGAATCCGATCAGGCCCGCCGCGACCGCCACACCGGCGTCATTGTCTTCCTGCACGACCACCGTCGTCGGCGCCTGCGTGTACACCACCTGGGTGTTGTATTGCGGCACGTAGACGATCTGCGGATTGGTCGGCTCGATGACGATCACCTGCTCGCCGGTCGAGGTGGTCTTGGTTTCGACCTCCTGCTGTGGCGAGCTCTTCAGCGACCCGACGTTCTTGGCCTGCAGCCGCAATTTCTGGATGCTGGCAAACACCGCGCTGCGATCGGACGTGAAGGCCTGGCCGAGGACCGTCGTCCACGCGATCTGGTCCGCCATCTTTCCGACGACGTCCGGAAAGAGCACCAGCGCCACGAAGCTCGGCTCGAAGCCGGCGAGGACGGCGGCGTCCTGCAGCGCCGTGCCTTTCAGCTTCTGGCCGGCCTTCAGCCACTTGTCGAGCTCGGTGATTTTCGCGGGATCGGTCGCGCTCATGAGCATCTGCGCGAGCAGGGAATCAGGATAGAGCGCAATCGGCGCGAGCAATTGATCCAGCGTGCCGGTCGGCAGCGGTGCAGTCTGCGCGGCCTGCGCGGCCTGCGCGCCCGCGACCCGATCCGGCGGCGCACCGCAGGCCACGAACATCACGAGGGTTGCGGCGATCCAGCGTGTGGGCATAGTCACCTTCAGTTGCGCGGGCACGGCGAGACGATGCGGACTATAGCGGCCGGCGACCACGACGACTACTGCCCTTTGGGGAAGGTCGGCGCCGCTTGCGAGACGGCGGCGATCGCCACGGCGATTTGTTGCACATCGCGTGCGCCCGATTTTCATGGTTCGACTGAGATGTATAGTCTCACCCGGAGGAAACAGGTGGGGTGTTCCGTGTGGCTCTTCGCAGGCAAGACCCGCCCACCACGATTGCTGGGCGCGGCGCTGACGGCCCTGGCGCTGCTCGGCGCGGCCGCGAACGCGGCCGCTCAGCCCGTTCGGCAGGTCCTGCTGCTGCAAGCGGTCAACCGCGGCAACCTGACGATCGATCAGTTCACCGGCAACTTCCGCGTCGAACTGGACAAACTGGCCGAAGCGCCCGTCAACGTCGTCCAGGTCGTGCTGGGCCCGACGGGCTTTGCCGGCGTGTCTGACAAGGCGGTGGTCGAGTACATCCGATCTATTTTCATCGATCGTCCCAAGCCGGACCTGATCGTGACGATCTCCGGCCCCGCGGCGATATTCGCGCGCAAGCATCGACAGCGGCTTTTCCCCGACGTGCCGCTCCTGTTCGCGTCCCTCGATCGACGTTTTCTCAGTGATGAGCCGCTCGGCGACAACGAGATCGCTGTCGCGATCGACAACGACTATCCGCGAACCGTCGATGACGTACTTCGGCTGCTGCCCCAGACCCGGCAGATATTCATGGTGCTGGGCTCCGGAGTGTTCGCCGAGTTCTGGCGTCGCGAGCTCAAGGCCCAGTTCGGGCGCTTTGGTGACCGGCTGACCTTTGTATGGTGGGACGATCTCTCCTTTCCGGAGATCCTGCGCCGCTGCGCGAGCCTGCCGGACAACTCGGCGATCTTCTATGTCACGTTCGGGACGGACGCGGCGGGGGCCGCGTATGCGGACGACCGAGTGTTCAGCGACCTTCAGGCCGCGGCCAGCGCGCCCCTGTTTGGGGCGCACAGCGTGTACCTGGGCGCGGGAATCGTCGGCGGAACGTTGTTGTCCATCGAGGGCCTCGGCCGCCAAACGGCCGACGTCGCCGTTCAACTGTTGAACGGCGCGGCCCCGAAAAGCATCCACGTCCCGGCGCCGCTTCCAAGGGTACCGATCTTCGACTGGCGCGAGCTGGAGCGGTGGGGCATCCCCGAGAGTCGATTGCCGGCGGGGAGCATGGTGCGCTATCGCCCGCCGACGCTGTGGCGTGCATACCGGGGCGCGGTGCTGATCGGCGTCGCCGTGCTGGCTATCCAGACGCTCCTGATCGCCGGGCTCATGTACCAGCGCCGCGCGCGGCAGCATGCCGAGCGCGACAGCCGGAGGAGCCTGGGGCTCGCCGCCGACGCGAGCCGCCGCCAGACGATGGCGGCGTTGACCACCTCGATTGGGCATGAGCTCGGGCAACCGCTCGGTTCGATCATGCACAACGCCCTGGCGCTCCAGATGATGGTCACCGCGAATCGGGCCACGCCCGGCACGATCGGAGAGATCCTGTCCGACATCCAGGCCCAGGGCGTCCGCGCCACGCAGATCATCGATCGCCATCGGGCGATG
>Ga0066652_100000801_pt1 | contig 15572 bp, 14 predicted proteins | sample GraSoiAngelo_101_FD_71413 | JGI IMG/M metagenome (GOLD analysis project Ga0066652, IMG submission 71413) | Grasslands soil microbial communities from the Angelo Coastal Reserve, California, USA - 14_0903_02_30cm | ecosystem: Environmental > Terrestrial > Soil > Grasslands | place: USA...
AGGCGGCGCCGAGCGGGTGGCCGGCGGCCCGCGCGAGGTCCCCGGATTCAGCGGCAGCTTCATCGCCCCGACGGTGCTGGCGGGCGTCGAGGACGAGATGCGGATCATGAAGGAGGAGATCTTCGGCCCGGTCGTCCCGATCATCGTGGTCGAGTCCGAGGAGGAGGCTCTGCGGCGCGCCAACGACTCCAACTTCGGCCTCGGCGCCTCGATCTGGACGAAGGACCGCGCCAAGGGCGAGCGGATGGCGAAGCGCGTCGAGTCGGGGATGGTGTGGATCAACGACCACTCCTACACCCACGCCGCGTGCCAGTGCTCGTGGGGAGGGGTCAAGGAGTCCGGCCTCGGGCGCTCGCACTCGAAGTTCGGCTTCTACGAATGCGTCGACGTCAAGCTCGTCGCCTGGGAGCCCGGGATCACGCGCGACTTCTGGTGGCAGCCGTACGACCGCACCCTGGGCGAGGCCGTGCGGGCGTCGGCGCGGCTGCTGTACGGCCGAAACGGCGAGCGCCTCAAGGCCCTGCGAGAGGGCGGTCTGCCGCTCCTGCGAGTCGGCGCCCGCACGCTGCGAAAAGACCGCTGAGCGCACCACCGGCGCTACATTCGCCGGGTGGGCAAGCTCGAACTCGAGGAGCGGACCGCCGATAGCGGGTCGGCTCGCCGCGAACTCGCCGACGCCGTCGAGCTGTCGGGAGTGTGGCGGGAGTTCGGCGATCGCCCGGTGCTCCGAGACGTCAGCTTCGCTCTCGCCCGCGGTGGAACGCTCGCCCTGCTGGGGCCGAACGGCGCGGGAAAGACGACCCTGCTCCGGATCGTGGCCACCCTGCTCCGCCCGTCCCACGGCGAGGTCCGGGTGCTCGGCTGCTCGCTCCCCGCCCAAGCCCACCGGGTGCGCGGGCGGCTCGGCTACCTCGGCCACGAGCCGCTCCTCTACCGCGACCTGACCGCCGCGGAGAACCTCCGCTTCCAGGCGCGGCTATACGGGCTCCCCGATGACGGCCGCGGGCGGATCGCGGAGCTCCTGGACACGGTTGGGATGGCGCGCCGCGCCAACGAGCTGGTGCGAAACCTCTCCGCCGGGATGGTGCAGCGGCTCGCCGCCTGCCGGTCGGTCCTTCACGACCCCGAGCTCCTGCTGCTGGACGAGCCGCGCTCCCATCTCGACCCCGAGGGGGCGTCCCTGGTGGAGGCGCTGATCGGACGGCGCCCCGACCGCGCCCGCGTCCTCGTCGCCCACGACATCGAGGGCGCGCTAGGCGACAGCGACAACGCGCTCGCCCTGGCGGCGGGCGGCGCGGTCGCCTACTCAGGGCCCTCGACGGGGCTCTCGGTGGGAGACGCCCGGGCGATCTACGGCGGCGCCCTGTGACCTCGCCCGAGGAAGGGACCGGCGGCCCCGGGGCGCGCACCCACTCGCTTCGGGCCTTCACGGCGATCCTCGCCAAGGACCTCCGCGTCGAGCTTCGCACCCTCCAGGCGGTGCCGGCGATGGTCCTGTTCGCAGTCACCACGTTCGTCCTCTTCCGCTACGGGCTCGACCGAACGTCGCTCAGCGGGAGCCTCGCCGCCGGGGTGCTGCTGGCGACCGTGCTGTTCGCCGCGATCCTCGCGATCAATCGGCTGTTCGTCCCCGAGCGCGACGAGGGCGGCTTCGACGCGATCCGCCTCGCGCCGGTCGACGGCTCGGCCCTCCTCGCCGCCAAGGCCGCGGCCTTGATCGTCTACCTGGTCGTGCTCGAGGCGGTCGCCCTGCCGGTGTTCGGGGTCTTCTTCCTCGACACCTGGACCGGCGTCGCTCCGCTCGCCGGCGTGCTCCTCCTCACCGACCTCGGCCTCGCGGCGACCGGCGTCCTCGTGTCGCAGATCGGAGCCAACTCGCGCGCCCGCGACCTCCTGGTCCCGCTCGTCCTGCTTCCGCTCCTCGTCCCGGTGATGATCGCCGCGGCGAACTCCGCACAGCGGCTGCTCGCCGCCGGCGGGCCCTCATACGGCGGGATCGGCAAATGGCTGGCGGTCCTGGCTCTCTACGATGTGACTTTCCTCCTGGTCGCATACGCGGTCTACGACTTCGTCCTGGAGGACTAGCGCGGATGAAGGTCCCAAGCCTGCGAGCTCAAGCAGCCGCCACGGTCGCCGCCCTCGGGGCGGGCTTCGCCCTGGTCTTCTTCTACGCGCCCCTGGACGCCGATCAGGGCTTCATCCAGAAGATCTTCTACCTCCACGTGCCGCTGGCGATCTGCGCCTTGCTCGGGTTCGTCGTTGCCGCCGGGCACGCGATCCGTCACCTGCGCACCGGCGACCCGGTCCACGACGCTCGGTCCTACGTCTCGATCCACCTCTCGGTGATCTTCGGCGTCGGCGTCCTGCTCACCGGCTCGATCTGGGCGCGGGCGTCGTGGGGCAAGTGGTGGGTCTGGGACGAGCCGACGCTGGTCAGCTTCCTGATCGTGTTCCTGCTCTACGCGACCTACTATCCGCTGCGCTACGCGATCGAGGACCGCGACCGCCAGGCCCGCTACGCCTCGGTCTTCGCGATCACGGCGGGCGCCTTCGTCCCGCTCAACTTCGTCGCGGTGCGAATGGCGCAGTCGCTCGTCCACCCGCGGGTCTTCGCCACCGCCGAGGGCGGGCTCCCGGGATCGATGCTCTTCACGTTCTGCGTCTGCCTTCTCGGGATGTCGCTCCTGTGGCTGACGCTCGTGCGCTTCGAGCTCGCCGCGAAGTCGGCGTCCGCGAAGCTCTCGCGGCTTCGCCGCGCGCTCGAGGGGGAGACATACGGCCCGCCCTCCGGATCACGAATCGCGCCCGGCGTTCCCTCCCGGGCCGCGTCGCCCGGCTGATGCCTGCCCTCCCGCTCGACGAGGCCGGCAAGTACGTCGCCGGGGCGTACGTCGTCTTCCTGGCCCTGATCCTCACCTACGTCGCGATCATGGCGACGAAGCTGGCGCGGATCGACCGCGAGCTGGGCGAGCTCGCGGACCTCGCAGAGCGACAGGCGCAGCGGGAGCGTGAGGAGGCCTCGGTTTGACCGACTTGCTCGCGCTCGGGATCTCCCACAAGACGGCGCCGCTCGAGCTCCGCGAGCGCGTCGCTCTCACCGAGGGGCGCGCCGCCGGGCTCCTGCGGGAGCTGGTCGCGGCCCCCGAAGCGCAGGAGGCCGCGGCGATCTCGACCTGCAACCGCACCGAGCTCTATCTCGCCGCGTCGGACCCCGTCGGGGCCGAGTCGCTCGCGCTCGGGGCGCTGGCGCGCGAGGCGGACACGGCGCCCACGGAGCTCGTCGGGCACCTCTACTCGCTCCGGGGGGCGGAGGCGGCGATGCACCTGTTCAGGGTCACCGCGGGGCTCGACTCGATGATCCTCGGCGAGGCGGAGGTCCAGGGACAGGTGAAGCGCGCGTACGAGCTGGCTCTGGTCGAGGGCGCCACCGGCCCGATCCTCAACCGCCTCTTCCGCGGCGCCCTCGCGGCCGGCAAGCGCGCCCGCTCGGAGACGGGGATCACCGAGCGGGGCGTCTCGGTGCCGTCGGTCGCCCTGGAGCTGGCCCAGCGCGCGCTCGGTGACCTGGCCAGGCGCCTGGTGCTGGTGGTCGGCGCCGGCGAGACCGCCGAGCTCACCGCCCGAGCGCTCACCGCCCGCGGGGTGGAGCCTGCGTTCATCGCCAATCGCCGCTACGACCGCGCCATCGGGCTCGCGCAGCGGTTCGGCGGCCGCGCGGTTCGGTTCGAGGAGCTTCCCGAGCAGATGGTGAAGGCGGACATCGTCCTCGCCTCGACCAGCTCGCCCCATCACGTGATCGAGCCGGAGGCGCTCGCCGAGGTGCTGCGGGCGCGGGAGGGGCGGCCGCTCTTGCTCATCGATCTCGCGGTTCCGCGCGACATCCACCCCGACTGCCGCGAGGTCCCGGGCGCGAGCCTCTATGACATGGACGACCTCCAGGCGCTCGTCGAGCGAAACGCCTCGGGGCGGGAGGCGGAGGCGCGCCGAGCCGAGACCCTGCTGCGCGGCGAGCTGGCCCGCTTCGAGCGCTGGGTCGGATCGCAGGACGTGGTCCCGACCGTCGCGGCGCTGCGCGCCAGGGCAGACGAGATCGTCACCCGGGTGCTGGCGGAGAACGAGCCGCGGTGGGAGTCGCTCGGCGCCGCCGACCGAGAGCGCGTGCGGGCGATGGGCCGGGCGATCGCGAGCCGGCTCCTTCACGAGCCGACGCTGCGCCTGAAGAGGGCGTCGGGCGAGGACGACGCGTATGTCTTCGTCAGCGCGCTCCGCGAGCTGTTCGGGCTCGACGCGAGCGCGGCGCTCGAGGGCCAGGACGCCGAGGTGCGGCCGCTGCGCGAGGCTCGCGAGCGCAAGCGCCCCGCCAGTTGAGCGAACCGCTGAAGCTGGGCACCCGGGGCAGCGCCCTGGCCCTCGCCCAAGCGCGTCGAGTCGCCGAGGCGATCGGGGAGGCGGACGTGGTGGCCGTTCGCTCCACCGACGGCGAGCCCGGCGACAAGGAGCGCTTCGTCCGGGGGGTCGAGGCGGCCGTGCTGGGCGGCGAGGCCGACCTCGGGGTGCATTCCGCGAAGGACCTCCCGGGCGAGCGGCCGGACGCGCTGCGCCTGGTGGGCGTGCCAAAGCGGGAGGACCCCGCCGACGCCTACGTCGGCGAGGCGGCGACGCTCGCCGACCTGCCCGCCGGGGCGAGGATCGGCACCTCGAGCCTTCGCCGCCGGGCCCAGCTTCTCGCCCTGCGCGACGACCTCGACGTGATCGGGCTGAGCGGAAACGTCGACACCCGGCTTCGTAAGCTGGCGGCGGGCGAATACGACGGGATCGTCCTCGCCGCGGCCGGGCTGCGCCGGCTCGATCGCGAGGTCGAGATCGCCTTCCGCTTCGACGTCGACGAGCTGACTCCCGCTCCGGGACAGGGGTCGCTGGCGCTCGAGGGGCGCCGCGACGCCGACCACGCCGCGACGGCGGCCGCCCGGATCTCCGACCACGACGCCCTCGTCGAGCTGACCGCCGAGCGCGCCGTGGTCGCGGCGCTCGATGCGACCTGCATGACCCCGGTCGGGGTGTGCGCCCGGCTCGACGGCGAGCTCGAGGTCGTGGGCTTCGCCGGGCTTCCGGACGGCTCCGAGTGGGTGCGCGACCGCGTGCGGGGCGATCCAAGCCAGCCCGCCGCTCTCGGCGACGCCCTCGCGGAGCGGATGATTGCGGCCGGCGCCCGGGAGATCCTCGATCGCGCTGCGGCGGGAACGTCCTCGGCGCCGGAGGTGGGCGGCGGCGACCCCGAGACGAGCCGTGCGCGCTAGGCCCGGAATCGTCTACCTCGTCGGGGCGGGCCCGGGCGATCCGGGGCTGATGACCCTGCGGGCAAGCGACCTGGTGGCGAGCGCCGACGTGATCCTCCACGACCGCCTGGTCCCGGCGGCGGCGCTCGGGGGCGCACGGGAGGACGCCGAGCTCGTCTACGTGGGCAAGCGCCCCGGCGCCGCTGGGGTCGAGCAGGCCGAGATCGAGGCCGTGATGGTCGAGCGCGCCAGGGCGGGCCGCAGCGTGGTGCGGCTGAAGGGAGGCGACCCGTTCGTGTTCGGGCGCGGGGGTGAGGAGGCTGAGGCCCTCGCGGCGGCCGGAATATCGTTCGAGGTCGTACCCGGGGTGACCGCCGGCGTGGCGGCTCCCGCCTATGCGGGCATCCCGGTGACCCACCGCGAGGACTCCTCCGCGGTCGCCTTCGTGACCGGGCACGAGGACCCGGCGAAGGAGGACTCCTCGCTCGACTGGGAGGCGCTGGCGCGGTTCCCGGGCACGCTCGTCCTCTATATGGGCCTGGGGCGGCTGGCGGCGATCGCCGAGCACCTGATCGCGGCGGGCCGCGACCCCGCCGAGCCCGCCGCCGCGGTCGAACGCGGAACGACGCCCTCACAGCGGACCGTCGCCGCCCCCCTCGCGGAGCTCCCCGGAGCGGTCGCCGCCGCGAGCCTGGGGGCACCCGCGATCGTGCTCACCGGCCCGGTGGCGGCACGGCGGGAGGCGATCGCGTGGCTGGAGCACCGCCCGCTCCACGGGCTTCGAATCGTCGTCACGAGGGCTCGCGCCCAGGCCAGCGGCCTGGCTGCGACGCTCGAGGCCCTCGGCGCCGAGGTGATCGAGCTGCCGGCGATCCGCATCTCCCCCCGAATCGATTCGGACGGCGTTCGGGACGCGGTCGGGGCGATCCACTCCTACGCCCTCGTCTGCCTGACCAGCCCGAACGGCGTACGGCTCCTGTTCGAGGCGCTCCGAGCCACCGGCCGCGACGCGCGGGCCCTCGCGAGCGCGACGGTTGCCGCGATCGGCCCCGGGACGGCCGCGGCCCTCGCCGAGCAGGGCGTGGTCGCAGACCTCGTCCCCGAGCGGTCGATCGCGGAGGCGCTGGTGGACGCGCTCGAGGGCTTCGAGGTCGCCGGGCGCCCCGTGCTCATCGCCCGTGCGGCCGAGGCCCGCGACCTCCTCCCGGACGCGCTTCGCTCGCGCGGGGCCAAGGTCGACGTGGTGGCGCTGTACGAGACGGTCGCCGAGGAGCCGGACCCCGAGGCGATCGAGCGGGCGAAGACGGCCGATTACGTGACCTTCACCTCCTCCTCGACGGTGCGCAACTTCGTCGCGGCGGTCGGCGAGAGCTTCCCCACGGGGGCCAGAGTCGCCTCGATCGGCCCCGTGACCAGCGAGGCGGCCGGGGAGGCGGGGCTCCGCGTCGACGTAGAGGCCGAGCGGCACGACCCCGAGGGCCTCGTCGAGGCGCTCCTGCGCGACGCGGCCGGGCGCGACTGATCCCGCTCATAGCGAGGTTGACGGTTGCCTCGCGCATGAATCGCCGTTAGCCTCGTCTCTCGCCCCCGAGGCGTTCCAGGAGGAGGCAAGAGAGGGGTATGAGGTACGCGGATCCGATCGAGCACGCCGGTCGAGCCGGCTCGTTCGACATCGAGCGTGACCTGATCTGCACCGCCGACGCGAAGGGGTACTTCAGCTCGCTGAACTCGGGATGGGAGCGGCTTCTCGGCTGGACCCGGCAGGAGCTGATGTCGCGCCCGTTCATCGACTTCGTGCATCCCGCGGATCGCGAGCGCACGGTCGCGGAGTCCGAGAAGCTCACCCGGCTCGACTACGAGGTCGTCAACTTCGAGAATCGCTACCGCGCCCGGGGCGGCGGTTGGCGGTGGCTTCGGTGGAGCGCCAGATCCGACGGCGAGACGTGGTTCGCCGTCGCGTTCGACATCACCGAGGAGAAGGAGCGGGAGGGCCGGCTCCGCGCGATGCTCGACGACGATCATCTGCTCGCCTACAGCCAGCCGATCCTCGACCAGCGCCGGGGAAGCGTGGCCCAGGAGGAGTTGCTCGTGCGGATGCAGGCGCCGCTCGGCGCCGACGGGGCGGCTCCGTCGCCGCCCGGCGACGGCACGGTCATCTCTCCGTCCGAGTTCCTGCCCGACGCCGAGCGCTGCGGGCTGATCGGCCTCGTGGATCGATGGATGGTGGCCCAGGGAGTGGCGACGGCCGGCCTCGGGCGGCGCTCGGAGGTCAACCTCTCGGCGCGCTCGGTCGGGGACCAGGCGCTCGCCCGGGAGCTCGAGGAGTCGATCGCGCGCGCGGGGAGGAGCGCCGAGAACCTGATCCTCGAGATCACCGAGACCGCCGCGCTCGAGAACATCGACGCGGCGCTCGATTTCGCCGAGCGGCTCACCCGCCTGGGCTGCCGCTTCGCGCTCGACGACTTCGGCACCGGCTTCAGCTCCCTTACCTACCTGCGCCTCTTGCCGGTCAGCTATCTGAAGATCGACTCGAGCTTCGTCCGCAACGTGGCCCACGACCGCGACGACCAGGCGATGGTCCGCGGGATCGTCGCGATCGCGCGTGAGCTCGGGCTGCTGACCGTCGCCGAGGGAGTCGAGGACCGCGCGGCGCTCGAGCTCGTCCGCTCATACGGGGTTGACTTCGCCCAGGGCTTCCTGATCGGGCGCCCGGCCCCGCTGGTCTAGGCGCCGTTCGCGGCGTAGGGCCGCGATCGCGTACGGCTAGTGTGCGGGCGTCGACGCCCGCCCGATCACCTTCCTGTCCGACTACGGCACCGACGACGAGTTCGCCGGCGTCTGCCATGCGGTGATCGCGGGCATCGCCCCGGCCGCCACGGTGATCGACCTCACTCACGGGATCGCGCGTCACGCCGTCGCCCAGGGCGCGAGGGTGCTCGCCAACGCGCTCCCCTACACGCCGGCGGGCGTGCACCTGGCCGTGGTCGACCCGGGCGTCGGCTCGCCGCGGCGCGCCGTCGCCGTGCGGGTGAGCGACGCGGACCGGGTCCTGGTCGGCCCCGACAACGGGCTCCTGTGGGCCGCGATCGAGCGCTTCGGCGGCGCGGTCGAGGCGGTCGACGTCTCCCGGTCGGGGTTTCGCCTCGAGCCGATCTCGGCGACGTTTCACGGGCGCGACATCTTCGCCCCGGTCGCCGCGCACCTCGCCCTGGGCGCTGCGCTGGCCGAGGCGGGCGAGCCGATCGCCCCCGAGTCGCTGACGGCGCTCGAGGGGAGCCGGCCCGAGATCGAGCCCGGACGCGTCATCGCACACGTCGTCTCCGTCGACCGCTACGGCAATCTCGCCCTCGACGTCGGCGAATCCAGGCTCCCGGAGACGGGCCTCCGCCTCGGCCGGCGGCTGGGGATCGACGCGCGTGGCAAGGAGCACGACGCCGTGTTCACGCTCACGTTCGCGGACGTGGCCGCCGGGGAGCTGATCCTCTACGAGGACGCCTACCGCAACCTCGCGCTCGCCGTCAACCGCGGCAGCGCCGCCGAAGCCCTCGCGCTGGGCGCGGGCGACGAGCTGGTGCTGCGCCCGGAATGACGACCTTCGGCCGCCCCCGACGCCACTTCCGGCTGACCGACTCGACCAACAACCGCGCCGGCGACATGGCGCGTGCCGGGGCGCCGAGCGGCTCCGTGGTGACGGCCGCGGAGCAGACCGCCGGGCGGGGACGGGGGGAGCGCTCGTGGACGGCGCCGGCGGGCAAGGCACTGCTCTACTCGGCGATCATGCGACCCCTTGGCCCGGAGCATGGGCTGCTGCCGCTGGCGGTGCCGCTCGCGGTCTGCGAGGCGGTCGAGTCGGTGGCCGCGCTGGCCTGCCGAGTCAAGTGGCCGAACGACGTCTGGGTGGAGGAGTCCAAGCTCGGAGGCGTTCTGATCGAGGCCCGGCCGCCCGACTGGGCGGTGATCGGAATCGGCCTCAACGTCTCGATCGCGCCGTCGGAGTTTCGCGCCGACCTGCGGCATCCCGCCACGTCGATCGGGCACGGGGTGGGCGTCGGCGCGGTGCTGCGCTCCCTCAACGAGCGGCTCGGCTCGTGGGTCGAGGCCGCGCCCGAGACGGTGCTCGACGCCTTCGCGGAGCGCGACGCGTTGCGCGGACGGCGGATCGGCTGGGAGGGCGCCGGCGATCGAGACCGCTCCGGCGCCGGCACGGCCGAGGGGATCGACGAGCGCGGCAACCTGGTCGTGGTGGCCGGCGGGGGCGAGCGGCTGAGCCTCGGCGCCGGGGAGGTGCGGCTCGCCCCGATCTAGGTGGCTGAGTCGGCCTCGCGGCTCTCGTGCTCGGGCGCCGCGCCATTCCCCTCGGCGCGCTGTCCCTTGCGGCGCTGGCGGCGACGCTTGCCGCCCGACTTCGGGAAGTTCCGGAGCAGCTCTCGTGCCACCGCGGAGGGCTTTCGGGCCATCCGCATCCGGGCGCCGCGCAGGACCTCCTCGGCCTCCGGGGTGTGGGCAACCGCCGCGGCGAGCAGGGCGATCGCCAGCCGACGATCCTGCTGGCGCGCGGCGTGGACGATGCGGCGCGCGTTCCTGCCGTGGGCACGCCCCGAGGAGTTCACGAACAGGCCGAGGAGTCGCTTCGTCTCCGGCCAGCGCTGGACCGCGTATTCCTCGTGGAGCTCGCGGGTGATGGAGGCGAGGCGCCAAACCCAGGCCTGCGCCTGGTCGCGGCGCCCGATGCGGCGCTCGGCCAGAGCCTGAAGGAGCGCCTTGGCGCCCGCGCGGCGCTCATCCCGGGGCCACGTGGCGACGACCTCGAGCGCGTCGTCGAACGCGTCCGGATCGCGGAGCGCGGCGATCTCGCCCAACGCCTTCAGGCGAAGCTGGTTGTTTCGGTTTCGCTGCACGCAGGTGAGCAGGAACCTGCGCCGGAGCTCCTTCGCCTGATCGTGCTGGAGCATCGCCTTGGCACGGCGCCAGTTGTTCTGGGTCACCCGGGCGCCGGCGAGCGCGGCCCACGCGTGCTGCTCGGAGTAGTTCAGGTACTCGACCGCGATCCGCCACAGCTCGCGCTCCAGCACCGTGAGACGGCGCTCGGGATCGGCCGACACCGGCACCACCCGGCGCTCGACCCTGACTCGGCGCCCCCGGCCCCGGCGCACGGGCCCGACGACGATCGCCCCGCCGCGATAGACGTCGCGGTCGAGCAGGCTGTGAAGAGTGACGATCGTCTCGTCGCTGGTGGTCGCGGGGTGGACGAAGTCGATCACGAGGCCCGCCTCCTTCTCGGGCGCCCGGCGGGTGACGCGGCCAACGCGCTGCTGGTAGACGCGACGCGACGCGGTCGGCGCGAGATGCATGCAGATCGTCGCCCGCGGCGAGTTCCAGCCCTCGGCAAGGAGCATCGCGTTGCAGAGCACGTCGACCGCGCCGCGCTCGAACGCCGCCAGGATCTCGGCGAGCTCCCGTTTCGGCGTCTCGCCCGAGACGGCCCGGGCATTGATGCCGGCGGCCTGGAAGGCGACCGCGACGTTGTTCGCGTGCCGCACGCCGGCCGTGTAGACGACCCCGGGGACGCGCCTGAACCGTGACCGGTAGAGGTCGGCGACCGCGACGTTGAAGGGCTCTTGGTCGAGGAGCTTGGCCAGCTCTTCCTGGTCGAAGTCTTGGTCCACCTCGCCGCGACGAAGAGGGACCTTTGCGATCGTCCTCACGCCCGGGCCGGGCGGGATTCTGATGCACCGAAGCGGCGCGATCACCCCCCGGCGGGCGGCCTGGGCAAGGTCGAAGCGCGAGGTCTGGGTGGGGAAGAGGTCGGCGACGTGGCGTGCGATCAGCGCGCCCGTCGCGGTCATCCCGATGAACACCGGCTCGGGCCAGCGGCGGATGCACGTGCTGGTCTTCTCGCCGAGCGCCGTGTGCGCCTCGTCGCAGATCACGATCGCGTAGGCGTTCGAGATCCGGCTCGCGTTGCGCACGAACCACTGGTAGGTCTCGACCGTGACCGGACCGTAGGGGTGGTCGGAGCCGTCGAGGAGCGGGGGCGAGAGGCGGTCCTTGTAGCCGCGCTCCGAGATCTCGCCGATGAACTGGTCCACGAGGTTTCGCCGGTGGGTGAGGATCAAGACGCCGCCGGTGCGGGATCCCTCGACGAACCCGAGCGCGGCCACCGTCTTGCCGGAGCCGGTCGCGTGCTCGAACCAGAACCGGCGGCTCGCGCCGGGATCCTCCGCGGCCTCGGCGACGAGCAACTCCTCGTCCCCCGCGGGCTCCTCCCAGTCCTGGGGCTCCTCGTCCGCGTCGAGCTCCTCGTCCCCTTCCTCCTCGGCGACCGCCACCTCGGCGCCGTTCGGACCGTTCGGCCCCTGACCGTCGTTGGCCTCGACGCCCTCGGCCCCGGGCCGGTCGGTGCCGGAGAGCCCTGCCGCGGGGAGCCCGGCGCCGTTCGATGAGTCTGGGACGGGGGACTCCTCGAGCTCGGCGATGAGGGCCGCGAGGGTGCCCGAGAGGACGTCGACCTGGTGCTCGGTGAGCTCGGCGCCGTCGGCGAGCAACACCGGCTCCGTCGAGAGCAGCCGCTCCAGTCCCAAGAGCAGCGAGTAGCTCTGCCGCCACCCCGGCGTCGGCGCGTCGTGGCCGGCCTCGATCTCGTCGAGCGCGGCCTCGACCGCACGCCGGCGGGCGCTCCCCGGGGCCAGGTCGGCGATCGTCTCGCCGTCGAGCAGGATCGGCTCGCGCGTGAACTCGCGTACGCGCTCGAGCTGATCCTCCGGGATCGGCCTCGCCGTGGCTGCGGCAGCTTCGACTGATTTGGCCATGAGAAATTCTCTGAGCGTCTCGCGCTCCGCGACTGGCACGCGGGCGCGCTGTAAGCTCGCCGGAGGCGCGCCGGTCCGCTCGTGGTGTTCCCCTCTTGACGAGCCGGCGGTTCCCCCGCGGTCCAGGTCTACGTGGACCGAGACATAATTAAACCACCGCGCTGAATTTCATGGGGCGAAGCTGGGCTTTCACGGCCGGGGCCGGCCGGATTGCGGCAGGGATCGCACTCGCGATCGCGACGGCGGCATTGATCGCGGCCGGGGCAGCGGGGTGTGGGAGCGGCTCCGGCTCTGCGGGCGACAGCCCGAAGGCGCCCGACTACGAGGTCGCCCTCGCCGGCGCGCCGAAGCCACTCGCGGATCTCTACGGTCAGGGAGGCCGGCTCCTGTCCGGTGGCGTCCCCGCGTTCGAGCGGCGGATCGCCGAGCTGCGCGGGCACCCGATCGTCGTCAACAAGTGGGCGTCCTGGTGCGGGCCGTGCCGGGAGGAGTTCCCGTTCCTCCAGCGCCTCTCCGCCAAGCTCGGCAAGCGGGTCGCGTTCCTCGGGGTCGACTCGAACGACTCCCACGCCGCCGCCGAGACCTTCCTCGGCGAGTTCCCGGTTCCCTACCCGAGCTACAGCGATCCCGAGCAGGGCATCGCAAGGTTCATCGCGGCGACGATCGGCTTTCCCTCCACGGCCTTCTACGACTCGAGCGGCCATCGCGTGTTCGTCAAGCAGGGGCAGTACGCGAGCGAGGCGGCGCTGGCCGCCGACATCCGCCGTTATGCCCGTTAGGACGAGGGACGAGGTCACGGATCGCGCGTGTTGACCCGCCGCCACGTGGGCGCCCGAACCCGGGGACACCGGAGGCGCAGCCGAGGATGTCGCCGGAGTTGCTCGGGGAGCATAATTTGGGCATGAGGGGCCGCCGGCTCCGCAGCTGGATCTCGACCGCGTTCGTCTTCGCAGGAGCGGCGACGGCGATCTCTCCGGCGCTGGCCCAGACGCCCCCGACGGATTCCCAGGGGGGGATCGCGTACTCGATCCAGCTCCAGGCGACGATCGATCCGGCGACCCAGAAGTGGATCTCGAGCGCCCTCGACGACGCGAAGAGCGAGGGCGCGAAGCTGGCGATCATCAGGCTCGACACGCCCGGCGGTCTCTCGGACTCGATGCGCTCGATCATCGAGGACATGGGCTCCGCGCCGCTCCCGGTGGTCGTCTACGTCTACCCGAACAACGCGCGTGCGGGCTCGGCCGGCGCCTATATCACGGAGGCTGCCGACGTCGCCGCCATGTACCCGGTCAGCAACATCGGCTCGGCGACTCCGATCGCGATCGGACCGGGGGGCGAGAGCCAGGACCTGGCGCGAAAGATCAAGAACGACGCCGCGGCGTCCATGCGCGCCCTGGCCGCCGCCCATGGGCGCAACCCCAAGCTGGCCCAGCTCCTGGTCACGAAGGCGAAGAACTTGACCGCCACCGAGGCGAAGCGGGCCGGGCTGATCGACCTGATCGCCCCGAGTCAGGAGAGCCTCGTTCGCGAGCTCGACGGCTTCCACGTCAAAGGGCCGAAGGCGCAGACGCTCCACACGGCGGGTCTGCGGATCGAGAACCACGACATGCCGCTCCAGTATCAGCTCCTGGAGATCCTCGTCAACCCGAACGTCTCCTATCTCCTGATCCTCCTGGGCCTCGTCGGCCTCGGGATCGAGCTCTTCAGCCCCGGGCTGATCGTCCCCGGGACGATCGGGGTGATCTCGTTCCTGCTCGGGCTCTACGGCACGGCGCAGCTCCCGGTGACCGTGGCCGGGGTGTTGCTCCTCGTGCTCGGCGTCGCGATGATCGTCGCGGAGGCGCATTTCGGCACCCACGGGCTCCTCGGCGCATCGGGGGTGGTTGCCTTGATCGCCTCCGGGCTGCTCCTCTACGACACCCATACGAGCGCCTTTGAGATCTCGGCCCCGGTGGTGGTTGCGGTCGGCCTCGTGCTGGGAGGTCTGCTCGCGTTTGCGGTCCAGCGGGCGGTCCGCGCGCGCCGTCAACCCACACGCACCGGCTGGGAGGAGCTGCTCGGAGCGATCGGCGAGGTGCGGGAGCCGCTGGATCCGATCGGCCAGGTTTTCGTGCAGGGGGCCCTGTGGCGAGCCCGGGGACCGGATGGGAACGGCGCCGTTCGGCCACTGGAGCGCGGCAGTAGAGTGCTAGTCGAGTCCGTGGAGGGATTGACCCTCCAAGTGCGCGCGGTCGCGGAGATCACCGAGGAGGAGTCCCCGACGCCCAGCGCCGCGGGGCCCTAGGAAAGGAGCGCTGACGTGGGTGTCGCCATCGCGGTAGCCGTTCTCTTGATCCTCATCCTGGTGCTCCTGCTCGCGGCCGGGGTGAGGATCCTTCGCGAGTACGAGCGTGGGGTGATCTTCCGTCTGGGGCGGCTGATCGCCCAGAAGGGCCCGGGGCTGATCTTCCTGATCCCGATCGTCGACCGAATGGTGCGGGTCGATCTGCGGACGGTTACGCTGACCGTTCCGCCGCAGGAGGTGATCTCGAAGGACAACGTCACGGTTCGGGTGAACGCGGTCGCCTACTTCCGGGTCATCAACCCGAACCGGGCGATCACCGAGGTCGAGAACTTCCTCCTCGCCACCTCGCAGATCTCGCAGACGACCCTGCGGTCGGTGCTCGGCAAGGCCGAGCTCGACGCGCTCCTCTCGGAGCGTGAGCGGCTGAACGTCGAGCTCCAGCAGATCATCGACGAACAGACCGAGCCCTGGGGGGTGAAGGTGACGACCGTGGAGGTGAAGGACGTCGAGCTCCCCGCCGACATGCAGCGCGCGATCGCCCGCCAGGCCGAGGCCGAGCGCGAGCGGCGCGCGAAGATCATCTCCGCCGACGGCGAGTTCCAGGCGGCGGAGAAGCTGGGCCAGGCGGCCAACATCATCAGCCGCAACCCCGCCACGCTGCAGCTCCGCTACCTCCAGACGCTGCTGGACATCGGCGTCAACCAGAACTCCACGATCGTCTTCCCGCTCCCGCTCGACATGGTGAAGCCCTTCCTCGGCTACACCGCCGATGAAGACGGCTCCGACTCCTGAGATCCGGATAGACCAGCTCACCGGCCTGCGCGCGATCCTCGCGCCCGGCCGAGCGGAGCGCCCGGACGCGTTCCTCGCCGCGGCGCCACGCGTGAAGGAGGGCGCCGCCGAGGCGTGCCCGTTCTGCGAGGGCCGGGAGGCTCGGACGCCGCCCGAGGTGTGGGCGAAGCGCCCCGCCGGGCGGCCGGCCGATTCGCCCGGGTGGGAGCAGCGCGCGGTGCCGAACCTCTACCCGGTGCTGGCCGAGAGCGACGGAGCCGGGGGTGGTGGCGCGTCAGCGCAGCGCGCCCCGGCCGAGACGGGCCTCGCCAGCTCGGTCGACCCGCTGCGCGCCTCGACGCGGGCGAGGGAGCCGGACCTGTTCGCCTCGATGCCGGCCGACGGGGCGCACGAGGTGATCGTCCACTCCCC
>Ga0066652_100000803_pt1 | contig 15549 bp, 12 predicted proteins | sample GraSoiAngelo_101_FD_71413 | JGI IMG/M metagenome (GOLD analysis project Ga0066652, IMG submission 71413) | Grasslands soil microbial communities from the Angelo Coastal Reserve, California, USA - 14_0903_02_30cm | ecosystem: Environmental > Terrestrial > Soil > Grasslands | place: USA...
TCCATTAGCCGAATACTTCCTTCCAGGCATTTGCATCCCGAAGGGATAGTAACCTGCCCTCCATAAACCCTTGGCACACTTAATTTTCTAATGAAATTTAATTCATCCATTCATGCCATTTTCTTAACTTTTGAACGAGTTTTTAGCATGATCCCATTAACCAAAACCACCATCTTATGCCCCTAAATTCCAACCGGCAACTCGACTTTTTTAGCCTTTACGAAAAGTTTATCAACGATAGTAAAAAAGGAAGAAGACTGCAACCAAATGGCAAACGAATATCCGCCGGCACTGCAAACAATTATTATTATACTTACCTGTTGCTAAAACGGTTTTGCGAGGAAAAGCATTTTGACCTCCGCATCCGGCCGGCAAGAAGACTGAACAAACGGGAACTGATCACTGAAAAGAATTACTGGAAGAAATTCTATAAACGGTTTACCGATTATCTCTACGATGAGCTTGGTTATTTCGACAACTATATCGGCGTTACGATAAAAAACATCAAAACCTTTTTTAACTACCTCAACAAGGACCTGGCCATGGGCGCCGGGGACTTTCATAAACAGTTCTATGTACGCAAGGAAGAGATCGCCATCTTTCCTTTGCTGCCGGAGGAATTAAATTTCCTTATTCATGATAAAACTTTTGAAGAGGGCCTGAACCCAAGAATGAAGGAAGTAAAAGATTTTTTTGTATTTGGTTGTACCGTGGCACTTCGTTTTTCTGACCTGGTGGCCTTGCAAAAATCGAATGTCCGCATTGTCGGAGGTAATTATTATTTAGCTGTTCGTTCGGTAAAAACAAGCACCGACTCGCTGATAAAATTGCCGGCCTATGCCATCGACATCATCAACCGCCATCAAAAATTGAAGAAGAGACTGCTGCCGAAGTTCAATGTCGTCAATCTCAACAAATTCATCAAGCAACTGCTGGAACAGGCAGGCTTCACCCATCCCGTTCACATCACAAGAGGCAGGAGAGGAGTAGCCATTCAACAGAAGAAAGAACAACAATCTTTGCGTTTCTGCGATGTAGCTACCACGCATACCATGCGAAGAACAGCTATTACGACCATGTTAAGTCTCGGTGTGCCGGAACAGGTGGTGAGAAAGATCAGCGGCCACTCATCCTCCGGAAAAGAATTTTACCGTTACGTCTTATGGGCGCAAACCTACCAGGATATGGAAATGGAAAAAATGTTTGCGTCGTTGCAGGGAAAGAAATTACAAACGGCATAGCGAATTAATAATAATGAGGAATAGTGAGCAATGAAGCGAAGGATAATTCCTGGCAACTCCATAAAACCCACAAAACTGGTATAGATCCCCTACAAAGGCTCTTTAATCGCCTTTTTTATGACTCAAAATGAAAGCGAAAATTAATCTCCTACGGTTGAACTTACTTCCAAATTATCCTGTAGATTAGCTTATTAATAGCAAGGGACGCTATCAAGTAGACCTGCTGAGAAATTACTGTAATGGACGGCCCTTAATAGCGGCAATTATTGTCTTCTTACCTACCCAAAATACAATTGCCGCCATTCAATAATTGATCCTCAACCATGTGACAATAGGCGCCAGACCTGGGCATACTTTAAATGTCCTATACAAGGCCGGTCCCACGACTGTCCATATTAGAAAGACCAGGCACGGATCATTCACTGATAATTGTAATTCTTTTTTTAATAAATAAGATCTCGACATTTATGAAATCAGCCATCATTTTACTTTTCATCACTTTTTTTTCTTTAATTTCTTTTTCACAGGAATTAAAAAGCATTTCTACAATTGAGGAACTACGGACCCTCGATGTAAACGATACAACTGTCTTCTATAGAAACCGGCAGGTTTTTGTAAGTGGGTACTATGCTCCTAACGACGGTGGAGGTGGTTGGTTTCTATTTGTTGATACGAGTACGAAGTTAGATAACGGAGGAACAATCATCAGGCCTCATGGCGACGCTAATGGGCGATTCGAGAGGATCTTTGATCGCGATGTGAACATACTCTGGTTCGGGGCAAAAAGAGATGGAAGTGCCGATGTGTCAACAATCATAAATACGGCTTTGCAGGTCGCTAATCCAATAAAAAATAACAGTTATCTTAATATTTACGGGTATGGTAATGTAATTATTCCCGGCGGCACCTATAAAATGGATGGTCCTATTGTCATAAAGAATTCGGTAAGTATTATTGGAGAAGGCAGCGGGATGTTCCCCTACCAGGAGGTAAGATTTATTTATTCAGGTAATACAAAGGGGATCGTGATACTTGCCGATAAACAAAATGCCGGTGCAAGGAGCGTAATTATAAAAAACCTGTTCTTAAGAAATTTCGGACCATCCACCGATAGTTCAGCACATGGGATATTCACCAATACAAGAATAGTTGCGGAAAATGTTGCAGTAGAAAATTTCGGTGGCGATGGCTTCCGCTTTCAGACCAATGATTCCGGTAATGCCAACAATTCCATGCTCATCAACTGTACAGGGTATTACAATGCAAGAAATGGCCTGTTTTTATCGGGTAATGAAAGCAATAACATCGGCATTTACTCCTGTAACTTTTCAACGAACGGAATGTGCGGCGTATTAGATAACTCGTTTTTAGGAAATAGCTATTACAACTGCCATACTGCTTTTAACGGTGTACGTGCTGCGTCCTCATACAATAAAAGCTGGTGTACTTACAATGGGAAAGTTTACCAGGCAATCAAATACCCAAGTCATTCCGGTATAGAGCCAACCGTCAATCCAAACTGGCAACAGTATTGGGTCGAAAATTCAACGGCATTTGCTCCAAATACTCCTGCGCCATGGAATTCCATCTCTATATATTGGATAACGGGGAGCTATGTTGTAACAAGTACTTCTGCCACAAGCAATTTTTACGGGGATTATTCAGAGGGCGGCCAGGGCGCAAATATGCTCAACCAGTTTTCAGTAGCCTATGGCGGCGATCATGGAGCGATATTCGCTTCGAAAGACAATATCTATTTACACCCCTCAGCCTCACAACTACTCCTGGGCGGAAGTGGAATGAAGATAGCGGATAAGGATAGTGTAAATACATTCGCAGGATTTAGCAGCACGTTCGGATTGCAATTAGGCAGTAGTAAGGCGGGTCATTCCATAACGCAGTTCAAGTATTATGAATCGGATAGAACGACAAAACTGTTCACAGGTAACAGCACAGGCAACCAGGCATTTAAAATTATCAATAGCGGGTATGATCCGGCAAAACTTGGAATTACATCGTTGACCAAAACAGGTATGCTGGTGTTCCCGTATTTCTCCGGCTTTTATATGGGCAATGCAGTTAATGGAAACCAGGAAAGGAATATAAGCGCAGCAACGGCGCCGCCTCCTACAGCGGGAAGAGCCTACGGCGATTTTTGTTTATATATCGGCACGGATACGACAATTATCGGTTACAGGTTTGTTTCACCGGGCGTCTGGAAAACTTTAAAGGCGGCTAATTAATGTCTGAACTGAACCTGCTATACCTATCGATCAAAAAAAAATGTTTTCGTCGTTTGTTTCTGTGAATTATCATACCACGACAATAGTTGCAATGGGTAAAGTTTTTCTCATCTCTTATCCAGCTGGCAAAAAATTTCAACAGGCCGATACTAACAAAAAGATTTCCTACACTTTATTTCCTGCGATTCCGCTTTCAACACGACAGGCCGCCCTTCCCAACTAACATAATTGAAGTTGATATCAACAAATGAGCATCCCATTTTGCGGAGGCCTGATTCTTGCATAGTAGCTATCGTCTAGTTTTATCCGACTGTTGAAAACCACACCCAGCAAACCGCCAACTGGCGGATCGTTTGCCAAATGAAAATTTCATAAGCTTTATCTGTAAGCCGCAAAAAAGATGTGTGACAGGTTCAGCGGAGCTATTTCCAGTCCTGAATAATTCAATTTTCCCAATCCTTACTATTCATTTATAAATTATGATCGCCAAACTCAGTTTCTTCGGCATAGTCATGCTTGTGTTAGCTGCTATGACAAGTTGCCAAACCGCTAAGCAATTACCTTATTTTAAAGACCTGCCACAAGACCAGGCAGTGAGCAAGATTGCTACCCGGCCTTATGAACCGCTGAGACTTCAGCCAAATGATGAGATCCAGGTGACTATCTCCAGCTCTTCCGCTGAAGCCAGTCATTTTTTCAATCTCGTGGCAACCAGCCAGCCTATGCCCGCCAGCTCGGTGACGGTTGCCAGCACTTCACAGGGATTTAATAATCTATACCATGTTTCTTTCACAGGCTCGGTTACGATACCTGTGCTGGGAGATTTTGCAGTCGTAGGAAAAACGACCGACGAAGTAAAAGCAGAAATAATGGAGAGATTAAAGGATTACCTCAAAGATGCGGTGGTTATAGTAAAGCTCACCAATTTCAAAGTGACAGTGATTGGTGAAGTAAATAAACCCGTGATCGTGCCGGTCAACGGTCAAACGATCAATGTAATCGAAGCTATCGGCGCCTCTGGCGATATGACCGTATTTGGCATTCGAAAAAATGTAAGAGTGATCCGCAGGCTGCCAGACGGTACAACAGAAGTGGCAGTACTCGATTTCAATAATTCCAACGTTATGCAATCGCCCTATTTCCAGTTAAAGCAAAATGATATCGTATATATCCAGCCTAATAAGAACAAGGGCCTGCAGGGCAGTCGCTCTAATATATGGGTACCGATCGTTACAACGATCGTTTCTGTAGCGGCAATAATTATTGCCAGCAAATAAACCGCATAAATATCTCTGAAATGAATCAACCCCTTTACAATGTGCCCGAGGAATACCCGGCACGCCAGCATGAAGAAGGATTTAGCCTGAAGAAATGGTTTGACCGCATGCTTGCTCACTGGCAGTGGTTCGTGCTTAGCCTCGCTATATGCCTCGGCTTCTGTTATCTATATCTGCGCTATACCAATCCAGTCTACAATGCCGTTGCTTCCATCATCGTTAAAGATGAAAAGAAAGGGGCAGATCTGCTGGATAATTCAATGATGAAGGAAATCGGGTTGAGCGGTAACAACAAGCTGGTCGAAAACGAGATCGAGATACTGAAAAGTTATGACCTGATGCAGGCAGTTGTGAATAACCTGCAATTGTATACGTCTATCCAACATGTCGGGAGAATCCGGGATGTGGAAGTATTCGCGGATGATCTTCCATTCCACCTGGATATTGTCAATCCACAAGACATACAGGAAACACAAAAATGGCAGGTAACCGATTCTACCAATGGGATCGTCTTTCGTGGTGATAAGAATAAAGCTCCCGTGTTTATTAAATATGATCAAAGTTATTCTTATAATGGAATTAATTTCCGGGTAAAACAGGATTCCAGCTATTCTGGCGCCAGGTTCAGCGAGTACAACGTTGCGGTTTCCGTTCCCTCCGATGCAGCGATTGCATTTGGCCGCAAATTATCTGTGGATGCAGCAAGTAAAGTCGCCACCGTCATCAACCTTGAGATGAAGGACGCCAATAAAAAAAGAGCTGTAGCGACATTGCAGTCGTTGATCAATATTTATAATATACAGGGAGTGGAAGACAAGAACAGGGTAACAGATAACACCGTGAATTTCCTGAATGAACGGCTGGTTGATGTTACAAAAGAATTACAGGGCGTTGAGGGGTCGGTAGAAAAATTCAAGAGCGAAAACCGTGTTACCGATCTTTCCTCCGACGCAAAACAATACCTTGATCTCTCTCAGCAGGTGGATATTCAAAAAGCCCAGAGCCAGACCCAATTAAATATTATAGCTGCCCTGGAAAAAGATCTTCGTGAAAACGAAGCCAATCCTAAGCTGGTTCCGTCCACGCTTGGGATCAATGAACCATCCCTGGGGCTATTGATTGAAAAACACAATGAACTCGTATTGCAAAAAGAAAGGGCACAACAGGTATCAGGTCCCAAAAATCCGATGCTGATCGACCTGCAGGAGCAGATAAAGGAAATACGTGCCCGGATGATAAATAATGTAGCTAACCTAAAACAGGCGTACACGATTTCCCTCAATGATATTTCCGGTAAAGATGCCCAGCTCAACGGCCGGATAAGAAATGTACCGCTGTTGGAAAAAAAGCTGGTACAGATCACCCGCAACCAGAATGTACAGGAACAATTGTATGCATTCCTATTGCAAAAAAGAGAAGAAGCGGCTATCACCCGCGCATCCAATATTGAAGATTCAAGAACGATCTTACGGGCACGCAGCCTTGGAAAAGTTTCTCCAAAGCCGACGATGGTTTGGGCTTTTGGAATATTACTAGCTCTTCTCATTCCAATTACCGTTATCGGGATGCGGGATTTCATGAATAACAGGATCGGCGATGTAGACGAACTGCAAAGCCGTATGAGCTTGCCCCTTCTGGGAACCATTCCACATATTAAAAAATTAAAGACTCCGGTTGTTATCCACGGCCGTTCGAGATCAGCAGCGGCTGAACAAATAAGGAATATCAGGACCGCCATCAGTTACACGGGGAATGGAAAGAAAGTCCAGACTATCCTGGTCACTTCATTTCAGCCCGGTGAAGGGAAAAGTTTTGTGAGCTTAAACCTGGGGCTTGCTTATTCACTGTTGAATAAGCGGACCGTCATTCTTGAATTTGATCTACGTAAACCCATGCTGACAAAAAGCCTCGGCATACCCGCCAAGCGAGGCATCAGCAGTATCCTTGTTGGTAAGTCAGGGATAGAAGAGCTTTTGATAGAAGTTCCCGACCACGACGGTAATTTATTCGTGCTTCCTGCGGGTAGTCTTCCTCCCAACCCGGCCGAATTGATATCTGGTATTAATATGCCCGGTCTTATCAATTCACTCAGGGAACAGTTTGATTACATTATCATTGATTCCCCTCCTTTGAACGTGGTGACCGATGCAACCCTGCTCCAGGAATATGCTGATATCACACTGGTAGTGTTAAGACAGAATTATACTTCGAAACTGGTATATGAAAAACTGAACCAGCGGATTGCCCAACACCCGGATCAGCGCCTGTACATTGTATTAAATGATACTGGCAAGACAAAACGGTACGAAGACAGGTACGGGTATTCTGGTGGATATTACCATGACAAAGATCATATCGTTCCAAAGGAAGAAGCAACATTGAATTGATAAAGCAACCGGAAATCAAACTCTGATACCTCACCTGCAAAGCCGTCAATCATCCAAAGTGGAAGTAAGAAAAGCATTATTTAAAAATTTTCTCGCCAGTGGTTGGGCCAAAGCATCAGCCGTTATATTCAGGTTGGTACAGGTACCTATACTCCTGTCGTTCCTGGGTATTGAAGATTACGGTCGATGGCTGGTATTGTATACATTGCCTTCCTGGTTATCCCTGGCCAATCTTGGATTCGGTAGTGTCGCGGCAAACGACATATCCATGGCAATTGGTAAGGGGGAAGTTGGCAGAGCGAGGGCGATATTTTCATCTACATTTCGCGTTGTCTTCTATATTCTTTGTGCAGGCCTGGTCCTCCTGCTTCCTCTCATTTTGTTTTTTCATTGGGAAAAATTCCTGAAAGTTTCGCCGGCAAGGCATAGTGAAATAATATGGGTATTAGTATGGTTCACCCTTACTACATTCCTGTCTTTTTTTGGGGAGATATTCCAGGCAAGGTTCAGGGCGGCAAGAAAAGCGCATACGTACATGTTGCTTTATAGTTTCAGGCCATGGATCGAGTTAATTTTCATGGTTGCTGTTCTTCAATTCACTACGCGAATGGACTATCTTGCTTTCAGCGTGTTTCTGTCCACGTTCATTTTTATCCTCAGTGTACAATGGTTCAGTTACCGGGCGATGCCAGAATTATCATATTCGCGGCATGACGTTGAAAAAACAATACTAAAACATTTGTTCCGGAAAGGAATGGCATTCCAGGCATTCCCGCTTGGCAATGCATTGATCTACCAGGGAACGATCCTTGTGGTGCAGGCGGTGCTGGGTCCTGTAGCAGTAGCCATCTTTGGGTCTGTAAGAACATTGGTCAGGTCAATTAACCAGATGCTGGAATTGATAAACCAGGTCCTTTGGCCGGAACTAAGCATTCTCTTCGGGAAAGGCGATTTGAAAAAGGCAGCAAGGCTGCACCGCATCGGCGTAGTATTATCCATCGCCATAGCGCTGGTCTTTGTGTTGTTATTAGGTGTGTTTGGCGAAAAGATTTTCTCCTGGTGGACAAATGGATCAATTTCTTTACCCGGAAAACTTTTGTTATTGTTCCTGCTGCCAATTCCGTTTAACTCGCTTTGGTTTACCAGCAGCGTGATCCATATGGCTTCCAACAAGCATGAAGGATTGGCAATACGTTATTTAATAGCCATGGCCATGGCGGTGGCAGGTTGCGCTTTATTATCCTGGTTATTTGGTATGGAAGGCGCCGCCATCTCTACCGTGATCGCCGACATTATCCTTATACCATATGTCTTCAGGGTTTCCCTGTCGCTAACCGGGGACAGTCTTGAAAAATTTATGTACGGGATAAAATATGATGTGCAACTTATTCCTGCATTCCTGAAAAAGATCAGGAATGCCCGTTAATGATCAGACCAGGTAGTTATAATTTATGAAGACCGGGAAAGAAAATAGCATCTCGTTACCACAGCTGAAAATACTTGCCGTCAAATGTTGTTATTTGAACCTGGCGGGGTTGGTCGTTTTCCTGGGAATATCATTATTCGCTGATGTAACACAGGAACTGTCTATCATTTGCGGGATCCTTGCCATACTCATTTCTTTATTCCCAATAGCCTATAGCATTGAAAAGAAAAAAATAGCCCTCGTATTTACCGGGATTGCAGTTTTCAATATAGCGCCGGTATGGTTCCTGTATCTTGAATCAGTTTTACCAGGGTACGATGCTTTTTCTTATACTCAACCGCTTTTTCGTGTCCTGGGCTTTTTATGGATATCAATTTTCCAATTGCTCGTTAATCTTATCTATGTGTTACTCTGGAATAGAGGCCATAATTTTTCTGTTCGTTCTTTCGCATTCCTGAAGTTTACCCGGTTCAAACCGGTTTTCTATACGAGGATGACGATCCTGATCTTTACGATTCCCCTTGTTGTTTTTTACCTGTATTACGGATCAATGAATTTATTGTGGACGGCGTTGACAGCCGGCAGGTCGGAAGGAAGCAGCGGTATGCTGATACGTGACTCAGTAGGAGGGTCTGAGTCCCTGATGCTTCCCTTTACCTGGATATGGCAACTCACTCCTGTGTTTGCGTGTATTGCGTGGATCACTGCGCCCCGGAAATCCAGGATAGCTGCCGGGGTTTGTTTATTGCTTGCGCTGTTCGTCATATTTGTATTCTTTCTCAGCGGGTCGAGGGGCAGCATGATGTTCGTAGCGGCGCCGCCCTTGTTTTTTCTTTTTTATTATAACTGGCACCGCGGTATCCGCTTCTGGCTTCCCGTGTCACTATTGATCATCGCCCTGATCGCGATCATGGAGATCCAGGTAAGGTTCAGGGGCAATTTGCTGGAAGTTATCGCCGATCCGGCAAGAGCGGCAAAGATGCAGGACCTGAGATCGATCACCACTTTCGATCCTACGCAATCGCAACGAGATAACAATATGTACCTGTTTTGCCTGATGCTGAAATCTTATCCTGAAAAATATTCCTACGAGGGATTCAACGATTTTTTTGCCGTACTGGCTAACCCGGTCCCGCGTTCCCTCTGGCAGGGGAAGCCCGTGCTGAATGGTGCAAAAGATATTTCCAACCAGTCTTCATTTGTTTTGTCGGGTCCGCTTACGATGGGTACAACGAGCCTGTCTTTTTCCATTGTAGGAGATGCCTATAAAACAGCGGGTTTATTTGGCATGCTGATTTATGCCATATTGTACGGCGCATTCTTATTGTATTTTGATGGAATACTTTATTACGCTGATAAAAAGCAGCCATTATCGGTTGCAATACTGGGAATGGTGTTGTTTCTCGCCTTCTGGGGCTACCGCGCTTTTTTTGCGCTGATATCATTTTTGTATCCCGTACTCCTGTTATTGATTTTTTTCAGGATCGTCAAGATGTTTAGAATAAAATGAAAATTACTTATACAGCACCGAACCGGGCACATCACTATCCCTATGCCGAAGCATTGAACCGCGCCAACCTGTTACACGCTTTTATTTCCGGCTTTAGCCGGTTTAGTCCAAGAGCTTCCTTACCTGCAGTAGGCAACAAACTGAAACGCCATGATTTTTTTCAAAACCTTTACCTGGCGAGCCTCCGGTTGCGTTCAGGGTATCGCATAACTTCCACCTTTAACTACCTGACTAATCTTAGCCTGGATAAAGCTTCATACAGAAGCGCAAGAGAGTCGGACGCGTTCATCTTTTATCGCACGGAAGGATTTACCACCACGAAAAAATTAAAAAAGGAGAGGACCGCCACCCTCTGCATCATGGAAGAAGTGAACAGTCATGTAGATAATCAATTTGCCATTATGCGGGAGGAATACAGGGATTTAGGTTATGGCAAATATCCTGAGAAGATCCCTGATCATTCCAGAAGACTGGAAATGTATGAAATGGCAGACTATATCCTTTGTCCTTCGGAGTTTGTCAGGACCTCGTTTGTAGAAAAAGGATTTTCGCCGGATCGGCTATTGAAAGTAAACTTCGGGTTCTCGCCCATGGCTCATACGGACAAAACTCCCGTCATCGGCATGAAGGAATGCTTCACTGTACTGTATGTCGGGCAGCTCCATTTCAGGAAAGGTTTGCGTTATGCTATTGAAGCATTCAGACGGTTAAAACATCCCAATAAAAAATTTGTGATCGTCGGTCCCAGGGTTGGAATAACAGGACTTGAAAAGATCCAGCTGCCAGACGGAGTAGTTTTTACCGGCACATTGAAGGGAGAGGAACTAAATAACGAATACCGCAAAGCCAGTGTATTCATTCTGCCGAGCCTCGAAGAAGGCCTGGCACTGGTTCAACTGGAAGCTTTATCATTCGGAATTCCAATACTTATCACTACAAATACCGGCGGCGAAGATATCATTAAAGACGGTGTGCAGGGATTTGTAGTTCCGCCCGGCAATGCAAATGTACTGGCGGAAAAATTACAGCAGATGGCTGATGACAGGCAATTATTGAAAAATATGTCGGAGCAGGCCCTGGCGACATCACGTGCTTATGGGAGTTGGGATTTGGCGGTTCAACGTTTGGAAAATCTTTTGGAACCACTCGTCCTTTCAAATAAATGATTGCCTAAAAAGTTTACAATAAAAATCACTTAATACATCCTCCATTCATGAACAAGGTTGAAAAAATGAAGATTCTTTTATTATGGGCGCCAATCGCGGACTATACGCTTGCATGTTTCAGAGAATTGGCTGAACGGAAGAATGTCGAACTCTACCTCGTTCGCCAGCCGGCAGAATCAGACGCCCCCTACAATCAACCGGACCTGGGTTTCTTTCGCGAAGCTTTGATTTACCGGAAAGAAAATGAAAAGGAGATCGAGGAATTCTGCCTGTCACTGGAGCCAGACATCATTATGATGTCATCCTGGAACTATCCGCTTTATATGTCAATTGCCAGGAAATGCAGGCGGAAGGGTAGTTATGTTATTTCAAGCTTTGATGGCCAGTGGCGGTCAACTGTCAAACAAAAGATCGGAACATTGGTCTCCCCTTTCTTTTTGAGGCCTGCTATCGACAATTTTTTTGTCCCTGGCGACAGGCAGGCAATCTTCGCAAGAAAATTAGGTTACAAAAATCCTTTGTTAGGCTATTATAGTGCACGTACAGGCAGGTTTGGTAACATCAGCAGGAAAACATCTTCACTGAAGTTCATATTTGTTGGGCGGCTTGTGCCAGTCAAAGGCATTGAGCAACTGATAGAAGCTTATAAAGGATATCGTCGTACAACTCGCCGCCCCTGGGAAATGGTGATTGCCGGCACCGGGCGTTTAAAACATCTTTGCCAGGATGTTGAAGGGATAGAAGTCAAGGAGTTCGTTCAACCAACTGATCTGCCCCAACTATTGTCTGAGGCTACCTGCCTTGTGTTGCCCAGCACTTTTGAACCCTGGGGCGTGGTGATTCATGAAGCGGTGATAAGCGGACTGGCGGTTATCTGTTCGCATGCCTGTGGCGCCTCCACCATGTTCGTAAGGGACGGTCAAAACGGATATATCATTAATCCTGATGCGGCCTCGCTCACCACTGCCATGAAAAGGATATCTGGCAAAACAAATGAAGAACTTGACCAAATGTCATTGGCAAGCCGGACACTCGGATCGTTATGGACGACAGAAAAATGGGCCGACTATGTGTACGAGAATATTTGTTTACCGGTAAAACAATTGCAGGAACCATGAAACTGCTGATCCTGGGTGGTTCAAGCTCCCGCAATTCAGGCGGCGTATACGATACCGCACGCATGATGGGACAGCGATTACACCAACATAATAATATAAATGTAGAATACCTCATGTTCGACGACGAGTATTCTGACGAGGACAAGAAATACTATTCCCAATTGCCAGTGCACAGTTATTCCGTGAAAGGGCCAAAGAAATTTGGTATTTCCACAGACCTGTACAGGCAAATCAGGAACATCCGCCCGGACATTGTGCATACACAATCACTATGGATGTATTTATCTTATGCCAATAAGAAATACAACCGTAGTACCGGTACACCTTATATTATTTCGCCGCATGGCATGCTTGATAAATGGCAGCTGAAGCAATCTTTTTGGAAAGACCTGAAAAAAAATATCGTTCTCAGCTTATATGAAAGAAAACACCTGGAAGGAGCCGCCTGCCTGCATGCCCTTTGCCAGGAAGAATATGAAGCAATCCGCGCATTTGGATTAAAGAACCCTGTTGCCATTATTCCCAATGGAATCGATTTACAGAATTCCTTTCAGCAGCCCGTCAACCGTGAATCAACTGGTGCAAAAAAGCAACTGCTTTTCTTAGGCAGGATCCATCCAAAGAAGGGACTGGACAATTTATTAAGGGCATGGTCGCTATTATCTCCCGGTCATGACTGGCAACTGGTAATTGCCGGTGAAACAAAAGACGAAGCTTACAAGCAACTTCTTTCCGACAAGGTTAAGAATTATGACATAGCCGAAACTGTTTCATTCGTAGGTGGACAGTTTGGAAACGATAAACACGCCTGTTTTAACAATAGCAATGCCTTCATATTGCCATCATTCAGCGAAGGATTGCCGATGTCGGTATTGGAAGCCTGGTCCTGGCAACTCCCTGTACTTATCACTCCCGAATGCAATCTGTCCGAAGGATTTGAACATAATGCAGCGATCCGAATCGAAGCAGACCCGGAGAGTATTTGTGAGGGCATCCAACAGGTGATGTCGATGACGCCGGAGGAAAGGATAAAAATAGGTGAACAAGGCCTTCAACTTGTCCGGGAAAAATTTTCCTGGACACATGTAGCGGATTCAATGACACATGTATATAACTGGGTATTGGGTAAAGCTGATAAACCGGATTTTGTTTTTTGTTAAAAGCATTTTAATTGTTAACGATCAAACCAAAGAACTTGCCTGTCGAAACAAATGAGTCTACGTACGCTACGCGACTCGACACTACTGATTCTTTTACCGAAGCTTCTTTTTCACTAAGCAACCGCATAGGAAGGGTTGTTTGGAACATTGTCTACTTTTTCCTGTTCCGCCCGACACCGAATTTCCTTCATGCATGGCGGTCTTTCTTATTGAGATGTTTTGGCGCCAGTGTTGGTAAAGGGGTTCATGTTTATCCGGGGGTAAAGATCTGGGCGCCCTGGAACCTGAAATTGAAAGACCAGTGCGGCATTGCCAATGGGGCTACCCTTTATTCGCAGGGACATATTACAGTTGGGTATCGTGCCGTGATCTCGCAAGACGCGTACATCTGTACCGGTACACATGCATATAACCTGAAAGGACAACCATTGATCACGTTTCCTATCATCATACAAGATTATGTGTGGGTGGCAGCAGGTGCGTTTGTTAATCCAGGTGTCACTATCGAGGAAGGGGCGGTCATCGGTGCCCGTTCAGTTGTGACGAAAAACATGCCTCCGTGGATGATCTGCGCTGGTCATCCCTGCCGACCGATCAAGAAAAGGATAATGCTATCTATTAATGAAGGCGATAAGAGCTAAAGATATTTTCCGTCTATGATTTCCGTATTAATACTTACAAAGAACGAAGAACAGGATTTACCCGGCTGCCTTGAATCGGTCAGCTGGTGCGATGATATTCATGTTTTCGATTCATACAGTACCGATAATACCGTGGAGATTGCTATGAATGCCGGAGCCCGGGTAACACAACGCCAATTTGATAACTGGGCCGAGCACCAGAACTGGGGTTTGAAAAATATTCCGTTTAAATATGACTGGGTATTCTATATCGATGCCGATGAACGCATTTCAGCGGGCCTGAAAGAAGCTCTTTTGAATTTTGATACGGCTACCACTGGTGCGGTTGCTTATGAAATACAAAGAAGAGATTTTGCCTGGAATGGCAACTGGCTCAAAAATTCGCAGATATCGCCGTTCTATCTCCGTCTATTCCGGCCGGAAAAGATGCGATATGAACGATTGGTCAATCCTATTTCTGTCGCGAATGGTCCAGTGAAAAGACTACCAGGCTATCTCGATCATTATCCTTTCAGCAAAGGATTTCGTGCCTGGTGGTCCCGTCATCTCAGCTATGCGGATATGGAAGCAATGATGCGGATGAAGGATAAAGATAACAACACGACGTTTTCCTTCAAAAAAGCAATATGGAGCAGGGATTTTAGTGAACGACGCTACCATCAAAAGGGTTTATTCTATAAGGTCCCCGGTAGACCCTTTATTAAATGGCTCTACATGGTTATCGGCCGCAAAGCCTTCCTGGATGGAATGACAGGCATTACTTATGCTACCCTTCAGGCTATATACGAGTATTTCATTGTGCTTAAGACAAAAGAATTACAGACGAGCAATGGACACATCAAAAAAAGGCAACAGCAAACAGCCGTTCTTTAAAATAGTACAGCGTGTTATTGCCTGGATCATGGGTATTTTTTATGGTTCGGGTTTATTGTACATTTTCTTTTTTGCAAGGCGCAGGTGGGGACCGCCGCCAAAGGAACGTATCAATCTTGATTTGTTCAAAGAAAAATTTTTATTCTGGCACGCAGGTGCCATTCACACAAAACCGGAGGCTGTGGAATTTTATAAAGATCTTTTCGGGAATGTGTTGTTGTTCATCCCCCTTCCTTTTTTTCTCCTGTATTTTTTTGGAATGAAAAGTTATTCACGTTTGTTGCTCGTATCGTTTATCACCAGCCTGGCTGTAGAAACCACCCAGTTTATCTTCAGAATTGGCGTGGCCGATATTGATGATCTGTTCTTAAATACCATCGGCGCACTGACAGGGTTGTTGATCTTACATACATTATTCCCTGTGGGCAGCAGGCAGTACCGGTTGACGGATAATTGGCAAACGGCAGATGAACTATAACTACAGGAGCCGCCTTCTTTTTATCATTC
>Ga0066652_100000804_pt1 | contig 15547 bp, 16 predicted proteins | sample GraSoiAngelo_101_FD_71413 | JGI IMG/M metagenome (GOLD analysis project Ga0066652, IMG submission 71413) | Grasslands soil microbial communities from the Angelo Coastal Reserve, California, USA - 14_0903_02_30cm | ecosystem: Environmental > Terrestrial > Soil > Grasslands | place: USA...
GAGTCGGACTGCGCCGGCGCGCTCGCGGGCGCCTTGGTCACAGCGATCATGGTCATCGAGAGCGCGCCCGCAGCCGTCAGTGCAGTCGCGACGCGCGCGTTCATCTTCGGCCTCATGAAGAGGTCGACCTCCTTGCGTTCGTCGAGCAGCGCCTACGGGGTTAGCTGTCGGGCTCGCGGCGGCCGACCGGCTGGTTTGGGACGGTCCGGTCGGCGGTCGCTACGCGGGCATCAGCCCACGATTCGCCCCGGCAGGGCGCGGCGCAGCTGCGCCACCCCTGCGGTGGGTCCCCCGTTCACCGCCGCATCGTGCAGCGGTGATTCGGCAATCGAACAACTGTTCGTAGGCTAGTGGCTGAACGCCGGCGTTCTGTGCGCGCCGTCACACAGGCCAGTGACGGTGGTCACACAGCAGGCACGGGCACGCCGGGGGTGCCGGCGAGCAGACACGCGGCGAGCGTCGGAAAGCTCACCGCGGCCCGACTGCCGCCGGCCTCGGCGGCGGCCTCGGCCCGCTCGGTCAACTCCCTGACGGCCCGCAACAGCGGCTGCTGGGGATCGTCCACCGGCACCTCGCACGCCAGGCGGGCCAGTGCTAGCGGCTCACGCGGGTCGGCGCCGGCGAACGCACGCGATATGGCGCCTTCGAGATGGGTCAGGGCGCGGGCGGCGGCCAGCCACGGAGGGCGCTCCGGCGGCCCCGGCGGAGGGCCCAGGTCGGCCGGATCCTCGCCCGCCAGCAGCCGGCGGAGCTGACCGCCGACGATCTCCCGGGTGACCTCGGGGTCCAGTCCGACGCTGGCGGCGAGGCGGAGCACGATCAGACCGCACCAGATCCCGCTTCCGTAGGGAATGTCACTGCCGTAGAGGATCTGGCCGGGGGCGACCGTCGCGAACAGCGCCGTCAGGTCGGCGACGTTCCACCAGCTCGTGTCGAAGAACAGGTTCGGGAGCCCGCGCGCGTCGGCCCAGATCCACGACAGGTCACTGATGCCGGCGTGTGCGAGCACGATGCGCGCGCCGGGGTGGCGGCGGGCCAGCGCGACGGCGTCGCGCCCCAGGGCCGGGATCCCACGTCCGGCGTGCACGAGCACGGGCAGCCGGTGCTCGTCGGCCAGCGCGATGATCTCCTCGACCACCGGCTCGGAGAGCTGGAAGCGCTCGGCCCGTGGGTGCAGCTTCAGGCCCACGGCGCCCGCCTCCAGGCAGCGCCGCGCCTCGGGCATCGGGTCGGCGTGCGGGTCCAACCGGCAGAGCGCGCGCAGACGGCCGGCGGAGGCCTCCGCCGCCTCCAGCACGCGGTCGTTCGCGGCCGCATAGCCGTCGGGCTCGTGCATCGGGAACACGAGCGCCTGGGCGTGGCCCGCGCGGTCCAGCGCCGCCATCACCTCCTCGGCCGTGCAGCGAAAGCCGTCGGGGTCGTTGGCGCCCATGTGCGTGTGCACGTCGAACCACTCCGTTCCCGGCGGCAGGTCTCCCGCGGCGTCCCCGTAGAGGGGCCGGATGGGGTCGTCGTACGGCTCGCCGGGCACGGTCACAGCCCGAAACGCTAGCCGCCCTTGCCACACTCGCCTCGTGTGAGGGAGAATCAGGTCGTGGCAAGACCCGACCGGCTCACCGGGCTCGATGCGTCCTTCCTCCACCTCGAGCGCGACTCCGCCCACATGCACGTCGGCGCCGTGCTCGTGTTCGACGGCGGCGTACCCGGCTACGAGGAGCTGATCAATCAGATCGAGCGCCGGCTGCATCTCGTGCCGCGCTACCGGCAACGGCTGGCGTTCGTCCCGCTGCAGCAGGGGCGGCCGGTGTGGGTGGACGACCCGCACTTCAACCCCGAGTACCACATCCGCCACACCGCCCTGCCACGTCCCGGTACCGAGGCCGAGCTCAAGCGGCTCGCCGGACGGCTGTTCTCACAGGAGCTCGATCGCTCCAAGCCGCTGTGGGAGATCTGGCTCGTCAGCGGGCTGAGCGGCGACCGTTTCGCGATGATCAGCAAGACTCACCACGCGCTCGTCGACGGCGTGTCGGGCGTGGACATCACGACCGTGCTGTTCGACACCGCGCCGGTCCCCGCGCCCACGCCCCAGCCGGAGCCGTGGATCCCGGGCCCGGCGCCCAGCGGCGCCCAGCTTTTCGCCGACGCGCTGCTCGAGCGCGCTACTGTCCCCGCCGAGATCGCACGAGGGGCACGCGCGGTGCTGCGCGGGCCGCGCCAAGTGCTCGGCCGGGTCCGCGAGAGCCTCTCCGCACTCGGTGCCTTCGCCTTCGCCGGCGGGGGCGCCCCGTCCAGCCCGCTGAACGTCAAGATCGGGCCCCACCGGCGCTTCACCTGGGTGGACGGTGACCTCGAGCGCTTCAAGGCGATCAAGAACGAGTTGGGCGGCACCGTCAACGACGTCGTGCTCGTCGGCGTGTCCCTCGCGCTGGGGCGCTTCCTGCGCGGCCGCGGGGTCGACACGGAGGGAATGCGGCTGAAGGCGATGGTCCCGGTCTCGGTCCGGGCGGAGGCCGAGCGCGGGGCGCTCGGCAACCGGGTGGCCGCGATGTCCGCGCCGCTGCCGGTGGACCTGGAGGACCCTGTCGAGTGCTTCGCGGTCGTGCACGAGGCGATGGGCGGCCTCAAGGAGTCCGGCCAGGCCGTCGGCGCCCAGGTGCTCACCGATCTAGCCGACTTCGCGCCGCCGACGATCATGTCGCAGGCCGCGCGCCTGCAGGCCCGCCAGCGCTTCTTCAATCTCGTGGTCACCAACGTGCCCGGCCCGCAGTTCGAGCTGTACATGCTGGGGCGTCCCCTCACGGCGCTGTACCCGCAGGTGCCGCTGACCCTCAACGTCGCGCTGGGCATCGCGATCATGAGCTACAACGGCCGGCTGAATTTCGGCCTGCTCGGGGACTTCGATGCGATCCCCGACCTCGAGCAGGTGGCCCGGGACCTGGAGGGGGCAATCGACGAGCTCGCTTTCGCCGCAGGCGTGGTGGCCGACGGCGGGGCCGCGAAGGCGGAGAAGGCCGAGGCGAAGGCGGGCAACGGCCGCCCCGTACTGGGCATCGACATGCCGCGCGGGCGCCCGGGGGCCCGGGCGCGCTCTCGCAGGCCCGCGCCGCGCTCGGGCTGAGTGGGGCGCGCCGCCGGCGTCCTGGCCGCGATCGTCGTGGCGGTCGCGGGCGTCGTCGCGCTGATCGCCTTCCTCTCCGGCCGCGACAGCGCGCCCGTGTCGCGCACGGCGAGCGGCCCCGGTCAGGTGTTCCCCGATCAGGGCGCGGCGCGGCTGGCGCCGGGGCAACGCCCACCGCAGCCCTTCAACTCGGACCCACCGACCAGCGGCCCGCACGCGCCGGCCCCGGTGACGCGCGACGGCCTGCGTCTGTCCGACGACCAGTTGCTGACGGCGCTCGCCACCGGCAACATCGTGCTCTTCTACGGCAACCCGCGGCCGCCGTCGGCGCTGCGGTCCCTCGCCGGCAACGAGGCGGGTCCGTTCAGCCCCGCGCTTGCCCAGGCCGGCCAGGCCGTGATCCTCGCGCGGCGTCCCGGTACCCCGGGGGTGGTCGCGGCGGCCTGGCGGCACCTGCTGCGGGCGCCCTCTCCCACGGACCCGACCCTGCGCCAGTTCGTCGACGCGTGGCTGGGAGTCGGGCGCCAGTAGCGCCAGCGCGATAATTCAGGCCATGGCCACTCCACTGCGCCTCGCGCTCGCCCAGCTCGACCTCGTCGTCGGCGACATCGCCGGCAACGAGGCGCGCCTGCACGAGTACCTGGATCGGGCGCGCCAGGCCGGTGCGCAGCTCGTCCTGTTTCCGGAGCTGGCCGTTACCGGGTACCCGCCCGAGGACCTGCTGCTCAAGCGGCACTTCCTTGCGCACGCGCGCGCTGCCCTCGACCGCCTGGCGGCGGAGACGAGGGACATCGTGGCCGTCGTCGGCTTCCCGGAGCTGGCCGAGGACGTATTCAACGCCTGCGCCGTGCTCGCGGACGGCGAGGTCAAAGCCGTCTACCGGAAGGTCTTCCTCCCCAACTACGGCGTGTTCGACGAGCAGCGCTACTTCCGCCCGGGCGACCGCGGCGGCGTCATTGACCTCGACGGCGTGGGCATCGGGCTGACGGTGTGCGAGGACGTCTGGGAACCCGGGCCGCCGCTGACCGACGAGGCGCTGGCCGGCGCCACGCTCATCCTCAACGCCTCGGCCTCCCCGTATCACGCGGGCAAGGGACACGATCGCGAGTTGATGTTCGCCCAGCGGGCGCGCGACTCGCTCGCCGTCGTCGCCTACTGCAACCTCGTCGGCGGGCAGGACGAGCTGGTCTTCGACGGCCACTCGCTCGTCGTCGACGACCAGGGCCGCACGCTGGCCCGCGCCGCGCAGTTCGCGGAGGAGCTGCTGGTCGTGGACGTCGATCTCGAGGCGCCGGCGGCGGCACGCCTGCGCGACGCCCGCAACCGCGCGGCGGCGCATCGCGGCGGCAGCCAGGTGGACGTGCTGGCCTCCGTGCCCCTCCCCCCGCAGCCCGACGGGCCGCCCGCGCCAGAGCGGATCTCGCCCGAGCTCGACCCGGACGCCGAGGTCTACACGGCGCTCACCGTCGGCCTGCGCGACTACGTGCAGAAGAACCGCTTCGCCGAGGTCGTGCTCGGTCTCTCCGGCGGGATCGACTCGGCCCTCGTGTCCTGCATCGCGGTCGACGCGCTCGGCCCCGAGCGGGTGCACGCGGCCGTGATGCCCTCGCCCTACTCCTCCCCGGAGACGCAGGCCGACGCCCGCGCCCTGGCCGCCAACCTGGGCGTCGACACGCTCGACCTGGAGATCGGGCCGGCGATGGAGGCCTACGAGGGGATGCTGGCGGGCAGCTTCGACGGCCGCGACCCCGACATCACGGAGGAGAACATCCAGGCACGCATCCGCGGCAACCTGCTCATGGCCCTGTCGAACAAGTTCGACTGGCTGGTGCTCACCACCGGCAACAAGTCCGAGCTCTCGGTGGGCTACTCGACCCTGTACGGGGACACCGCCGGTGGCTTCGCGGTGATCAAGGACGTGCCCAAGACCCTCGTCTACCGCCTCGCCCGCCATCGCAACGCTGCGGCCGAGGCGGCCGGCGAGACGCCACCGATCCCGCAGCGCATCCTCGACCGTGCGCCGAGCGCCGAGCTGCGCCCGGACCAGCGCGACGAGGACTCGCTGCCGTCCTACGACGTGCTCGACCCGATCCTCCAGGCCTACGTCGAGCAGGACATCGGGCGCGACGCACTCATCGACGCCGGCCACGCGCCGGAAAACGTCGACCGCGTGCTCGCGCTGGTGGACCGGGCCGAGTACAAGCGCCGGCAGGCGCCGCCGGGGATCAAGATCACGCCACGCGCCTTCGGGCGCGACCGACGCATGCCGATCACCAATCGCTACATCGGCTGAGCGAGCCTCGTCGTCAGGCGGGATCGCGCACGGCGATCGTCGTGCGCGAAAGCGCGCACAGGCGCTCGTCGTCGTCGAGGAAGTCGACCTCCCACACCCAGGTCGTGCGGCCGCGGTGCCGCGGCCGGGCGATGGCGTGGATCGCGCCCTCCGTGATCGGGCGCAGGAAGCTCGTCTGATTGGACAGGCCCAGGGCGATCGCGCCCCGCTCGGCGTGCACCGACATGTAGGTCCCGGCGGAGCAGACGTCCTCGGCGATCGTCGCGTATACCCCCCCGTCGACCAGCCCCGCCGGCTGGAGGAGCTCGGGGCGAACGTCCACGCGCGCGTGGATCGCGTCCTCGCCGGCCTCGGTCAACTCGATGCCGATCAGCTTGGCGAAGCCCTGGGTGAAGGGCTGTCGAGGGATCTCGGGCATGAGCGTGACTCTAGTCGCCGCCCGGCTGTCGGCGCCGCACGCCCGATGGCTTCATTAGGCTTGGCGCCGCATGACCGAGATCGACGACCTCCCCGCCGACCAGCGCGCGGTCCTGCAGCTGCTGCTCAAGCAAGGCCAGACGTACGAGGACATCTCGGGACTCCTCAACATCGACCCCACGGCGGTGCGCGAGCGCGCCCACGCCGCGTTGGAGGCGCTCGGCCCCGATACGGGCCGGCGGTTGGCGCCGGAACGCCGCGCCGAGGTATCGGACTACCTGCTCGGCCAGCAGTCGCCCGCCGACCGAGCGGCCACCCGCGAGCACCTCGCCGGGTCGGCGTCGGCGCGAGCGTGGGCGCGTGTGGTGGCGGACGCGTTGCGCCCCCTGGCCGCCGGGCCGCTGCCCGAGATTCCCGACGAGGGCCCGCACGCCGGCGCCGAGGACGAGGAGACCGCCTCGACGGCGGGCCGTGAGCCGATCGCGGAGGAGGAGCCCTCGCCCGATACGCCGCGCGAGCCGCGCAGCTCGCGCCTCGGCGGCGCCCTGTTGCTCGGCGGCATCGGAGTGCTCATCGCGGTCGTGGTCGTGCTGCTGCTCACCAGCGGCGGCGGTGGATCGAAGAACAGCAAGGCGAGCACGGTGTCGAGCACGCCGACGACGGGCACCGGCACCACGGCCCAGGCCACGCCGGTGGCCCAGGTCAACCTGCGCCCGCCGAGCGGGGGCAAGCAGCTCGGCCTCGCTCAGGTCTTCCAGCAGGGCAACCGAAAGCTGCTGATCGTCGCCGGGCAGGGCCTGCCGACCGGCGCCTACGCGCTGTGGCTGTATAGCTCGCCGACCAAGAGCAGGCTGCTCGGGTTCGTGCCCTCCCGCGTCGGCAAGGACGGAAAGTTCGTCACCCAGGGCGTGCTGCCCAGCGACGCCGGCAACTTCCAGAACCTCATCGTCACCGCGGAGAAGGTCAGCGGGAGCCGCCCGGCTCTGCCCAAGACGCCGGGCACGATCGTCCTCCAGGGCAAGCTGCAGACGGGCTAGGGGTGTGGCCGTCGCGCTGGTGTGCCTGCTGGTCTGGCTGCTCGCCGCGGCGCCCGCGGGTGCCCGGACGACGGCGCTGCGGGTCGAGGCCACGGGCACGCCGAAGTACGTCCACGGCAGCGACGGGCGCGAGCACGTCGAATACGACTTGGTCATCACCAACGCGTTCACCGCCGCGGCGACGCTCAAGTCGCTCGAGGTGCGCGGCGACGGGAAGCGGCTGCTCACGCTCAAGGGGGCTTCGCTCGCGACTGCGACCCGCCGGCTGCAGGGCTCGACGCCGACGGTGAACATCGCCGCCGCCTCGAGCGCGGTGACCTACGTCGACGTGGTGCTGCCGCGCTCGGCTGGTCGCAGGGTGCCTCGGCGCTTGACCAACCGGATCAGGTACGCGATCCCGGGGGACGCCCCGCTGCGGTCGGTGATCGGAAGCACGACCGTCGACGCACCCGACCTGCGCACCGACCGGCGCATCCCGATCGTGATCGCTTCACCGTTGCGGGGTTCCGGCTGGTTGAACGCCAACGGGTGCTGTGGCGATTTCACCTCCCCCCATCGCAACACCGTGCTGCCGTCGAATGGCTCCTACCTCACCTTCGAGCTGTTCGCGGTCGACTGGATCCGCCTCGTCAACGGGCAGTTCTACACCGGCGACGGCAAGCAGAACAGCGACTGGCCGGGCTACGGCGCCCCGCTCTACGCCGTGGCGGATGGCACCGTGGTCTCGACCGTCAACAACAAGCCCGAGATCCCACCGTTCGAGGACAACCCGGGCCTCAGGACACCAGAGGACTACTCGGGCAACGACGTCATCATCAAGATCGGGACGGGCCGGTACGCGACCTATGCGCACCTGCAGCCCGGTTCTGTCCGCGTCAGGCGCGGTCAGCGCGTGCGGACCGGGCAGCGGATCGGCCTGCTCGGAAACAGCGGCAACACGAGCGGGCCGCACCTGCACTTCGGAATCCAGAGCGGTCCCAGTTTCTTCTCCGACAGCCTGCCGTTCGAGATCGACCACTTCACGCTGGAGGGAACCACCGAAGCGCACCCGACGCCGCCGAGGATCAACGTCGTCGGGACTGCGCACCGGGAACATCGGTCGCATCCACTGATCCGGTCGGTGACCAGGCTCGGCCCGGACTCGCGATAGGCGCCGTACGCGAGCACTCGCCATGCGTCGTCCCCGGGCGGCGCTACCGGCTCTCCGGCAGCAGCTTGCCGGGGTTCATGATCCCGGCCGGGTCGGCCGCCGTCTTGGCCGCCCGCAGGACGTCGACGCCGAGCGGGCCCGTCTCCGCGCGCATCCACGGCACGTGATCGCGCCCGATCGCGTGGTGGTGCGTGATCGTGCCGCCGGTGACGACGATGGCGTCACTCGCCGCGCGCTTGGCCGCCTGCCACTGGTCGAGCTCGTGGTAGGCCTCCTGGCGGGCCATGAAGGTGAAGTACAGCGAGGCGCCCGACGGGTAGAGGTGCGAGACGTGGCAGAGCACGAGCGGCGGGGTGCCGCGGGCGGCGAGCGCCTGGTGCAGCGCGCGGCGCACGGCGCCGTGCAGGGTCAGCAGGTTGGACCAGTTCGTCGCCGTCTCCAGCGTCTCGACCATCAGGCCGCGCTCGAGCATGTCGTCGCGGAGGTAGGGCGTCTCGAAGCGGGAGCGCTCCCACGCCCCGCCCGGTCCGCGGCCGAGCGGCAGGCCGCCGGCGTGGCGCAGGATCCGCGCACCGGCCGCGCGGCGCCGGGCGACCTCGACGGCGCTTCCGTCCCAGCCCACGACCACCAGGCACCCACCGGCGTAGCCGCGCGCGCGCAGGTAGGCCCGGCCCACGAGGTCGCGCGCGCCGCCGCCGCCGGCGAAGGCGAGCGCCGATCGCGTCTCGTCCTCGTCCGACAGCCGCGCCACGTCGGGCGCGGCGCGACGCTGCTCGAGCTCGCGGAACGCCTCGACGCCCTCGGCGAAGGAGCGGAAGAACCATCCCTCGAAGCGCCGCTCGGCCGGACGGGGCCGCACGCGCACGGTGAGCTCGGTGATCACCCCCAGCACGCCCTCGGAACCGACGAGCACCTCGCGCAGCGACGGCCCGGCGGCGCTGGCCGGGAAGTCCGCGGCGGCTCGCAGCTCGCCGGCCGGCGCCGCACAGCGCAGCCCGAGCACGAGCTCGTCGAAACGCCCGTAGCCGGTGGAGGCCTGCCCGGCCGACCGGGTGGCCGCGAAGCCGCCCAGCGACGCGAACTCGTAGCTCTGCGGGAAGTGGCCGAGGGTCAGGCCGCGTCGCGCCAGCAGCGCCTCGGCCTCCGGCCCGCGGATGCCCGGTCCGAACGTGGCGGTGAGCGAGCGCTCGTCGAGCGCGAGCAGCGCGTCGATGCGGCCGAGGTCGAGGGAGATCGCGGCGCCGAACTGCCCGCGTTCCGGGGCGACTCCACCGACCACGCTGGTCCCGCCTCCGAAGGGCACCACGGCCACGCCCGCCTCGGCGGCGGTATCGAGCACCGAGCGCACCTCCTCAGTCGAGCGGGGCGACACGACGGCGTCCGGCGCGCCCTCGCACAGCCCCGCCCGCTGGCTCACCAGGTCGGGATAGCTCTTGCCCGCGGCGTGAACCACGCGCGTGCGCCGGTCGTCGCGCACCTGCTTCTCCCCCACCACCGCCGCCAATCCCTTCCGAGCCTCGTCCGGCAGCGCCGGCTCGCCCAGGCGCACATCCTGCAGCGCCACGGGACGGCGCAGCTGCTCGGCGATCCCGACCTCCGCTCGCAGGAAGGCGACCGCGGCATCCGGCAGGTGCGGGCGGTGGTCGGGATCGCCCCAGCCCCACCACTTCATCTCCCGCCGCGCCCGGTCGTCGTCGGAGGGCCGGTCAAGGGCCACAGACACGCTCCAGGCCATCGAGAGCCTCGTCGAGCACGCCGCCCGACGCGCGCCGCAGCAGGAACCCACCGAGCCGGTTGATCCCCCGCAGGCGCTGGTGCAGGACGAGCGTGACCCGCGTACCGGTGGCCTCGGGCTCGAGGACGACCTCGGTCGTCACCTCACGGAACATGCGCTCGAACGGGGACTCCTCGAGATCCTGCGTCCACGTCCGGCGCCGCGACGGCTCGCTGTCGACGAGACGCTCGTCGGCGCGCACCGACTTGCCCTTCGCCGTGCCGAGCACCTTGGTCCAGCGATCTCCGCCCACGCTCTCGACGCGGCGCACGCGCGGCCACCAGCGCGGCAGGTGGTGCGGGTCGGACACCACGCGCCACACGTCCTCCGGGACGGCGCCGACGATGCGGGTGCGACGGGTGGTGGGCACGGCGCCAGCCTATTCGCCGTCATAGGCGACGAGCGCGTGGACGTCGTAGCCCGCGAGCGCCGCGCGGCCGCCGAGGAACGCGAGCTCGATCACGTACGCGCACCCCACCACCGTCGCGCCCAGCTGCTCGACGAGCTCGATCTTGGCCCGGCTGGTGCCCCCGGTCGCCAGCAGGTCGTCGTGGACGAGGACCCGAGCTCCGCCGGCGAGCGCGTCGGCGTGCAGCTCGAGCACATCGATGCCGTACTCGAGGACGTACTCCGCGCTGATCGTCTCCGAGGGAAGCCGCCCGCGCTTGCGGGCGGGGGCGAAACCGGCGCCCAGCTCACGCGCGAGCGCGCCGCCGAAGATGAAGCCGCGCGCCTCGGCGGCGAGGACGACGTCCACGCCCAGCGGCCGAGCGTGCTCGGCCAGCGCACGGACAACGTGGTCGTACGCCCGCGGCTCGAGCAGCAGTGGGGTGATGTCCTTGAAGACGATCCCGGCCTTGGGGAAGTCGGGAATGTCCCTGATGTACGGCTTGAGGTCGAAGTCGTCAGTCATCAGACGTCAGCCGTCAGTTGCTCAGGTCGGGGCCGCGCTTCTGACGACTGGCGACTGGCGACTGACGACTAGGGCCTCAGCCCGCAATCTTCCGCAGATCCCGTATGAGCAGCAGATGCTTGAGATGGGTCGCCACCGCGACCAGGTTCTCGAGCGTCTCTATGGCCTCCTTGCGCTTCTCGGGGTTGCGAGAGCGCAGCGCCGGGGCGAGGATCTGCTGCAGCAGCGCCGCCTCGCGGTCGGCCGACGTGCGGAACACGCGCAGGTTGCGCCCGCCCACGCCGTGGCGCGCGAGCTCGGTGACCGCGCGGATGATCTCGCGCTCGGTCTCGTCGTAGCGCTTGACTCCCGCGCGAACCTCGCCCTTGATCACGCCGTACTCCTCGAGCTCGCGCACGAGCTGGGGGTCAGCGTGCGTGTCCTCGAGCACGTCCTCGAGCGTGTAGACGGTGCCGCGCTCCCCCACCGTCATCGACGCCGGTCGCATGGGCCGGCCCTCCTTGCGCGCTGCCGCCGGCGCGGCGCCGCGACCGGCCGCCAGCTCCTGGCGGATCACCCGGAGGGGCAGGAACTCGTCGCGCTGGAGGCGCAGGATCGTGCGCAGGCGCGCCACGTCCCCGGGCGAGTAGAGCCGGTAGCCGCCGGGCGTGCGCCGCGGGGTGAGGAGCTTCTGGTCCTCCAGGTAGCGGATCTTGGAGATCGAGATGTCCGGGAATTCCTGCTTGAGTCCCTTGCAGACGGCGCCGATCGTCATCGACTTCGCGCCGCGCCCCGGCGGCTCGGGGGCCGGGACATCCGGCAATTCGATCGTGGGGTCCTGTGTGCGGGTGGCCATCATGGCCTCACTTGTGCAGGTAGGAGAGCTTGTACTTGCCGATTTGGACCTCGTCGCCGTCCTCGAGGCGGCGCGAGTCCACCCGCTGACGATTGACGTAGGTGCCGTTCAACGATCCAAGGTCGTCGAGGTAGTAGTCGGAGCCGCGGCGAACGATCACGGCGTGGTCGCGCGACACGGTGACGTCGTCGAGGAATATGTCGGACTCGGGACGCCGGCCCACGGCGAGCCGCCCGGTGTCCAGCGGGAAGGACTCGCCGGTCCGACCGCCCCCGGAGCGGATGACGAGCGCGGCTCCGGTATCGGCGACCACGTCCTCGATCTGCACAGGCTGGATCTCCCCGGTCTCTTCGTCGACCCGGTAGGTGGCGGTGGTCTCTTCGGCGGGCGGCTCGGGTGTCCCCAGGAACGCACCGCACTTCTGGCAGTAGTTGGCGCCCTCGTCGTTGACGAACCCGCACTCGGGGCAGTGGACGGCCACAGCGGTTCCCCTCGCTCGGACCGGTTACTCGTCCGCTCCAGCGGGGACCTTGCCGGCGAGGATGTCGGTGAGCCTGTCGACATCCGTCAGCGAGAGCACGTCCTCACCACTGTCGTGCTTCTTGCGCAGCCGATTGACGAGCTCGGCGCGGAGGATGTCGATCTTGCCGTGCAGGATGCGGCGGCGGTAGGAGACCTCGAGCTCCTCCTGGGTCAGCTGCTGGATGACGTCCTTGAGCTCTTGGTCGGAGAGCGAGCCAAGGTCGGGAAAGGTCTCGTCCATGCGATCTCCTCGGGCGACGGGCGCGGAGAGCGAGTATAGCCGCGCCCCACGGGGGGTCAAGTTGGGGTTGAGGGTATGGTCGGCGCCTTGCAGGCGCCGAGTCGTCAGTCCTCAGTCGTCAGTCATCAGAGCGAGGCCTCGACCCACGCAACTGACGACTGACGTCTGACGACTGACGACTGCGAAGCTGGGTCCACCCGTCCCGCACGTAGATCGCGGTGGCGATGAGGGAAAGCGTGAGTCCGACGTACAGCCCCAGCTTCGCCAGCACGTCCACCCCGACCATCGCCCAGAACGGCGCGGCCATCGTCCACCAGACCCCCGATCGTCCGAACCAGTTGATCCTCAGCTCCAACCCGCGCTGGATCGCCACGCGCGCGAGCACGAGCATCAGCACCTCGCGCCCGACGAGGATGGCGATCGCCCACCGCGGGAGCAGCTCGTAGCTCCAGCACACCGCCAGGCCCGAGACGACGAGCAGGCGGTCGACGAGCGGGTCCAGCAGCGCGCCGAGGCGGCTGTACTGGCGAGTCACGCGGGCGGCGATCCCGTCCAGGTAGTCGGACACGGCCACCACGAGGAAGATGGCCGCGCCCCAGGCCGTCTGCCCGTCCTCGGTGCTGTACGCGACGACGAGGAACACCGGAATGAGAGCCAGGCGCACGAAGCCGATCGCGTTGGGGATCGTCCACGGGTGCAACGGGTGCCCCGACAGGGTCTCGGGCGGAGGGGGGCCGGAGCGGTCGAGGCCCAGCAGGCGCCGGGTGGTGAGGCGCGCGCGTTCGACGCGCTGCGCTGTGCGCTCGCTCAGGGGAGCGTCCGCCACAGCTCGTCCACCGCCGCCGCCGCGCCGTCCAGAGGCAACGAGCGGTCCTCGCGCCCGCGGCGCAGCTGCACCTCGAGCTCGCCGGACTGAAGCGTCCGCCGGCCGACGGTCACGCGCAGCGGACAGCCGAGCAGCTCGGCGTCGGCGAACTTCTCCCCCGCACCGGCGTCCCGGTCGTCGTAGAGCACGTCGAGGCCCGTGGCGCGCAGCTCGTCGTAGAGGCGCTCGGCGAGCGCCCGCTCCTCGCTGTCGGGCTTGCCGAGCCCGACGAGCTCGACATCGAAGGGCGCCAGCGCCCGCGGCCAGCAGATGCCGTGATCGTCGGCCGACTGCTCGACCGCGGCGGCGGCGATGCGCGCGGGCCCGATCCCGTACGAGCCCATCCAGATGAACTGCTCGCGACCGTCCTCGTCGAGGTAGGTGGCGTCCAGCGGCTCGGAGTACCGCGTGCCGAGCTTGAAGATGTTGCCGACCTCGATCGCCCGCTCGATCCGGATCTCCCTTCCGTCGACATGATCACCGGGCTCGACACGGCGGATGTCCGCGGCCTCGAAGGCGAAGTCCCGCCCGGGCAGGACGCCGCGAAGGTGGGCGTCGAGACGGTTGGCCCCGGTGACGTAGCCGGCCGACCCCTCGCGGCCCGCCACGGCGTCATCGAGCACGATGTCGACCTCGGCTCCGACCGGGCCGATGAACCCGGCCGGGCCGATGCGGTCGACGACCTCCTCGCGCGATGCGACGCGAAACGGCGCGCCGAGAACATTCTGCAGCTTGACCTCGTTCACGCGATGGTCCCCCCGCACGAGCGCCAGCACCATGCCGCGGTCCTCGACCACGACCGGGAAGGCTTTGAGCAGTCCGCTGGCGGCGACCTCGAGCACGCCCGCGACCTCGTCCACGGTGGTCAGGCCGGGCGTCGAGACCTCCTCTGGGGTGGCGGCCGGCCCGGCCAAATCGACGAAGCGCGGCTCGGCCGACGCGATCTCCACGTTCGCCGCGTAGCCCGGCGCGAGCGCGACCTCGTTCTCACCGGCCGCGCAGGGCGCCATGTACTCGTGCGCGCCCAGGCCGCCCATCATGCCCACGTCCGACTCGACCCGGTACCACTCCAGCCCACAGCGGTCGAAGATGCGGTCATAGGCGACGATGTGCTTCTCGTAGCCCTCCGCGAGCCCGGCCTCGTCGCGGTCGAAGGTGTAGGAGTCCTTCATTATGAACTCGCGGGTCCGCAGGACGCCCGCCCGCGGCCGGGGCTCGTCGCGCTCCTTGACCTGGAGGTGGTAGAGGATCAGCGGCAGGTCGCGGTAGGAGCGCACGACCTGCGCCACGTGGGTGGTCACGACCTCCTCGTGAGTCATCGCGAGCACCAGCTCCGCATCCTTTCGATCGTGGAGCTTGAAGAGCTCGTCGATGCCGTAGCGACCCGTGCGCTTCCAGAGCTCTGCCGGCAGCAGGACGGGCATGAGCAGCTCCTGGCCGCCGATCGCGTTCATCTCCTCGCGGACGATCCCCGCCACGCGCTGGTGCACGCGCCAACCGGCCGGAAGCCACGACCACAGACCGGCGCCCACCTGGCGGATCAGCCCGGCGCGGACCATCAGCTTGTGCGAGACCGCCTCCGCGTCCGCGGGCGGCTCGCGCTCGGTCGGCAGCAAGTAGTGGGAAAGCCGGGTCATGGCTCGCCGAAGCCTAGATGGCTGTGAGTGATAGAACAGCGCACAGCAGGGTCAACGCCGACAAGGAGCACCGATGGCCTACGACGTCCCACCTCTCCCCTACGACTACGCCGCGCTCGAGCCCCACATCGACGAGGCGACCATGCGCGTGCACCACGACAAGCACCACCAGGCCTACGTGGACAAGGCCAACGCCGCGCTCGAAGGCACCGACTGGGCGGACAAGTCGGTCGAGGAAGTGCTCCAGAACCTCGACGCTCTGGGCGACAAGGCGACGCCGGTGCGCAACAACGGCGGCGGGCACTACAACCACACGCTCTTCTGGGAGTCGATGAGCCCGGACGGCGGCGGCGAGCCCGACGGGGACCTGGCCGAGGCGATCTCGTCGGCCTTCGGCTCCTTCTCCGACTTCCAGGCAAAGCTCAAGGAGACCGGCGTCAACCAGTTCGGATCCGGCTGGTCGTGGCTCGTGCACGACGGCTCGGGCCTTGCGGTGGTCGGCAGCGCCAACCAGGACAGCCCGATCTCCCAGGGCCAGACGCCGCTGCTCGGCGTCGACGTCTGGGAGCACGCGTACTACCTCAAGTACCAGAACAAGCGCCCGGACTACATCGATGCGTGGTGGAACGTGGTGAACTGGGAGGCGGTAGCCGCGCGGCTTGCCGCGGTTTAGTCGCTAGTCGCTGGTCTCTAGTCGCTAGCCAGCGGTCTGAGCCCAGGCCTCTAGCGACTAACGACTAGCGAC